>Ga0163144_10013439_pt1 | contig 17097 bp, 13 predicted proteins | sample OliLak19BULKMAT1_FD_123175 | JGI IMG/M metagenome (GOLD analysis project Ga0163144, IMG submission 123175) | Freshwater microbial mat bacterial communities from Lake Vanda, McMurdo Dry Valleys, Antarctica - Oligotrophic Lake LV.19.BULKMAT1 | ecosystem: Environmental > Aquatic > Freshwater >... | reverse complement strand
GCGGTGGAAGGGAAGATGAATCGGATGATAGTCAGTATAAATCTGACTGAATTCGTTTTGATGCAAAGCAATCGTGAAGGAAGCGGGTGGATTAGCAGCGTCGTCCATATTGAACCGGTGAAGAACCTCACGAAGCTTGCCGTGTCACAGCTCACGAAGCTTGCTGCTAAGCTGGCGACGAAGGCCTATCCGCTGGTGAAGCATTTACCGTAGAATCTGGCGAACCGCTGGCCGTACTGGGCAAATATTCATCTCACCGATCCGCCCTGGTTTCCCCCACTCGACAAAGCCATCCAGGACCAAGAATCCATCCCGATGTCCCCGCCGACCCCAGCCGAACAGCCGCGTAGCCAGCCCTCCAGGGCCGTCTTCGTCGCCAGTTTTCAGCCGTGGGCAAAGCTCCGCCGACCACCTGACGTCGCGTCGGTGGATCGGGAACCGGTCAGCCCAGCGGGTTCAGGCGGCGACTCGTTCGCTTCCGGAGTGGAATCGCAACAAGTTATAAAACGATCGATTGGGGATATGCGAGCTATCGAACTGCCCCAGGCGGCAAGGCAGCGTTCCTTTCTGAAGTCAGGAGGCAAATAGACGAGTTGGCAAATTACAGTGGCGAGAGATTAATCTTTAGAAACGGAAAACGTTTGAATATCGGCGAGCTGCCTTTTTCTAAACAATTGACCCTGGGGATGCGCTCCGACACCCCCAGCGTCCTGAAGGATGCGCTCCTCTTGGTGAGCGATGAAGCGCGCGAACGAGGCATGTCATTCCTCATCATCGAGGTACGGTAACTATGGCATCATCGCACTCGCAGCCAGACCTCTCGCTTGAAGTCGTCGCCAATGATCGAAGTGGCGTAGCATTAGCTTGGCCATTTATCCGCTATGATGATCCCGTTGCCGGCATGAATGTCTTGGCGGGAACCACTCCACTTCTTTTGATCCCCCTTGAGTCAGGAATTCACGAATTTATTGATCGTTTGTTGGCCTTCATAAACGGGGGTGGGTGGGATCTGATCGACGCGGAGACCCCCCAGCGGGCAAAGGCGCAGCTCCTGAGACTTGGTAAGCAAAGTGGGGCATTTACCTCCGAGCGGGCGTTGTACAAGGGCGCCAGAGTATTTCATCTCTACCTCTATTCAGACCATCTGAAGCTGACCCCGACGGACAATTCGCGGAATCACGCGGCAGGTCTAGAATCGTTGCGTGGCAACGCCGAGATCAAGATCCCCCGGGATGGTTCGCTACGCGAGCGTTTAATCGAGGCTATCCCAGTGATATTAGGCCGCTGTCGGATCAGCGTGCCGATAAAGTGATGACCGCAGCGCGTACTGGCGTACTGGTCAATAACTCATCTCAACGATCCGCCCTGGTTTTGGGTCCATCGCTACTTCGTGTGGCGCGTGAGCGTCGTCCGGAAGTCAAGCTTGGCCCCAGTGAGGTAGATCATGTCGATGAAGTATCCGTGGTTGCGGTAGCCGCGTGCGCGACTCTTGGCGGCCTGGAACAGGCTGTTGAATCCCTCCATGATGGCGGAGGTGATGTCGCTCTCGAACCAGCGCACGACCCCGTCCCAATGTGACCGGATCGTCTTGGCAGCACGCATTATCGCCGGCAGTCGTGAGCGCACAGCCCAGTGACACCAACGCTCCAGCTGTCGGGCTCCGCTCGCGTAGGCATCCTGGAAGGACAGCTTCAATCAATAGGCCCGCCCGGTCTTGAGGTTCAAGAGCGGCATGGCAATGACCTTGGCGACCTTCGCCTGTTGGTCGGTCTGGTTCTCGGGGTTGCGTACCAGCGCCCAGTGGCTGCCCTTCAGCAGCGATCGTTGCCAACCTCCCTGACGTTGCTCCTCTCGACGCGTCTCCTGCACGGCCTCGATGATCAGTTTGGTGACGTGGAAGCGGTCGTAGGTGATTGCCGTGTCTGGCGACAATTAGGATTGCCGGCGCGTTGCCTCACCAGCCGATGTTACCATGACGCCACCGCTGCCTCCGGTACCGCTGCGACATCTGGAATGCGGACCCCGAGGTCCGGCTGGGCGAGGATGAGTCGCCTGGCTGACGCGGTTCGCCATTCGTGGATGCGCCGCTGAAGCGCCAAATGGGACAGGCTCTATCTGGTACGTGCTTGATTCCTGGCTGCGCGCCCGCTGAGGAACTCAGACGTGGGCGAGGTAGGCCGCGACGATGCGTTGCAGCCACTCGGACTGGTCCATCTGCCAATAGCGGTCAGAGAAGATCTCGACCTCATTGAAGCCGGTGAAGCCGGCGCGCTCGACCCATCCGCGGATGGTGGCGATGTCGATGCAGCCTTCGCCCATCAGACCACGATCGTTGAGCAGGTCGCTCTGCGCCAGCTTCCAGTCGCAGACGTGGAAGCCCTGCAGGTAGCCCTTGGCGCCGGCGATGGCGATCTCGTCCTCGAGTGCGTCGTCCCACCACACGTGGTAAACGTCAGCGGCGATGCCGACCACGGGATAGCCATCGCGGCCGCGCCACGGCATCTGCTCGCAGATCAGGCGCGCCTGGCGCATGGTGGAGATCGCCGAGCAGTCACCGGCGTAGGCGGGATGCATCGGTTCGATCGCCAGGCGCACGCCCGAGGCGCAGGCGTGCGGCGCGATGGCGGCGATGCCCTCGGCGATCTGACGGCGCGCCTCGGGTAGCGGCATGCCTGGCACCGCGCCGCACACCAGCACGACCATCTCGGCGCCGATGGTCGCGGCGTCATCGATGGCACGGCGGTTGTCGTCGAGCGCCGCTTGGCGCTTGGCTGCATCGACGGCGGGGAAGAAGCCGCCGCGGCACAGCGCCGGCACGCGCATCCCGGCTGCGCGCAGGATCTCGCCCGCGCGTCGCGCGCCGTAGGGCTCTAGAGCGTTGCGCCAGACCGTGATCGCATTGATGCCGGCCTGCTGGCAACCGGCGACGCATTGCTCGAGCGACCACGGCTTGGTGGTGATGGTGTGCAGCGCGCAGCGGGAGAGGTCGGGCAGAGCCATGGGACCGCGACTGTCCAACGTCCGCCATCCCCCGTCCAGCGCCGGGTGCGGGGGCGGCGGCGGGGTGTGGCGGGCTGGCCGGTGCTGGACGCCGGGGCGGGGACCGCGCACGCTCCGGCCCATGACCGCCCAGCTATCGTCGGGGCACCGCGCGGTTGATCACGCGTTTCGCGGCGCGCTCGGCGACCTGCATGCCAATCTGCGCCCCTACCGCGGCGGGGCGTTGTCGCGTTCGGGGATCGTCCTCTTCGCGGGCATGGACTACGACGGGCCGGGGACGCGGGACATCGCCATCAACGCCTGGAACGGCGCCTCGCTGTTCATGGCGGCGGCGGTCGCCAACGGCCTGCTGGCGCAGATCCGCAAGGAGGGCGGGCGGTGGGTCCCGACCGAGACCCAGTCCTGGGATGCGGCGATCTGGGCCCAGGGCGCCTGGTCGCACTGGTGCATGACCGGCGATCGCGCCCTGCTGACGGTCGCGGCCGAGGCCGTGCCCGACCTGATCGCCTGGTTCGAGGCGCGCGAATTCGACGCCGAGCGCGGCCTGTTCCGCGGCCCGGCCGGCATCCACACCGGCATCTCGGCCTACGCCGACCGCTGGGACGTCGCTGGACACAGCAGCATCGGGTCCTGGGCCGAGATGCATCCCGATGAACGCGTCGCGGCCGGCCAGGGCGCGCCGATGTGGACGCTGGCGACCAATCTGGTGCACTGGCGCGCCTACCACCTCGCCGCCGACCTGTCGTGGGCGATCGGCCGTCCGCCCGACGCCGGCTGGGCGGCGAAGGCCGAACGGTTGCTCGCCGCCATCGAGCGCACCTTCTGGAACGAGGCCAAGGGCACTTACGGTTACCTCGTCGACGCAACCACGCGTTCCGATCGCCAGGATGCGATGGCGCACGCCTGCGCGCTGCTGTGGGGCGCGTGTCCGGCCGAGCGCGCCGCGCGCCTCATCGCGTCCCAGCGCATCGAGCCCGCCGGCGTCCCGGCCCTGTGGCCGCCATTCCGACGCTACGCCGCATGCGGGGCCGGCGCGGTGCCGCGGCATGCCGGCACCATCTGGCCGCCGGTCTCGGCGCTGTGGGGGTGCGCCGTCGCCGAGCACGGTCACCTCGACCAGCTCGGGCGCGAACTCGTCGCCTTGGCCGAGCGCGCCCAGCGCGACGGCCATTTCGCCGAGGTCTACCATCCGATCAGCGGCGAACGCTATGGCGGGGTGCAGGAAGAAGTCAGCGACGCACCCTTGGCGGATGGCGCGCTGCGGCGTCGGGTCGGCGACACCGCCAACGGCCGCACCTGCTACGAATGGTCATCGGCGATCCGCCAGAGCTGGTCCGCCAGCGGCTACCTGCGTCTGGTGCTGCAGGGCATGTGCGGTCTGCGCTTCGCGAGCGATCGCCTGCGCTTCGCCCCGGCGCTGCCCGAAGGCTTCACCGAGGTCATGGTCGATCGCGTGCCCTGGCGCGCTGCCCGCCTGAAGCTGCGCCTGCGTGGCCAGGGCACGCGTATCGCGTCGTGCCGCATCGATGGCGTCGAGGCCGAGCCCGAACTGCCGGCATCCACGATCGGCGATCGCGACGTCGAGATCACCCTCGACGGGTGATGGCGGTCAGGCCTTGGCGGCCCGCTCCAAACTACCTCGACGACGAAAGCCAGGGAGAGCGGCTCGCCTGGGATCGCCGAGTTGCACTCGGCTGCCTTGATGCGGCGCTCCCCGCCCGAACGGGCCCCTCGCCTCAGGGCGTGAGCCGCGACGCCTGGCGGCCGACCGTCGCCAATGCGGCGGTGAACACCGCTTCCCAGCGAGGATAGGCCTCGGCGGTGGTCGAGCAGGTGATGCAGATGCCGCCCGTGGGGCCGGCGCCGGCGAGCAGAAGCTGAGCCCAGACCACCTCGCCGGTGGCGAAGCGGTAACGCGCGCGCTGCCAGCGGCGGCCATGCAGGACGATCTCCTCGGCCGGTTCGACGATGGCGAAGTCGGGCACCAGCCGGGCCAGTTTGGTCAGCGACGCATCCATCACCGCCTTGGCGTCGGCGGTGCGCACGTCGCCGTCGATGGCCACCGCGATCGCAGCCGAAGCGCGGCGGCGGGCGGCGGCCTGCTCGGCGGTTTCGCCGGCCGGTGCGGCCTCAGCAGGTGCGCGCAGCACCAGGCTGCCGGCCTCGCCCTGGGCCGCGGTCCAACCGGGCGGAGTGGCGATGGTCAGGCCCGGCACCAGGGGATGCACGTCCTCGGCGACGAGCAGCGCGCAGAGGAGCAGGAGCAGGGGCCAGCGCATGGTCCCCGGCTTATCCCGACGCCGCCGTCGCGCCACCCGCCGCGCGCGCGACCATCTCGCGCAGGCCGCGCGGGGTGGGCAGGTCGCTGAACAGGAATCCACGCGTGGCGAAGACCGGATCGGCGAGCAACGGCGCCACCGTGGTGGTCTTGGCCAGGGCGCGGTCGACGCCGAGCAGCAGGCCCGGCGCTTGGCCGCGTCCGAGCTGGGTCAGGCGTCGGGCCAGCGCGCTGCCGTGCCAGCGGTGAAACAGTTCGATGCGCCAGGTGACGCCGTCCGCGCGCAGCTGCAGATCCGGGACCACGATCTCGCCATCGGGCAGGGGCAGCAGGTGCGCGTCGTCCAGTGTCCACTCGGGACAGGCGGCGGCGATGGCGCGCGCGAGATCGCGCAATTCGTCGGGAACGTGGCCGAGGAAGGCGGTGTCGCCGGGCAGGCCGAGGGTGTGATCGAGGGTCAGCACCGCACCGCCACCGCCCACGCGCGGCACCCGCACCGTCGCCGCTGCCGACCAACGCTTGGCGCAGGCCAGCGCGGGCAGGAACAGGGCGAGCTGCAAGCCATAGCGCGTCGCCTGATCAAGAACGCTGCCTGGCCCCGATACCACCAGGTCGAGGGTGCCGCCGTCGTCGCCAGCGATGCGCGCGAGCAGCCGACGCCAGCGCAGCGCCTTGAGCAGCTTGCGGCGCAGACCGGTCGCGGCGTCGTGCACGGTGATGCGCAGTTCGCTGGCGTGGGTGAGCAGGCCCTGGCAGAGCGCGAGGTTGTACTGCGCGAGCAGGTCCTCGGCGGTGATGTCCGGCCCGGCTTCGAGCACCGCCTGGTCGGGCAGGTCGCCGTACAGCCTTTCGGCCAGGGCGGCGCTCTCGAGGCCGAGGCCTTCGGCGATCGCCGCGCGATGCGCGTCGGCATCGGCTGCCGGGGCGCCCAGCGCCGCCGCCGACGCCAGCAACGCTTCGCGGCGGAGATGCTCGGTCGACGCCGCGTCGACGAAGCGGCAGCGGTCGACGAGCAGCTTCTGCAGGCCGCGCGCCACGACCATCGCCCGGCTCTCGTGCAGCAACGGCACTGCCGCGTCTTCGAGTTCGCCGAGGCGCTTGCCGACGCCGTCGTTCCAGTGCGCGATCAGGCTGGATGCCAGCGCGAGGTGGCTGGGCGTTGCCTTGAGCAGCGTCGGCACGATGCGGCCGTCGCGCAGCTGGAAGCGGAGCAGGTCCTTGGTCAGCATCGCCCGCTCCGCGGGCGATGGTCCGTAGTGCGTGGTCCTGGAGGGGTGCCTGGTCCGTGGTCCGTGGTCAGGAAGAGCTTCGCGCAGCACCCGGCATCGACGAAGATTCCGGCTGTCCTCCCCGACCACGGACGACGGACCACGGACCACGCACCCATCACCATGGCTCCTCCGTCGCGTCCTGGCCGAACGCCGCGTGCCGGCGGCGACGGTCCGAGGTGTACTGCTCGGCGGTGCCGGCGGAGAGGATCTCGTAGAGCACGGCGACCTTGCCGGTCTGCGGGCGCAGGATGCGGCCAAGGCGTTGGACGTGCTCGCGCACGCTGCCCGAGCCGCTGACGATGATGCCGACCGCGGCCTCGGGGACGTCGACGCCCTCGTTGAGCACCTTGGACGTCACCAGCACCGGGTACTCGCCCGAGCGGAAGGCGGTCAGCATCTGCTTGCGCTCGCTGCCCTTGGTGTGGTGGGTCATCACCGGCAGCACGCACTGCCGGCCGATGGCATAGGCGGTGTCGTTGTCTTCGGTGAAGACGATGCAGCGCTCGCCGGGATGCTGGCGCAGCAGCTGCCAGACCTGGCGCAGCTTGCCGCGGCCCGAGCGGGCGAGTCGTTTCTGCTCGCGGTAGGCGCGCATCGCCACCCGGCCGGCGGGGTCGCGACCGGCGCACGCGATGAAGCTGGCCCAGCCATCCGGGCGCGAGAAGTCGATGCCCATGCGCCGGACGAAGGCGAGGTACTCCTTCCGGTTCGCGGTGTAGGACTCCTGCTCGTCGGCGTCGAGCGCGACCTCCACCGTCTCGATCTCGTAGTTGGCGAGGAAGTTGCCTTCCAGTTCGGTGATGTGCGAGCGATGCACCTCGGGCCCGAGCAGCGCGTCGAGGCGCGCATGGTTGCCGTCCACGCGCTCGGGGGTGGCGGTCAGACCGAGGCGGAAGGGGGCCAGGCATTGCTCGGCCGCGCCGCTGGTGACACCGGCGGGCAGGTGGTGGCACTCATCGCAGATGAGCAGGCCGAAACGGTGGCCGTGCCAGGGCATGATCAGCACCGCGCTGTCGTAGGTGGCGACGGTGACATCGGCGAGGCGCTTCTCGCCGCCGCCGTACTGGCCGATGGTGCAGCCCAGTCGGGCTTCAAGGTCGGTCGCCCACTGCTGGACGAGGTCGATGGTCGGCGCCAGCACCAGGGTCGAGCGCTGGCAGGCGAGGATGGCCTTGAGCGCGACGTAGCTTTTCCCGGCGCCGGTCGGCAGCACGACCACTCCGCGTTTGCCGGCTGCCAGCCAGGCGGCGAGGGCGGTGCGCTGGTACTCGCGCAGTGGGCGGGGACCGTGCTCGGTCAGTTCCAAGCGGGTGTAGGCCTTGGCTTCATCGCGGTAGTCGGCCTTGCCATGCAGGCGGCGCAGCAGTTCGGCGTAGTGGTGGGCCCGCGCGCGGTGCGCGCCGATGCGCTCGTCGCGTACGCAGAGATCGGCGACCAGGGCGTGGTGCTCGTCCAGTCCCTCTAGGGTCAGCGTCCCATCGGCGAAGCGGATCACGATCACGCGCGCCAGCATGGCTCCGACCGGGGGGACGCCAGGCGCGTGTGGGGGGCCTATTTCCCCGCGCGCAGCAGGGCCCAGGTCTGCCATTCGTGGGGCGGGTGGCGCGCCTCGGCGCCATCGGTCACCGCCAGCACCGGCACCTTCCACCAGGCGCCGACGAAGCAGATCTCGCGATAGCCGGCGACCGACAACTCGCCATCATCGACGCGGAAGAACGGCGTGTCGTCTTTGACGCCCGAGGTGTTGTAGTTGTGCACCCCGAGTACCTCGGTGCGGCCGCCGTGCAGCGTCGCGACCTTGGTCCCCGCGGCCTCGGTCTTCATGCCGAGGATCCACAATTGGCCGCCGTCGTTGCGGGTGTTGACCCGGGTCGATGCCGGCGTGCCTTCGGTGTTCCACTGGCGCGCCCACACTGTCGACCCTGGTTCCTGGTAGCAGGTGCCCGAGACGTTAGTGACGAACACGCGGGTCTTGGCGCGGGCGATGATGGTGCCCTCTAGGCTGCGGCAGAGCATGGTGCGGGTCGTCGAACGCGCCTCGAAGCCGATGCTCGGCCAGGGCGAGAACACCTTGAGGTGCTGGAAGATCACCGCCTTGGCGCCTTTGGCATCGTCGGCGACGACGAACTTGCCAAGGTTCTCGGGGAACGTCGCATCCTTGCTGTCGCCGCCGAGCAGACGGGCGAAGCCGAAGCCCATCACCCGGGCCACCGATCCGTGCACGCGCACATCGGATTTCAGCCAGTACCAGTTGGGATCGCCCCCGGTCGCGCCGCGCAGGTAGACCGCGGTCGCGCCCTTGGCCGCGGCGGCGTCGACCGCCTTCTGGATCGCCGGCGCGTCGTCTTCCTCGTCACCGGATTTCGCGCCGAAATCGTTGGCGCAGACCCACTGCTCGGCCTTGGTCGGGAAGGGGACGACCAGCTCCGGTTCAGGCTTCATCAGCAACCCGGTCGCGGTCGTGGTTCCCACCGTGTCGACCGCCTGGGAACACCATTCGGCCACCATTGGGCCTTTGACATCGCCCTCGGTGGCGGCGATGGCGACCGGGTACCCCGGGGTGGACAGACGTGCGGCGTAGAGGCACCCCTTGACCAGCTTCACCGCCGGCCCGGTCGCGCCCTTGGCGGCTTCCAACCGGCAATCGACCAGGCTCAGCACGCCCTCGCTGCTATCGATGGCCAGCGGCGCGCCGGTCACGGTCAGGCCCTCCACCGTCAGGACCTGGCCACGGTGGTGGAGCCCGACCTCGCGCGCGCGCACGGTGATGCGCGACATGGTCTGGCTGTTGAGCGCTAAGGCGGTGCGGATGCCGATGGCGAAGCCCTCGACCACAACGTCCTGGATCAGGAGCGGCCCGTTCTGGTCGTTGAAGCCGAGGTCGATGCCGCAGGCGCCGTCGCCCCGCAGCGTGACGTCCTGCATCAGGCCGGTGTTGTTGCTGTAGAATTTGATACCCATCGCGCCTGGGTTCTTCCCCGTATCGATGGTGAGGTTGACCATCGTGCGGTCGAAGAAGTCGGCGTTCATCCGCGACCCGTCCGGCCGGGCCTGGCCGCGGATGGCCTCTTTGGGCTTGGCCGGATCGCCGAAGCCCTCGGCGCCGTCATCGAGCCGGATGACGGTGGCGTCGCGCTCCTGGCCGTAGATCCATGGGCCGATCATCGCCCCCCCATCGCCAGGCGTCTTCATCACCAGAGTTCGCGTAATGCGGTAGGTGCCTTTGGGAAGGTAGACGAAACGGGTCTGCCCCTGGGTGCAGGCCTCGATCGCCCGCTGCAGCGCGTCGGTGTCGTCGGCGATGCCATCGCCTTTGGCGCCGCCCTCGCGGCGGACGTCGAGGACCGCCTTCGGATCATCGGGCAGCACGAGGTCGGCAGCCATCGCAGCCGACGCCAGGAGGAGAAGCAGGACGCCGGCACGGATGGATGGCATGGGTTCCTCGCTACAAAGGCCCCCGCGTGGCATTGAGACGGGTGGGATTGTGACATCTATTTTGTTAGGGTCACCATCGGCCTTTTGGCGGGATTTGTGACGGCACGGCCGGGACGGGCTGGCGCCGAGTGGGGGGGGGGGCTGCCGGCTCCCGATTCGACCCTTGGCACGCACCGCTGCGCATCGCGAAGGTTTTCGCGTTGGTGTCATCCGCGGCCCCCGGTATCGCATGCGTCCGCCACGAGTTGCCACCCGGACCCCCATGAGCGACCCCCAGCCCTTGACCGAACGTGTCGACCGCAATCAGCGGTCCTTCACCCTGCGCGCCGTCATCGTCGGGCTGCTGCTCGTGATCGGCATCGCGGTGCTGACCCCGATCAACGACTGGCACATCAAGAACACCTACTTCTATAGCCAGCACCTGCCGGTCGGGGTCTTCCTGCTGGTCGTCTTGTCCGGACTGGTGATCAATCCGCTGCTCGGCCGCTGGCGCTTGCGTGCCGGCGAGCAGCTGGTGATCGTCGCCATGCTGCTGGTGCTGGGCGGGGTCGCTTCGAGCGGCCTGACCCGGCTCTTCCCCGCCAACATGGCCGGGCCGGCGCGCGTGATGACCACCTCCACCGACCTCACCGCCTTCGTCGACGAGAACGGCGAGGTGCAGCTGCCCACCGCCCTCTACCTCGGGTTCCCAGCCAAGGGCGTGCCCGACGCCAACGATCCCGAGTACCGCTACGTCATCGATGGCTTTCACACCGGATTGGGCCAGACCACGGTGATCGGCCATCGCACCACGGTGACCTTGCGCGAGGGCGGCGTCGAGCGCACCGCGCTCGCCTTCGTCGGCGGTGGCGACTCCGCCGAGCGCATTGATCTGACTGGGCCCTTCGGCGCGGCCCTCGCCGGCCAGCGCGCCGGTGCGACCGTGCAGGTGCCGGGTGGGCGCAGCGTCGAGATCGTGGCCATCGAAGGTCCGGGCGTGCCGTGGGCGGCCTGGGGACGCGCCCTGCTCGGCTGGCTGCCGATCCTCGGCTTCTCCTTCCTTACCGCCCTCGCCCTGGCTGGCGTGGTGCGCAAGCAGTGGATCGACCATGAGCGCCTGCCCTTCCCCATCGCCAACGCCATCACCAGCCTGCTCGGCGATCCCGAGCCCGGACATCGGCTGGCGCCCGTGTTTCGCACCCGTGCCTTTTGGGTCGGCTTCGGCATCGCCAGCGTGGTCCTGCTCAGCCAGGGCCTCAGCAAGCTCGGCTTCTGGGACTTCCCCATCCCGACCACCATCAGCCTCAACGAGGCCTTCGCCGGACGGCCGTGGAACCTGGCGTGGGGCTCCCTCTGGACCTGGCGCATCTTCTTCAGCATCGTCGCCCTGACCTTCCTGCTGCCCACCGAACTCAGCTTCAGCATGTGGTTCCTGCACGTCCTGATGTGCGTCGTCTACGGCGTGCTGCAGAGCCAGGGCGTGCCGATCCTGTACCATCATCCCGGCGTCGCTGTCATCGGTGGCTGGGCGTTCTTCTGCCTGCTCATCCTCTACATCGGCCGCAACTACTACCTTGCCCTGCTGCGCGCCGCGTTCGTCGGAACGACCGATCCCGAGCAGCGCATCGGCGCATTCTATGCCCGTCTGCTGCTGGCATCCTTCGCCGGCATGGTTGGCAGCATGATGCTGCTCGGCGCCGGGTTCGGCCACTCCCTGGTCGCCGGCTGCGTCTACGTCGGGCTGATGCTGGTTCTGGCGCGCCTAGTCGCCGAGGCCGGCATCCCATTCGTACAGTGGCCGTTCACCTGGACGCCGGCCTCGATCATCTTCAGCGTCACCGGTTTCTCAGTGCCGGTGGCGGCCCTGGCGCCGCTCGCTCTGCTCGGAATGACTCTGTTCGGCGATTCACGCGAGAACCTGCTGCCCTTCGCCGTCAACGCCGAGTACCTCGGTGATCGCGCCAAGGCGCCGCGCCGGCGGATGTCGGCGGTGATGCTGGCCGTGCTGGTCGGCGGCATGATCATCTCGGGCGCCACCCTGGTCTGGCTGTGTTACAGCAACGACGGCATGATCAACGAGGACGGCTACTGGAGGGCCACCCTGTACCAGGGCTTCCAGCCAATCCAACTGGCCGCCACCACCGGCGTCAGTTCCAACTCGGCGGACACCTGGTGGTGCTACGGCATCGGTGCGGCCATCACCGCAGTGCTCGGCATCGCCCGCCTGATGTTCTCGTGGTGGCCGCTGCACCCGATCGGTTTCCTGACCAGCGCCACCTATCCGGCGATCCAAATCTGGTTCAGCTTCTTCCTCGGCTGGCTGTGCAAGTCGCTGGTCATGCGCTATGGCGGCATGCAGCTCTACCGCATGGTCAAGCCGGCGGCGCTCGGGCTGATCGCGGGCGAGGCGATCATCGCTGGCGGCTTCCTCCTGCTCGGCCTGTTCGCCCCGCTGCTGGGCATCGACAAGTCGAGCATCATGAGGTTCCTGCCAGGCTAGGCTCTGGCCCAGGTCCCGGTGCGCTTCTCGGCGATCAGCACACTGTAGCCGTCCTTGACCGTCACCCGGCAGCCGCCGAAGACCGCCGAGAGCTGCTGGCGATACCACTCCTCGCGCTTCACCACCAATGCCATGCGACCACCGATCGCGAGACGATTGAAGCCCTTGCGGACCAGCTTCTTGGGCACGGCGAAATCGACATGGTATGGCGGGTTCAAGAGGATGAGGGTGAAGCCAGCGCGGCTGATGCCCTCGACCCCGTCGCTGACCACGGTGGTGACCCCGGCCAGGCCGTTGCGCTCGGCGTTTTCGCGCGACAGCGCGACCGCGGTGGCATCGACGTCGCTCATCCACACCCGCTCCGGGCCGATCAGCTTGGCGATGATTAAGCCGACCGGGCCGTAGCCGCAGCCGAGATCAAGGACCTCGTCGGTCGGCGCGATCGGCACCACCTCGAGCATCGCGGCGGTGCCGGGATCGAGGCCGCGCGGTGAGAACAGCCCAGGATCGGTACGCAGAACGAGCTCGACGCCTTTGGCGGCGACGCGGATGGTGGTCGGTTCGGTCACGGGGGCGCAGCGTCGGTGATCGGCGGGGGGAGTCCAGGGCAGGGGTCCTGGAAGGGTGCGTGGTCCGTGGTCCGTGGTCCGGAGAGAAGGCATTTGCCGGGTCCTGCAGTTGCGCCCTCCCCTGCCTTCCGACCACGGACCACGGACCACGGACCCCGCACCCTTCCAGGACCCCGCACCCTTCCAGGACCCCGCACCCTTCCAGGACCCCGGACCCCCCTGGACCTTCCCGACACGCGCCCAGGATGCGCGCTCCCCTGGAAGACCGATGTCCGCCGCCCCCGCCGATTTGATCGCCCGCTTCGGCTCGCCGCTCTACGTCTACGACCTCGCCGTGGTCCGTGCGCGGGCGCGGGCGCTGCGCGACGCGATCACCTATCGTCCGTTCCAGCCGCTGTTCGCGATCAAGGCCAACCCCTGTCCGGCGCTGGCCAGGGTGATCCTCGCCGAGGGCTTCGGCGTCGACGCGGTCAGCCCGGGCGAGGTCGCCTTGGCGCTGCGCCTTGGCGTGCCGCCGCAGCAGGTGCTCTACACCGAGAACAATATGACCGACGCCGAGATGGCCGAGGCCATGGCGCAGGGCGTGCTGATCAACTGCGGCAGCCTCGATCGCCTGGAACGGCTCGGCGCGGCGGGTGGGCGCGAGGCCTCGGTGCGCTTCAACCCCGACGTCGGCGCCGGCGCGCACGAGAAGATCTGCACCGCCGGGCCGCTGACCAAGTTCGGCGTCCACTACACCCAGGTCGACGAGGTGCTGCGCATCGAGCGCGCCACCGGCATCGCCGTGGTCGGCTGCCACATGCACATCGGCTCGGGCTTCCTTGATGCCGAGGCCTTCGTCCAGGCGATGGGGGTGGTGCTCGACGTCGCGGCGCGCCTGCCGCATCTGCGCTTCATCGATTTCGGCGGCGGCATCGGCATCCCCTACCAGCCCGACCAGCGGCACATGGATCTCGCCGCGCTCGGCGCGCGCGCATCGAAGCTGATGAGCGACTTCGTCGTCCGCTATGGCCGCCCGCTCGAGATGCGTCTGGAACCCGGCCGCTTCCTGGTCGCCGAGGCCGGCACGCTCTACACGACGGTGACCTCGGTGAAGCGCAACCCGGACGGGCGGACCTACGTCGGCTGCGATACCGGCTTCAATCACCTCGTCCGCCCGACGATGTACGACGCCTACCACCGCATCGACAACATCAGCCGGCCCAGCGCGCCGCGCGCGATCGTCGACGTGGTTGGCAACATCTGCGAATCGGGCGACGTCTTCGCCCGTGCGCGTCAACTGCCGCTGCCGCAGGTGGGCGACGTGCTCGCGCTGCGCGATGCCGGCGCTTACGGCTTCGCCATGGCCAGCACCTACAACCTCCGTCCGCTGCCGGCCGAGGTCGCGATCGATGGCGATGGGTCGCGCCTGGTACGCCAGCGCCAGACCGTTGCAGAGCTGCTCGACGCCTACGAATGGGACGCCGCTGGGCGCGGGACACACTGAATGCCACCTCTTCTTTCCATCCGCGATGTCACCAAGTCGTACAGCGCCTACCCGCTGTTCGACAAGCTGTCGATCGCCGTCGAACCGCTCGAACGCCTGGGCGTGATCGGGCCCAACGGTGCCGGCAAATCGACCCTGCTGCGCATCCTCGCCGGCGCCGAATCGCCCGACAGCGGCGAGCGCGTCATGCAGCGCGACCTCGCCTTGGCCTATGTCACCCAGGTCGACCTCCTGCCCGAGGCGACCGCGCTGGCGGTGGTCGCCGCGCCGCTGATCGCCGCCGGCCACGACCACCACGAGGCCGAGACCACCGCCGAGGTCGCGCTGCTGGCGCACGGCTTCCCCGATCCGCTGGTCGCCACCGCTTCGCTTTCGGGCGGCTGGAAGAAGCGCCTGTCGTTGGTGCGCGCGTTGGCCGGCGAGCCAGCGGTGCTGCTGCTCGACGAACCGACCAATCACCTCGACCCCGAAGGCGTGTGGTGGCTGGAAGCGACCCTGGCCCGCGCGCGCTTCGCCGTGGTCTGCGTCAGTCACGATCGCTGGTTCCTCGATCGCATCGCCACCCGCGTGGTCGAGATCGATCCGCGCCACTCGGGCGGCTGCTTCTCGGCGGTCGGTTCCTACAACCAGTTCCTCGAGCACCGCGACGCCTACATCGCCTCAGAGACCACGCGCCAAGAGGCGCTGGCCAACCAGATGCGCAAGGAGACCGAGTGGCTGCGCCGCCAGCCCAAGGCGCGCACCACCAAGGCCGAATACCGGGTCAAGGACGCCGCGCGCCTGCAGGCCGAACTCAGCGACGTCACCCGCCGCAACAACATGAACCGCAGCATGGGGCTCGACTTCTCGGCCACCGGCCGGCGCTCGAACGATCTCATCGTCGCCAAGGGTCTCGCCGCGCGCTACGCTGAGCGCACCATCTACGCCGGCGTCGACGTCGAACTTGGCCCCGGCACCCGCCTCGGCCTGCTCGGCCTCAACGGCAGCGGCAAGTCGACCCTGCTGCGCACCCTCGCTGGTGATCGCGAACCTGACGCCGGCACGGTCAAGCGCCTGCAGGACTTGCGCGTGGTCGTCTTCCATCAAGACCGTTCTCGCCTGCGTCCGCATGAGACCTTGCGCCAGTCGCTGTGCCCCAACGGCGACACGGTGAAGTACCGCGGCTCGTCGATCCACGTCATGTCGTGGGCCAAGCGCCTGCTCTTTCGCCCCGACCAGCTCGACGCCACCGTCGGCTCGCTCTCGGGTGGCGAACAGGCGCGCATCCTGCTCGGCATGCTCATGCTGACGCCGGCCGACATCCTGCTGCTTGACGAGCCGACCAACGACCTCGACATCCCGGCGCTGGAAGTGCTCGAGGAGAGCCTGCTCGAGTTCCCCGGCGCGGTGGTGCTGGTGACGCACGACCGTTTCCTGCTCGACCGCGTCTCGACCGTGCTGCTCGCCCTGGATGGCAAGGGTCAGGCCGAGTACGTCGCCGACTACGCGCAGTGGCAGACCCGTCAGGAGGAACGCCTGGCCGCCGCCGGCACCCCGGTCACCGCCAGCGCCGCCAAGCCGGCGAAGAAGGGCATATCTTTCTCGGGCAAGGAACGGCGCGAGCTGGAGAACATGGAAGCGACCATCGCCAAGGTCGAGAACGCCGTCGCCGTGCTCGAAGCCGAGATCGCCGACCCCGCGGTGGCGGGCGACGGCGTGCGCCTGACCGCAGCGTGCGAGAAGATGGCGAAGGCGCAGCAGGTGGTCGAGAAGACCTATGCGCGCTGGCAAGAGCTGGAAGCCAAGGCGGCGCAGAACGGCTAACCGGCTGGTCGCCCGCTTGTCGTACCTGGCTTCGACCTACTCTGCACCCATGTCGACCGCCTGGCGCTGCATGTTCCTGATGCTGGCCGTGGTGACTCTCAGCGCAGAGGCCGGCGAGGCTGAGCAACCCGTCGATCCGCGCGATGCCGCCCGCGATCGCACCAGTGCCTTCGCGGCGACGGTGCAGGATCTGCCCGCGGACGAACGCGCCCAGCGCATCGTCGCCTGGTTCGCGGCCCAGGACACTTCGCTCGGTAAAATCGCCGCCATCGGGATGATCAACGACCGCTACGTCACCGTTGTCCCGCCCGCGATCGTGACCGACCTGGTCGCGCCGCTGCTCTCGGATCCCGATGTGGACGTGCGCACTTGTGCCGCGCAGGCGTTGCCCCCGGAGGCCTGCGAGGCGCATGGCGACAAGCTCGAACGCCTGCTCACCGAGCCGGCGTTCGAAGCCAAGGAGGCGGCCCTGCATGCCATGGGCCGCTCGGGTGCCCCGCGTTTCGCGATCGTGATCGCCGCGAGGATGCGCGATGCCGATCCGCGGGTGCGGATCGCCGCGGCCTGGGGCTGGCGATGGTACGTCGACAACGCATCGCGCGCGCTGGTGCCGTTGCTCCGTGATAGCGACCCTGAGGTTCGTCGGGCGGCGGCCCAGGACCTCGGTCCATCGCTTGGGCGATCTGGAGAGGCTGTCCAGGAGGCCTTGTTCCACGCTCTCGACGATGCCGACGCACGGGTGCGAGCCGCCGCGGTCACCAGCTTGACGTGGTCGC
>Ga0163144_10013438_pt1 | contig 17097 bp, 16 predicted proteins | sample OliLak19BULKMAT1_FD_123175 | JGI IMG/M metagenome (GOLD analysis project Ga0163144, IMG submission 123175) | Freshwater microbial mat bacterial communities from Lake Vanda, McMurdo Dry Valleys, Antarctica - Oligotrophic Lake LV.19.BULKMAT1 | ecosystem: Environmental > Aquatic > Freshwater >... | reverse complement strand
GAACATCCATTTAACAATAAAACCATCCAACAATAAAATCATAACTTTCTAAGCAATACTTCTAAATTTAAAAATAGTATCTCCCATTTTAATAATGTCTCCATCTTTGAGGTTTCCTTCCTCTTCAAATACATCATTGATAAATGTACCATTGGTAGAAAGCTCATCTTTAAATTTAAAATGCCCCATACGATGTAATATGGTCAGGTGATGCCCTGAAACAGCAGGATCATTTCTCACAATAATATCACAAGAATTATCAGAACCTATGAGATTTCTTCCCTCATATAATCTAAAATCTGCTCCATTGGAATCTACCGTAAAAGAAACCAGCCAGCCTACCATTTTACGACCTATGCTAGGCGAACTTGGTTGGAAATCAGAGCCAAAAGCACTTCCACTATAGCTATCTTGACTACCAAAGATTTGAGTTCGCCCTAGGTCTGATTGCCCAGTAGAGCCTCCTCCTCCTCCTCCAAAAAAAGAAGGTGTACTAAAATCATCATCTCCTTGGTTGATCACAGTTTTAGAAAGGCTGCCACCACCACCACCAAAGGGCAAGCCTTGCTGATTAGGAGAGTCTGAAGAAGATTTTGGACAGTAGGGGCAATCCTTCAAATTTTGGGGATAGTAATGTCCGTTTTCACAAAGATTAAAGTCGCTCATCGGTCTATTTTTTTATGCTCAGTAATATGTAGTATAATAGAGATTATTATGATTTTATTTGCAGAGGTGCAAGCGAAGACACTTGCACCAGCATTTATCTCGTTCAAGCGTCTTCGCTTGAACGGTATTTATCAGTATAAAAACATCGTAATAAACTCTAATGATTACTTAAAATTTATATTTATCTCAGTAACATAGCTTGTTTTTAACTATGCCTTAAATCATTTATTATTCTCATATAGAGATAGATTTTAATGTCGAAAATTAGTATAAAAAAATGAATTAATGAAATGAGTAGGGCTTTTTCATTAAAAGCCTCTTTCTTTCAAAAGATAAGATAAGAAAAAGTTTTACCTTTTATAGTTTAAATTTCCTCTTTTACTTAGCAACTTCTTCAAAATAAAGTACTCATTTAAATTAAGTAAAAATTCTCATTATCAAATTATTACCAATTCACAACTCATCTCTCATCACTTACTTAGAGTGATTGGGCATCTTGTATCACCTTTTCTTGCATTTGCTTTTTATATTCTAATAGATTTTTTTGGATGCTTTCTTGTGAAGTAGCAATGATTTGGGCAGCTAAAATTCCTGCATTTTTGGCGGCATTAAGGGCTACTGTAGCTACTGGTACGCCATTGGGCATTTGCAGAATAGACAAAATAGAATCCCAACCATCTAGCGAATTACTAGACTTGACAGGCACTCCTATCACGGGCAAAATGGTCAGAGAGGCTACCATTCCAGGGAGATGTGCTGCTCCTCCCGCTCCTGCAATGATGACTTTGAGTCCACGAGTATGGGCAGTTTGAGCATATTCAAACATTTTTTGAGGGGTGCGGTGTGCAGAGACAATATCCAACTCATACGCTACTCCTAACTCATCTAATATATCTGCCGCTGCTTGCATCACTGGCAAATCAGACTTGCTGCCCATAATGATGCCTACTTGTGCTGTCTTCATTTTGGTTCGGTTTTTTATCAATTAAAAGTATCACTAAAACACAAAATTATTCTCTTTTGTGCAATCTAGCTATCTAAGGAAGAGATTAGTTATAAATTATTCGTTATTAGTTTGTAATAGTATGATAATGAGTAGTTTACTTAAACCAAATGAGTACTTTATTTTGATAGTGTTATTAATAAGTCTGAGATTCATTTATTTTTAATATTTTAGCAAAAAAATAATCCAAAAAAATTTAATCAAAATGTCTGCTAATTCACCCCAACAAATCCTCAAAAAATATTTTGGCTATGATGTCTTTCGCCCTATGCAAGAAGAAATTATAGAGCGAGTCATGTCTAACCAAGATGCACTCGTACTCATGCCCACAGGAGGAGGAAAATCTATCTGCTATCAAGTGCCTGCTATGCTCAAATCAGGGCTAACTGTAGTAGTTTCTCCACTCATCTCTCTCATGAAAGACCAAGTAGAAGCCCTCCAAGCTAATAAAATATCGGCGGCTTATTTTAATAGTTCACAAAGTACTGAAGAACAACGCCTGATTTTACAGCAATGCAGAAACAAAGATATCAAAATACTCTATGTATCTCCCGAAAAACTCGTAACTCAAGAGTTTACTTATTTTCTTAAATCCCTAGAAATTAGCCTCTTTGCAGTAGATGAAGCACATTGTGTCTCTACTTGGGGGCATGACTTCCGTCCTGAATATACTCAACTAAGGTTTCTGAAAACCAACTTTCCTGAAACGCCTACCATTGCCCTGACTGCCACAGCAGACAAAGTAACTCGCCGAGATATTTTAAATCAACTGGCACTCAAAGACCCTAAGGTTTTTATTTCATCTTTTGATAGACCCAATATTCAGCTTACTATCTTACCTGCCGTAAACCGAGTAAAACGCATCGTTCAATTTGTAGAAGCTCTCCCCACACAAGCAGGAATCATCTATTGTATTAGTCGTAAAAACACTGAATCTCTGACCGAAAAACTCCAAAAAGCAGGCATCAAAGCCGCAGCTTACCATGCAGGCTTAGATACACAAGTCAGGTCAAGGGTACAAGAGCAATTTTTGAGAGATGATTTACGGGTGATTTGTGCCACTGTAGCCTTCGGTATGGGCATAGATAAGCCCAATGTACGCTTTGTGATTCATTATAATTTACCTAAAAATGTAGAAAGTTATTACCAAGAAATAGGGCGAGCAGGGCGTGATGGATTAAATAGCCGAGCTGTGTTGTTTTATTCTTTTCAAGATGTGATGATTTGGCGTAACATCATAGAAGATACGGAAGATATTAAAATGAAAAATCTACGCCTTGCCAAGCTAGAACGCATGCAACAGTTTGCCGAGGCAGGTATCTGCCGTAGAAGGGTTCTGCTCAATTATTTTAATGAAAATTATACACAAAGCTGTGGCAACTGCGATGTCTGTAAAAATCCGAGAACTACTAAAGACGGTACTATCTTAGCCCAAAAAGCACTTTCTGCCTTGCTCAGACTCAAAGAACAAGTAGGTATCAATATGCTTATCAATGTATTGCGTGGCTCTGCCAACCAAGAAATTATGAATAAGGGCTATAATCAAATCAAAACCTATGGAGCAGGCAAAGACATTGGCTTTGAAGATTGGCGAGATTATGTGCAGCAAATGCTTAACTTAGGTGTATTTGATATAGCCTATGATGAGAATTATACCCTCAAAAAAGGGCCTTTGGCAGAAGCCATTTTATTTCAAAATTATAAACTACAGCTCTCCGAACCACAAGCAAGTCTGCCCGAAGGGATGCGCTCTCCTATACTCAAATCCAAAACTCAACTCCTTGCCGAAGAGTTGTTTGAGGCCTTGCGTGGCTTGCGTAAAAGACTTTCCGATGAAAAAGGCGTAGCTCCCTATGTCATTTTTAATGATAAAACATTGGATGAAATGGCAAAGGAACGTCCTACGACTGAGCAAGCTTTCTTGGCTATCTCGGGGGTAGCACAGGCAAAGTTAGAAGCGTATGGAAATGTGTTTTTGAAAGAAATCCGTAAGTTTATTACAGATAAAGTACAAGATGGAGAAACAGTCAAAGGAGGCACGCAAGTCCTTACTTTTGAGATGTATAAGCAAGGTAAAAACATAGAAGAAATCGCTCAAGAACGTCAATTAAGCCCAAGTACCATTCAATCTCACCTATTCAAACTCTATGAGGAGGGGCAAGATATTAACCTCAAAGCTTATCTCAGCAAAGAAGAATTTAAAGAATTAAAGGCATATTTCACAAGTCTGGAAAGCCTTCCCAATGGCACAAGCGAAGCCTATCAGCATTTTGAAGAGAAATATGATTACTTTAAAATCAGAATTGCCCTGATGCTAATGAAGACTGGGAAGAGTTTTTAATTGAGATAATAAGTAATGTTATTACTTTTATTTATTTTTTTAATAATTTGATATTCAATGAGTTACAAGTCTATAAGAAATAAGATTCGAACATTTAGTGTTGATTCTCTAACAGATATGATATTAAAGGAACTAAGAGAAGGAAAAAAAAATACAGGTTTTTGGCATTTATTACTTCTTTTAAAATGGAATCTAGAGTATCAAGACTACAGGAAGCCTTCTCAAAAGATAGCAACACGACAAGATACTTATAAATTACTATCACAGATTCAAGATTTAGAAAAGCAACATCCGACCTTAGACTTAAAAAAGAATGACGGTATTGTTCAAACATTGACCATTTTAGCTAACCAACAACTCCCTTATCAAGATATATCTCTTTGAGATAGTTTTGCTAGACAATTCATTTTGTTTAAGGATTTGAAGCATAAAAATGACTTATCATATTTATTTAAAAAAATATCAAAGTTAGATATTGATGTTTTTATCGGTATTTCATATACAATCTTTTTGATAGTATTTGGAGATACTGGGAATGGCTTGAAGAATTATGGGATATTAACTGATGATATAGAGTTAATATTATCAAAGGTTTTTGGTAAAGAGCAGATTAATAACTATTTCAAGTTAGTTAGTATTTCCAAAGAGAATGCAGAGAGTGTTATTCAAGAAAATAACCAAATACGTAACTATGATTTACATCCTTTTGAAATTTCTATTTTTACTCGAAAACCATTCCTATACCATAAAAGTCAATACAGAATCTTAAAAAAAGAGGTGCTACATCATCATTTTAATTTCTTTCTGTATGAGTATTTAAAAATGAACTATGGTAATGAGTTCACAACTGAATTTGGAAATAGAGTGGAAAAGTATGTGAAATTAGGACTGGATGATTTAAAAGTTAGTTATATCACAGAGTCTAAGTTAAAAAATAAAATAGGTAAACATGAGTCGGTTGTTGACTATGTGATTAATGATAATATTTTAGTTGATGTCAAAGCCATTGAATTACGCCCCTATGAAGCTATCAATCCTACCAAAGAATTATTAGCAAACCACCTGAAAGATAGTATTACGAAGGCTTATGCAAAGCAGATGATTAATGTAGCACATAAGTTAGATAAGAATAGAGAATATTTTGGAATTATTATAACTTACAAAGAACTTAGACTAGATAATGGCAGAGAGTTGTGGAATTTATTTTTAAGGGATGAAACTCTAAAGATGAGAAGTGAGGAAGATATCAAGGTGTTGCCAATAGATAATTTATTTATGATGGATTTGAAAACTTGGGATTATCTAACTCAATACATGAAAGATACTCAAATATCCTTATTAGATATACTAAGAAAGGTGAGGGAAGATAATCTAAAACCCGATACTATGAAGTTTGAATTTCAGATGCATATCAACAAGTATTTAGGGAAAATAAACTTATCATACTTGAGAGATGCTGAAACTAAACTATAAAATGTATTACGAGGAAAATGTATATATCAAGAAAATTCCATTTAGTACTTAGTATTTTAGGAATGATGGTTGATAATTTAGTAAAGGGATGGGAAGGTAGTCTATAGTTATTTTGACAGCAAGTACATGGGTTCGAATTTTTGTTTTAAACACAGCCAGTTTTCAGACTGGGCGAAAGATTATCAGGGGCAAGCCGAAGAATGAAATATTTTATTGTTTCCATTGATTGAGCAATGTCTCAATACTTTTTTTCTCCTCGTGATTCATTGGCAAATAACAATATTTTACGGTTATACTTTCCGTAACCATTTCTAAAATTGTTCCACAACCCATATTTCTATTTTCCAAATGGATAGATGAATTAGCCAATGCTTTTTTCAAAAGCGCCTGTATTGCTTTGTATTGCTCCAATGAAATATATTTTTTGAATGGTTCACCGCCACTATACATGCCTGATGAACTATTTTCTGTGGCAATTGGCTCATATTCAATACTTTTATCATCAATTACCCAAATATTATTATTACCATCTATGTATTTGTATAGATAATTTGTAGGGAGATTAGCAAATTTGGCATTGTTTACCAATTCACAAAAATAGATTTGATTTTGAGGAATATCTACAACTTGGGTGTGTGGAATGTATTTGTCTTGCACATCTACCGAAAAATATTTATAATCTTTTTTGAAAAAAACAATCCTTCTTTTTCCATTTGTCTCCTCTATTGCGTCCAACTCGTAGCCTTTACTAAACAAAACTTTTTGGGTTTTACTTAATTTTTTGGATGTTTTTTGCTTCCATTGGATATAATGAAAAGCCTTCTCAAAGTTTTCTTCTGTCAAACAATCTTCTTGTTGCATAGGATTTAAGTTGGCATTATGATTAGCAACATTTGCAAAATCTTCCAAAAAAGAAAAGCAAGTGAACAAAAGATATGTAAATATTCTAGTTATCATAATGTATAAAAGTGTTTTCATTTGTATTAAACTAATATATGAAAAACTTTACTCATTCCGTCCAATTATAAGGATAATTTTATCCACGAACGCTAAAGCCGTAGATGATTCAAGCATGTTTAAAAACTAAAACTAGTGAAGCGTCTTGGTGCTAAAAATTTCTGAAAGCATCTGTTTTCCACTGAAGGTGCAGGACATGGATTAATAGAGTGTTTGAATAATTTGAGTAGTCTTGTCTTTATTCTTTGGTTTAGTTTAGTAATAATTTAAAAATAAAGTGCTTATCTAGTTTGAGTAAAATCCTTACTATCAGACTTTTACAGTCTAATAACCAATAACTTATAACTAATCTCTTACTTTGCAAAAATCTTCGCATAGGGCGGAAAGCGGACGTTTTCGGAATAGGTAAGTACAAGCGGTGCTTCGCAACGCTCGTACTAGGTATTACATAATTAATTACATTTTATGAAGTAAGACCTCCATCTACTGGATTAGTAGTTCCTGTAATAAACTTACTTTCATCACTGGCCAAAAATAGCACTAGATCTGCTACTTCATCAGGTCGTGCGTAACGCCCTAGAGGAATAGTCTGCTCAAATTGTTGCTTAGCCTCTTTAGCCTGACCAGGTGCAAATCCCTCTTCAAGAGAACGCATCATTCGGTTATCTACTGGAGATGGATTAATTGTATTTACCCGAATACTATCTTTTGCTAGCTCTTGTGCTGCTGTACGCATCAAACCAACTAAGGCATGTTTTGAGGTTACATAAGCCACGGTATTGGGAGAACCTTGAAGACCTACCACAGAGGAAGATATGATAATACTCCCACCTCCGTTTTCCTTTAGTGCAGGGATGCTATGTTTGATAGACAGATAAACTCCTTTAACATTTACTGCCAATACTTTATCAAACTCATCATCATCATACTCTGCGATTGGCTTCACTTTACCTTCAACTCCAGCATTAGCAAACAAAATATCAATCTTACCAAACTGTTCTTTTGCTTTGTTGACAAAGTTAGAAGTATCTTTATCGTTGGTTACATCAGCTTTTACTATGCTTACCTTATCACCATAGTTTAATTCTTTTTTGGCTTTTTCTAGTCCTTCTTGATCTAAATCAACCAATACTACTTTGGCGCCTTCTTCCAAAAATTTAGCTGCTGTTGCTATACCAATAGACCCAGAACCTCCAGTAATGATTGCTACTTTATTTTCTAATCTTTTCATTATTATTTTGTTTTTGATTATATTATGTTCTTTATTTAAGACATTTCTACCACTCCTTTTGTTAGAAGCTATCATTTTTAGTGGAAAGGCTTGAAGTTTAATAAAATGTTCTGCTCAAATCCAACTAATTGCGTGTAAGGACACAAGCAATGGCGAGGAGCAAAAAATAATTATTAAAACTTAACTGACTGCACTATCAATGATGTATTTTTATGATGTAGAGAAATTTTTCTTAAACAAGTGATGAGTTATAAAAAATGAGCGATGAGTTATCTTAGCAAGGTTTTGATAATCAGTTTTTTATAATGAGGTTAAAGTATAAACTAATTTTAACCATCTACTTATTCTTCAAAAATAACGAAAAGGAAGTTATATATTTCAGCTTCAATAGCGTTGTTACTTTTTGATTTTCAATGATTTAATTTAATTTTCATTTGAGAATCTTAAAATGATAAGCTTTATTAACTAATATAAGCGTTTTTTTCGTAATCAATTCTCTATGTTTTCTATGTACATATATGGTTATAAAAAAATAAAGTGTTGGTAATCAGTCCTTAACAGTTCTATTATCTAAACCACCCCATATCAAAACCGATAATCTCAATTAAAATACCCGATTTTTCTTTTTTTCCTAGATTTTATCTAGCTTTGCGATTGATTTATGGGAAAACAACGTAAAAATATCTTTTATTGGTCGGGCATCACACTCACCTATTTGGCTTTTGGGCTTGCCCTCTTGGTCAATAGCCACGTGCTTGCAATTCCTGTACCTACTGAGGAAACCCATAATATATCACAAAACCAGCAAGATTCAGACAAAAACACCCCCTTTTCAGATCAACAAGAGGACGGTTCTGCCAGTCTGCAAGCATCTTCGGTGCTTGAGGCCGTGGTCAATGCTTCGGTATTGCCATTAGATTCGCAGTTGTTTGATTTTATCTTCTTTGAATTTCCTGTTGTCAAAGGGTTTGTGTTTTTTCCTCCTATTTCTCCTGCTGTTTTGCCTTATTGGCAAAATACTTTTGGGCATATCATTGTCATTAATGGTCCCTAGGCTATTCATTTTGTGTTAGTTTTCCTAAACTAGCCTTCATCTCCCTATGATTTGTTAAGTATGCAAGTCATTTTCTATTATTTAAAAATTTATTATTTCTTAAGAAAATTACGCAACAATGAAAAATAGAACTGGTGTTTTATTGATGGTCTTTCTGTTATTGGTCATCACTGTTTATTATCTATCATTTACCTTTAAAGCTCGCAGCGTACAAGCAGATGCTATTGAGTATGCAAGCGATGCTAAAGGCATCATAGATTCAAATAAAAAACAAGTCTATCTTGACTCTATTTACAATAAGCCCGTCTATAACCTATTCGGGATAGAATATACTTATAAAGATGTCAAAGAAAAAGAACTTGCTCTAGGTCTTGACTTACAAGGGGGGATGCACATCACATTAGAAGTATCACCTATTGAGATTATCAAGGCTTTGGCAAACAACAAGCCTGACGTTAAATTTCAGGAAGCCCTTAAAATTGCCCAAGAGCGTCAGAAAGATAGCCAACAAAGCTTTATAGATTTATTTGCAACCGCTTATCAGGAAGTACAGCCTGAAGGAAAGCTTAATAGTATCTTCACTAACACTACTACAAGAGGAAAAATTAGCCTTGCTTCTACCAATGATGAGGTTATCAAAGTTATCCGTGATGAAGTAGCAGATGCTTTTGACCGTTCATTTAACATTATCCGTAGCCGTATTGATAAGTTTGGCGTTACTAACCCTAATATTCAAAAACTACCTGGGACTAACCGTATTTTGGTAGAATTACCTGGAGTAGATAATCCTGACCGTGTTCGTAAGCTTCTTTCAGGAGTAGCTAAGTTAGAATTTTGGGAAGTATGGAATATGCAAGATATTTTCCCTTACTACCAAGAATTTGTAGGATACCTAGATAAAGAAGAAAAGCTTAAAAAAGCGGGTCAGCCCAATGCTGAAAAAGAAAAAGAGAGTGGCTTAGTAGCAGATACTAAAAAAGACACTGCTAAAGTTGAGAATAACCCTCTCATAGCAGAGTCTGAAGAAGACAGCACTGCTAATCAAGAAAATCCTCTTTTAGTAGGAGGAGACTCAGCCAATGATAAAAAAGACAGCAACAAAGTAGCCAAAACTGTGGAGGGTGATTCTACTAAGACAGACTCTACAGAAGCAGCTAGTAGCTATGCGATGCAATTGATGATTCCGACACAAGAGGGCTTTATGGTCAAAGTAAAAGATACTTTACGTATCAATGAAATCTTGTCTCGCTCAGAAGTAAAGCGTCTTTTCCCTGGTAATGTGAAATTTTTATGGGATGTAAAAGCCAATGAAGCCGCTGGAACTGTTACCCTTTACCCAATCAAAATGGGGCGTGGTGGCAAAGCACCTCTTGGTGGAGAAGTAGTGATAGATGCTCGTCAAGATTTTGATGAGAACAATCCTTCGGTAAGTATGCAGATGAACTCAACAGGTGCTAAAATCTGGCGTAAACTGACTGCTAACAATGTAGGAAACCGAATCGCCATCGTATTAGATGATGCAGTGTATTCTGCTCCCAATGTAAATGGTGAAATCCCTAATGGTAGCTCAGTGATTCAGGGTAGCTTCACTGTTAATGAAGCAAAAGATTTAGCCAACGTACTAAAAGCTGGTAAACTTCCCGCTCCTATCCGTATTGTAGAAGAGGCAACAGTAGGGCCATCACTTGGTAAAGAATCTATAGCTCAGGGTCTTAACTCTATGCTATTAGGTTTAAGCATCGTATTGGTGTTTATGTTCTTATATTATCGCAACTCTGGTCTAGTAGCTAACTTAGCCCTTTTTCTTAATATTATCTTTATTGTGGGGATATTAGCCTCATTTGGAGCAGTATTGACCTTACCAGGTATCGCTGGTATTGTACTGACGATAGGTATGTCTGTGGATGCCAATGTACTTATCTTTGAACGGATTAGGGAGGAACTTGCCAATAATCGCTCCTATAAGAATGCCATCAACGAAGGTTATACCAAAGCAATGTCTGCTATCGTGGATTCAAATGCTACTACTTTCTTGACAGGTTTGATTTTATACCTTAATGGTACAGGTGGTGTACGTGGTTTTGCCGTTACTTTGATGATTGGTATCGCTTGTTCTTTATTCAGTGCTATTTTTATTACTCGTTTGATAATTGAGTATTTCACACGCAAGCCTAATAGCCAAGCCATTCGCTTTGATGGTTTTATTATGAAGAATACTTTCAATAATATTAATATTGACTTTGTGAAACTTCGCCATAAGGCTTATATATTCTCTGGAATTTTAATTTCGGCAGGCATTGTCTTGATGTTTTATCCAGGGCTTACATTAGGAGTAGATTTCAAGGGTGGACGCTCTTATGTGGTAGAGTTTAATACGCCAGTTTCTGTGAAAGAAGCTCGTAATGAGGTAAGCAAAGAGTTTAAAGGAAGCACAGAGGTAAAAACTTACGGAAGCAACAATAAACTCAAAATTACTACTAGTTATCTTATAGATGATGAATCTGTAACTGCTGATAAGAAAGTAGAATCTCAACTGTTGAAAGGCTTAGCTTCTTTCAAAGAAAAAGACCCTAAAATAGTAGGTTTCTCTAAGGTAGGTGCTACGATTGCGGATGACATCGCACAGACTTCTTATACTTCTGTATTGTTTTCTTTCCTTGTTATCTTTTTGTATATTTTTATCCGTATTGGTCAGCTCAAATACTGGCAATATAGTGTGGGTGCATTGGTTGCATTAGTACATGATGTTTTGATTGTGATTGCATTTATGGGACTTGCCAAACTTTTGGGCATCAGCTATGAAGTGGATCAGGTATTCATCGCTGCGATGCTGACCGTAGTAGGTTACTCTATCAATGATACAGTGGTTGTATTTGACCGTATCAAAGAAATAGTAGGCACTAGCAAAAGAGATATGAATAGCAAAGATTTCTTAGACAATGTAAATATTGCGATTAATACCACATTAAGTCGTACTATTATGACTTCTTCTACTACTTTAATGGTGGTTATCTGTCTATTCTTATTTGGTGGTCAGGTATTGAGTGGCTTCTCTTATTCACTTTTAGTTGGTATCTTGATAGGTACTTACTCATCAGTGTTTATTGCCTCTCCTATCTTCGTTGATATCTCTTTGATTATGCTACGCTATCAAAAGAAAAAGAAAATAGATGCTAAAGGTTAAGGGAGTTATGAATTATAAGTGATGAGTTATTAATTTATCATTATCTCATTTTATTAAAAAGCCCTTTACTTTTCAGTAAAGGGCTTTTTTTATGTTCTAAAAATAAAAAGTAAACTAAGGAGATATCTAGCTCTCTACGCTTTTTTTTAAAAAAACCCTAAAAAAGACCACATTTTTCGTTTTTTGAGATAGTTCAAATCATACTCATTTTGATAGGCTTCTTTTTCGAAAAATATATTTAGATAAGCTTTTTCGTGTTCACGGTATTTTATGAGGTTAAATACGTAATTTAGCAAATATATAACATAAAAAGGCAGGATAAGAAGCTCTAATTGCTGAACTAAGTGGATAGACTCATGGTTTATGAGTACCTTATCATGACGATAGCGTTTTTCTTTTATCAAAATAAAAGGAAATAGTGCCATCCCTGCTACGTTAAGAAAAGGAAGATAAATAATGAATTTAGGCATAGTATATTGTCATTTAATACAAAGACGCATAAAATTTATCAAGGTTGCAGACCTATTTTTCTTTTAAAATTCGGTTAAATAGAATATATTTGGGGACAGCCTTTAATAATACATTAATATGGAAGCAAATCAACACCCACTCACACTTTTTCAAGAATTACAACAGTATAAGAAAAAGTATTATACCAATCAGTTACTAAAAGGTATTTTGGTATCCGTAGGCATTTTATTGAGTGCTTTTATATTGCTCAATGCCTTTGAGTATCTAGGAAGATTTAATTCTACTGTGCGAACCTTGCTATTTTTTAGCTTTTTGTCTGCAAGTGTCTTAGTGTTGGTTTTCTGGATTTTGATACCCATCAGTAAACTTATAGGACTCAACCGACAAATCAGCAATGAAGAAGCCGCTCGACAAATCGGGAAATATTTTCCTAGTGTAGATGACAAGCTTCTCAATACTCTCCAGCTTCACCAAAGTGCAGACGCACAAAATGCCCTTGTCAAAGCAAGTATTGCTCAAAAAACCAAAGAACTTACCTTAGTGAAATTTACAGATGCTGTTCATTTTAATGATAACCGCAAATATCTCAAGTATGTCCTTGCACCTTTATTTATCTTATTATTGGTTTTTGTGTCTTCTCCTAGTTTTTTTACTGAGTTATTTACTGAGAGTTCTGCTCGCATTATTAATTTTAATAAAGATTTTGTAGAGCCTGCTCCTTTTCAGTTTTTTTTAGAAAATGATAAATTACAAGCTTTCAAAAATGAAGACTATACCATTACAGTTGATTTAAAAGGGCGTGCTATCCCAAGCGAAGTTTTCTTGATGTCTGGTGGAAGAAAATATAAAATGATTCCTGATGAAACGCTTGGTAAGTTTTCTTATAAATTCCCTAAACTACAAAAACCCATTAATTTTTACTTTGATGCCGTTGGCTTTAATTCGGTAGAGTATGACATTGAGATTATAGAACGACCAAGCCTTCTTGCTTTCAATGCCTACCTTCAGTATCCTGCCTATCTAGGCAAAGCCAACGAGAAATGGGATAATATTGGTAATCTAGTAGTGCCAGAAGGCACACAAATACAGTGGCAGTTCAATGCGAATAAATCTGATAAATTACAACTGATCTTCAATGAAGGTAAAGATACCGTGGCAGCACGCAAACGTAATAATCAGCTTTTTGAATATAGCAAACAAGCTCGTCGCCCTGAAGGCTACCAAGTACGACTCCAAAATCAGTATAGCATCAACAAAGAAGAAATTAGCTATTATATCAATGTGATTCCTGATCAGTTTCCTAAAATCACAATGCAAGAATACCAAGATACACTGACCTATAATTTTTTAAGCATAGGGGGAAGTATCTCGGATGATTATGGGCTTTCTCAGCTCAAGTTGTTTTACAGAATTACACGTGATGGAAAAGCAGACCAGTTACAAAGCATCAGCATTCCGATGAACCGTGATCAGTCTATTCAGAATTTTTATTATCAATTGCCTCTCGAGCAGATGAGCCTACGCCCTGGAGATAGATTAGAGTATTTTGCTCAAGTTTGGGACAATGATGGTGTCAATGGAGCAAAAAGCGTAAAAACAGGCACTTTACTTTTTAGAATTCCTGATAAGTCAGAGCTAAAAGAAGAACTAGATAAAACCGTAGCACAGACAGAAAATCAAATAGATAAATCTATCAAGAAAGCTGAAAAACTTCAAAAAGACATCAAAAGCTTGGAAGACAAGCTACGAAACAAGAATAAGCTAGAATATCAAGACAAAAAACTAGCCGAAGAAATCATTAAAAAACGCCAAGAACTTGCTGATGAAATTAAAAAACTACAACAGCAAAACGAAAATATCAATCAAAAACAAGAGCAACTCTCAGAGAAAAGTCCAGAACTAAAAGAAAAAATGGATAAACTCAAGGCGCTAATGAATGAACTCTTAGACGAAGAGACCAAAAAACTCTATGAAGAACTTCAAAAACTTCTAGACCAAAATCGTGAAAATGATGCCGTACTAGATAAATTAGAAGAAATCAAGAACAAAGAAGGCAGTCTCGAAAAAGAACTGGAAAGAGCCTTAGAGATGTTTAAGCAATTGCAATTTGAGCAAAAACTTGAGCAGACCGTAGAAGATTTGAAAGAACTAGGCGAAGAACAAAAGAAGCTTGGAGAAGAAACTGAGCAAAATGACAAAGGAAAAGACGCTCAAAAACAAGAAGAAATCAAGGAAAAACAAGAGGAAATCAAAGAGAAATTTGAAGAAATCAAAAAAGACTTAGAGAACCTCGAAGAAATGGACAAAGACCTCGAAAATCCTAATGGGATGGAAGAGAATAACGAAAACCTTGAAGATGAAAAACAAGAAATCTCTGAGGAAATGGAGAATAGCCAAGAGCAGTTAGAGAAAAAACAAAATAAAAAAGCAGGTGATTCACAGAAAAAATCTGGTGAAAAAATGCAAAAAATGTCTGAGCAATTAGACCAAATGCAGTCTGAGATGGAGATGGAGCAAATGAGCGAAGATATGGAAGATTTGAGGGCTATTTTAGAAAATCTAGTCAAACTTTCTTTTGACCAAGAAGAACTAATGAAGGAATTTAGAACTCCTATCAACACCTCAGACCCACGGTTTATCAAACTTGCACAACAACAACTTAAACTCCGTGATGACTCCAAAATCATAGAAGATAGCCTCACGGCACTTGCCAAGAGAGTGTTTCAGATTCAATCTTTTGTAACCCGTGAGTTAGAAGATATGAACAGATACATGGATGAAAGTTCTGAGCTTATCAAAGAAAGAAGACCTGCCAATGCGACTTCTAAGCAACAATTTGCGATGACCTCTATGAATAATCTCGCCTTGATGCTGAGTGAAGTACTGAAGCAAATGCAAGATGCCATGCAGAATGCAATGTCTATGCCTCAAAAAGGAAAAGGGAAACCTCAAAAATCACCTAGTTTGGGTAAAATGCAACAGCAACTCAACCAACAAATACAAGACTTACAAAAAAGTGGCAAATCAGGTCGACAACTTTCAGAAGAATTAGCTAAACTTGCGGCAGAACAAGAAAGACTCAGAAGAGCACTCCAAGAATTACAAAAAATGGCTGGTCAAGATAATCCTCAAGGAAAAGAACAACTCGACAAACAAATCAAAGAGTTGATGAAAGAAATGGAGGAAAATGAAAAAGACTTAGTTAATAAAAGATTAGATAGAATTACCAAAGAACGTCAGCAGGATATAGAGAGCCGCCTATTGGAGTCTGAAAAAGCACTTCGTGAACGTGGCGAAGAGGAAGAAAGAAAAGCAGAACAGGCTAAGAAAAAACCACAAGTGGTGCCGCCTAGTTTGCAACAGTATTTTAAAAGTAAAGAAAAACAAATAGAGTTGCTCAAAACAGTGCCTCCTGCCCTTTCTCCTTATTATAAGAAAAAGGTAGATGAGTACTTTGAAAAATTAGATAAATAAAGCACATGAAATCTCTTAAAATTCAAATTCCATCACTGATGGAGAACATTCGGATGATAGAAAGTTTCATTGACAATGCTAAAGATAAGCATGAAATCAATGAAGATATCTATGGTAATATCATGATTGCAGTTACTGAATCAGTCAATAACGCTATCAAACATGGCAATCAAGAAAATGAAAAAAAGAATGTAAATCTTACGATGGAATTAGATGATACACTCATTCGGTTTCTGATAGAAGATGAAGGGGAAGGCTTTAACCCTGATACACTCGCAGATCCTACTGCCCCCGAAAACCTAGACAAACCAGGTGGACGTGGGATTTTCTTAATGAAACATCTCTCAGATGAAGTAAAGTTTGCTGAAAATGGACGCATTGTAGAGCTGGTTTTTTACGTCGCCTAAGTAACATGAGCGAAATTTATTTCTTTTATGAAAACATAGAGGAGGTTTTTTTTCATCCTGAAAATATCAAAGAATGGATAGAAAGCGTAATTCAAACTGAAAAAAGCAGTTTGGTTGCACTTAATTTTATCTTTTGTGATGATGAGTTTCTTCTCAAGATGAATCAAGATTATCTCCAACATGATACCTATACTGACATTATCACCTTTGACCAATCAGAAAATGGTTTAGAGATAGAGGGTGATATCTTTATTAGTGCGGAGCGTGTCCGAGAAAATGCTCAAACACTTCAAGAAGATTTTTCAAGAGAACTCAAAAGAGTCATCGTTCACGGGGTCTTACACTTACTGGGCTATGGTGATAAATCCGTCAGTGAAAAAGCTGAAATGAGAGAAAAAGAAAATTTTTATATAGAGCAGTCTCCTGTTCAACTGTAAGGTTATTTTGATAAATTAAACATCTTAAGAGATAGTCAAAATTAATTTGCATTTTAATATTACTATAAAAAACTGATTATCAGTATTTTAATAGAATAATTCATTATTTATTCCCATTTATATTTCGAAAAATAAAAAAATGTAGATTTGGTTTCATCTTATTTCATTACGTCTTTTTTGTAACTGATTTAATGTTAGGTCTGTAATTTTAGAAATAAAATTGTCTTCTAATTCTTCCAAAATCATTTTTTTAGCAATTTCAACTTTAAAAAAACTTCATTGTCTAAGCGTGCAAGCATCATTTTATTTGTGTTTTAGCACGGATATACATAAAATGAAGATAAGAAAATAATTTTATTTTTTATGTATAATTTGATAGAAGAGTTTTAGCTAATTTTT
>Ga0163144_10013436_pt1 | contig 17098 bp, 11 predicted proteins | sample OliLak19BULKMAT1_FD_123175 | JGI IMG/M metagenome (GOLD analysis project Ga0163144, IMG submission 123175) | Freshwater microbial mat bacterial communities from Lake Vanda, McMurdo Dry Valleys, Antarctica - Oligotrophic Lake LV.19.BULKMAT1 | ecosystem: Environmental > Aquatic > Freshwater >... | reverse complement strand
GGGAGGTTGTGGGGCGGCAGTGAATGACGAATGTCGAAGGCCGGGCTTCGGCTTGCGTGCGGGTTTCTCCTTCGGTTTGGCGTGGAGCAATTGGGCGAATGCAGCCTCGAAGAATTTGTCGTAAAGGATCGCGTCCTTCCCGAAGCGCTTCGCAAGAATGACCGCGACCTTGGCGACAAAAGCGCGCTTTTCCCCGGCGAAGGAGAAGGCGATGCGGAACCGTTTGGTGCTCATGTCAGGGCGCAGACTTTCTCATGCGAACACCGGCGGTGGAAGGAAGGAGACAAGGACGTTCGAAAATGGGGCCTCACGCGGTGAAGTTATTGGAGATGCTCCAATCCCGCACCGGGGCAATCACCATCGAAGGGCGCGCTCGTCGGACGCCGACGATTCCGTGTCGAAGCCGGTCTCGCTGAGCGACACGCTCGCCACCATCCGCGCCAGGTTCGTGCGCGCCGTGCAGTTGATGGAGGTCCGCGATGATGAAGCGGAAAACGGGAGCCGTTTGGAATTGCCGAATCATCCATCCGCGGGCGACACGGTCTTTTGCACCCAAACTTCCTAAGTTGCCGGCCCGCCTCTGGTATAATCGCATTGCCGGAAAGGTTCCTCGCAATCCATCCCCATCCTCCTTCACATCAAAGAAACAACACCCATGAAACGCATCACCATGTTCCGCCGGGCATTTTTGGCGAGTGTCTGTCTCCTTGGAATCGGCGCGGTCCCGCGCGCGAACGCCGCGGACCAGCCACTCAAAATTCTGCCCACGCCGAAATCGCTGACCCTCAGCGGCGGCGCGATGCCGCTCACTGCGACGAGCCGGATCGTGGCGGTGGACGCAAGGCTCAAGCCGCTGGCGGAGATTCTGTCGCGGGAGATTTTCCTTTTAACCAAGCTGCAACTCGCGACGGCGACGGGCGCGGCAAAGGCGGGCGACGTCGTGCTGAAGATTGACGCGAAGCTGCGTGCCGATCAGGACATCCTCGCGGTGCAAAAGCAGGAGGTCGTGCGCACGCGCGATTTCGCCCACACGATTGATGTGAGCGACAAGGCCGTGGTGGAGGGATGGGATTATCGCGCGGTGTGCGAAGGCACGGCGACGCTGTTGCAGGCCATCGCCGACAAGGGCGGGCGCTTTGAAATCCCGAAGATGAAGGTCAAGGACTGGCCGCATGCGGATTTCACCGGCACGATGGTGGATGTGTCCCGCCAGCAGATCCCGATTGATTCGCTCAAGGCGGTCATCGAGACGTGCCGGCTTTGGAAAATCCGCTACTGCCAGTTGGAGCTGTCGTCCGATGAGGCGTTCACTTTCCCGTCCACGGCGTTTCCGAAACTCGGCACGAAAAACGAAGCCATGCACAACGGCGTGGTGCCCCGCGTTTACACGCTGCCGGAGTTGCGGGAACTCGTGGCTTTCGCCGATGCGCGCGGCGTCACGCTGGTGCCGGAGTTGAATACACCGGGCCACACCGAGGCGATGGGACGCTCGATGCCGGAGTTATTCGGCGGGCCTAAGATCATGGATATGACCAACGACGCCATGTATCAGTCTTTGGGCACGCTCGTGGGCGAAATGTGCGACGTCTTCAAAAGCTCGCCCTATTTCCACATCGGATGCGACGAGATGTATTACTACGAACTGGCCGAACGCGACCGCACCGCGACTTATTTTGAGAAGAATGGAATGACGAAGATTGACGACCTCATCATTCAACACATCCGGCGCATGAACGACATCGTCCGCAAGCACGGCAGGGTGACGCTTGCGTGGGAACAGGTCGCCAGACCCAGCCACCTCAAGGAATACAAATTGCCCGCGGAACTGGCCAAGCAGATCATCTCCATGTGCTGGTTTCCCGGAGGCGAAGCCGGGGAATTGCAGAAGCAGGGTTGCACCACAATCACCGTGCCGTGGGACTTGGGCGCACCGCTTTCCGAGTGGAATATGTATCTCTGCAACGGCGCGAAGCTCGCCCCCGAATCGAACACGCTCGGGGCCAGCCAGACGATGTGGCACATGAGCGCCAGCGCGCTGATGGGCGACTTCCTCGGCGGAAAACTCAACGGCTCCACGATGGAGGGATACATCCGCAGCCTCGGCATTCGCACCGAACGCACCTGGGGCCCGACCACGCCCGTCGTGGATGCCGACTACGAGAAGCGCCTTGTGGAAAGCCGCGACTTGCAAAGCCGGTTGATTCTTCCGGTTAAAATCGAAGGCACCACCGAATTGGCTCGTCCACGCTGGGCGGTGCTCGGCGGGCATTACATCAATGACCAAGCCGAAGTGCGCCTCTCCATCGTGCCCGGAGCGGCGGAGGGCGAAATCCACTTCACGCTCGACGGCACGGAACCCATGGCCACCTCGCCGGTTTACTCAGCCCCCATCAGCATTGAGAAAACCACGGCCCTCCACGCCGCGCTTTTCACTAACGGCAAACAAGTCGGCCACGTATCGCGGGCCTTTTACGAGCCGCTCAAGAAGGCAACCAAATGATCCAACGCCAACACCCTGTTTTCCCAATGATTACCGTGAACGAAATGCGAACTCTCCTTGCAGCAGTTATCGCCGTCTGCGGCCTGGCTGCTCACGCTGCCGAAGCGCCCAAGCCCGTCGTCGAAGTCAAGCGCCCCCCCATCCAGCCGACTCCGAAATCCATCACCGTGAACGCCGGCGACATGGCGCTCACGCTCCAGTCGCGCATCATCGCGACCGACCCCCGCCTCGAAGCACACGCCGCCGTCCTGCGCGACGAAATCCTCTGCATCACCAACTGGCGCCTCAACATCGTCGCCGCCAAAGACGCCGCCGGTGCGGAAAAGGCCGGCGACATCATCCTCAAGATCAACCCCAAGATTCAGGCCGACGAAGACATCCTCGCGCCCGAAAACGTCCAGCTCGTCCGCACGCGCAACATGGCGCACACCGTCAGCGTTACCGACAAAGTCGTCGTCGAAGGCTGGGATGTCCGCGCGACCTGCGAGGGCACCGCTTCCGTCATCCAAAGTATCGCCGGGGCCAACGGCAAATTCTCCATCCCCCACATGACCATCAAAGACTGGCCGCACGCCGACTTCACCGCGATCATGGTGGACTGCGGACGCCAGTGGATTCCCGCCGACGCCCTCAAGGCCAGCGTCGAGGCCTGCCGCTTATTCAAGATTCGCTACCTCCAATTGCACGTCGGCGACGACCAAGGCTACAGCTTCCCCTCGAAGGCATTTCCGAAGATGGGCAAAGGCAACGGCTCCTGCTGCGGCGGCATCCCGCCGAAAGTCTGGACTTGGGAGGAAATGGAAGAGCTGGAAGCCTACGCCGTCGCCCGCGGCGTCACCATAATCCCCACCATCGAGACACCCGGCCACCACGCCGCCATGGCCCGCAACTACCGGCACGTCTTCGACGGCCCCGGCTGCATGAACATGGCCAGCGAAGACCTCTACAAAGGCTTGGAGACCATCATGGACGAGATGCTCAGCGTCTTCAAAAGCACCCCCTACTTCGATATCGGTTGCGACGAAGCCAACTGGCAGGGCGTCGGAAGCGGAGGATGGGGACAGGTTTACAAGCGCCGCCATGCCGTCATGTTTGACCCTCAGCCCGCCCGCAATCCTCACGAACTTTACCAGGTCCACCTCAAGCGCCTCGCCGACATGCTCCGCAAAAAAGGCAGACTCACGCTGGCTTGGGAAGACTTCCCCCGGGATGACCGGCTCAAGGACGACATCATCGCCCTCATTTGGTATCCCCACGCCGTCGCCCACGAATACCAAAAAGCCGGCTGGACCACCATCACCGTCCCGTGGGAACTCGGCGTCCCCTTCCCCGCGTGGAATATGTATATGTGCAATGGCTCCGTCCTCAAACGCACCGACCGCGTCCTCGGCGCCTGTCGCCCCATGTGGCAGATGAGCGCCATCACCCTCGCAGGCCCCGGCGGATGGAAGACCGGCGGCGGCGAACGCCAGGAACGCACCTGGGGCCCCGACACGCCCATCGTCGAAGAAGAATACCGCAAGCGCTACGACCTAAACAACAAACTCGCCGACCGCCTCATCCTCCCCGTCAGGATCGAAACCGAAGGCATCAACTTCGGCAACCTCTACTTCCTCGGCGGCCAGATCGGCTTTGGCGGCGAAATGAAAGTCAGCCTCTCCGTCGTCGCCCCCACCGGCGGCCAGATCCGCTACACCCTCGACGGCTCCGAACCCAACGCCCAATCCCCCGTTTACACCCAGCCCTTCGCTTATAAAAAATCCCTCCTCCTCAACGCCGCCCTCTTCTTCGGCGACAAACAATTCGGCTCCGTCACCCGCAGCCGCTACGACTACCGGGACATTGATGGCTTCATCCCCGATTGGGAGCTCACAGGTCCCTTCACCAAGGAAGGCATCACCGGCAAAGAACAATACGACTTCGAATTCCCGCCCGAGAAAGGCGAGAGCGTCAAATGGTTCCCGTGGAAACCGAACGCCTTGGATCCCACCTTCGTCCGCTTCAACGACATCGGCCTCGACGTGCAAGGCGTCATGTATATGCGCACACAAATCTACTCCCCCAAAGCCCAGAAAGCCCGCCTCATCATCGCCGCCAATGACAGCGGCAAAGTCTTCCTCAACGGCGCCGTCGTCTTCAACAAAAACGTCGCCCGCAAAATGGACCACGAAGACACCGTGGACGTGGAACTCACCGAAGGCTGGAACAAAGTCCTCTTCAAAGTGAACCACGAACGCGCCGCCCACACCTGGGCCGCCAAAGCCCGCATCCGCGCCGCCGACGGCAAACCCCTCGAAGGCATCAAGACCAAGGCCGAATAACGGCGCGTGCAAGTAAGTATCCGATACCTGTCGCGCAGAGGCTGTCAGACGAACAATAATTGACCCACTTGCTTTGAGGCTTCCAGACTCACTCTCCATGAAATCTTTCTTCCTTACTCTCGCGGCGATAACCGTTCTATTGTCAGCCGCAGCCCACGCGGTGGAGACAGCATCGACACCTCTTGAAAAGAGCCCTTCTGCGAACGCTGCCAAGGAACCGCAGACCGTCGTGAAAGTCGGGCGCAACAACGGCCGCACTTCCATCTTCATCAATGACCAGCCCATTCCCGGCATCGCCATCCTCGCGCCAATTCGGGCGCTCGATGACAAGTCGCCCAGCAGCCTCGACGGCAGCTTGAAGGCCGGCATCAAAATCATCGTCGTGCAGATGGGCCCGCACTGGAATGGCCCTGGAAAGATTGACGCAGCGAACACCGTGCGCCGCCTCAAGCTCGCCCTCGAACACGCGCCCGACGCGTGGCTCATACCGCGCATCCACCTCGACGCCCCCGGCTGGTGGCTGAAGGACAACCCCGGGGAATGCGCGCGCAACGCCGACAGCGAAGGCCCGGAGAACTATCCCTCCATGGGCTCCGAGCGCTGGCTGAAAGACTCGTCCGAACTCCTGTCCGAGACCGTGAAGACGATGGAAGCCTCGCCCTACGCCAACCGCATCATTGGCTACTCGCTGCTCTGCTCCCACGGCGGCGAATGGATTTACACCGGAGCTGGCGCCGGGCGCATCGGCGACTACAGCGAGCCCGCGCAGCGTTACTTTCGCGCGTGGTTGAAAAAGAAATACGGCGACCAGAAATGGATTGCCGACGCCAAAATCCCCACTGCCGAGGAGCGCGGCAAATCCCTCCCCGCCATGCTACGCGACCCACAGCGCGACGCCCGCGTGATTGATTTCGACATGGCCTTCTCCGACATGACCGCCGACAACATCCTCGCCTGGACCGGCGCGGTAAAGCGCGCCTCCGGCGGACGCAAACTCGCGGGCGTCTTCTACGGCTACCTTCTTTGGGGCACCGGCCTCGTCAACTCCACCGCCACCAACGGCCACCTCGCCCTCCGCCGTCTGCTCGACAGCCCCGACCTTGATTTCGTCACCTCCTTCGCCAGCTACGACGTGCGCGAGCCTGGCTCTGCCGCGCCCATCCTTTTCCCCGTCGAAAGCATCCAGGCCGCCGGCAAGCTGGTCTTCGACGAATGTGACAACCGCACCTACCTCGTCAAAGACGAACCGCCCATCCGCTTCTTCATGGCCCGCGACCAGCGCGAACCCGCCAACGGCCCGCAACTCTGGGCCGGCGCATGGAACACCTGGGGCATGGAAAACGCCGCCACCACCATGTCCGTACTGCGCCGCGACTTCGTCACCCACTTGATTCGTGGCTCCTCGTTCTGGTGGTTCGACATGACCGGCGGCTGGTATGCCAGCAAGGAAATCGAAGACGAATTCGCCAAGCAGGTAAAAATCGCCGAAGCCACCGCCGGGCTTGATATGACCAGCGTTTCCCAAGTCGCCGGTATCGTCAGCGCCGAAAGCCCCGCCTACCACTCCCTCATGCGCATGTATGACGTGGACCCACAGGCGTCCCTCGTGGACCTGCAAGCCGACATGTCCACCCGCGAGATGTATAAAGCGGGCGCACCCATTGACTGGTGGATGCCCGAAGACCTCGCCCGCCCCGACCTCAAGAAATACAAAGCGCTCTACTTTCACAACGCCACCACCCTCAGCAAACCTCAGCTCGCCGCCCTCGAAGCCCTCAAGCGCGACGACCGCACCCTCATCTTCGTCGGCTACCCCGGCCTCGCCGCCGATGGCAAACTCGACGCCCAAGCCGCCTCCAACGTCGCCGGCATCCAGCTCAAACTCGTCCACACCCGCGGCGTCGCCCGCTTCCGCATTGATGATTACAACATCCCCTGCATGTCTGAAGCCACCGCCCAAATGATGCTCGGCACCGGCGTCATCGTCTCCCCGCGCCTCATCGTTGACGACCCCAAAGCCCAAATCATCGCCCACTGGCCCGACGGCCTCCCCGCCGCCGCCATGAAACAGCATGACGGCTGGACCTCCTACTACTTCCCCGTCCCGCCCAACAACGCCCAACTCTTCCGCGCCATCTTCAAAAACGCGGGCTGCCACATCTACACCCACAACACCTGCCGCGACATCGTTTACGCCAACCGCTCCCTCCTCGCCATCCATACCACCCACTACGGCCAGGACGTGCGCCTGCCCGCGCCCGCCCGCATCACCGACCTGTTCACCGGCACCGTCCTTTCGGAGAAAAGCGACACCATCCACCTCGGCAAATCCTGGCACTTCACCGGCGGCACCAGCCTCTTCCGCATCGAATACCACGACAACGCCAAGCCAAACGGGAAATAGCGCCCGTGTTGTCCGCAGGTGCATAGATTCGACACCGATGGGTGCATTTACTGAACGTCCAGACCTAACTCACAGCCCTATGAATCCCGAAACCCGCCTGCGCGAACTGAACCTTGAACTGCCGCCCGCGCCCAAGCCGGTGGCGGTTTACAAAACACTCGTGCTCGTGGGCAACCTTGCCTACGTCTCCGGTCACGGGCCGATCAGGTCCGACAAATCGCTCATCACCGGGCGCGTGGGTGCGGACCTCGATCTCGACGCGGGAAAATTCGCCGCGCGCCAAACGGGTCTGGCGATTCTTGCCACTTTGCGCAGCGAACTCGGCAGCCTGGACCGCGTGCAGCGCGTCATCAAAGTCCTTGGCATGGTCAACAGCACGCCGGACTTCCTCGATCACCCGAAAGTCATCAACGGTTGCAGCGAGCTTTTCGCGGAGGTCTTCGGCAGCGACCATGGCATCGGCGCGCGCAGCGCGGTGGGGATGGGTTCCTTGCCGGGTAACATCGCCGTCGAGATTGAGGCCATTTTCGAAATCGTGTGAGCGACTGGTTTCATGTTGTGAATGTCGGCGAGGTCTTCTCGCCTGCGCTACTCCTCTACCCGGGGCGCATCCGCGAAAACATTCGTCACATGATCCGCATCGCCGGTAATCCCGCGCGGCTGCGCCCGCACGTCAAGACGCACAAGCTGGCGGAGCTGGTGCGCATGCAGATCGAGGAGGGGATTACGAAGTTCAAATGCGCGACGCTTGCCGAGACCGAAATGGCTGCGGCTGCGGGCGCGCGGGACGTGCTGCTCGCGTATCCGCCGGTCGGCCCAAACGTGGAGCGTCTGCTCGCCCTCACGCGCAAGTTTCCGGCGACGAACTTTTCCTGCATCGCCGATGACGCTGGGGCGATCCGCTCGCTGGCCGCGGCATTTTCCAAATGTCCCGCGCCCCTCGCCGTGCTGCTCGATATGGACTGCGGGCAGCACCGAACCGGCGTCGAGCCAGGGCCGAAGGCGCTGGAGTTGTATCGGCTCATCGCGTCGTCGCCGGGACTCCGTCCGGGCGGCCTGCACGTTTACGACGGCCACATCGTGGAGCCCGACCTGGCCAAACGCGCCGCGCTCTGCGCCGTCGCGTTCGCGCCGGTGAAAACGTTTTGCGGCGCGTTGCGCGCCGCGGGTCTGGCCGTGCCGCACGTCGTCGCCGGTGGCTCGCCGACGTTTCCGATTCATGCGCAGGACGAAACCTTCGAGTGCAGCCCAGGCACCTGCGTGCTGTGGGATTTCGGTTACGGCGAGAAGTTTGCCGATCTGGATTTCCAAGTCGCCGCACTCGTGCTGACCCGCGTGGTGAGCCATCCGGGCGCGAACCGGCTGTGTCTCGATCTTGGTTACAAAGCCATCGCCGCCGAGAACCCGCCGCCGCGCGTGCAGTTCCTCAATCTGTCGGACGCCACGGCTCTCGCGCACAGCGAGGAGCATCTCGTCGTCGAGACCGCGCGGGCCGGTGAATTCGCGGTGGGCGACTGCCTCTACGGCGTGCCGCGACACATCTGCCCGACGGTCGCGCTTTACTCGGAGGCGGTGGTGATCCGCGACGGTCGCGCCACCGAACGCTGGCGCATCGCCGCGCGCGAACGGCGCATCACGATCTGAGTCATGCTCATCTTCGACGCCCATCTGGATCTGGCCATCAATGCCATCGAATGGAACCGCGACCTCACGCGTCCGCTGTCCGAGATTCGCGAAGCGGAGACCCACCTGACAGGAAAAGCGGGGCTGGGTCGCGGCACCGTTTGTCTTCCAGAAATGCGGCGGGCCGGGGTCGGTTTGTGTGTCGCAACCCAGCTCGCCCGCGTGGAACTCAACGCGTGGAGTCCCGTCACCGGCTGGCGCTCGCAGGCGCAGGCGTGGGCGATGACCCAGGGACAACTCGCGTGGTATCAGGCGATGGAGGAAGCGGGTGAAATGCTCCAGATTCGCACTGCGCTCCAGTTGAAAAACCACGCCGCGCTTTGGGCGCAAGCGCTGGCCCGTGATGATGGCTCGCACCTGAAGTTACCTATCGGCTACGTGCTCTCGCTCGAAGGCGCGGACTCGCTGCTTTCCCTGGATCGTCTGCACCAGGCCTACGAAAACGGACTGCGCGCCATCGGCCCGGCGCACTACGGGCCGGGCGTGTATGCGAACGGCACGGATGCCACCGGAAAACTCAGCGACAAGGGAAAGACCCTGCTGCGCGAGGCGGGAAATCTCGGCCTGATTCTCGATGCGACCCATCTCTGCGACGATGCCTTTTGGGAAGCACTCGACATCTATGAAGGTCCGATCTGGGCGAGTCACCACAACTGTCGCGCCCTCGTCCCGCATAACCGCCAGCTCAGCGACGAGATGATCCGCGCGCTCGCGGCCCGCGGTGCTGTGATCGGCGCGGCCTTTGACGCATGGATGCTGGCTCCGGGCTGGGTCCGGGGCCAGACGACACCCGAAAGCGCGGGAGTCACGCTGGGTACGGTCATCGAGCACATGGAGCACATCTGCCAACTTACCGGCAGCAGCAGACACCTCGGGCTGGGCACCGACTTGGACGGATGTTTCGGCAATGAACAAACCCCGTCCGACGTAAAGAGCATCGCCGATCTGACCCGTTTGCCAGAGCTGCTCCGCGCTCGGGGATTCAAGCCCGACGACATCGACGGGATCATGAGCAAAAACTTTCTGCGCCACCTCGGCGAGGCTTTGGATCACGGAAAATAACAACCCGATGAATCTCCACCCACCCATGAATCTGGTCAGCTTTGGTGAGTTACTCGCCCGCTTGTCCACGCCGGATTATCTGCCGCTCGACGATGCTCCGAGTCTCCTGCTCCACTTCGCGGGGGCCGAGGCCAATGTCGCCGTGCAGTTCGCCGTGTTTGGCGGTCACGCCGTGTTTGTTTCCCGACTCCCGCAAAACCGGCTGGCCGACGCCGCGCTGGAAAAACTCCGCGCGCGAGGGGTGGGTGCGGCGGATATCCTGCGCGGAGGTGACCGCATGGGTGTGTATTTCCTCGAACCCGGCTTCGGCCCACGAGCCAGCGTCATTACCTACGACCGCTCCCATTCCGCCATGACGGAGATCCAACCCGGCATGTTCGATTGGGAAAACATCCTCGCTGACGCCAGTTGGTTTCATTGGAGCGGAATCACTCCTGCGCTGGGCTCCGGTGCCGCGGCAGCATGCGCCGAGGCGCGCGATGTTGCTTTGAAAATGGGGCTGAAAATCAGTTGCGACGTCAACTATCGCCGCGCGCTTTGGTCTGTGGAAGCTGCTGCGTCAGTCCTGCCTGCGCTGGTGCGCGGGACGCATCTCCTTTTTTGCGGAGCCAACGAGGCCCGCCAAATTCTCGGCGCGGAAGGCCCCCGCGCCGGAGAGGACTCGTTTGCGGAACTCGCAAAGTCGCTCACGCAAAAGCATGACATTCGCGAAGTCGGCATGGTGATCCGCACAGGCGAAACCGCGCATGGCGGAACTTTGCGCGGGATGCTGTTCGACGGCCAACAAGCCGTATTCAGCCGCAATCACGAACTCGCAGTCGTGGACCGGATCGGCACGGGAGACAGTTTCGCCGGCGCGATGCTGCACGCCAGGATGCGCGGCTTGGCCGCGCAGGAGGCTGTGGACTTCGCCACGGCCGCAGCGGTCTTGAATCACACCATCCCTGGCGATTGGGCCCGCGGCTCCATCGAGGAAGTCGAGGCGCTCGCCAATGGCGCGAGCGGCGGAGTCGTGAGGCGATGACGGAGCGTCCACCATGTCCGACAACACGTTCCTCGTAGTCCTCACCGCCGCCTCGATCGGACTCGTCATTCTCCTCGTCGCCCGGTGGAAGATGAACGCATTCATCGCGCTGCTCGTCGCCTCGATGTTGATGGGCATCGCCGCCGTCACCCGCGGCATTTCCGGCACCCCTGCGGGCGGAGCAGCGAAGCCGCTGGCGATGCTCGACGTCCTGGAAATGTTCCAGACTGGAATGGGGAAAACGCTTGGCGCAATCGGCGCGATCCTCGTCCTCGGCGCCATCCTCGGAAAGCTGTTCGGCGAGTCCGGCGGCGCGGAAGTGTTGGCCAAAAAATTCGCCGCCATCCTTGGGCCGAAGAACGTCCATTGGCTCATTCCCATCCTCGCCCTCATCATCGGGCTCACCACCTGGTTCGTCGTCGGTCTGCTCTTGCTGCTCCCGATCCTCCTCACGCTGACGCGCGAAACGAAACGCCCCTTCCTGCTCCTCGCACTCCCACTCCTTTCTTTCCTTTCGGTGATGCACGGGCTCATGCCGCCCCATCCCGGCCCCGTGATTGCCCTCGCGAAATTGCACGGCGACGCCGGAAAACTTCTGCTGTGGGGATTCCTCATCGGCATCCCCGTCGCCGCGATTGCCGGCCCGTTGTTTGCGCGCATCGCGATTAAACGAGTCACCGTGAACCCGCCCGCCTTCGCGCCCATTCTCCAGGAAAATCAGCGCCTCCCCGGCTTCGGCGTCACGCTCATCACCATCCTGATCCCCATCGTCCTCCTGCTGGCCGGCACCGTCGCCGAACTCGCGCACATGGACTCCCCCGCAATCCACGCCGTCATCCATTTCGTCGGCAACCCCACCATCGCACTGCTCATTGCCGTGCTCGTCGCCTTTTACACGCTCGGCGTGCGCTGCGGACACACGCCCGCGCAACTCCTGCGAATCACCGAACAATCCGTCGCCTCGATTGCCATGCCGGTCATCGTGATCGGCGCCGGCGCGGGCTTCGGGCGTGTGATTACCGACATGGGCGTCGCGCGGATTCTTGGCGACATCGCCGCGCACGGACACCTCTCCCCCATCGTTTACGGCTGGCTTGCCGCCGCATTCATCCGCGTCGCGACCGGATCGGCCACGGTCGCGATCACCATCGCCAGCGAACTGATCGCCCCCGTGCTCGCCAGCGCCACGGGCGTGAACACCGAGCTCGTCATCATCTCCATCGGCTGCGGCTCCTTGTTTCTCTCCCACCTCAACGACGGCGGATTCTGGGTGGTAAAGGAATGCCTCGGCCTCACCGTCGGCGAGACCCTCCGCACATGGACGATCACCGAAACGCTCATCGGAGTCTGTGGCCTCGGATTGTGCATTCTCGCCCAAAGGGCCTGCACTTACTGGGCACTTTGATTTTCTGTTTCAATCCGACAACGAACCCAACCCAGCACCGCATGAAAATCAAAGCCCTCGCCTGCACTTTCGCCGCCTTCGTCTCCTCGGCCTTCGCCGGCGACAATCTGCTCGTGTATTTCGGCACCTCCACCGGGGCGCAATCGGGGGATGCGGGCATCTATGTCGCCACTTTCAACGCGGCCACGGGGGAACTCGGCGCGCCGGAAGTCGCGGCGCGGACTGGTAGCCCGAGTTTTCTCGAGGTTCATCCTTCGGGGAAGTTCGTCTTTGCTGTGGGCGAGGCGGGATCGCCTGCTTTCAAGGGCGGTTGCGTCTCGGGGTTCGGCGTGTCGCGGCCTTCGGGGAAGCTCACGCTGATCAATCAAGTCTCGGCGGTCGGGCAGGGGCCGTGTCACGTGAGTATGGAGAAGACCGGCAGGCTGGCAATGATCGCCAACTACGGGAGCGGGAGTTGTGCGTCGTATGCCATCAAGGAAGATGGTTCGCTGGGCGAGGCTGCGAGCTTTCACCAGCACCAAGGCGCCGACGCGCTGAAAAAACCGGAGCCGCACGCGCACTCGGCGAATTTCAGCCCGGATAACAAGTTCGCTTTCGTGTGCGATCTCGGTCTGGACAAGGTGTTCATCTATAAGACCGATCCCGCCACGGGGAAAACGGAGCCGCACGGTGAAGCAACTGTCCCGGCAGGCGGCGGGCCGCGCCATTTGGCGTTTCATCCGAATGGCAAATTCGTCTTTGTGAACAACGAGACGACGCTGACTGCAACGACCTTCGCGTATGATGCGGAGAAGGGGGCGCTCACTCTCGTGGACACGGTCTCGACGATCCCGGATGCCGACCGCGGGCAGAAAGGACTCAGCACGGCCGAGACGCGGGTGCATCCGAATGGCCGGTTTGTTTACGTGTCGAATCGCGGGCACGATACGATCTCGGTCTTTTCGTGCGATCCCGCGACCGGCAGGCTGAAGTTGATCGAGAATGTAAATTGCGAAGGGAAGACGCCGCGCAATTTCAATCTCGATCCGAGTGGTCGCTGGATGATCGTGGCGCATCAGAGCAGCGCTACCGTCGCGGTTTTCAAAGTGGACGCGGTGAGCGGCAAGCTCACGTTCACGGGGAAGAAGACCCCCATCGCCGCGCCGACCTGCGTGCGCTTCCTGGAACTGTAAGCCACGTCATGCCGCTCACTCGATTTTCCCAGAGCCTTTTGCTCGCGCTTTTCGCGGCAACGTCCGCCCCCGCGGCCGAGCGGGTGCCGTGGACAACTTCACACGTTCACGGCTCGCCCGAGAAGCCGCTGCCTTACCGCGTCGAGCGGGTGTTTCCGAAGGCGACGTTCAAGGAGCCGCTCGAAGCGGCGACCATTCCGGGCACGCGGCGTCTGTTGGTGGTGCAGCAGGACGGACATCTATTTTCCATCGAGAAACAGGACGACCAGCCGGAGCTGTTTGCCGATTTGCTGAAGTTCAACCCCGAGGTGAAGGAGTGTTACAGCGTCGCCTTTCATCCGCGCTTTGCGGAAAACCGTTTCGTCTTTGTCTGGATCAATCTCGATACCAGCAAAGGGCAATCGCGCGAGGATCGCAGCCGCATCGTGCGCTTCAAGGTGACGGAGGAAAACCCGCCGCGCCTGGACATCGCGAGCGGTGAGCTGATTTTCTCATGGCTCGTCGGCGGGCACAACGGTGGCAGTTGCCGCTTCGGCCCGGACGGGATGCTTTACATTTCCACAGGCGACGGAGCCTCGGTGGAACCGCCGGACGAGCACTCCACCGGGCAGGACATCAGCGACGTGCTTGCGAGTGTCCTGCGCATTGATGTGGATCATCCCGCGGCTGGAAAGGCCTACGGCATTCCCAAGGACAACCCGTTCCTGACCACGCCCAATGCGCGCGGCGAAGTGTGGGCTTACGGCTTTCGCAATCCGTGGCGGCTTACGTTCGATCCGAAATCCGGCGAACTCTACGCGGGCGACGTGGGCTGGGAATTGTGGGAGATGATTTATCGCGTCCAGCGCGCGGGAAACTACGGCTGGAGCATCACCGAGGGCAGCAAGCAGGAGGTGCGGCCGGATCGTTTGCGAGGGCCGACGCCCATCCTGCCCGCGCTCGTCGCGCACGGGCACAAGGAAGCGGCGAGCATCACCGGCGGTGAGTTTTATTACGGAAAGAAACTGCCGGAGTTGAAGGGCGCATACCTTTACGGCGACTGGCAGATGGGGACGTTCTGGGCGCTCTGGGCCAAGGGCGACGAGGTCCACAAACTGATCAAGCTTTGCCACACGCCGCTGCTGCCCGCGGGCTTCGGTATCGCGCCCGATGGGGAGGTGATCATCTGCGATCAAGGCGGCGGCGGCCTGTGGCAGTTTGCGACCAATGTGCAGACCGCGCAGGCGCCGAAATTTCCGCGCAAGCTGAGCGAGACTGGTCTTTTCAGCGACCTCGCAAAAGACGCGCCCGCGTCGGGCGTTTATCAATATCAAGTCAACGCCACACGCTGGGCCGATCACGCCACGGCAGAGCGCTGGATTGCCATTCCCGGAAAGGCGAACATGAGCGTCGCGGAAAAGGGACTGGGCGTGATTCCGCCGGGCCGCTGGGTATTTCCCGATGACACCGTGCTGGCCAAGACCTATTCGCTCGAACTCGAACGCGGAAACCCCAAGACACGGCGTCGCGTCGAAACGCAGATCCTGCATTTCGACGGGCTGCTTTGGGGCACCTACACCTATCGCTGGAACGCTGCACAGACGGATGCCGAGTTGGTCGGCGCGGATGGCGACGAGACCGTGTTCGAGGTGAAAGACCCCGCCGCTCCCGGCGGCACGCTCCAGCAGAAATGGCGTTTCTTCAGCCGCACCGAGTGCGCGCGCTGCCACAATTTCAGAACGAACTACGCGCCCGGCTTTGCGCCGATGCAGCTCGACCACACCACGCCAGCGGGCGATTCGCAGCTCGCTGCTTTCATCAACCTCGGCATCGCTCCGGCGAAGCGCCGCGAGAAAGACCCGATCCTCCCCGATCCCTACGGCGCAAAGGATACGCTCGCAATGCGCGCCCGTTCTTACCTGAACTCAAACTGCGGCGTCTGCCATCGCCCGCACGGCGGCGGCTCGGTGCGGGCGTTTATGAACATCGAGACGCATTGGGAATACACGCATCTCATCGGCAACAAAGCCGTGCTCGGCGATCTCGGCCTGCCCGACGCCCGCGTGATCGCGCCCGGCGATCCTGCGCGCAGCGTGTTACTTTACCGCATGGCCACCTCGGGCCACGGCCACATGCCGTATCTCGGCGGCGCGCTGATTGACGATCGCGGCGTGCTTGTCATTCGTGACTGGATCGCAGCCATGGCCCCCGGCGACAAAGGCCCCTCCGCCGAAGCGCGCAAACAGCGCGACGCCGAGCAATCCGCCCTCGCCAAATTCAAGACCGGCGACACCGCGCAACTCGAACCACTCCTCGCGAGCGCCAGCGGCGCGCTCGACGTCGCGCTCAGCATTACCGACGGCTCGCTCACCGGCGAGCTGCGCGCACAGGCCATCGCAAAGGGCAACGCCATTCCCGATCCGATGCGCCGCGACTTGTTCGAGCGATTCCTGCCCGCGTCCCAGCGTCGCGCCGTGCTCGGAAATGATTTCAAGCCGCAGACCGTCCTCGCGCTGAAAGGCAACGCCGCGAAGGGCAAAGTGTTGTTCACCATCTGCGCCGCCTGCCATCGCGCGAACGGCGAAGGCACCGACTTCGGCCCTGACCTCAGCCAGATCGCGAAGAAATGGAAACGCCCCGAGTTGCTCGAACAAATTCTCGCTCCCTCGAAAATCATCGAGCCGCAATGGCAGCTCACCACGATCAGCCTGACGACCGGCGACGCCAAGGCCGGCTTTGTGAGCGCGCGCACGGCTGCCGAAGTCACCTTGAAAATGCCCGGCGGCACCACGGAAAAAATCCCCGCCGCACAAATCGCGAAGACCACCACCGAGCGCGTTTCCATGATGCCCGAAGGTCTGCTGCAAAGCCTCACCGCCGCCGAAGCCGCCGACCTGCTCGAATTCCTCGACTCGCTGAAGTAGCCCTATTTCGTCCAGGACCTGTTTCCAACCTCGGCCAGCGGGATGCAGGCGTCGTAGCGTCCGGGGACGGGATTATAGTTCAGCACCGTTTTTCCCACGGTCTCTGAGGTGAAATAACCGAGCACGGTGAGCTCTTTGATTTGCTTGAAGAACGCCCGCTTCGCCTCGGCTCCACCGGCGACTGCTTGGAGTAAAGCGTCCTGCTTTTCGGGAGGCAGCGCAACGAATCCGGCCTTGTGCGCGGGTGTGCTGGCGCTTTCCAAATCGGCCAGTCCCGCGGTGAAGGATTTCTTTTCAACTTCGGTCATGAACTTTCCGAACATGAGGTCCATGAACTTCGGCACGCCGACATCGAGGGCACCCGGTGTGTCGGTGCGGGGGAGAATGCGTTCGGCAATCGCTCCCGCTGTCTCGAATTGTTCCGCTGTGAGAAATGCCGGTTTGGCCGCGGCCTGCGGTGCGAGCGCGGCAATTTCTGCGTGCATCACGCCGGTGAGCAGCGATGGCGAGATCGCGATACCCAGCAGCAGCGTCGCGCGCCTGAGCGCCTCGCGGCGGTTCATCGTCGCGATGTCGGGGAGGTCTATCGAGTTCATGTCAGAGGTTCCCCTTTTTCAGTTCGCT
>Ga0163144_10013435_pt1 | contig 17098 bp, 15 predicted proteins | sample OliLak19BULKMAT1_FD_123175 | JGI IMG/M metagenome (GOLD analysis project Ga0163144, IMG submission 123175) | Freshwater microbial mat bacterial communities from Lake Vanda, McMurdo Dry Valleys, Antarctica - Oligotrophic Lake LV.19.BULKMAT1 | ecosystem: Environmental > Aquatic > Freshwater >... | reverse complement strand
TCCTCGACGCGGTTGCCCGCGGCAGCGACCATGCGCTTGACCTGGTGGTAGCGGCCTTCCTCCAAGGTCATGCGCAGGCTCGAAGCGCCGGTGGCTGCGCAGGCGAGGGCCTGCACCGGCGCCGGGTCGTCGTCGAGCACCACGCCGCTCAGCAGCCGCGCCACGGTGTCGGCTGCCAGCGGGTGCTTGCAGCTCACTTCATAGACCTTGTGTACGTGGTGCTTGGGTGAGGTCAGGCGATGAATCAGCGCGCCGTCGTCGGTCATCAGCAGCAGGCCGGTGGTGTCTTCGTCGAGCCGGCCCACCGGCTGCAGGCCGCGCTCGCGCAGCGGCGCGGGCAGCAGCGTGAGGATGCTGGGATGGTGACGCGGCTTGGCCGAGCATTCGTAGCCGACGGGTTTGTGCAGCATCACCAGCGCCTTGGCGTGGAAAGGCCAGGGCTGACCCTGCACGGAGAACTCGAGGCCCTCGACGACCAACTCGAGCCGAGGGTCGTCCAACGTGGCGCCGGCGACCTGCACCTGGCCGTCGGCGATCAGGGCCGCGCAGCGCCGGCGTGTGCCGAAGCCTTGACTGAACAGGATCTGGGCCAGAGATTGTGTGCTGCGTGCCTTCACAGCGCGCCGCCGAGGTCGCGCGCAGCCGGCAGGCCGGGCAGGCCGATGGCGTGGTGGATGGCACTCAGGACGGCACGTGTGGTGACCTCGGCCGCGAGGGCCCCGATCAGAGTCAGGTTGGCCGCTTCGCCGCTGCTCCCGGTGGCCAGCGCAAACAGGGTGTCGCCGTCGTGCGGGGTGTGGGCCGGGGTGATGCAGCGCGCCAGGCCGTCATGCGCCATGCCAGCCAATTTGCGGCACTGCGACTTGTCGAGCCGCGCGTCGGTGGCGATGACGCCGATGGTGGTCGCCGTGCCTGCCTGCAGGCGCGCGGGGAGCTCGCCGCGCAGCAATGCCGCGGCGCTGTGCAGCAGGTGCCGGCTGTCGGCACCGGTGCGCGCACCCGCCAACACGGCGCCGTCGGCCGGGTCGATCACGTCGCCGATCGCATTCACCGCCACCAGCGCGGCCACCGTGATGCCGCCAACCCGGACCGAGGCGCTGCCGATGCCGCCCTTCATGGCGCGTTCGATGCCGAACAGCTTGCCCACGGCCGCGCCGGCGCCGGCGCCGACGTTGCCCTGTTCGGGCTTGGCGCCGGACGCCGCGGCGCAGGCGGCATAGCCGGCTGCGGCGTCCGGGCGGATCCGCAGATCGCCGTGCCACAGGTCGAACAGCACTGCGGCGGGCACGATCGGCACGCGTGCCGCGCCGACCGCGTAGCCATGGCCGTGTTCCTCGAGCCAGCGCATCACGCCGCCGGCGGCGTCCAGGCCGAAGGCGCTGCCGCCGCTGAGCAGCACGGCGTGCACGCGGTCGATCAGGTTCTCCGGCGCCAGCAGATCGGTTTCGCGCGTGCCGGGCGCACCGCCGCGCACGTCGACGCCGGCCACTGCGCCTGCCGGACACAGCACCACGCTGCAGCCGGTGGCTCGCGCCGGGTGGGTGAAGTGGCCGACGGTCAAGCCGGCCACATCGGTGAGTGCGTCGTGCAGAGCGCCGCTCATGCGAACACCCCGGCGCTGTCCTGCATGCGCTCGCTGACTTCACCGAGGTGGTGCAGGGTGTCGCCATAGGCCATCTCAAGCATCGTCAGGCGCTTGAAGTAGTGGCTGACGCTGACGTCGTCGGTGACGCCGATGCCGCCGTGCAGCTGAATGCACTCCTGCCCGACCAGGCGCATCGACCGGCCGAGCTGGACTTTGGCCTGCGACAGCGCGCGGCGGCGCTGCGCGGCGGGCTCGCCGAGCTTGAGGCTGGCGTAGTAGCTCATCGAGCGGGCCAGCTCGAGCTGCATCTTCACGTCGGCCATGCGGTGGCGCAGGGCCTGGAAGCTGGCGATCGCCACGCCGAACTGCTTGCGCGTGTTCATGTACTCGACGGTCAAGGCGACCAGCTTGTCCATCAACCCGACGGCTTCGGCGCAACTCGCCGCGATGCCGACATCCATGCCCAGCTGGATCGCGGCAGAGGCATCGGCCAGCACCAGGCTGGCCGGCGCCGCCGCCAGGCCCAGGTCGGCCGCGCGGGCGCCGTCTTGCGTCGGGTAGCCCCGCACGCTGCAGCGGTCGCGTTCCACCAGGAACAGCCCGAGCGGGCCGATCGCATGCGGGCCGACGCGCGCTGGGACCAGGAAGGCGTCGGCTTCGTCACCGGCGGGCACCAGGCACTTCTGGCCCGACAGGGCCCAGCCGCCCGCCGACTGTGTTGCCACTGTCGAGGGGGCATCCAGCCGGTAGCGCGCGCCACGCTCCTGCTGCGCCAGGATCACCAGCGCAGAGCCGTCGGCGATGCGCGGCAACCAGGCGCACTGCAGCGCCGCGTCGCCCTGCGCAAGCAGCGCCGGCGCCACCAGCGCCGCAGCGCCATAGGGCGCGTTGACCAGGCCGCGGCCGAGCTCTTCCATCACGACCATGGCCTCCACGGCGCCGAAGCCCAGGCCGCCGTGATCGGCCGGCACAGCCAGCCCCGTCAGGCCGAGCTCGGCGAGTTCTCGGTAGACGTCGCGGGTTCGGCCACCGGCCTTGGCGATGGCGTGGCGGCGCTCGAACGCAAAGCCTTTGTCAACCCAGCGCTGCACGGCGTCGCGCAACGAGGCCTGGTCGTCGGTGAAATCGAAGTCCATCGTCAGCTCCCCAGCAGCGTCTGTGCAACGATGTTGCGCTGTACTTCGTTCGAGCCACCGTAGATCGTCGTCTTGCGGTAGTTGAAGTAGATCGAAGCCAAGGGCGCGCAGTGTGCCGCGCCGACATGGTCGCCCTGCCAGCCCGCCGCCATCGCCTCCTGGATGAAGGGCAGGGTGAAAGGCCCGCCCGCCAGCATCATCAATTCGCTGTAACGCTGCTGGATTTCGCTGCCGCGGATCTTCAGCAGGCCGGCGATGTCCAGGCTCTGCTTGCCCGCGGTCTCTGCCGACAACACCCGCAGCACCATCATCTCGAGCGCCACGATGTCGACTTCGAGCAGGGCGACCTGGTCGCGAAAGCGCAGGTCGTCCCAAATGCCCTCGGCTTTGGCGATGCGCTTGAGTCGCTCGAGTTCGCGCTTGGCGCGGTTGACGTCGGCGATGTTGGTGCGTTCGTGCGAGAGCAGGTGCTTGGCGTAGGTCCAGCCCTTGTTCTCTTCGCCGATCAGTTGGTCGGCCGGCACCTCGACGTCGTCGAACCAGACCTCGTTCACCTCGTGGCCGCCGTCGAGCATGACGATCGGGCGCACCGTAACGCCCGGCGTCTTCATGTCGATCAGCAGGAACGAGATCCCGGTCTGCGGCTTGCCTTCGTTGCTGGTGCGCACCAGGCAGAAGATCCACTCGCCGTATTGCCCCAGCGTGGTCCAGGTCTTTTGCCCGTTGACGACGTAATAGTCGCCCTTGCGCTCGGCCTTGCACTTCAGCGACGCCAGGTCCGAGCCCGCGCCGGGCTCGCTGTAGCCCTGGCTCCACCAGACATCGCCGCTGGCGATGCCGGGCAGGAAGCGGCGCTGCTGCGCTGCTGTGCCGAAGGCCATGATCACCGGGGCCACCATCACCGGTCCGAAGGGCATCACCCGCGGCGCACCGGCCAGCGCGCACTCCTCTTCAAACAGGTGGCGCTGCACGGCGTTCCAGCCGGGCCCGCCGAATTCCGTCGGCCAGCCCCAGCCGAGCCAGCCCTGCTTGCCGAGAAGCCGGGCCCAGCGCTGGTGGTCTTCGCGCGTCAGGTGCAGCGCGTGGAGCACCTTGTGGCTGATGTCGGGCGGCAAGTTCGCCGCCACCCAGCTGCGAATCTGCTGGCGCAAGGCGGTTTCTTCGGCGGTGAAGGTCAGGTCCATGGCGAGGGCGGGTGGCTGTGCCGTGGGTTTTAGCACGAGCGTTCGGCCGTGGCGCATCGCGCCGGGTACAAACGGGGTTTCTACGAGCCGTCCGATGTCCGACACCCCCGCCATCTTGGCCGACGCCGAACATATGCGCCATGCCGACCGCGAGTGGTTGTCGCTGGCGTTGATGCAAGTGCGCAACCAGACCCTCGCCTGGCTGGGCCTGTTCGAACGCCACCCCGAGGCCGTTGCGCCGCAACCCGACACCTTCTTCGAGCCGGCGTTGTGGCTGGCCGGCCATGCTGCGTGGCGTCAGGAGCGCTGGATCGCTCGCAACCTGCAGCGTGGCGACGGTCCCGTGGCCGAAACACCGCGCGCGCCACTGGCGTCGATCGAGCCTCACGCCGATACCTGGTGGTCGAGCGAAGCCCTGGCCGACCGGGTGCGCTGGACGGCCGCATCACCCTCGTTCGAGGCCACGCGCGCCTACATGGCCGAGAGCCTCGACGTCACGCTGGACTTGCTGCAAAGCGCCGCCACCGACGACGACGGCCTGCATGTCTTTCGCGCGGCGCTGTTCGACGAAGACGCGGCGCAGCGTCGCTTCGTCGCGCTGGCGCAAGCCCAGCACCTGCGGGCCGCGACCGCGCTGCTGCCCGAGCGCCGCCTGCACGCCCTGCGCGAGCCCTTGATGTTCGCCGCCCAGCGCTGGACGCTCGGTTCGACACGCGGGGGCTATGTGCCGGCCAACGAGCAGTGGGCGCATGACGACGCGGTGCCCGAGTTCGAGATCGATGCGCAGGTCATCGTCTGGGCCCAGTACGCCGAGTTCGTCGAAGACGGCGGCTACGATGAGCCGCATTGGTGGAGCGCCGCGGGTTGGCAATGGCTGCAGCCAACCCAGCGGCGCAGCCCGCGCGACGTGGAGCAACTGCGGCACGGCGTGCTGTTGCAGCGTTTCGGCCAGTTGCAGCGCGCGCCCGCCGTCGAGCCGGCAACCCTGCTGTCACGGTACGAGGCCGAAGCCTGGTGCCAGTGGGCCGGACGCCGCTTGCCAACCGAGATCGAGTGGGAGTTGGCTGCCAGTCGCGGGGCGTCGCGCGGCTTTGTCTGGGGCCAGGTGCCCGAGTGGGTGGCCGGGTGGGCACGGGCCTGGCCTGGCGGCGCAGCGGTCGCCGATGCGCCGTCGGGCGTTCAGCGTGGCGTGGCCTGGTTCGAGCCGCGCCGCCTGGCGCACCCCAAAGCGCGCCGCTTTGTCGCCGCCGAGCGCGATGAAGGCTTCGCAGGCTTTCGCAGCTGCGCGCCTTGACCGGCGGTTGAATCGCCCGCGGGTGGCCGTTGAACCGGGCCGAGCGCGGAAGGGGGTCAGTCGGCCTTGGCCCCGGTCGCCTTGACCACGCGCTCGTACTTGGCGTTCTCGGCGCGCACGAACTGCGCGAATGCTTCGGGGGTGCTCGGCGACGGCTCGGCCATCAAGGTGGCCAGGCGAGCCTTGATTTCGGGCGAATTGAGGGCGTCGGCAAAACCGCGGTGCAGGCGCGCCGTGACGTCTGCGGGCAGGCGCGCGGGCCCGAACAGGCCGAACCAGGTGTGGATGTCGAACTGGCCCAGACCGAGGTCGGCACCGCTTTCGGCGATCGTCGGCACCTCGGGCATGGCGCTCGAGCGCTTGGCCGTGGTGACGGCCAGCGCGCGCAGTTTGCCGCCCTTGATGTTGGCCGAGGCGGCCGCCAGGTTGTCGAAATTCAGATCGACTTGGCCCGACACGAGTGCGAGCTGTGCGGGTGGACCGCCGGCGTAGGGAATGTGGACCATGAACACGCCCGCCTGGGTCTTGAACATCTCGCCGGCCAGGTGGCCGGCACTGCCGTTGCCGCCGGAGCCGTAATTCAGCCGCGCCGGATTCTTCTTCGCGTAAGCCACCAGGTCGCGCACCGAGACGATGCCCAGGCGCTGCGCGGCCTCCGTGTTCATCACCAGCACGTTGGGCACCTGGGCCACCAACGTGATCGGGGTGAAGTCGGTTAGCGCGTTGTAGGGCATCTTGCTGTACAGCCAGGGGTTGATGGCATGCGTCGCGACGGCTCCCATCACGAGCGTGGTGCCGTCGGCGGCGGCTTTGGCGACCAGGTCGGCGCCGACGTTGCCGCCGGCACCCGGCCGGTTCTCGACCACCACCACGCCCAGGCTGTCCTTGACCTTGTCGGCCAACGCACGCGCCGCGATGTCCAGCGGTCCACCGGGTGGGTAGGGCACGATCAAGCGGATCGGCTTGGGCTGCGCCCGCGTGGCGGGGGCGGCCAGACTGGCTGCGGCGGCAAGGACAACTTCACGGCGACGCATCGGGAGTCTCCAGGTGACAGCGGCAATTCGGCGTGCCAGGAGTCTAGCGGCGACAATTCGCGCGGATGTTCACTTCGCCCCCTGAGCCCTCGAGGGCATGCCGCCCCCGGCGCTGTTGCAGCCGGATGCGCCGACGATGATCCGCTACCGCATCGAGCTGCATGACTTGCACTCGCACCACTACCGCGTCACGCTGACGCTGCCTCAGCCGGCCCAGGCCCAACGCATCAGCCTGCCGGTCTGGATTCCGGGCAGCTACATGGTGCGCGACTTCGGCCGCCACCTTTCGCAGTTGCAGGCCCGGCAGGGCCGGGCCACGCCGGCCTTGACCCAACTCGACAAGACCACCTGGCAAGCCGACTGCCGGGGGCGCAGTGCGCTGACGCTGAGCTACCTGGTGTATGCCTTCGACCCGTCGGCCCGCGCCGCCTTTCTCGACAGCTCACGTGGCTTCTTCAATGGCACCAGCCTGTGCCTGCGCGTCGAGGGCCGCGAGAGCGAGGCGCACAGCATCACCCTGGACCGCCTGCCGCGCGGCTGGTCGGTCGCCACGGCGATGTCGCGCGACGACGACCGCGGCTATACGGCAGCCCACTACGACGAGTTGGTCGATCATCCCTTCGAGCTCGGTCGCTTCTGGCGCGGGGCTTTCGAGTTGGGTGGTGTGCCACATGAGTTCGTCGTGGCGGGTGCCTGGCCGGGCTTCGACGGCGAACGCCTGCTGGCCGACACGCGCCGGGTGTGCGAGGCGCAGATCGCCTTCTGGCATGGGCGGCGTCGCCCCAAGCCACCGTTCGATCGATATGTGTTCCTTCTCAACGCCGTGGATGACGGCCACGGCGGCCTGGAGCACCGGGCCAGCACGGCGCTGATCGCGGCCCGGCGCGATTTGCCGCGCAGCGGGCAGGTGGCAGCCAGCGAGGGCTATGTCAACCTGCTGAGCCTGATTTCGCATGAGTATTTCCACGCCTGGAACGTCAAGCGCCTGAAGCCGCGCGAGCTGGCGAGCATCGACTACGCGCGCGAGAACCACACCGCACTGCTGTGGTTCTTCGAGGGCTTCACCTCCTACTACGACGAGCTGCTGCTGTTGCGTGCCGGCCTGATCGATGCGCCGCATTACCTGAGCCTGCTGGCCAAGACGGTCAATGGGGTCGCGGCCACCCCGGGGCGCCAGGTTCAAAGCGTTGCGCAGGCCAGCTTCGACGCCTGGGTCAAGTACTACCGCGGCGACGAGAACACGGCCAACGCAACCGTCAGCTACTACAGCAAGGGCGCCTTGGTCGCGCTGGCACTCGATCTGAGCTTGCGGCGGGAGCGGCGCGGCACGCTCGACGACGTCATGCGGCGTCTGTGGCGCAGCAGCCGTGGCGGTCCGATCGATGAGGCTGACATCGACCTGGCACTGCTGGAGGTCGGTGGTCGCTCGTACCGCCGTGAACTGGCGGCCTGGGTCCACGGCACCGCCGAGCTGCCCTTGCCGGACTTGTTCGAGGCTGCCGGCGTGACCCCGCGGGAGGCGCCGGCCAGCTTCGCTGCCTCGCTCGGTCTGCGCGTGGCCGAAGGCGCCCTGAGCGGCGTGCAGGTGCGGTCCGTGCTGGCCGGCAGCGCGGCGGCCGCTGCGGGCGTCTCGGCGGGGGACGAGTTGCTCGCCGTCGACGGCTGGCGTCTGCGGCGCCTGGACGACGCGCAGCAGTGGCTGCCGCTCGGCCGCGCTTTTGCCTTGCTCGTGGCGCGTGACCAGCGCCTGCTGACCCTGAGCGTACAGCCGCAAGCCAAGGCTGTCCCCGCGCTGAGCTTGAGCCTGGCCGCCAAGCCGCTGGCGCCTGCCGCCTCGTTGCGGCGCGGCTGGCTCGGGGTCTAGTGCGGTGGCGACGTTGACGACGCTGGCCGTACCCCGGAGTGGGGATGTCGGGCTGCGACGCGGCCCCTCGGGTGCTGCTCGCCGCACCGGCTGGTGGCTGCTGCTGGGCGGCGTGTTGCTGTCGCATGCGCTGGCGACGCTGTGGCTGCAGCACAACCTGGTCGGCTGGGGCTCCGGCGAGCAGCCGATGCCGCCGCGCATGGAGGTGGCCTTTGTGCAGGCTTTGGCGCCAGCTGCGCCGCCGATCGCTGCCCCAGGCCGATCGCAGCCGCTGACGGGCAAGCGGACCCGCGCCGTGGCCCGGGCCGCGTCGGCACCCGAGCCCGCACTCGCACTCGCATTCGCCGAAAACGTGCCGCGGCCGCTCCTGACCGAGGCGCCGACACCCCCTGCCGCCGCGCGCGAGCCTGAGCCCGCCGACCCACTGCCCCCCGCGGTTGCCAGCCTCGAGAAGGTTGCGCCGATCGCTCCCGCGGCGGTGGCATCGGCAGCGCCTGCAACGGCGTTCGAGTGGCCGCCATCGACGCGCCTGACGTATGCCCTGACCGGCAACTACCGGGGCGAGGTCAACGGCAACGCGCGGGTCCAGTGGGTGCGGCAAGGGCAGCGCTACCAGGTGCATCTCGATGTTGCGATCGGGCCCAGCTTCGCACCGTTGATTTCGCGGCGCATGACCAGCGACGGCGAGCTTGGCGAGGGCGGCTTGGTGCCGCGGCGCTATGACGAAGCCACGCGTCTGCCCTTTCAGCCGCCGCGCCGTGTGACGCTGCAGTTCACACCCGAGCAGGTCACGCTGGCCAACGGCAGCCAGGTTCTGGCGCCGCCCGGCTTGCAGGACACTGCCAGCCAGTTCGTCCAGCTGACCTGGCTGTTCACGACCCGCCCCGACCTACTGCGCGCCGGCAACAGCGTGACGTTGCCATTGGCCTTGCCGCGCCGCGTCGGTACCTGGGTCTATGACGTGCTGGCTCAGGAACGCCTGGCCACGCCGATCGGCGCGATCGACACTTACCACCTCAAGCCGCGAGTGGGCGAGCGGCGGCCGGGCAGTGAGCTCAGCGCCGAAGTCTGGTTCGCGCCGACCCTGCAATACCTGCCGGTGCGCATCCGCATTCAGCAAGATACCGACACCTTTGTCGACTTGGTGATCAACGCCGCGCCCTTGCAGGCGGCGCCTGACGCGACCGAGCCGCGCTGATCAGGCGTCGGGCAGGTTGATGAAGCGGGCCATGTACGCGTCTGCCGGTGCAGCGCCGCGCATCCGGCGCAACATCTCGCTGGCTTGCACCAGCAGCGGCTGCAACTCGGCGTCGCTCTTGGCCCGCTCCATGCTCAGGGCCAGCGCCTCTGCCAGCGGCCCCATTTGGTGGTTGAGCTCGCGCACGGCGTCGCGCTGGCGCGCCGCGAAAGTGGCGGCGTTGCTGGCGACGGCCGCGTCGGCCTTGCGCTCGGCTGGCCGTTCTGCCAGGGTCGCCAGCACGTCGATGAAGCCTTCGGCCAGCAGGCTGGCCAGGGTCTGCTCGGGTGCGGCCAGGATCAGCTTGTAGAGATCTTCGTCGGTCTTTTTTCCGTCGACCAGGATCAGCGCGCTGCGATAGCGTGGGGCCAGGCGATGCGCCCGGGTGACGATCTCGGCCACGCCCATGTCGGTCTTGCGGTAGACAGTTGCCATTGCGCGCGCAGGATAGCGCCGAGCGTGGTGCGCGGGATTGGCCGCCGAAAAAAATCCGTGAGCTTGCGCACGTATAGTGGATGAAGTTGCCAGCCACGGCAGCCACCGGAGTCCTCCTGCGATGAACTACGAATGCGTCCTCGTCGAGCGCCGCGACAACCCGCCCGGTGGCCTGGCTACGGGGGTCATCACCCTGAACCGGCCCAAGCAGTTGAATGCCCTGAACGATCGCCTGATGGACGAACTCGGCCACGCCTTGCAGGGCTTCGACGCAGACGACGGCATCGGTTGCATCGTGCTTACCGGCAACGAGAAGGCCTTCGCCGCCGGCGCCGACATCGGGGCCATGGCCGACTACAGCTACATGGACGCCTACCTGGGCAACTACATCACGCGCAACTGGGAGGCGCTGAAGTCCACCCGCAAGCCGGTGATCGCGGCCGTGGCCGGCTTCGCCCTGGGTGGCGGCTGCGAGCTGGCGATGGCCTGCGACTTCATCATCGCCGCCGACACGGCCCGCTTCGGCCAGCCCGAGATCAAGCTCGGCATCATCCCCGGCGCCGGCGGCACCCAGCGCCTGCCCAGGGCAGTGGGCAAGGCCAAGGCCATGGACATGGTGCTGACGGCACGCATGATGGACGCCGCCGAGGCCGAGCGCGCTGGGCTGGTCAGCCGCGTGGTCGCAGCCGACAAGCTGCTCGCTGAAGCCTTCGCCGCCGCAGCCGTGATCTGTGGCTTCGGCCTGCCCAGCGTGATGCTGGCCAAACAGTGCGTCAACCGGGCCTTCGAGTCCGGCCTGGCCGACGGCGTGACCTATGAACGCGGCGTCTTTCATTCGCTGTTCGCCACCGAAGACCAAAAGGAAGGCATGGCGGCCTTCGTCGGCAAGCGCAAGCCTGTTTTCAAGCACCGCTGAGCGCCCGCCATGAGCACCACCCTGTTCAACCTGACGGGCCGCACCGCGCTGGTCACCGGCTCCTCGCGCGGCCTGGGCCGCGCGATGGCCGAAGGCCTGGCCGCGGCTGGGGCGCGCGTCGTCATCAACGGCACTGACGCGGCGCGGGTCGATCTCGCAGTGCGTGCACTGGCGGCCGCGGGCCACGCCGCGGAGGCCGCGGCCTTCGATGTCACCGACGAAGCGGCCGTCGTGCACGCCTTCGAGGCCTTCGATGCGCGCGGCCTGGCGATCGACATCCTGGTCAACAACGCTGGCATCCAGTTGCGCAAGCCGATGCTCGAGCTGAGCACGGCCGAGTGGCACAAGGTGCTCGACACCAACCTCACCAGCGCTTTCGTCGTCGGCCGCGAAGCCGCGCGCCGCATGGTGGCGCGCGGCCGCGGCAAGATCATCAACATCGGCTCACTCACCAGCCAGCTGGCCCGCGCCACGGTGGCGCCCTACACCGTCGCCAAGGGCGGCATCAAGATGCTGACGCAGGCGATGGCGGCCGAGTGGGCGGTGCACGGGGTGCAAGCCAATGCGATCGGCCCGGGCTACATGTTGACCGACATGAACCAGGCCCTGATCGACAACCCGGTCTTCGATGCCTGGGTCAAGGGTCGCACGCCGTCCAAGCGTTGGGGCAAGCCGGAGGAGCTGGTCGGCGCGGCGGTCTTCCTGGCCTCGGCGGCATCGGACTACGTCAACGGCCAGATCCTCTATATCGACGGCGGCATGACCGCCGTGCTCTGAGCGTCGCGGCGTGGCCCGGCTCGGCGTTCTTCAGCCGCCGTGCTTGTCGGCTTCCGAGGTAAAGCTGTCGGCGTAGAAGGCGTCTGCGGTCAGGCCGCAAGTGGCGACGAAGTCGTGCCGAGCGGCATCGACCATCACCGGCGCGCCGCAGGCATAGACCTCGTGACCGGAGAGGTCGGGCAGGTCGGCCATCACGGCCTGGTGCACGAAGCCGGTGCGGCCATGCCAATCGTCCTGCGGCCGGGCTTCCGACAACACCGGCACATAGCGCAGGTTGGGCATCTCTGCTGCCGCCTGCAAGGCCCAGTCGTGCTGGTACAGGTCGCCGCGGTGGCGGCAGCCCCAATAGAGCACGGCAGGGCGGGTGCCTCCTTGGGCGCGCATGTGTTCGATGATGGCCTTGATGGGGGCGAAGCCGGTGCCCGAGGCCAGCAGCACGATCGGCTTGTCACTGTCGTCGCGCAGGAAGAAGCTGCCCAGCGGACCTTCCACGCGCAGGATATCTTTCTCTTTCATCGCGCCAAAGACATGGTCGGTGAACTTGCCACCGGGCATGTGGCGCAGGTGCAGTTCGAGCACCGGCGGGGAGCCGAGCTGCTCGGGCGCTGTGGCCATCGAGTAGCTGCGGCGCGCACCGTCCTTCAGGATGAACTCGACGTACTGGCCGGCCCGGTACTTGAAGCTCACGGTGGCGGGCAATTGCAGGGTCATCACCGCCACGTCGGCCGTGGGGCGGGTGAGGGTGGCCACGCGCGCCGGCATCTTGAGTGCCGGGTACTCCCCGGCGGCCGGCACACTGCGGGCCTGCACCACACAGTCTGTTTGCGGTGTAGCGCAGCAGGTCAGGATCCACCCTTCGGCTTCCTCGGCGTCTGATAGAGCCTTGCTCTGGTGCACGCCGTGGATCACGCGGCCTTCGGTGAGGCGGCTCTTGCACGAGCCGCAGGCGCCGTCGCGGCAGCCGTATGGCAGGCCGATACCGGCACGGATGGCGGCTGGCAGGATGGCTTCGTCGCGGTCCACGTCGAAGTGGACGCCGGCGGGTTGGACAGAGACTTTGAACGGCATGGGGCTGGGCAGGTGGGGCGCGCAGGGCTTCTACACTGGTCGGAATTGTGCCCGCTGACCCGCGGGCGTCCCCCCAGCCCTGATGTTGCCCTTGTTGCGCGCTCGCCGCCCGGTACTGCTGATCGTCGGTTGCGGCGATATCGGCCTGCGCGTGCTGCGCCGTCTGCAGCCCCGTTGGCGCGTGCTGGCGCTGACCTCGTCGCCGCAGCGGGTCGCAGCCCTGCGCCAGGCCGGGGCGGTGCCGCTGGTGGGAGACCTCGATGACCCGGCCACGCTCGGGCGTCTGGCGGCGCTGGCCGATGCCGTTCTGCACTTGGCGCCACCGCCGTTGCACGGCGCTACCGATCCGCGCACGCGCTGCCTGCTGCGGGCGTTGGCGCGCAGCGCGCGCGTGCGGTGCCTGGTGTACGCCAGCACCAGCGGCGTGTACGGCGACGCCGGCGGGGCGCTTTTCGACGAAACGCGGGCCGTGCACCCGACCACCGACCGCGCGCGCCGCCGCGTCGATGCCGAGGCTGCGGTGCGCCATCACGGCCGAGCCTTCGCGGTGCGGGCCTGCATCTTGCGCGTGCCCGGCATCTACGCCCTCGACCGCGAGGGCGGCGACCCGCGCGAGCGCGTGCGCCGCGGCGCCCCGGTGCTGGCGGCTGTCGATGACGTCTACACCAACCACATCCATGCCGACGACCTGGCGCGGGCCTGTGTGGCCGCGCTGATGCAGGCGGCGCCGCAACGCGTCTACCACGTGAGTGACAGCAGCGAGCTGAAGATGGGGGATCACTTCGATGCCGTGGCGGACGCCTTCGGCCTGCCAAGGCCACCGCGACTCACACGCAGCGAAGCTGCAGGCAGCCTGTCAGCCGTGCAGATGAGTTTTCTGTCGGAGTCGCGCCGCCTGGACAACCGGCGCTTGGTCCGCGAGTTGGGCGTGAACTTGCGTTACCCGACGCCAGCGACGGCGTGGGCCGAGGCCGGCGGCCGCTGATCCACGGCTACACGCCCGACGCGCGCGCGATGGCCTGGGCGCGGTCAACGCTGCGCAAGCCGACGTTCTGCCGCGTGCCGTCGCGTTCGATCTCCAGCGTGACGTCGCGCTCCGCCGGCCCGCCGGACCACAGCCGTGTCCAGAGCGTGTCGAGCGTGCTCACCGCGGTGCCGTCGATGGCCAGGATGCGGTCACCAATCTGCAGGCCGGCGAGCTCGGCGGGGCTGCTGCCCGAGATTCGCACGACGTGCAGCACGCCGGACTGCTCCACACAATTCACCCCCAGCCAGGCCCGTCGGCTCGCGTCGGACGTGCCGCGCGTGCGCAACTCGCTCAGGATCGGCCGCAGCAGGTCGGTCGGCACGAACATGTTGCCGGGCTGGCGCGGGCCGTCGCCGCGCGCATCGGCCCGCGTGTCGGCCACCACCAGCGAGCCGATGCCGACCAACTCGCCGCGGCTGTTGAACAAGCCGGCGCCGCTGTGGTCATTGCGCGGCGGTGCGGTAAACAGGGCGTCGTCGATGCGGTACTCCCAGTAGCCGGCGAAGGCCCGGCGCGAGACCAGCCGCGCCATGCTGAGCTGGCCGTTGTCGCCGCCGCTGGCGACCAGCAAGGACTCGTCGTTCGAGACGCTGCGCGAGCCGCCCAGCGGAACCTCTGCAATGCGCAAAGGCGCGAGGGCTTGCAGCAGACCGAAGCCGGTGGCCAGGTCGTACCCGACCACGCGTGCCGGGATCGTGCGGGCGTCGTCGAGCACGAGTTGGATCTGGTCGGCCTCGAGCACCAGGTAGCCGATGGTCAACACCAGGCCGTCTGCGCCGATCACCACGCCCGAGCCCTGGCGGACACGGCCCAGGGTGGCGATCGAGCGGGCGTCTTCGAGGGCCAGCACCTGGACGCCAACCACCGCCTGGCTGGCGCGTTCCAGCGCGCGTGACTGCGCCTCGAGTTCCGTGGGCGGCGTGGCCGCGTGGCTTGCCGCGGCCCAGCACAGGCCGACCCCGCACAGCGCGTGGATCACCGCTCTCACCTTTGCCCGCATTTCGTACTCCCTGCAGCCCAGCCCGCAGGATGCGTCAAGCCGGCCGCGGACGCAATGCCCCCGCGCCAGCGCGGGTTCAACGGCGGCGGCTGAAGGGCGTCTGGCCGCGCCAGTAGCGGATCATCAGGAAGCCGCCGAGCATGCCGCCCAGGTGAGCGAAGTGCGCAATGCCGCTCGGGCCCAGCACCCCCATCACCAACTCAAACGCGCCGAAGATGCCGACAAAGTACTTGGCCTTCATCGGTATCGGAGGGATCAGCAGCATGATGGTGCGGTTCGGGAACAGCATGCCGAAGGCCAGCAACAGGCCGTAGGTCGCGCCCGAGGCCCCCAACGTGGGCGCGCGCGAGCCGATCAGCAGGGTCCAGCCGAGTTGAATCAGGGCGGCAGCGATCGAACTGGCGAGCAGGAACTGAATGAAGCGCTTGGCGCCCCACAAGCGCTCGATCTCGGCACCGAACATCCACAGCGCCAACATGTTGAACAGCAGGTGGGTGAAGTCGCCGTGCAGGAAGGCGTAGGTCAGCACCTGCCAGGGCATGAAGCGGCCGCTTTGCAGCGGCCACAAGGCGAACCAGAGTTCGACGACCGGTGGCAGCAGCAGCTGCACGCAGAACACACCGACGCAGAACAAGAGCAGGAACTTGGTGACCTGTGGCAGCGAAGGCATGAGGGAGTTTCCTGGTGCCGGGGCCGGACCCGAAGAGTCGGCGCCAGGCCTTGTGGATGCTTGATTCTGTCAATGAGGGGGTGCAATGTGCCCCCAGATATGCCCCCATACTGCGGGGCGGGGGGGATCATAGATGAAGCTGACCGATGCCAAGCTGCGCACCCTGAAGACCCCAGGCAAGCACTTTGATGGCCACGGGCTGTACCTGGAGATCACCAAGGCAACGCCTCCCGGCCGCTATTGGCGCCTCAAGTACCGCCACGCCGGCAAGGAAAAGCGCCTCGCCTTCGGCGTGTACCCGGCCGTGACCCTGAAACAAGCCCGCGACCGCCGCGACGAAGCCCGCAAAGTAATCGAGCGCGGCGGCGACCCGGGCGAACTCAAGAGAGCCGCCAAGAGCCAGGCCGACAGCGACGCCCGCAACACCTTTGAGGGCGTGGCCCGCGAATGGATCGGCCATCAGGCGGGCGGCTGGACTGCCGGGCACACCGAACGCGTGCGCAAGACCTTGGAGGCCGACGTGTTCCCGCTGCTCGGACGCCGGCCGCTGGTGCAGATCAGGCCGCGCGACGTGGTGGCCGTGGTCAAGGCGATCGAGCGGCGCGGCGCGGGTGAGGTGGCCGACCGCGTGTTGAACCGTGTGCGGGCCGTGTTCCGCTACGCAGTGGCACACGAGCTGATCGACGCCAACCCCATGAGCGAGCTGCGCCCGGGCGAGCTGTTGAAGCCGCGGCCGGTGGTGCATCGCCTGGCGCTGGCCGATCAAGACTTGCCTGCGTTCCTGGCCAAGCTCGGCGCGTATGAGGGCGATCCGATCACGACGGCCGCGCTGCGACTGCTGATGCTCACGGCCCTTCGCCCCGGCGAGCTGCGCGGCCTGCGCTGGGCAGAGATCGACACCGATGCGGCGCAGGTTCGCATCCCTGCCGAGCGGATGAAGATGCGCTCGCCGCACGTGGTGCCGCTGTCGCGACAGGCGCTCGAAGTGATCGAGAGCGTGCGCCCGCTGCGCGGCGATCGCGATCTGGTGTTCCCGAGCCCCTACAGCCCAGGCAAGTCGCTGAGCGAAAACACCTTCAACAGTGCGATCGCCCGCATGGGCTTCAAGGGCTACGCCACGGCACACGGATTCCGGGCGCTGTTCTCGACCGTCGCCAACGAGCGCGGCCACGACGCCGATGTGATCGAGCGCCAGTTGGCGCACATCGAGCGCAACAAGGTGCGGGCGGCCTATCACCGGGCCGAGTACCTGGCCGAGCGGGCGACGCTGTTGCAGTGGTGGGCCGACTACATCGATGGCCGGCGCGGCGGCAAGGTGGTTCGCCTACCCGTGAGGGCCGCATGAGCGCCACCGTAGCGCCGGCCGGTGCAAAAACAGGTCGGGGAAGTCGGGAAGTCGGGAAAGCGAGCAAGGGCACGGCTTTGCAGGCTGTGGCAAGTCGGGAAGAAGTCGGGAAAGAGTCGGGAATCACTGTCTACTCTCTATCTGCATCACCCCGCCGCCGCCGGCCTGCACCCCCGGGCGCCCTGCCGGCCCCTTCACTGGTGCGCAAGCGTTTGCCGACAACGCGCGAAACGGTCCCCGCAACCGTCCCCGGCGCCGCGTGAGGGCTGGCCCCACGTTGTGATGCTCGCCGAGCACGGGCTTCAGGTGGTCGTATCACCGAGCGCCAGGCCGTGGCGGACAGGTAGCACTTTCGTATAACATGTGCGCCATCGTCCGCCACCGTTCGCCGACCATCGGCGCCACGCCATGCACACCGCCAAACTCCGCGCCGTCGGGGGTTCCGTTTCCGTCACGCTGCCGCGCCCGATGCTGCGCCAGATGGGCCTCGAAGTGGGCGACGCGGTGGCCATCGCCAGCGACGGCG
>Ga0163144_10013434_pt1 | contig 17100 bp, 8 predicted proteins | sample OliLak19BULKMAT1_FD_123175 | JGI IMG/M metagenome (GOLD analysis project Ga0163144, IMG submission 123175) | Freshwater microbial mat bacterial communities from Lake Vanda, McMurdo Dry Valleys, Antarctica - Oligotrophic Lake LV.19.BULKMAT1 | ecosystem: Environmental > Aquatic > Freshwater > Lake... | reverse complement strand
GAGCCGCAGTCGAGGTGGTCGCGCCCGATCACTATGGGCGCGCCGACCTTCTTCTTCTTCACGAGCCAGTTCAGGCGCGCGCCCATCTCGGCGCGCGCGCCGTAGCCGAGCCAGCAAATCCTGGCCGGAAGCCCCTGAAACGCGACCTTTTGGCCGGCCAATTCGATCCAGCGCTTGAGCCCCTCGTCCTGGGGGAAAGCGGCGAGCACTTCCTTATCCGTCACGCGGATGTCGGCGGCGTCGCCGGACAGCGCGGCCCAGCGGAACGGCCCCTTCCCTTCGCAGAACAGCGGACGGATGTACTCGGGGACAAAGCCCGGGATGTCGAAAGCTCGCACCACGCCGGCTTCGACGGCCCGGGCCCTGATGTTGTTGCCGTAATCGAAGGTCACGGCACCCTGCTTCTGGAGGGCGAGCATGCCTTCGACGTGGCGCCCCATCGACGCGATCGAGTTCTTGGCATACCCCTTCGGATCCTTCTTCCTGAGCCGGGCCGCCGTGCTCACATCGTATCCCCGGGGAATATAGCCGTACAAAGGATCGTGCGCGGACGTTTGATCCGTCAGGATGTCCACGGGAAAACGGCGTCGCGCCAATTCGGGGATGATATCCGCCGCGTTGCCGAGCAAGCCGACCGACAGCGCTTCCCCTCTTTCCTTGGCGCGCGACACCCGCTCCAAGGCCTTATCGAGATTCTCCTCGACGACATCGAGGTAGCGCGTCTTCAGCCGGAAGCGCAGGCGCGTCGGATCGACCTCGATGCCGAGGAACGCCGCCCCGTTCATCGTGGCCGCCAGCGGCTGAGCGCCACCCATGCCGCCGAGGCCGGCCGTGACGACGAGCCGGCCGGAGAGCGAGCCGCCGAAGTGCTTCCTCCCCGCTTCCGCGAAGGTCTCGTAGGTGCCCTGCAAAATCCCCTGCGTGCCGATGTAGATCCAGGAGCCCGCGGTCATCTGGCCGTACATCATGAGCCCTTTCTTATCGAGCTCGTCGAAATGGTCCCAGTTCGCCCACTTGCCGACGAGGTTCGAGTTCGCGATCAGCACCCGCGGCGCCTGGTCGTGCGTCTTGAACACCGCGACGGGCTTGCCCGACTGCACGAGCAAGGTTTCGTCATTCTCGAGGACCTTGAGCGACGCCACGATCTGGTCGTAGCACTTCCAGTTGCGCGCGGCTTTGCCCCGTCCGCCGTACACGACCAGGTCCTGCGGCCGCTCCGCCACCTCGGGATCGAGGTTGTTCATGAGCATGCGCAGGGCGGCCTCCTGCTGCCAGCCCTTGCACGTCAGCTTATTTCCGCGCGCCGCTCGAATGGTTCTCATGGATAAGAATTTAACGAATTTGGAAGCCTGACCCTAAAATTCGATCGAAGGCGCCTGAGAGGACGAGCTCGCGGGCGAGCTCGAGCTTGCCGGACAGCACCTCGTCGCCGCGGGACGCCGCGACCGTTTTCCGCAAGACCGCGAGGCCGGCTTCCACGCCGCGGCCGGACTTCAGGGGGCGGTGGAACTCGATCGCCTGGGCCGCGCAGACCAGCTCGATGGCCACCACCTGGGCGGCGTTCCAGACGACCTTCTTGAGCTTGAGGGCCGACCACATCCCCATCGAGACGAAGTCCTCCTTGTTCGCGGAGGTCGGCACGGAGTCGGCCGAGGCGGGATGCGCGAGCGCCTTGTTCTCCGAGGCGAGCGCGGCCGCGACGTACTGCGCGATCATGTAGCCGGACTCGACGCCGGGGTCCTTCGCGAGGAAGGGCTTCAGTCGCGGCGCGGCGCCCGCCGTGACCTGGAACGTGCGGCGCTCGGAGATGTTGGCGAGCGCCGCGAGGGCGCCCGAGGCGGAGTCGAACGCGAACGACAGCGCCTGGCCGTGGAAGTTGCCGCCCGAGATCACGCGCCCGTTCGCCACGAGCGGGTTGTCGGTGACGGAGCCGAGCTCGACCTGGACGACGCGGCGGGCCTCATCCAGGCGGTCGAGGACGGCGCCGTGCACCTGAGGAGCGCAGCGCAGCGAGTAGGAGTCCTGCACGCGGGGGTCGTCGATCACATGCGACTTGCGGATCTCGGAGCCTGCCAAAAGACGGCGCAAAGAACGCGCGGCTGATATTTGCCCAGGATGGGGCTTTAGGCGCTGGATCGCCTCGTCGAAAGGCGACGGCGTTCCCGTGAGCGCGTCGAGCGAAGCGGCGCAGGCCAAATTGGAAGCTCTGTAGACGCGTTCAGCGGCCAACAACGCCAGGCCGCCGACGGACTGCATGGCTTGAGTACCGTTCAACAAGGCCAGACCTTCTTTCGCGGAAAGAACGAAAGGGGACAACCCCGCGGCCCTCAACGCCTTCGCGGCCGGGACGACCCGGCCGCGGAAGAAAACGTTTCCCTCACCGATGACCGCAAGCGCCATATGCGCCTGCGGCGCTAAATCACCGCTGGCTCCTACGGAGCCGCGGCTCGGGATCATTGGAACGATATTTTTGTCGAGCATTCGCGCCAAGTGCCTTATCAGCGCCGGACGAACGCCCGAAAAACCGCGAGAGAGCTCATTGACCCGTAAAAAAAGAATGGCGCGAGCTTCCAAGGGATCCAACGGCTCACCAACACCACATGCATGCGACAGCACCAGATTCCTCTGCACCTGCGCGAGGCGTTCCGCCGAGATACGCGTCGACGCTAATTCACCAAAGCCCGTGTTCACCCCATAGATCGTGCCGCCCGACGCCATCGCGGATTCGAGGACCTTGCGCGACGAGGTGATTCGCCGCAGCGCGGCGGAAGGCAGAACGGCACGCCGGCTTCCGCTTGCGATCGACTCGAGGCCCTCGAGCGTGAGGGACGAGCCGAGCTTAAACGAGCTCAAGGGCGACCGCCACGGCCTCGCCGCCGCCGAGGCAGATGCCGGCGACGCCGCGCTTCCCGCCGCGCGTCTTGAGCGCGTGGACCAAGGTCGCGAGGATGCGCGCGCCCGAGGCGCCGAGCGGGTGTCCGAGGGCGACGGCTCCGCCGTGCACGTTGATCTTCTCGTGCGGCAGGCTTCCGAGCTTCGCCACGGCCAAGGTCACCACGGCGAAGGCCTCGTTGACCTCGAACAGGTCCACCTGGTCGACGGTCCAGCCGACGTTCTTCAACAGCTTCGCGACGGCGCCGGCCGGCGCGGTCGTAAACCACTTGGGCTCCTGCGAATGGGTGGCCCACCCGACGATCCGGGCGAGCGGCTTCAGGCCGGCGGCGCCTTTCGCCGACGAAAGCACGAGCGCCGCCGCGCCGTCGTTGAGCTTCGAGGCATTGGCCGCCGTGATGGTTCCGTCCTTCTGGAAAGCGGGGCGCAGCTTGCCGATCTTATCCAGCTTGGCGCGCCCCGGCTCCTCGTCGAGCTCGATGCCGTCGACGCCGACGATCTCGTTCTTAAACCAGCCCTTGGCGACGGCCTCGGCGGCGCGCTCGTAGGAGCGGACGGCCCAGGCGTCCTGCATCTCGCGCGTGAAGCCGTGCTCCTTCGCGCACAGCTCGCCGCAGTCGCCCATGTGGACGCCGTCGTACGGATCCATCAGGCCGTCGCGCAGGACGGCGTCCAAAAGCTTCGCGTCGCCGTAGCGATATCCGGAACGGGCTTTGTCGAGCAGATACGGCGCCTTCGACATGGACTCCATTCCGCCCGCCAGGCCGTACTCCTGCTCGCCGAGCGCGATGCCCTGGGAGACCATCATGACGGCCTTCATGCCGGAACCGCAGACCTTGTTCACAGTGGTGGCGCCCACCGAGACGGGGATGCCGGCCGCGATCGCGGCCTGCCGCGCGGGCGCCTGGCCGATGCCGGCGGGGATCACGCAGCCGAGCACGACCTCGCCGAGCTGCTCGGGCTTCACGCCGGACTTCACCAGCGCGTCGGCGGCGGCCTTCGCGGCCAGCTGCGGGGCGGTGTAGTTGGCCAGCGCGCCGTTGATCGAGCCGATGGGGGTGCGGGAGGCGGAGAGGATGAGAATCTCATTCATGGCGTGATTTCCTTAAGAGTAGTATACGAACCGGGCGGCGAGGCCGCAGAGCACCGAGATCACGCTGCCCGTGTAGAACGTGAAAGCGGTCAGGTCGAACAGGCGCCGCCGGCGCAGAAAGAACATCACGGCGAGCCAGCCCGCGGCAAGGGCGGCCGCGCCGAACGGCGTGGGGAACAGAAAGCAGAGCGCCAGCACGAGGCGCTCCGCCATCGCGAGGTGCTTTTCGTCGTCGGCGGGGTACGCCGCGCCATGAATATCCTTCTCGACGAAGTAGATCAGAACCGTGCAGGCGTGGGTGATCAGCACGAACAGGCAGCCGAGCACGGGCCATTTCTCGGGGAAGTAGCTCGCGCTCGCGGCCGTCGTCGCGGCCAGCGGCGCCACCGAGAAGATCACCGCGTAATGGATGACCTGGTCCCAGGCGAAGAAGAGGGTGTTGTCGGGCATCCCGTACTTGAAGATCGTGAACACGCGCCACCAGTCCTCGAGGTAATGCGTCACGAAGATGATCGCGATGCAGGACCAGCCGTTCAGGCGGAAGAACGAGTTCTCGATCCAATAGTCTCCCAGAAACGGCCAGGTGAGGAGCAGGTAGGCGGCCGGGTGCATCGCGCAATGCGCGAGCAGGCCCCACTGGCTCGTGCGCTTCCAGCGGTTGATGAAGTTCGTCTGGAGCGTGAAGTCGCAGAGCAGGTGGCCGAACATAAGCCGCCAGAAGATATTCATGTCTCTATTTCGCCGTGAGGACGAAGACCTGATCCCAATCGTCGGGAGGCAGGGCCGCGTAGTCGTTGGACAGGTTCAGGTAGAGCTCGCCGGGACCGTCGCCGGGCATGAGCTTCATGAACTCGGTGAACAAGGCCAGGGACTCGTCGTATTTCTTGTCGTAGAACGCCTTCACGCCCTTCTCGTACGTCGGAAGGGCCTTCGACCAGGCCGGCGTAAGCTTGCCTTTCTCGGCGAGGGGCTCATAGACCGGAACGGGCGTCTCCTTGCCGACGACGCGCACGCGGCCGAGGTAGCGGACCTCGACGGAGTCCTTCGCGCCCTGATAGGTAGGCTCGCTGATCATGATCTGGGAGCCGAAGAACTTGTTGGCGCCCTCGAGGCGGGAGGCGAGGTTGACCTGGTCGCCGATGATCGTATAGGCGAGCTTACGCTCGGTGCCCGTGAAGCCGACGTTCATGAAGCCCGTGTTGATGCCGATGCGGATCTGCGGAATCTCCGGAAGGCCCGGATCGAGGTTCTTGTTGAGCTCGGCGATCGCGACCTGGCACTGCAGCGCGGACAGCACCGCGTCGCGCGCGTGGAATTTGTTCTCGAGCGGGGCGTTCCAGAACGCCACGACGCAATCGCCGATAAACTTGTCGATCGTCCCGCGGCGGTCGAGGATGACCTCGCTGAACGCGGACAGGTAGCGGTTGAGGAAGATCATCAGCGCCTCGGCGGTCATCGCCTCGGAGATGTTCGTGAAGTGCGCGATGTCGAGGAAGAAAGCCGTCATCTCGCGCTTCTGCGCGCCGAGCTTGGCCTTCTCGGGATCGTTGGCGAGCTCCTCGACGATCTCGGGCGAGACGAACTGGCCGAACTTCGCCTTGATCAGCTGCTTCTCGGCGCCTTCGGTCAGGACGCGGTGCACGGTCAGCACAAGGAAGCTGATGAGCATCGTGATCCCGGGAGCGACCGGCAAGAACATGACGCCGCGGCCCATGAGGTGAAGCGCGCCGTAGGCCATGGCCGCGAAAATGGCCGCCACCACGGCCGCGCTGGCCGCCGGGGGCATGAAGCGCAGCACGAAGTACGGCAGCCAGGCGGCGAGCATCACGAGCAGAAGCACCCATCCTCGGCCCATGGCTCTGAGCGCGTCCCCATGGAGGATGTTGTCGATGATGTTGAGATGGTACTCGGCGCCGGGAGCGTGTCCCGTGAATGGAGTCGGATAATGGTCGAAATAGCCGGTGGTCGTCGAGCCGACGATGATGATCGCGCCCTTCAGAGCCTTTTTTTGCACATCGGTCAGGCGCCCCGACAGCAAGTCCATGATCGAGATCACGCGGTAAGGCGAAAACACCGTGTCGGTCGCCTCGCCGTAAGCCTCATGGCGGGGCCAATCCTTCGGCCTGCGGTAATTCAAAACGGAGTAAACGTCCGGATCGACCAGCCTTGAGACGTCCTCGAGCGTTATCTCCAGCTGAGCGGCCAGGGCGGCCGCGGCCATCGACGTCACACCGAGCTTCGGCGTCACCGGATCGAGCAGAAAACGATTGAACAGCGAGAACGTGCGGATATGGCCGTCGTCCGCGATATGGACCGAGATCGCCGGGCACGCGAGGAACCGCGCGGCCTTTCGAAGGAGAGGAACCGCCATCTGCACCTTGGGCGCGGCGTCGTCGGTCGGGCCGGGCTCCACGAGATAGAGATGAATGACGTTGCCATGACGCTTCGTGGCCGCCGCGAGTTCGGCGTCGCCCTCGCGCTTCTCGAAGAACATCACGTCAAAGATCACCGTTTTGGCGCCGTACTCATGGAGCTTGCTGAGTGCCTTCGTGTACTCCACGCGCGGCAGCGGAAACCCGTGCTTTTTCACGGTCTCATCGTCGATGGCCAACAGGAGCAGGCGCTCGTCGCCGGTCTTGACCTTGTCGCCGCGCAGGGAGAATGACAGGTCGTGCCAGACGCGCTCGGTCGACTCGAAGATCCCGTTGCTCGAGATGCCGACGAGGTTCGGCGTGTAGGCGATCGCGGCGAGGACGCTGAAGATAACCGCGAAGCGCCGGGGGAACGATTTTCCGAGGAGATTCATTTAGTTTTTGCCTTCTTGGCCGGGGTTTTAACGGGGGTTTTTACTGGAATCTTCGCGGGGCCGATCCTGGCCGGAGCTTTCACCGGATCCTTCTCTGGAAGGCCGAGCCGGGCCTTGAGCTGCGAGCGGGCGTATTCGAGCATACCCAAAGTGTTGGCGTCCTTCTCGACGACCCGCGCGGCGTTGAGCGCCTCGAGCGCTTTCGCGTCTCCAACGAGCCCGACGGCCGCGGCGGCCTGCTGGCGCGACGCCGCGTCAGGGCTCTTGAGCGCCGCATACGCGATGGGAAGGCCCGCCGCGTCGCCTGCCTTGGCCAGCGAGGCCGCGGCCTGGACGCGCACTCCGGGATCGGAGTCCTTCAGGGCGGCGGAAAGCGAGGGCCGCGCGCTCGCGTCGCCGATGAGGCCAAGGGATTTCGCGGCTTCGGTCCGTACGCCTGCGTCGCCGTCCGAGAGGGCCGAGGAGAGCGCGGGCACGCCCTCGCGAGCGCCGATCTCGCCGAGAGAAGCCGCCGCAAGCTTGCGCGCGGACGCGTCCGGGTCGGACAGGGCGCCCGCGAGGGCGCCGACGGCTCCGGCGGCGCGAAGCTTGCCGAGCGCGCGCATTGCCGCGTGGCGCACGGGCGCCTGCGCGTCTTTCATCGCGCCGATCAAGGGCCCCGCCGCCGCGACGTCCCCAATGTAGATGAACGCCGTCGCCGCGGCCTGGCGTACTCGCGGATCCGCGTCGCCCGACAAGGCCGCCGCGACCGCCGGCACGGCCGCGCGATTGCGGGAGAGCCCGAGCTGCTCGATCGCCTGCAGGCGAGCCCCGGGATCGGAAGACTTAGTGGACTCGATCGAGGCCTTGAAGGCGTCGGGCGCCTGCGCGCGGCAGACCGGAGTGAATGCTATTAAGAGGAAGGCAGCCGCGAGGGGCGGACGGGAGCTCACGAAGGGATTCTAGCCGAATTTCCTCAACGTGGTCAAACGACATCCGCTGGGGGCCCCGGGACTTCAGCGTCGCGTTTTTTCGCCCTGGCGCAGGGGATTGGCGAACGGATTAAGCCCGCCGGCCTTCATGACGGCGCCCTGGCCGCTGCCGAAATAGAGGTCCATGGCCGCCTCGGCGCCCGCCCCTCGGCCGAAGCGGTCCCAGCCCAGTCCGTCGTGCAGCTTTTTACGGAGGCGCGGCAAGGCCGCCAGAACGGCCTCGGCCTCCGCCTCCGCCCGAGCTCCCCCCGCGACCGTGAACGCGTAGGAGGACGCCATGTCGCCCCCCGCGGCCGGCACGATGCCGTAGCGGCCTGGCTCCAGAAGGATGGGCGTGTCGGGAAACAAGGCAAACTGATTGAGAACGTAGGTGGTGCTGTCGACGGATGGGAGGACGTCCAGCAGAAAGTCTACGGTCTCCTCGACGTCGACGACCGCGTCTCCCGGGTGGCCGCCGATCAAGTTCACATGGGTGCCGACCCCGGCCCGTCCCATGGAGAGGAATATCCGCTTGATCGCGGCGGCGTCGAGGCCGCGGGTGTGCTTCGACATGAGCTTTTGCACGCGGGGCGAGATCGACTCGAGGCCGTAAAGAACCTCATAGCAGCCCGAGCGCGCCAACGACTCGAACAGCTCGGGCGTATGGCTCAACTCGAGCTTGCTTCGGCAGGACCAGCGGATGTCCAGCCCCCGCTCCGTGATCCCGTCGGCGAGCAGGCGCAGCATCGCCGGAGACAGCGCTTCGTCGGAGAAGATGAAGGTGCGCGTCCCCGCGGCCGCCAGGGCCTCGAGGCGCCCGAGAGCGCCGGCGATTTCGGAGCGCGAAGGCGGGCGCGGATCGTCGTATTTGTTGTTCTGCGCGCAGAAGCTGCAGCGGCTCCAGTAGCAGCGCCGGGGGCTCACGCGCGTCCAGAATACCCGTTCGGGCGAGAAGGCCCGGTCCGCGGGAGGCGTCGCGCCGCCGGCCGCGGGCGGGGGCTGCATGGGAAAATCGCGGGCGGTCAGAAAGCCCTTTGGCGCGGCGCCGCGGGCGCAAGCGGCCACGAGCGCCGGCACGAGCGCGTCCTTCTCGTCCTTCGACTCAACGACGCTGTCGAAAAAACCGAGCAGGCGAGCGCTCTCGCGAAGGCCCTGCATGTGCGGCTGCAGGGAAAAATTCTCATAGCCGTGGTCGGCGAGGCACAAATGAGCCCGCGGCATGCGGCGGCGCAGCAGCCGCGCCGCGATCAAGGCGGTCAGGAGATCCTCCGCCGAGGTCGCGGAGAACGCGACGAATCCGGCGTCGACGGGGAACGCCCGGAGAGAGTCCTCGATCGTGACGGAGAGCGCCGTGTCCCGGCGCGCGTAGGCGCACAGCGAGGCGCTGTCCGCATAGTCGACCGCCTTGACCCGCGCTCCCCAGCCCAGGCCGAAGATCATCTCGCTTTGGCAGGCGTTGAGCGTCTCGAGGAAAGCGGCCAGGTTCGCGCCGCCGGAGATGAACGCCACGTCGGAAGCGTAATGCTCCTTTCGGCCCATATACGACAGGGTGCGCGCGGCGGCGCGGGCGCGCTCCCCGAAAGGAAGGCCCGCCGCGCTGAGCTCCAAGCGCCCACGCAGGCGCTGGGACCACGCGAGGTCTGAGCGCAGCCGGCCGTGCGCCTGCGGTTCGCACAGGCCGCGCCACCAAGCGGCGTTAGCTCCATATCGCACCGCCTCGTGCTTCGCGGCGACGGCCCCCCACCACAGGCCCGGATCGTGGTCCACCGTCGGGAAACGGCCCGGCGCCATCAAGGCCGCGACCTTCATGCCGGCACCGCCGCGCCGGATTCGGCGGCGACGAACCGGGAGACCGTCTCCTCGAGGGTCTGCCGAGGCCCGAAGCCGGCGGCCGCCGCGAACGCCGACGCGTCCATGCGGGACACCGACTGCGGCAGGCGATACTCCCCCGCGCCGGGCCGCGCGCCGCTTCGCACGACGAAGCCTGCGCGCGCCCCCGTCAGCCGGTTGATCAGCTCGATCATATCCTTCCAGCGGCAGAAGCCGCCGGCCGCGTTGTACGCGCCCGATCCGCGGAGCTCGAGGGCGTCAGCGAAGGCGCGGCCGAGATCCTCGCCGCCAATGAAGGCGGTGCCGGCGGTCTCGAGGACTTGCTCCGACTCGAAGACGAAGCGGACGTTTCTGCGGCACGCGTCGTACACCTCCGCCAGGAATTGTCGGTCGCGGCGGCGGGGGCCGTCATCGAACAGCACGGCCATGCGGATGCTGACGGCCGCGCGGCGCGCGCCGTCGAGGGGCGTCATCTCAAGCTGATGCTCGTTGGCGATCTTGGCCAGGTCGTACCAGCCGGAAGCCATGAGAGGCGCGCCTTCCTTCATGACCTCGCGAGGAACGCCGTACACCGTCTGGCTGCTCGCGAAGACGAAGTTGCCCCGCGCCCACGCGTCCAGGAGCTTGCCGCAGGCCGCGATGTCCAGGTGCAGGGCCGTGTGCCGATCGTTGGTCCGGGGGCTGGCCAGGTGAAGCACGCCGTCCGCCGCCGCCACGGCCCCGGCGAGCTGTTCCGCGATACCGAGATGTCCGGTCACCGCGGCGCAGCCCGCCGGAGGCGGGGTGCCGGGCTGAACCAAAGCGGTCACATGATGGCCGCGGCGCACGAGCTCCGCGGCCGCCAAACGTCCGACGTTTCCGGTTCCGCCCGTCAAGAAGAACTTCATTAGCCTCGAATCCCGATCACGATGCAGCCGTACTGGCCGCAGCCATTGTCGCCCGGAAGACCGTCGTTGACCGAGTCGGTCAAGGCGGCGACATTCCCTGCGGGACGGGACTGCCCCAAGCCGACCAAGGACAGCACCGCCAACGCCATCAAGCTTAAGCTTTTTTTCATTGTGAATTATCTCCTGTTTTAACCGTCATCTCCTTGTGATCAATTTTAATGCCAATAAAAATGGGCGCACGGAAAGACTTTATTTTTACTGCTATTTTTTTAATTTCCCGGCTTAGTGGATGACGCCGATCTTGCGGATGGCGGTGGCCGTACCGGCGGCGCCTTTCGCGCGGATGCGCGCGGTATAGCCGCCCTTCGAGACGAGGATGCCGGCGTCGTTGCGGCCGTTCCAGGGGACGAAGTTCGCCCCCGTCTTGCCGCCCTCGCTGCCGGCGGCGCAGCTGATCGTCTTGACGAGGTAGCCCAGCGCGTCGTAGATCGTGATCGTCGTGTCCGCGTCGGAGTTCAGGGTATAAGTGATCTTCGTCTGGCCCAATTCACCGCCCTTGCGCGAGTCGAACGGGTTCGGGTAGTTGCTGATGCCCGAGAGGATCGAGGAGTTGACGCCCGTGCCCGCGTTCGCCGCGAGCGGCGACCAGGTCGAGGTCACGCCCGCGCCGCTGATCGCGCGCACGCGGTAGCTGAAGAACTGGCCGGGCGTGCGCGGGGACTCGCCGGCAAAGCCGTTGCCATCGCCCACGTTGTAGGTCGTAAGCCGGGCCGGGATCGTGTTGATCGTGCGCCAGATCACGTTGTCCGACAGGTTCTTGGCGTCGCCGCCGCGCTCTTGGACCTCGTACGCGGCGACGCCCGACACGAATTGTGTCGACGGGGTCCACTTGACCGCGTAGGTCGTCTTGCCCTGCTCGAGCGGGACGGCGCCGCCGGGCGTCGTCGGCGCCGACGGGTCGACGCGGTAGACCCACATCGGCTGCGGAGGCGACACGCCGCCGGCGGCGGAGACGAACTGCGCGAACAGGATCGCGCCCGCGTCGGAGACGAGCTCGCCGCTCGTGTGGATGATCGGAGACGAGCCGCGCAGGCCTCGGCCCGTGAACGGGGACGGATCGCCGTCCTGCGTGATGACCTCGAACGTGTTCGAGGTCGGGCCGCGCTTAACACGCATGATCTCCGAGCCGACGTAGACGAGGCCGGCGCCGTCGGTCTTGGTGAGCAGGCTCGTGTTGCTCACGACCGTGAAGAACGTCGTGTCCTGCGTCAACGTCTGGGTCAGCCGGGTAATGTTCGGGATCTCGAGCACGAGGCTCGACAGGATGGCGCCCGTGATGGGCACGTCGGTCGCGAGCGCCCCGAAGGCGGAGACGGACATGCCCGCGACGTTCGTCGCGGTGACCGAGGACCACTTATGGGTGATGCCGATCGGGTCGTCGTAGTACTGGCCGGCGGCGACCTGATAATAGCCCGACGTGCCCGTGATCGGCAGGTTGAAGGACAAAGACCCGGCGCTCTTCGCCCACGCCGAGGGCGACAGGCCCTGGCCCGGGTCGGGCGCCGTCTTGGCCAGGTTGCCCTGATCGGCGATATCGAGGCCGATGCGGAACGACGGCTTGTTCGAGCCGGCCGAGAAGATCACGAGGTCGACGATGCCGTCCTTGTTGATGTCCACGTCGAGGATGCCGGTGCCGGTCAGGTCCGTCGAGGGATTGCCGTCGCCGAGCAGCGAGATCTGGGTCGGTCGCGTGCTCTCGCCGATCTTAAAGTTGTCGGGCGAGCCGTCGCCGTTGACGTCGATGAGCGGCGGCATGCCGGCGCAGTTCGCCGGCCACGGCAGGCCGTTCTGGCACATCCACTTGGCCGGGTCGGGCAGCGGGTTGGCGCTGCCGTCGTAGCAGATGCCGTTGCGCGGGTTGACGGGGTCCTTGCCGTTGGGGCAGCCGAGCTTCGCGTAGGCGGGGTAGCCGACCGAGCCCATCGGCCCCACGCGCGTGACGATGATCGGCGGCACGGACGAGCTCATCGATACAGCTGGGACCGTCAGCATCGCGATGAGGAACTCCTTGGACTTGATGGGCGGGCGGCGGAACACGTCGGGGGCGGCCGTCAGCGGCGAGCCGCTGGGATCGATCAGGTCCTCGAAGGCCGCGAGCTCGAGGCCCGCCGTCTCGTTGAGCGTCGAGAGGCCCGCCCGGTCGATGGAGCCCACGTCGCCGCTGACGAACATGATGGCCGTCGCGGTCGACACGCGCAGGTACGGGATAGAATTGACCGTCAGCGGGACGAGGGCGACCCCGTTGGAGAACACTCCCGCCGTTGAATGCGCCAGATCGCCCATCAAAGCGTCCGTGGCCGGCGTGAAGACGCGGTCGCCGTTGTCGAGCCACACCTTGACGCGCGACAGCGCGCCGTCGCCCTGCAGCGCGATCGACGGCGTCAGGATCGTGCCGTGCTGCTTGAGGCGGATCGCGGCGACGTTGACGAAGTCGGAGCTTGTCTTGAGGTTGATCTGCATGACCGGCACGTTCGCGTCGCCCTGGCCGGCCCCGGAGGGCGCCAGCGAGAAGCCGTCGACGGCCATGGTGATTGGGCTGATCGGCACGTTGCTGCCGACGTACGGGTAGGACGTCGCGCCCGTGCCCAGCGGGTTCGCGCGCGTGATGCCCGTGAGCATGCTCGCGACGACGATGTCGCCGCGCGGCAGGCCGATCCAGGAGGAGTCGCGGATCGTCACGTTGACGAGGTCGTTCTGGATCGCCGCGTCGCCGATGTCGTAGGCCACGAAGAACGATTGCGCGGTCGGGCCGATGAACTGATCGGCGTTGAGCGTGACCAAGGTCTGCACGTTCGCGTCGGCGTTCTGATCGAACAGGTCGACCTTCTTGATCGGCGTGCCGACCGACAGCTGCAGCCGCGGCGTCAGCGCTTGGCCCAGCGAGTCGCCGCGCGAGATCACGGCCACGCACGGCTTGCCCGTGGCGACGTGCTTGCCGCCCGTCGCCGCGCAGCCGGGGCCGGAGAAGGTCATGAGCTCGGCGTTGTTCAGGAAGAGCCTGCCGCCGACCATCGCGCCGAAGTTATCGAGCGGGAAGCCTTTCGTCGAGGCCACGACCAGGTCGAACGGCGGCGCAGTCGTGCTCGAGACGGCGACCGCGAGCGTCGTGTTGACCTCAGAGATGTTGACATCGTTGATGTCGAGCGTGTCGTCCTGGTTGATGTCCTTGTAGAGCCGGACGAACTTGACGTCGGTGTTGCGGCCGAGGGGCTTGGCCGTGTCCTGCGAGCCGCCGCCGCGCTCGACGCGCAGCGAGCGCCACGGGGCGAGCGCGATGTCGGTCGCCATGCTGAAGCGCAGCATCCCGACGTCGGTCTGGGCCTGCGTGACGCCGCGGATGTTCGACGCGATATCGGCGACGCCGAGCGTCGCTCGCGAGAGGACCTTGGTGATCTCGAGCTGCGGATTCGACGCGAAGCTCGTCTGGGGCATCGTCACGGCGTTCGGGACCTGCACCGTGAAGTACGAGGGGTTCAGGATCGCGAGGCCGAGCTTATTGCCCTCGGCGGCGAACTGGGAGATGTCGTACGTCACGAAATAGTCGGTCGCGACGGTGCTCACGATGATCGGCGTGCGCAGGCTGATCGTGACCGTGCCGGAGCTGAAGGATTCGTTGCCGAACGACAGCAGGTAGGGACGCGAGCCGCCGGCGTCCGTCGTTGAGTCGGTCGTGTCGAACACGCCGTTGCCGTTGGCGTCCGCCCAAATCTTGACGATCGTCACGTCGCTGTCGAGCGCGCCCGCCGAGCCCGTCCGGTCGATTTTGATCTTCTGGACCTGCGCCGTGTTGCGGTCCGTGCGCAGGCTCATGCGCAGCATCGTGGTGTTCCGGTCGTTCTGCTTGGCCGTGTTGCCCGAGATCTGGTCGAAGGTCGCCGTGACCTGGTTGACGGTAGGGCCGAGGACGAAGATCGGGCTCGCGACCGCTCCGGTGCCGACGATCACCGTGGTGTGTCCGGCGAGCGCCGGCGTCAGCCGGAAGCGGGTCGGGTCGAGGACGCTGAAGCCGAGAACCTCGGCGGCGGGCGTCAGCGTCGGGTGCGAGAACTTCGCCCCGGGAGAGACGTCGAGCGCGACGTAGACCGTCGTCGGCGTCGAGTTGACGATCATGTAGCCCGGCGAGCCGATGTTCGGGTCGCTGATCAGGACCGTCGAGTTGCCCGGGCTTTCGGGCGGCACCCCGAACTTCGCCTCGCCGAGCGGGATGTCGCCGGCGTTGATGCCCGTCACCGGATCGCGCTTGAAGATCCCGTCGATCGATTTGTAGACACGGATAGCGCCCACGTCCGGATCGTCGCCCGCGATGCCGCTGGGCGCGCCGCGGTTGAAGCGGATCGACGAGAGCTGAACCTGGGAGGCTTCCGTCCACAAGTCGAGGCGCAGGGCCGCGACGTTGTTCTGGCCTTGCACGATCGTCGGCGCGAGGACGGCGCCCGTCGAGTGGGCGGCGGGCAGGCTGTTCAGCGCGCCGCGCTCGACGTTGAGGATCGCGGACACGGCGCTGTTGAACGCGGTGTAGCCGATGATCTCGCTGTCGACCATCGCGTAGACCGTGGCGCCGCCGATCGGCGCGGGCAGGCCCACGGTCGACGTCAGGATCCAGGACGACTCCACGGTGCCCGCGGGCAGGCTCACGATCGGGCTGGTGAGCAGCGGCGCGGGGAACGTGCCGCTCGAGCTGCTGAAGTACGGCGTCGCGCGGGCGTACATCGTGCGCGGCGCCGAGACGATGTCGCGCATCTTCGAATGGAACGGCAGCGGCGACGTCACGTCGAAGCGGTTAGGAAGCGAGATCGCGTTCTGGTTGACGTTGTCGTTGATCGGGTCGTTGGTGGGCAGGGAGGTCGCCAGGATGCTGACGCCCAACGACCGGGGCGCCTGCGTCAGCGGGTCGGTCGGCAGCGCGGTCTCCGAGATGCGGTACGCGATGAAGTAGCGCTGCGGCTGCGTGGCGAGCGCCGCGGTCACGACCTTGCGCGCCGGATACATGTTCAGCTGCGAAACGAGCGGCAGGCCCTGATAGTTGCCGAACGTTCCCGAGCCCACCATGATGTCGCCGCTCTGCGGGTTGAACAGGCCGTCGTTGTTGGCGTCGAACCAGACCTGCGTCTCCTCGACGTCGCTGGCGACCGTGTTGTTGGACGTTGCGGTGCCGGTCGCCTGGATCAGCATCCAGCGCCAGGACGCGTCGGAGACGTCCGTCTGCATGAGGACGGACGCGACGGCGACCGTGCTCTTCTGCTGCGCGTACGGCCCGATCAGGGCGTCGACCGTGTTGGAGGAGGTCACCTTCACGAAGTCGGCGTATTCGGTCACGCGCGGGATGAACGACGCGGTGCGGCCGCCCGCGGTCGGCAGGGAGATGTTGAGCGTCGAGATGGTCTTCGGGGCCCGGATCTGGAAGTAGGTCGTGTTCGGGATCGCCAGCCCGAGGTTGGCCTGTGTCGAAACGGTCGCCAGCGGATGCAGGTCGAACGTCACGAAGTAGTCGAGCTTCAGCGTCTCGATGACCTGGCCGCCGCCGCCGACGAGCGCCTGGATCGGAATGCGCGCGGGTCCGGACAGGATCGTCCCCGTGGAATAAGCCTGCGGGGTCGTGCCCTCCTCGCCGCGCAGGCAGCTCGTGAAGATGCCGTTCGACTGATCGATGCCGCGGCAAAGCACGACCTCTTTAACAGATTCGTCGGTCTGCCCGTCGTTGAGCACGAGGCGGCTGACGGGGTCAGACGGGAACGGGTTGTCCGCCGGGAACATCTGGCCGATGTTCTGAACGTAGATCTGAGTGTCGCCGATCGCGACGGCCGTCGAGATCACGGCCTGCGGGAAGTTGTGCACGGTCGAGTTCAACGGGCTGACCTGGCTGTCGACGGAGGTGTCGAGCAGGCCGTTGCCGTTCCGGTCGATCCACACGCGGATATTATTGACGTCCGAAGCCTTGTTCGAGGAGACAGAGTTGTTGTTGACGATCGACGGGAGCCAGCGGTCGAGCTTCAGGCCCGTCCACTCCGCCGCGCCCGAGTTGACCTTCAAGGTCATCTTCGCGACGGGCTGGCTCAGGTCGTTCTGACCGATCCTGGACGGGAGCGCGTCGGTGTCCGTGCTGCCCACGACGCCCTGCCGGTTCCAGTCCGTCAGCACGACCTGGTCGGGCGTCGCCGTGACGGGGACGTCCGTCGACGTGAACTGGGAGAAGCTGGTGGCGATCGTCCCGTTGCCCGACAGCGGGACGATGTTGGCGTTCGTGATCTTGACGCCGTGCTTCTGTCCGGGCTCGGCCGCCGCGGCGATGTCGAAGGCGACCCAGTAAGTCCGCGTCGACGTCGTAATCGTCCCGTTGAGCCCCGTCGGATCGGTCAGCACGAGAGAGGCCTGCCCGGTCTCGCCGGGCGGGAAGGTCGTTTCGGCGACCTGCTTGTCGAAGGAGAAGTTGAAGATTCCGTCGCCGGGGGTCGAGGTCTGGGAGGGAGGCGTGTCGAGGTAGAGGCGGACCTTGCTGATGTGCTGATCGAGGCCGCCGCCCTGGTGAGACAAGGTCAGCTTCGACAGGATGCCCGAGAACGCGTCGGTCCACATGTCCAGACG
>Ga0163144_10013432_pt1 | contig 17101 bp, 20 predicted proteins | sample OliLak19BULKMAT1_FD_123175 | JGI IMG/M metagenome (GOLD analysis project Ga0163144, IMG submission 123175) | Freshwater microbial mat bacterial communities from Lake Vanda, McMurdo Dry Valleys, Antarctica - Oligotrophic Lake LV.19.BULKMAT1 | ecosystem: Environmental > Aquatic > Freshwater >... | reverse complement strand
GCGCGCGATGATCGCTTCCAGCGCTCGCCGCTGCTTCGCCGTGACCTTGACCACGTGTCGTCGTCGCATACTGCTAACGACGAGCGGGATCCATTGATCTTACATCAACGGCGGTGCACTAGCGTTCCGTCGCGGTGTTCTCCCGCTCGTCGATCGCGAGCGCGAACGCTTCCAGCCACGCCACGTACTCTGCCGGCAGCGCGCGCTCGCGCGCGCCCGCGAGCAGGAGGCCGAGGTAGCGCGCCGACGGCTTGCGGGCGGGGTCGCGGCGCTCGCCTTGGTAGGCGAAGGCCGGGATCGCGCTGCCGTCATCGTCGATCACGACGATCGAGAGCCGGCGATAGAGCCCGCGGTCGACGCCTTCGGTGCGGTCGAGGAAGTCGCACGTGTCGGCCGCCAGGAGATAGGCGACGCCCCACGTGCGCATGCCCGGCTCGAGGATGAGATTCGCGACCCCGCGCTCGCCGGGACCGATCGGCAGATCGAAACACACCTGATGACCGTCGAGGTAGGCGCGCCGAACGGCGAGCGGCGTAATACCGCGGCGTTCGACGAACGTCGCACGGCCCATGTTGCTGCCGTACGCGAAGTACCAGGCGTGCTCGCGCTCGGAGGTCGTCGTCACGGCGGAGCGACGCCACCATGCCGGCACCGCTCACACAAGCGCCGGCCGGCGAGGCCTACGTCCGCACGGTCTGCAGCTCGGCCCGATGTTGCGACCTCGGATGCAACGTCGCCCAGGTGCGGCTGATGTGCGCGATCCACGCCGGATACACGACGAAATGGCGGAAGGGTTTGATGAGCGCCATGTAGGCGCGGCTCTGCCAGCCGCGCGACTTCACGTACACGGCGAGCACGACGGAGCGCCGTCCCGGTGCGACCTCGACCCACGACAGATGGAGGAGGGCGTGGATCGTGCGGTTGGCGATCTCGAGCAAGGCCTCGTCGTCGAACGCGTAGACCGGCTCGAACGAGCCCCCGACCTTCGAGGACCACACCCCGAGATCGCGGGCCCGATCGGCGTCGTCGAGGCGCGCGCGCACGCGGTTCTCGGCGCGACCGGGAATCGGCATCGCGCGGTCGCCGTCGAGCGCGAAAACCTTCCCGAGGACGCGCCGCAGCTCGATCAACGCGATCGCACCGCCGACGCGCGCCACGTGCACCGCGTCGGCGAGCGATGCGGGCCGCATCGAATAGACCGGCCACGTGCTCGCACCAGCGGTCGCGAATACCCGCAGGAACTCGGCGAACGTCTCGCCGTGCGCGGGATCGGCGCCGAGCGGCACCTCCCAGAGATCGAGCAGCTCGAAATCCGGCGCGAGCGTATGGACGCGCCAGGGACGGGCGCGATGCGCGGCGACGTCGGCGCTCATCGGCGCACCGCTTTCAAGAGCGGGGTTTCCGCCTGGCTTGCGGGCATCGGGTGAGACGACGCGGGCGCCGACGCGCGCGTCGGCCGCCCGCGCAATCGCCGCGCACGGAGCCAGCTCTGCACGCTCGCAACCACCGCGCCGCCGAGGACGGCGAGCACGATCCAGCGTCCGCCGTCGGCAAAGAGGCTCGCGTGCGCGAAGCGCAGCAGCACGGCACCGCCGACGCCGCCGGCGAGCGCCCCGAAGGGTATCTCGCTCCATACGAGCCGCTGACGCCCGGTGAGGATCGCCGCGAACGGCAGGGCGGAGGTGACGGCGAGATAGTCGGCGTAGGGCTGGCCGCGCGCCGCGAGATGGCGGGCGTCCTGATGGCGAGAGCCGGCAATCGACAACAGCGCGAGCCCGCCCATCAGGATGGCGCCCGCGAGGTGCGTCGCGAGGAGCGCGTGCGCGATCCCGAGGAGCGCCGTGCCCGCGAAGAACGGATGGCGGGTGACGCGCTCGATGCCGCGCGGCGCGCGGATCGGCTGTGCGAAGACCGCGACCGGGAGGCCCGGATACGCGACGAGGCCGGCCGTCGTGAGCGCGATCCCGACCACGATCACGCCCGTCAGCAGCGCGTGCAGCGTCGGATTCGCGCCGAGCGCCAACCCGGCCGCACCGTCGAAGCGATGCGCCGCATAGTACGCGATCAACGCCCAGAAGGTGATCGCCGCGACCAGCGAGTAGACCACGAAGAACCCGCCGACACCGATGCGCGGGACCAGTCGGGTCCGCACGGCTGCGGTTGAGAGACCGACATGCGTCCCGATGAAGAGGAGCGCGAGCAGCGTGATCCCGAGTGGAGCTTCCATCGCAAAACCTCCTGCGGCGCTCAGCGCCGCTTGTGAGCCGGCGCCATGAGCGGGACGACGTTCCGGAGCGTCTCGCCGTCGACGGCTTTGCCTTGCGTGAACGCGCCGATGGCGGCGTCCACGGCGGTGAAGAAGAGTCGCAGTCCCATGAGCCGGCCGGTGATGAACGCGGCCGCCTCGCGACTCGGCGCATCGCTGCCCCGCCCCCCCTGCTCGAGCGCACGCTCGGCCTCCGACGCGGCGGCGAGCGCCTGGCGCAGGTTCCAGCGGAACCGCCGCTCCATCACCTCCTGCATGACGCGCCAGAAGTTGGTCGCCGCCTCGTAATGATCCTTGCGCGACCCCGCGATCGGCGTCCGGCGGACGAGATGCCACTCGACCAGCCCGCGGATCGTGACCGAGATGTTGCTCTTGCTCTGCTGGAGCTCGGCCGCGACCTCCTCCAAGGAGAGCGCGCGCGGGTGCAGGTAGAGCAGCGCGAAGATCCGCCCCTGCAGCTGGGTCAGAATGCCCGACGTCGCCGCCGCCGTGCCGATGCCGTCCACGAATATCGCCGTCGCTCGATCCATTGCGCACCCCTCAGCGTCCCGAATGTTCTGAACGTTTAGAATATTCTGAACGCTCAGGCAATACGGGACCCGCGTCCCGAGTCGGCGGGTGTGCGGCGCGCATCGACCGTGTTAGGACCGTCCGGATGCCTGCGGCGGCGGTGGCTTTCCTCGTCCTGCTCTCCTTCCTCGGCGCCTGGCCGGCCGCGGGTGAAGACTTCCGCACCCCCTCGCCCGCGGCGAAAGCGACGTGCGATTGCAGTCGGTTCGAGGCGGTTCTGGCGGAGGCGAAGGCGCTGTTCGGGAGCCGGCAAGAGGGCATCGCGATGCCGCTGACCCCCGTCATGCACGACCGCTACCGAGCCCGGGTCGATACGACGTTCGGCCGCGCCGCCTGCCTCGCCGGCTGCACGAACGTGTCCGAGTCGGCCCGCAACCGCGCCCGACTGCTGCTCGCCGACGCCGGCTTCAAGGACGCCAGTATCGGCGCTCCCGAGTTTTTCGCGCGGCTCGCGGTCGTCTTCACCGAAATGCAGGCGTGTCTCGCCGCCGAGCCCAACAATCGCGAATGCCATCTCTGGCACGCGAGCTCACGTGGCCTCCTGGCCCGGGGCAGCTGGAACCCGCTGAACATCCGTTTGCCGTCGTCGCTGATGGCAGAGTTTCGGCTCGCCCGCGGCAGCGCCGCGCCCGGCGCGGACTTCGAGGACGGCGCCGCGACCCGCGGCGAAGCCTCGATGCTGCTGAAGATCCCGCGCTACGTCGGCGGCGACCCCGCGGCCGGCCGAAAGCTGATCGAGGAGGCGCGTCACCATCCGAAGTTCGGGTGCCGGGTCCGCAATCGCCTCGTCGTCGCCGAGGCCCTCGCCCGGACCGGCGACCTCCCGGCGGCCCAAGCCGAGCTCAAAACGATCGTGGGCGACGGGTTGCCCGAGTGCGGCCCTCAGCGCTACGAGAATGCGATGTCGCTCGAGGAAGCCACGCGGTGCATCAGCCGCATGGACGAGCAGCCGAACGAAGAGCCCAACTGGGACGACGACTGCCGCCGGCCCTAGGATCACCCCCCGATGGATCTCGAGCTGACCGAAACCGAGCACCTGCTGCGCGACACCTTCCGCAGCTACTTCACGCGTGAGATCGATCCGCACGTCCCCGCCATGGAGAGCGGGACCATGCTGCCGTATCCATTGATGCGGCCGATGCACGACGCGCTCGGGTTGGACGCGCTCCTCAGCCGAACGCCGCGCTCGGCCGGCCAGCGCCACCGCGACGACAGCGCCGACCCGAGCGGGTTCTCCGCGAACACCCTCCGTTACGCCCGCACCACGTTTTCGGTGGAGATGGCGCGGATCAGCCCGTCGTTCACGCTCAGCTACGGCGCGAGCCTCGGCCTCTTTGCCGGCAACGTCCTCAACAAGGGCACGCCGGAGCAGATCGAACGCTTCGCCCGTCCGGTGCTGCGCGTCGAAAAGATCGGCTGCTGGGGTCTCACCGAGCCCGGGAGTGGCAGCGACGCGCTCGGCGGCATGAAGACGACCGCGCGGCGCGACGGCGATCACTACCTCCTGAACGGCAGCAAGACCTTCATCACCAATGCGCCCTATGCCGACACCTTCCTCGTGCTCGCGCGCGTCGAAGAGGCCGGCGCCGGCGCGGGACCGGCCGGCATCCAGAGCTTCATCGTCGAGCGCGGGACGCCGGGCCTCACGACCGGCCCCGCGATGAAGAAAATGGGCATGCGCGGCTCGCCGACCGGCGAGATCTTCCTCGACGACGTGCGCATCCCCGCCGACCAGCTGCTCGGCGGCGGCGTGCGCGAGCGCGGGCACGTGAAGTCGAGCCTCGCGAGCGAGCGCGTCGGCCTCGCCGTCATGTCGTACGCCATCGCCGAGCGCTGCTACGAGATCGCGCGCGATTACGCGCTCGCGCGCCGCCAATTCGGCAAGCCGATCGCGGAGTTCCAGATGATCCAGAGCCGGCTCGCGCGCATGTACGTCGCGCTCTCCAACAGCCGGCGCATCGTGTACGCCGACTACCTGGCGGGGCGGACGCTGAAGGAGTCGGTCGCGGACATTTGCGCCGGGAAGCTGTATTGCGCCGAGATGGGCACATTCGTCGCTTTCGAAGCGATCCACATTCTCGCCGGTAACGGCTACATGGAAGACTACGTCGTCGAGCGACTGGCACGCGATGCCAAGCTCATCGAGCTCGGGGGCGGCACGACCGAAATGCAAATCCTGACGATCGCTCGCGAATTGTTGCGTTCCGAATGAAGCGCGTCGACATCTTCACCGACGGTGCGTGTCAGGGGAATCCCGGCCCCGGCGGTTGGGCCGCCATCTTGGTCTCGGGCCAGTATCGCCGCGAGATCACCGGCTACGAGCCCGCCACCACCAACAATCGCATGGAGCTGATGGCCGCGCTCGAAGGCCTTCGCAACCTGAAGCAGCCGTGCGAGGTCGACCTCTACACCGACTCGCAATACCTGAAGAACGGCATGGAGCAGTGGCTCGCCAAGTGGAAGAAAAACGGCTGGCGAACCACCGGGAAGCAACCCGTGAAGAACGCCGACATCTGGGAGCAGCTCGAGGCCGAGGCGGCGAAACACACGATGCGGTGGCATTGGGTGAAAGGACACTCCGGCCACGCCGAGAACGAGCGCTGTGACGCGCTCGCGAACGAAGCGATCCGCCGCCGCGCGCCGGTCATGGGCCGAACCTCTTGACGATGCGCGCGACGCCGACGGTCATCGCCTACGGCTCGCTCATGAGTGGACTCGGCCTCACGGCGCTGGCGCCGCTGCCGGTCACCGACGCGTATCGCGTCCGGCTGCACGGCTGTCGGCGCGGCTTCGGCAAGCTCTCGCAGTACGGCGACCGCTTCGCGATGGTCCTCGAACCGAATGCCGCCACGCCCATCCGCGCGACCGCCGTCACCGCCGCGACGTCCACGACCGACGACGGCCTCGACGCGCTCGCCTTCACCCTCGCCGTGCCCGAGCTCGCGCGCGTCGCCCAGCGTGAGGGCTACCGCGCCGAGGCGCTCCTCGCGCTCGCGCATGCCGCCGAGCGCGCCGGCCGCGGTCTCGGCGCGCACCTTTGGGCGCTGCTCGAGGACGCGTCGTTCGACGTGACCGGCTACCGGCGCCTGCTCGCCGACCTCGTCGGCTACACGTCGCCGCACTATCTGCCGCACCCGGTCGCGACCGATTTCGGCGAGCCCGCGATCGTGTTCATCCCGCCCGGAGCGGAGGGCAGCGGGCGCGCGGACGTCGTCCCGATCCGCGTGCAGAGCGCCGAGACCCGCCTGCTCTCGTTCCGCCAGGTCTGGAGCGTGAAGCCGAACCCGAGCCAGCTCGACTACGCCGCCATGTGCGCGCTCGCCGAGGTCCACAACATCTCGCTCACGGACGTGCTCGGTAGTCTTCGCGACTATCCGCCGTTGGCGCGCTGGCTCGACCAGCGGGTCGCCGCGGAGCGGGCCGTCGAGCCCGCCCGTTTTCGCGAGACGCTCGGCCTCACGGCCGAACGCTATGCGGCGTCGTTTCCGCAGACGCCGCGGCGCGCGGCGTTCATCGCCGCCTGACGGCGGCCGCCGCGCGCGGCTCCAAAAGCAAAGCGGCACCGACGCCGCTGCGTCGATGCCGCCCGCTCGTCTTACCGGCGACGACTACTTGCCGTGCGGATCCTTCACTTCTTTGCCGCCTTTCTCTTTGCACTCCTTGGACGTGCTCTTCACGATGCCTTCGCCTTTGCAGCCGTTCTTGCCGGCGCAGGCGTGATCGGCACCGGCGCACGCGCCCGCACCCTTGCAGGAGTTGATGCCCGAGCAGTAGACGTCGCCGCCCGTCTTCGCCTCTTCGGCGCGCGCACCGACCGCCCCCGACAGCACCAAGCCCGCGGCAGCAGACGCGATCAGGAAACCCGTAACCTTGTTCATGTGACCTCTCCTTCTGTGGTGGTTGAGCCGACCCACGCGTCTCATACGCGCGCGGCCATGTAACAGTGGTCTTCGTTCCGATGCCAGGGGGGCCCGTGAGGATGCGGCACCCGACGCCGCGGGCGGCTCACCCCTCCACCAGCCGCCGCAGCTCCGCGATTTCCGCCGCGAACGCGTCGCGGATCGCCGGCTGACCGGGCAGCTCGGCGAGCGGCGCGACACATCCCAAGCGCTCCGCGCTCGGGTGGATCCCGACGCGAACGCCGCGGCCGTACTTCCGGAGCACGAGCGGAAAGTGCCGGCACGCCTGGGGCTTCACGGTCGCGACGGCGCGCGCGGTGCGGATCGCGACGGCGTGAATGGCGCAAAGCGCATGGCGCGCGCGACCGAACAGGAACGGGCACGTGCCGGCTTCGTCACGGGGCTCGATCTGCGGCCCGTCGCCGTCGTCGACGAAAACGTTGGCAAACGCGCGTCCCTGCCGCAGCCGCGGCACCAGCCGCGCCAACTCGTCCATCAGCGAGTCGATCACCCGGATCTCGCGGCGCGTCACCTCGATGGTGAGGCCGACGCAGCATGTACGATCACGGGGACACCCGTCCGGGAAGCACCGATACGCGAATCGTGAGAGGTCCCTATCGAGGGTGACACTCGCCATGCGGAAAAAGAGCACGTCCGCCCACAGGGGTCGATCAAAATAATCTTTTGCCATTCAGCGTTCACGTCGCGACGTGCTATCAGTGTCGCCATGCACGAAACGACGAAGGAAGTGGACACTCTTCGCCGCCTCGCGGAGCTTCTCCGCCAAGCGAACACGGCCGCCACCGACGGCACCCCAGCGACCGCCGGCCCGCCCAAGAGCAAGAAAGAACAGTCACTTCGAATCAAGCGACTGCGGCGCGACGACACCGACACCCGGTAGCGGCCGCGCTGCAAGCGCGTGCAGTGCCGCCGGCACTTCCCCGTGCCGGCGAGCGACGTTGCCGGTGACTGTCGTCGCGCTGGTCGTCGTCGCCACCCGCATCCCGTTCAGCGCACCGCGGTGATGCGTCAGCAGCGACGAGACCGCCGCCGAGCGCCAGCAACGCCGTCCGCGCGCTCGTGCCGCAGCTCGACGCGCCGGATCACACGGCGACGGCACTGCTCGAGACGCAGCATCGCGAGGTCGAGCAATCCTTCGCGAAAGCGCTCGACACCGACGACGCTCGGGCGCGCCGGCAAGCGTTGGACGAAATCCACGACCAGCTCACGATGCACACGGACATCGAGGAGACGATCTTCTATCCGGCCGTGCAGGGCATCGGCACCGAGGACGCGAAGGACATGGTGCTGGAGGCCGTCGAGGAGCACCACGTCGTGAAGCTCGTCCTGAAAGAGCTGCCGAAGGTCGACCCCAAGGCCGACACCTTCAAGGCGAAGATGACGGTGTTGCAGGAGCTCGTGGCGCACCACGTGAAAGAAGAAGAGCACGAGATGTTTCCGCTGGCCGAGCGGAAGCTCGGTCCGGAACGGAGCCAGGAGCTCGCCGAGAAGATGGCGGCGCGCGCCGCACGGGAGTGAGCGACACGCTCAACTGGGAGTGAGCGACACGCTCAACGCGGCGTGAGCACCACCACCGGGATCTTCCGCTCGGTGCGCTCCTGATAGGCGCCGTAGTCGGGGTTCATCTTCATCAGTTTCGGCCAATAGTCGGCGCGCTCCGCATCGTTCGCGGTGTGGGCGCGCATCGGCCGTACGTCCGGACCCATCTGCACGTCGACCTGAGGATTGGCGACGAGGTTGAGATACCAGAGCGGGTGCTGGTCCATCCCGGCCCGTGACGCGGCCACGATCGCCCGCTCGCCTTCCTTCAAATACGTGAGCGGCACGGTGAGGTGGCGGCCCGACTTGCGGCCGATCACGGTCAGCAGCAGCACTGGCACGCCGTGCAGATACGTTCCGCCGAGCCGACCGTTGGTGAGCCGATAGGCCCACGTGTTCACCCGGCTCATCACTTTGACGAGGGGCTTCATGATTGCGACTTGGATCGGGGACATGGGTCGTGCGCTCATGCCGGGTCGGCTAGCAGTGGGTGAGCGTCGCGGTCAATGCGAGCGGTCCGGCGAGCGGTCCCGCCGAGCTTCTGCATGGTCTTCTCGTTGCGGAAGTGCGTCGCGGACTGAGACCCGACGCGGCCGTCAGCCGCGCAACCACTCGTGCAGCGCCGCGTACACGTCGGCGCTCGACAAGAGGCCGAGATGGCTCGTCGCGTGGACGACTTTCGTGTCGGTGAACTGCAACGTGAACGCGGCGTTTCGATGGCGGCCGAGCGCGCTCGCCACCGGGACGAGGTTGTCGCCCTTGAGCTTGGTCGCGGCCGTCCCGACGGCGCTGTTGCTCCCGGCGATGGCATAGCAGCGGACGCCGTCGGGCAGCGGCGTCGGCATCCGCGGGTCGGGACCGTGCGCAAAACGGTCGCGATCCTGCCAGTCCTCGGCGACGACGTTGCCGTGGCGCATGTCGGTGACGCCCGCGCTCCGCAGCCGGCCAAGCGTCTGGAGCGGCGCGCTCCAGGGCGTCTTCCCGAGCAGGCTCTGGAAGATGTTCCCGCCGCGCTCGAGCGGCGCGCCCTGATGGGGCGTGCCGAGCATCACGAGCGCGCGCAGCTTGCTCCGCCACGCCAACCCGCTCGTCTCGGCCGTGCGGATCGCGCTCCGCGCGATGAGCCCGCCCATCGAGTGCGCGACGACGACGACGTCGCGAAAGGGCGCGCTCTCGATTTCCAGCAGCGTCGCCACGTCCTGGCCGTTGTCCGAGACGTGGCGGCCGGTGTTGCAATGGAGGTACGCCGGCGTGAAGCCGAGATCGCGCGCGAGAGCACGGCCATGGTCGTGACCACCGCGCATCCACTGCAGATCGTTCATGCAGCTGCCGTGCACGAGCAGCAGCAACGTGCCGCCGTCGTGCAAACCGTCGAGCGGCGGACGGATGGCCATGGGGATCGCCAAGGAATTGCCCGTCGCTTCGAGATGATCGCCGATCACGCCGTTCAGCGCCGCGAGCACCGCCTCGCGCTCGGGCCCGGCGACGCCTTCGCCGAGGAGTGGCGCCAGCGCGGCGACGGCCGCATCGACGCCGACGCCGACCACACCGGTGACGCCCCGCACCGTCGCATAGACGAGGTCCGTCACGACGGGGAACGCACCAAACGCGCCGTGGATCTCCTCGACGACGGTCGTCACGCTCTTCGTCGCCGCGACGATGGCGGCGACGGCTCCGCGCAGATCGCCACCGTTGCCGCGCGCCCTCCGCCGCTTCTGCTCACGCAGATGGAAGAGATACAGGCCTTCGACCTTGGTCCGCGCCCACGGCGTCCGGCGCAGGAACTTCAGTGCCGACGGGATGCTGGCATCCTGCTCGAAGCATTTGATCGGAATGCGCGTCGCCAGCTCGGGAAAGCCGTAGGCGTCGACCAGCTGCGTGAGGATCTGGTCGAGGGTAACGCCGTGGAGGGGATCGGCCATGGGTCGCGCAGCATAGGCCGTCCGCGCCCGCGGCGCGATCACTCGATCGCGATGGCGCGGTCCTAGCGGGCGTCGCCTTTGACGATCGTAATGTTGTGGCGGATGCGATCCTTGTCGGCTTCCGTCAACGAGGCCTCATGCTGCAGCCGGCCGTAGATCATCAGGCTCTCTTTTGGACGGCCCTTGCCCGCCAGATACGCGGCTTTGTGCTCGGCCACGGTGAAGCGGGCGTGCTGGCGCTCGTAGTTGATGCCCCGATCGTACCAGGCGAGGGCGTCGTCGGTGTTCCCCAGCTTCGCGCACACCCCCGCGGCATTCAGGCATGCGTTCGCCTTGTCGAGGTCGGAGATGCCGCTCGCCAGCAGCGTGGTGCAGAGCGCCAGCACGTCGGCGTGACGATCCTTCTCGATGCAGTAGCTCGCCTTGTGCAACGCGACGAAGTAGCGATCGAGCCCGCGTTCCAGCGCGATGCCGCGGTCGTACCATCGGAGCGCCTGATCCACCTGCCCCATCTTGTCGTGCACGATGGCCGCGTTCACGCACGCCATCGACTTGCCGAAATCGTCGAGGTCGGTGTCGAGCAAGCCGACGAGGATCGCGAGCGCCTCGGCGAGACGGCCCGCGTCGACGTGTTCGGAGGCGAGATGGAACGCCTGGTCGTGGACGCTGGAGGTCATCGATCGCGACTCCTCATGGTTGCGCCGTCGCGTCGTCGACGGTGCGGGGCAGCGCCGGGCACTCGAAGCGGACGACCGTGCCCTGCCCGAGCGCCGATTCGATCGTCAGCTGCCCGCCCAACGAGAGCGCCCGTTCTTCCATGCTGACGAGCCCGAACGAGCTCGTGCGCGGACGGCGGGCGGGATCGAACCCGACGCCGTCGTCCCGCACGGCGATGCGCACGCGATCTCCGACGTCGATCGTCACGACGATCGCCGTGGGCGCACCGTGGCGACATGCGTTCATCACCGCTTCCTGCACGACGCGATACACGCCGATTTCGACGGCTTCCGCCAGGCGCGGCACGGCGGCCGCGACGCGAGCTTCGACGCGGGTCGTCGGCGACGAGAAGGCGGCGACCAGCGAGCCGATGCTCCCTTCGAGCCCGAGGTCGTGCAGCAGCATCGGGCGGAGATCGTGGGCGAGCCGGCGCAGGTGGTCGCCCACGCCGTGCAGATAGCGCTCGATCCGTTCGAGCTGCATGGTGCCGTCGGGCGTTTGCCCGTTCTGCTGCCGGAGCGATCCCACCAACAGCGCGATGCCGGCCAGGTCCTGGCAGACCCCGTCGTGCAGATCGAGCCCGAGGCGCCGACGCTCGTCCTCGCGCACGGCGGCCACCCGTTGCGCGAGCGACCGCAGCCGCTCCTGGCTCTCCCGCAGCTCGTCGTTGGAGGCGTGCAAATTCTCCTCCGCGCTCCGCCGCTCGGTCACGTCGCGGCCGACGCATTGGATCTCGACGATACTGCCGTGCTCGTCGCCGATCGCGCACGCGGACCAGGAAATCCAGCGCCAGCCCTGCGGCGTGCTGACGCGATTCTCGAGCATGCCGCGATGCGGGGGCGTCAGCAGCGCGCCGATGGCCGCGCTCGTCGAAGCGCGGTCGTCGGGATGCAGATGCGTCAGCGTCCGCCCGAGCAGATCGTCGCGCACGAGGCCGAACTTGGCGCAGTAGGCATCGTTGGCGAACGTGACGCGCTCGCCGAGATCGAAGCGGAACACGAGATCCTGCTGCGACTCGACGACCCCCCGATAGCGCGCCTCACTTTGGCGGAGCGCCTCGTCCGCGCGGCGCTGCGCCGTGCCGTCCCAGCAGACGCCGATCATACGGGCCGGCTGGCCTTCGTGATCGAGGTACACCACGCCGCGGGTGGCGACGACGCGGACGCCGCCGCCCGGCTGGGCGACCCGAAACGTCGCCTCGTAGTCCGCGCCCGCGGCCAACGCGCGTCCGATCAGCGCGTCGACGCGGGCGCGATCCTCCTCGTGGATATGGTCGAGCGCCGCCCGATAGTCGTCGACCGCGACCCCCGGCGCGACGCCAAACAACCGTCGCATCGACTCGTCCCACGTGACCGCGTCCGCCGGGATCTCCCAGCACCATGTGCCGAGCCCGGAGCCGTGCGACGCAAGATCGAGACGCGACGACGATGCGAGCGGTTTGGCGATCACGACTGGGGTGCGGTGTGCAGCGGCGGAAGAGTCGCCGCGCGTTGAGAGCGGGCTAGCGCGGGGCTCTCCGCGCTGTCAAGGCGAGTCGTCAGCGCGCGCGGCGGATCCAACTGAGCAGCGCAGCCCGCATCGCCTGATGCAAGTTCAAATGCTTCGCGTGCGCGGCCCGCTCGAGCTCGCCCCACAGGTGCTCGGGCAGGCGAACGGAGCGCACCACGGTCGGCCGCCGTCGCCCTTTTCCGGGGTGTCCGCGCCGCAGCAACATCGCGTCGGTCACGAGCTGCGGCATCTCCCAGAGCGCGGCGAGTGCCGGCCCCCCGGTTTCGCCCGCACCCGCGAATGCATTGCGCCGCATGGGTCCGAAGCGGTCGAAGTCCACCGGACCGTCCAGAGGATCAGCCGTTCTCGTACCGGGTTTTTTCATGTTTCGTCGCCTTTCGGGCGCTGATGATTCGGATGGCGTCGAGCTGGATCTCGGCATGCACGACGTAGAGCAGGCGCGGCCGACGCGAGAGTCCGATGAGAATGAAACGGTCGGCATGCAGACGATCGGGGAAGTAGGCCCCCAACTTGTCGTCGAACGCCGACGACGCCTCTTCGAACGACACCGCGTGCTTCCTGAGATTGGCCGCCGCCTTTCGCGAATCCCAAACGAAGCGCACGCAACTAATGTATTACAGTTTGAGGACCGCCCGCAATGTGACGATGCAGACCTCGGAGAGCGGCGCCGCGGACAGCTGGCCTTCGAGCGGCCGCACCGTCATAGTGGCCGCCGGTCGACCCGGCATGTTCCCCTACCACGACGAGAACGAGACCCAGCGCTTTCCGCTCGTCACCGTCGTGCTGATCGCGCTGAACGCCGCTGCGTGGGTGTGGCTGCAGGGGGCGGGGACGGATCTGCCGCTCGCGAAGTCGGTGTGCGAGCTCGGCCTCATTCCCGCCGAGCTGATGGCCAGCATGCCGGTCGGCTCGTCCTTCCAGCTCGGCGACGGCATCCAATGCCTCACCGATCCGGGCCGGCAACCGTGGAACGTCCTCACCTCGATCTTCATGCACGGCTCGTGGATGCACCTCCTCGGCAACATGTGGTTCCTCTGGCTCTTCGGGAACAACGTCGAGGACGCCATGACCCGGCCGCGCTATCTCGCCTTCTATCTCCTCTGCGGCGTGGTCGCGGCGCTGGCGCAGGTCGCCACCAATCCGACCTCGGTCGTGCCGATGGTGGGCGCGTCGGGCGCGATCAGCGGCGTCATGGGCGCGTACCTCATCCTCTATCCGCGCATACGCGTGTTCACGGTGATCTGGCTCGGGTTCATCTTCACGCGCGTCGCGCTCCCCGCGTGGGTGATGCTGCTGTACTGGGCGTTCATCCAGCTCGCGAGCGGCGTCACCACGATCGACGGCGACGGCGGCGGCGTCGCGTTCTGGGCCCACATCGGCGGCTTCGCGGCCGGCGCCGTGCTCGTCCGCTTGCTGGTCCGACCCGATCACCTGGCCGAGCACCGCACCCAGCAGTGGAAGCCGCAGCAGGCCAGCTGACCGGCCGACCGCGCGCTCAGACCCGACGGATCGGGGGGGCCGCCGTCGGGTGCAACGCCAGCACTTCCGCGAAGCCCCGCATCAAGCAGTCGGCGAAGAGCTCCGGATCGGTGACGGCGGCGGGGTCGACGTTGGCGGCGATGCAGCAGATGTCGCGGTGCGTGTTGAGCGTGATCATCGACGCGCACCCCGGGAGCGGCCCAAAGCCGTAGACACGCTCGATGCGCGCGCCCGCCAGGTAGAGCTCTTCGCGCAGACCCGGCACGTTGCTCGCCTGCAGATCGTTCGACTTCGTCATCCCGCTGGCGACGGCGCTCAGGAGCGCGGCAGGAAGCCGGGCCAGCGCGGGCGCCAGCACCGACATGCCGTCGAGCGCCGGCTCTTTCCGGATCGATCCGACGAGCGCGCCGATCGCTCGCATGCGCTGCCGCGGATCGGCGATGCCGACCGGGCCGGCGAAGCGCGCGCCCGCGATGCGATTGCCGCCGGCCGCGTCGCCTTCGCGCCGCACCGAGATCGGAATCGCCATCGGCATCTCCGCAATCGGGTGCCCGAGCGCCTCGTGGTACAGGCGAAACGCGCCGAGCAGCGCCGCGACGAACGCGTCGTTCAGCGAGGCGTCGGCGACCTTGGCCGCCGCGCGCAGATCGGCGAACTGCACGTCGAGCGCGAGGAAATGCCACGAGAGGCTGCGATGACGGAGCAACGGCGAGCCGGCGACGGGCGGCTCGGCCGTCACCCGACCGAGCGAGCTCACGAAGCGCACGAGCGCACCGATCGTCGCCACGGGCCGGAAGAGCGCGCCGAGCGCCGCGCCGCCGGCGTGCTGCAAGAGCCCCGGCACCGCCTGCACGTCGCGCGTCAGCTGCTCCACCAACAACCCGATCGGCGTCTGCCGTTCGGGCAGCGGCGTCGGCGGCTGCGGCTTCGACGGGTTCGACTCGCGCGTCCGCGAATGCAGCTGCGAGAAGAGCTGCACGCCGCCCATGCCGTCGGTGGTCGAGTGGTGCATCTTCAAGAGATGCGCCGCGCCGCCGTCGGGCAGCCCTTCGATGAGGTACGACTCCCACGGCGAACGCGCTCGATCGAAGGGCGTCATCGCGACTTGCTCGGCCGCCTCGAAGAGCGCGCGCCAGCCGCCGCCTTCGGGGAGGCGCAGGCGCCGCACATGGTAGTGCAGGTCGAAATCGGGATCGTTGACCCAGCACGGATTCCCGATCCCGAGGGCCGGCTCGACCACCTTCTGCCGGAAGCGCGGGACCATGCGCGTGCCCCAGTCGGCGGCCGCGAGGAAGCGGCCCCAGTCCGGCATGCAGTCGAGGATTTCGACCCCACAGAGCGTCGAGCGCAGGCGCGGATCGACTTCGACCCGCCACATGAGGGTCTCGAGCGCGCTCATCTCGCGCGACTCTCCCCAGTGCAGGCGCCCGGCGGCAGGGGCCGACTGGCCCGTCATGCGGCGCCCCGGAGCCGCAGCCGGAGCCGCAGAATGATGCGATCGGGCATCGAGCCGGTCTAGCAGGGTGCCGGAGGCCGCCACAACGCCCATTCGGACCTCGGTAGTGTCTCAGTCTGCTCGTGAGGCCGCTGTCTGTGTCGGCGGTGTCGCCGGTGGGTGGGTCAGGGTGTGCTCCTACGGTCGCCGGGTTTCCGCCACCCAGCGCATACAACTTGCCGCTGCCTTTCTGGCCGGCGCACACGCGAGCTGCGGCTCCCCGGAGCACACCCCGACCCACCCACCGGCGAGGCATCACAACGAGGACGATCGGACGCGCAGACTCTCGCCCCACCGAACGGACGGCTCCATCGACATTGAGCAATGATGCAGCCGGCGGGTGGGTCGGGGATGGCTCCGGGGAGCGCCAGCTCGCGTGTGCGCCGGTCAGAGAGGCAGCGGCAAGTTGTATGCGCTGGGGGGCAGCGACCGCGCGACCGTAGGAGCCAGCCCCGACCCGCCCGCCGGCTGCCACCAATCGCGCTGCCGCGAGAATCGCACTGAGGCATTACCCGGACCTCTAGAGGCCGGCGAATCAGGCACTCCGCGTATTGGGCGGAGCCCGAATTTCGGGTTAGGTTGGCCCATGACCACGCTCGGATACCGTAGCCGCACCTCCACGGCGGGCCGGAACATGGCCGGCGCCCGCGCCCTCTGGCGCGCCACCGGCATGCAGGACGCCGATTTCCTGAAGCCGATCGTCGCGATCGCCAACAGCTTCACGCAGTTCGTCCCGGGACACGTGCACCTGCACGACGTCGGGCAGCGCGTGAAGAAGGTCATCGACGCCGCCGGCGGCTGGGGCGTCGAGTTCAACACGATCGCCGTCGACGACGGCATCGCGATGGGTCACGGCGGCATGCTCTATTCGCTGCCGAGCCGCGACCTGATCGCCGACAGCGTCGAGTACATGGTGAACGCGCACTGCGCCGACGCCCTCATCTGCATCTCGAATTGCGACAAGATCACGCCGGGCATGCTGATGGCGGCGATGCGCCTGAACGTGCCCACCATCTTCGTCTCGGGCGGACCGATGGAAGCGGGCAAGATCGCCGGCACCCGCGACCGCGACGGCAACGAGGTCGCCCCGCGCAAGCTCGACCTGATCGACCCGATGATCGCGGCGAGCGACGCCTCAGTGTCGGACGAAACCCTGGCGGAGCTCGAACGCTCGGCCTGCCCGACCTGCGGCTCGTGCTCCGGCATGTTCACCGCCAACAGCATGAACTGCCTGAACGAAGCCCTCGGGCTCGGCCTCCCCGGCAACGGCACGCTGCTCGCGACCCATGCGCGGCGCTGGGAGCTCTTCGAGGCCGCCGGCCAGCGCATCGTCGCGATGGCCAAACAGCATTACGTCGACGGCGACGCCGCGGTGCTGCCGCGCGCGATCGCAACCTTCGAGGCGTTCGAGAACGCGATGGCCCTCGACATCGCCATGGGCGGCTCGACCAACACCGTGCTCCACATCCTGGCGATCGCCCACGAAGCCGGCGTCGACTTCCGCATGGAGCACATGGACGCGTTGTCGCGGCGCGTGCCGACGCTGGCGAAGGTCGCGCCGTCGTCGCACTACCACGTCGAGGACGTGCACCGCGCCGGCGGCATCTTCACGATCCTCGGCGAGCTCGACCGCGCCGGGCTGATCCACCGCGGCGTCGGCACCGTCCATACGAAGACCATGGGC
>Ga0163144_10013430_pt1 | contig 17102 bp, 19 predicted proteins | sample OliLak19BULKMAT1_FD_123175 | JGI IMG/M metagenome (GOLD analysis project Ga0163144, IMG submission 123175) | Freshwater microbial mat bacterial communities from Lake Vanda, McMurdo Dry Valleys, Antarctica - Oligotrophic Lake LV.19.BULKMAT1 | ecosystem: Environmental > Aquatic > Freshwater >... | reverse complement strand
GAAGATAAAATTGTTGCCAGCCGCAGCATCCCGCCTCTGGCCCTTGGCGACGCGGTGAACATGCAATTGGAACGCGTCGATGATACGGTGACCGGCCATGTGGAGGGCGCGCCTGATATGGTGTTCGTCGATCTCGCCCCGATCGAAGGCCCGGATGCCGATGCGGCGTATATCGGGCGTTCGACTGGCACCGCGGCAATATCCGACGTACGTCTGGAACGCCAGCGCACCGCGCTGTTCGTCAGTGCCTTGGCCCCGGCTGACAGCCAGCGTCAGGAGGGGCGTTATGCGCGAGCGATTTCCACGTATCAGACTTTCCTGCGTGACCATCCGGATTCTCCGCTGGCCCGCGATGCGCGGTTCCGCATCGCGCTGTGCCATGAAGCGTTGCACGATGACGAATTGGCTTTGGCGGCGTATCTCGATGTCGCGCGGTTGTATCGCGATCATGCCCATCATGCGATGGCTGCGTTGTTTCGCGCCTGGGGTTGCAGTCTGCGCCTGGGTCGCCATCAAGAGGCGGAATCGTATTTCGACGCCATCCGCCGTTCGCACGAATTATCATCGTTGTTGGCCTCCGTCCCCGAGGACACCATCAATGCCCTGGTTGCCGACTACGCTGCTCGGGCGGCCCGTTATGCCGTCGAGGAACCGATGCGGGCGCTGACCTTGGCTATGACTGGGGCCGATCTCGCTGAATATCTGGGGCTCAGCGCCGAATTCCGCAGCTTGCGCTTCACCGCCGCGGACCTCCTGCTGGGTCAATTCCGTCCCGCGGATGCGCTGGCGGCACTGGCGGTTCTGCCCAAAAACGACGCAGAATGCCAGTTGCGCTTGGGCCATGCCCAGCGCTTGCTCGGCGATCCGACTGCCGCCCTGGCGGCGTATGCCTCGGTGGTCGCGATCGACCCCCTCGCAGTGACGGCCCAGTGGGCGCGTCTGTGGGCGGGCGACCTGCTGTTGGATCGCGAAGGCGAAGATGCAGCGACCACGTGGTGGGAATCATCCACTGATGCCGACAGCCTGCCGGGGCGTCTCATGCGCCAGCTTCTGCTCGGCAACCGCCCGCTGCCCCTGCCGGAAGAGGACGCCGCAGTGGTCGAATATGTCAACGCCCGCCAGGCACTGCGCCGTGGTCTGCGTCAGCAATATCAGGAACGGCTGATCAACTGCGTGGGCCTAGCTCCGCGCCAGGTCTGGCCGGTGCCGGTGGCCGTGGTGCTCTAGCAAGCCGAGTGACCGGCTTGCCCGCAACGACTCGTTCCGCCGGGCGCGGGATAAGCAGACGAAGGCTGCTTACTCCTCGTCGTCCTCGTCGTCCTCGTCGTCACCGTCATCTTCGAGGCCTTTTTCCAAGGCTTCCATCTCGTCATCGATGATCGAGACGAAATCATCAAGGGCATCACGGATCACTTCGTTGACCCGATATCCCTCGGCTTTGAGCAATTTCAGGATGTCTTCTTCGAGTGCCATGATCGCGCCGGCTCCGTGGGTGGATGATCGGGATCCCATAACCGTCTGTGCTGAAGTCAACCACCTTGCCGGGCAGGCTCCACCCTTGCCTGATAGAGCGCTGACGCATGACTGACGACATGACCTCTGGACCTGCCACATCCGCTTCCTCCAGCGCCGCCCGGATGGGCATCCTGACCGTCTCGGATCGCGCCAGCCGCGGGGAATACGAAGACCTGGGCGGGCCGGCCATTCGCGCCACCCTGAACGATTATCTGACCACGCCGTGGATCGAGGTGTACCGCTGCATTCCCGACGATCAGGCCGGGATTGAGGCGACCCTGCGCGTACTCTGCGATGACGAACGCTGCGATCTGGTCGTTACTACCGGCGGCACCGGTCCAGCACCACGCGATGTGACTCCCGAAGCCACCGAGGCGGTGTGCGCCCGGATGATGCCGGGCTTCGGCGAATTGATGCGCGCAACCTCTCTGCGCTTTGTGGCCACGGCGATACTGTCGCGCCAGACCGCCGGCATTCGCGGCCAAACCCTGATTATCAATGTGCCGGGCAAGCCCAAGAGCATTCGCGAATGCTTGGATGCAGTATTCCCCGCGGTGCCGTATTGCCTGGACCTGATCGGGGCGGCGCGCATCGAGACCAATCCGGCGGTGATTGCCGCCTTCCGGCCCAAAACGTAGATCGCGGAGCCGGCCGCCGGGGTGGCCACCGGCAGTGCCGCTGACCACTCGGCTCGCTCTAAGGTTGGATTGCCGTTGCCAATGGTTCGTGAGCAACGCCCGCATGGGCGAGCCGCCCATGCCACGGATCCCTAGTCCCACGGTAGCCGCCATACCCCGATTGCGTTGTTTTGGGCTTTTGCCCACCTGCTTTCCCTGGCATGAACTCCTTCGTGGCCGCGTTCGTGAGGAGATCGCCGCCCGGCGTGAACCGCGATTCGTTCTCAGCAGCGTGTGCAGCGAGGTCACGGTGCCGGCCTGCGATGCGAGAGGCGATCTTCAGATCGGCATGGGCGGCGGTGGTATTTCCTGGCAGTGGGATCGCTGAGGGCTTGATGACCGCGCCCGCTTGGCAGTCGCTTTGGTGCGACCGATCAATCGTGATGATTCCGCCATGGCAGCGTTCTATCTCATCGGCAGTGGCGAGATTCGCGCCGGCGTGGCCCGACTGTCCCAATCTGGCGACGCTGGCGACGCTGGCGACGCCGTGCGCGGGGCTTTGCAGGTGGAGAGTCCTGACGCGGGCGACGCAGCTTCTCCTGCTGATCCTTGATCCCTGCCAGTTCACCAACAGCCACCGGGCAGAGACCGTCAGCTCCACCACGCCCGCAACGCTGGGGAGATTTATTCACCCAGCTCTGCGCGCAGACTGTCGATGAGCTTTTGCGCATCGGCGGCGGCCAAGGTGTTGGGGTAGCGATTGACGATCGCAAACGCGGCCTTGGCAACGTCCATGCGCACGCCTTTGGCTTTGCTGCGGGTGTCCTGTTCGGCGGCACGCACGCTCACCCACATTTTGGCGGCTTGAGCTTCGGCGTTGAGATCCTTGTCCTTGCGCACGTCGCTGAGGATATCTTTCAGTTCTTTGGCCTTGCTGGCGCTGCGCATGCGTGGGTCGGCAGAGGCCTCGGCGGCCAGACGCACGCGCAGACGCGGTTCGGTGGCGGCCAGGGCCTCGGCGGCGACCGCAGCCTGCCAACAGGTGAGGATAGCTTTGGCGTGGGGATGCTTAGCGAATAGGGGCATGCCGATCACGGTTTCCGCTTCGCTGCGACAGGCGGCGAATTCACCTTTTTCCAACTGGGCTTGCAGGCGTTCGGCCTGGGCTGCGGTCAGGCGACCCCGGGTCGGGGCGTCGAGATACGGCTGGTTGAGGACGCCGGTGATGAAAATCCACTCCAACAGTTCAACCCGTTGCGCGTTGCTGCCGAAGACGTGTTCGCCAGGGATCACCACGCGTTTGGTCGGATTGCCGAGGCCTTTTTGAATGCGTTCGCCGTCGGCGACGAACCGCACGATGGGATCATCCTTGCCGTGCAGCCAAGCGATGGCGAGGTGTTTGCCCAAGGTGAAGCCCTCATGGGCCCAGCCGCCTTGCGCCACCATGAGAATGCCGGCGAAATTCCTTTCGTAGCGGGAGGCCAGTAGCCAACTGGACTGGGCTCCGCCGGAGCCGCCGCTGGAGAACCATAGATGGGGATGGAAGACCAGTTTTTCCTGGGCCAGGGTCTTCAGCACCAGTTCCTGGGCGCGGATATTATTATCGCTGGGCCCATTTTTGCTGGAGTCGATGCCGATCAGGATCACCCCCTGACGGTCGGACCAGGCTTGGTACTCCTTGAGATCCGGATTGCCGCCCGGCGAGCTCAGGAAAAGGATGGGCAGGCCGGGGGCCTCGCCCGGATACTGGGGCGGCAGGTAGGCCCGATAGGTGCGTTCGGGCTCGTCGACACTAGGCAGCTTTTCCTGGTAGCCGGGAGCCCAGTCGATGGCCATCACGGCAGCAGTGGTGATCAGCAGAACAAACAAGCGAAATGGGGGCATGAGCGGGTTCCTACGCGGGCCACCGTATCGCACTCCCAAAGGGATCAACCCCGGCCTGGGGATCCCCCGGTGACCCATACCTAGAGAATCCTGCTGCGGGTGTTTCCTGGAAACCTGGAGAATCCTGCTATGGTCCAACCATGCCCCGTCGGCCTGTCGATCCAGCCCTGAAAATTCCACCCCAGCACGTCCGGGATAGCCGGCCCCTGTTGACTGGGCGATTTATTTCGACCAGCGACTACCGGGTCGAACGCCCCGGCGGCAGCGATGATTGGCTGCTGTTCGCCACGGAAGCGGGCCAGGGGCAGATCCAGGGCGAGACCGCTCTGCCGGGCCAGCTGCACCTCTTGGCCCCACGGCAGGCGCACCGCTATCAGACCGATGAAAAGATCGGTTCGTGGACCTTCACCTGGATCCATTTTCTGCCTCAGGCGCAGTGGGCGCATTTGTTGGCTTGGCCCACAATCGCGCCGGCGCTGCATGGTGTGGTCATCGCCGATGCTGTGGCCTTTGCCGCGCTGTGCGGGCACCTCCACGGCGCGCATCAACACGCGCTCAGCACCCGCCACCATGGCGACGCCTTGGCCCTGAATGCTTTGGAAGCCGCCCTGCTGATGGCGGATGAATTCAATCCCGACGGCCCTGCTGCGCGCGACGGGCGCCTGGACCCGCGCCTGCGCGAGGTCTTGGCCCGTGTCGCCGGCGATTTGGCTTTTGCCTGGGACATTGAGGCCATGGCGGCGATAGCCGGGTGGTCGCCCTCACGCTTTGCGCACCGCTTTAGTGACAGCTTGGGCGAAACGCCACGGGCCCTGGTCGAACGTTTGCGCTTAGACCGCGCTCGGCAGTTATTGCAGGCGACGACTCTGAGCGTGCAGGCAATCGCCGCCGCAGTTGGATTTGAGGATCCGTTCCACTTTTCCAATCGTATGCGCGCGGTCAGCGGCAAAGCGCCGAGTGGGTGGCGGACGCCACCGGGCATGGGTCCGAATAAACCTTGACGCAGGTGAGAGCCCGATCATGGTGAGTCTATTCTGACCCTAGGTCATTAAGGACTCTACATGTTTCTCCACTTGGCAATCCCCGACTTTCATCTCCAAGTGCATCAGGCCGCGCAGCCGCAATGGCAGCGGCGGCCCGTGGCCATCGCGGTCGATCGCGGGCCAACGGCGCCGCTGCTGGCGTGTTCGCCCGAGGCGCAGGCCGTGGGCGTCAAGCCGGGCCAGTCATTAGACGAAGCCCGCCGCCGCTGCCGAACCCTGGCCGTGGTCACCCCACAGGGCGACTGGTATCGCCGCGCCCAAGAAGCAGTCGTGGCCCACGCCCAGGCCCTGACCCCCCGCATCGGCGGCGAAGCTGGCGCCTTGGACTGCGCACTCGCTGGCACCGAACGCATCTGGGGTGGCGTCTCGGGCGGCCAAACCACCGGCGCCGCCCCGCTCATCGCAGCAGAACGTGCAGCCCAGCGCCTGATCAAGGCCATCACTAGCGACCTCGGTATGCGGGTCCATGCAGGCATCGGCCTGCAACGGCGGACGGCAACCGTTGCGGCGCGGGCTGCGGCCCATGCCGGCCACGCAGTTCACTTGTGCACCGATCCCAGCGAGCTGGGCGCTTGTCCCTTGGCGTGGTGGCCGGGACTCGATCGCGACACCCTCGCTCTGCTTGCCCAGGCCGATCTCCACTGCTTGGGCGACGTCCGCCGGCGTGGCCTACCCTGGCTTTTGACCCAAACCAGGTTGGCCCATACCGCCCTGGTATCCTTCCTGCTCAATGAGGAGGACTGCGTGGTCGATGCCGAAGTCGGTCCGCTAGGCGACCCGCAATTCCAGCTCCAGGCCGGCACCGCCTGTGAAGCGCAGCGCGCCGCCAGTGCCGAGCCCGCGCTCACCACCCTCTCCGAACGCCTCAGTGCAGATCTGCGCGAACGCCACTTGGCCAGCACCCACCTCCTGCTCCGCGCCCGGCGCACCCAAGGCGACTGGGTCGAGCGCAGCCTCACCGCCGACCGTCAATGGCAGACCCCCGACGACCTCCTCGCCGCTGTCCGCACCCTCGCGCCGCGCCTGCCCCGGCAGACGCGCTGGACCCACTTTGATCTTATCGCCACCGATTTGTGCAGTGGCGAAGCCCAGCAGACGCTATTCGACCTGCCGGCTGAACCGGTGCTGACGGATGATCGGGTGCTGGCCGAAGCGGGGTGATCGGTCACCGGGACCGCCATATCCACGACTGCGTTATCCTGCGTGTTCTTTATGCAGGATCAGCGTGGCTATTGCCATGAGGACCAGAGTCACTGTCTCAGCCGCAAAAAAAGTATTTTATGCCCTCATTCACCACGTCGGGGAATCCCATCTCCCGGTCACGATTGTCGGCAAAAACATAGTCGTGACGGTTTTCTGGCAGGAAGCGGCAGATGGTCAGGCCCTGGGTTGCCGCATCCATGCCCGGTTCGCTTAATCCAGGTGGGAAAACGAATAGGTGGTGGTCCAGGTCATGCTGCCGCCGGGCGCGACGTTGATGGCGGCGAAATGTTCGGGGCAGATGGCGCGGGATTCGCCGTAGAGGATGACCTTGGCCGCCGGGTAGTCGTGACTGATGGTCACGGCGACGCCGGTGGTCTGGTGTTCGACGCGGACTTCGTTGCGGTTATCGGGCACGCCTTCCAGGCGGACCCACAGTGATTTCGTCAGCGGCTCGGTCAGGGTCAGGACATTATCGGTGATGGCGATAGGACCATTGCCTTCGACCTTGGTGACCGGGGCGGGATAAATCAGGCGGTAGGCGGGATTAATCGGGTCCTGGTCGATGCATAGATTATTGTGCGAATAATGATTGGTGGTGATCGGCTTGGTGCCGCTGTTGGTCAGGGTACGGGTGACGGTGAAGGAGTTGCCATCGTCAGCCACGGCAATCGTCTTGCTGAGCTGATAACCCCAGTCGCCCAGCGTCAGCGTCTGACTGCACGTGACTTCGGTTGCGGTGGCTTGGATCTGCCACGCGGGTTGCTCGATCAGCGGATACCGTTTATGGAATTTGTAGGGTTCGGTGCCATTGCGTTGCAATACGCCGACGCCGATTTTGATAAATGTGCCCGTGGCGGGATCGGCCTCGGCGTAGCCCAGGGCCTCATCGATGCCGAATTCTTCAGCGACCCCGGCGACGTGATCGTGGGCTTCAGGATTCCGCGGTTCACGCAGTTCACCAAAAAAAGTATGACCGCGCCAGGTCGCCTGAGCGACAAAGCCGCTGTGGTCGAAGCGTTGGCCGCGGTAATAGCCGTTTTGCGCATCCGGGGTGTGCACCCGGATTTCCAAATCGCCGGACTTCAACAGCGTCGTCGGAACCGCGACGCCCGTTTCGGCTGCACCGAGCGCAGGGAAAAAAGCGACTGAAAGCGCAGCACAGGTGGTGGCAGCAGTGAGCCAAGCGAGGCCGAGGCGGAAGCGTGCAGACATGCGGATCTCCAGTGATGGAACGAGCGTCATCATCCCGAGTGACGAGAACAGACCAAGGGCGGCCAACGCCGGATCAGTGTTTCACCCCAAGCCCGCAGCCCGGCGCAGGCGGTCATTGATGGCGGGGCCAAGCCCAAGGTCCGGCACCAGCTCGGCGACCATGCGCTGGGCACCGCTGGCGTCCAGACGGCGCAGGGCCGCAAACAAGTGCATCGCCGCTTCGGCGAGGTCGCCTCTGGCGGACAGCACTTCAGTCGGGCCGCCCGGCTGCGCAGGGGCCACCGAGAACGCCAGGCGAGCCACGTCGGTTGCGGACGGCCAGTCCGCGTCCGCTTCTCGCAGCCGCAAGGGAATGCGTGGCGCATAATGACTTGCCAGCATGCCGGGCGCCTGCAGGGGCAACGATTCGGTGCGGACCTGGCGATCGGCCATCGTGACGGTTTCGCCAAGAATGGCTTCCAACTGTTCGCGACTGATGCCGCCGGGGCGCAAAATAACCGGCAGCGGATCCGGGCGCAAAACGGTGCTTTCGATGCCGACCCGACACGGCCCGCCATCGACCACACCCGCGATGGTACCATCCAGTTGTTCCCACACATGAGCGGCGCAGGTCGGACTTATCCGACCAAAGCGATTCGCGCTCGGCGCCGCCAAAGGCACGCCCGCCGCCCGAATCAGGGCCAGGGCGATAGGATGGTCGGGCACCCGGACGCCAACGGTATCGAGACCGCTAGTGATCAGGTCGTCTATGCCCGCCTTTCGTGGCAGGATCAGGGTCAATGGGCCGGGCCACAGCGTTGCCAGACGACGCGCGCGGGCGCTGGGCTCGGCGACAGTCCAGGCCTGATCGGCGTCGGCGACGTGGACGATCAACGGGTCAAAATGCGGGCGGCCTTTGGCAGAAAAAATACGGAGCACTGCCGTCGCATCCATGGCATTGGCAGCAAGGCCATACACGGTCTCGGTCGGCATGCCGACCAGTTCCCCGCGCAATAAAGCCGCTGCGGCTTCCGCAATATCGAAGGAATTAGCGGCCGGCACGCGCAAGGCTGCCTTCGGCAACGCCGAGCAAGAATTGCACCCGTGCTGGATCTGTCGGGCGGGCGACCAGCGACATCAAGAAGATCTCATCGGCACCGGCGATGGTCAGCCGGCGGCCGATATCGCGGTAATTCCATTCGTCTTCAAGCGGATCCAGACTGCCCATGGCAGCAATCGCCCAGCGTTTGGCTTTTTCAACGTCTGCTTTTTTCCAATTGGCTTCGGCCAAAGCCAGGCGGATGGCAGCGAGGGCCCCCTCCAGTCCCCAGGCTTCATCGGGATCGGCCTTCTTGCCTTGGGCTTCCAATTCAGCCAAGGCGATTTCCGCCTTGGCGGTTTGCCCCATCGCGGCGTAGGCGCTGCCCAAAGCAGCGAGTGGCCACATGCGCTCGGAAAATCCCCCACCGCCAAAACTCATCAACATTGCCGCCGTGGCAGCCTCGTCCAGGCGTGCCTGATCCGGGTGGCCAGCAAGGGCGGATTCTTCGACCCAGGTCGCCAGCCATTCGGTGCGAGCGGCGACCCCATCGCTTTCCGACAGTACCACCTCTAATAATGCCTCGTCCTGAGTACGCGCCGCAATCAGAGTAATTTCCCACAAATTCAGCCACGCCTCATCGTCCTTGCCAATCGCAGTGATGGTTGCCAGAAACGCAGGTTTCAAAGCCGCCACTCGATCTTGCCGCCCCAGCCGCGCCGTCATCAACATCGGATACGCCAGCGCCGTGCAGCGGTCACTCATTTCCAGTGCGTCCCATTCCGGGTTGGGCAGATCATGACTCAGCAACTGGCCCTGGACCAAGGTCACTTGGCGATAGATCCGCAGGTCTGCTTCTTCGGGATCTTCTGGCGCGGGGATCTCGACGGCTTGGGCCTCGGCGTACAAGGCTGCGGCCCGAGCCGGATCTCCACCAAGATCGGCAAGAACACCGCATTCAGCGAGGAGCAGGCCGCGGTCAGAGTTCGACTCCAAGGAGCGGGCAGCCTCACTAGCGTGCGCTAGGGGATTTTCTGCCGAGCCAACCAGGGCGATTCCCAGTCCCCAGAGGATCAATAAGAGAGCATAACGCATGGCCACGTCGTATCAGGCAGGTGCGGCCATGCACGAGGCGGAATTTTCCCGCCGTCACCCTCTCAATGCGCCGTGGACGGGCCGCTGGTGGGGACTACTCGGGATCTCCGCCGCGCATTGGTTAAAGGAATGCTGATACTGCATCAAGCGTACTTTACGGAGTGCAAGTTTGGGCAAATACCCCTGGCCGCATACCGGTCAGGCGCCGAAAGGTTTGACTGAACCAGGTCGCATCCGCGTAGCCTGCTCGGATGGCAACCTCCTGCACCGAAAGGCCTTCGTCCCAGAGCAGATGCGCAGCTTCGGCGATGCGGATCTGATGCAGATATTCCAGCGGCGCACAGGCGAGGATCTGATGAAAGACCCGGCGGATATAATTGCGCATCCGAGAGCCGACCTTTTTTTCGCTAAGGCCGTCCCGGTCCTTGTCGGGGGCCGGGGCAGATCTCGGCGCATTGCAGAATATGACAGCCTGCCCAATCCGCCCATCGACGTGCTGACTGCCGCTGTCATGCCCTTGCCTGCACCGCTATCGTCGGTCAGTTGCGTTCCTGCGACGCAAAAATCCGCCCCGGAGAGAGACGGGGCGGATCGGGAATACGAGCGGACTGAACGTGCAAAGGATCAGAGCGACTGATGGATGCGCTTGAGCGCCCTAATGAGGTACGGTCCAGTTACATGCGGCATGCCTTCGGCCCAGCGATCGGCGCTGTTGATCCAAATCAAGCATTCGCTGCCGTCGGGCAGATTCGCCTTGGCGGCACGGGATTTTATCGCTTCAAACAGATCGCGGCGCCAATCGTGCTTGCCAGTGCCGGTTTCGACTTCGGTGACGTTGAGCAAGTCAAAGGTCTTGGCCATGGTCATGTAATAGTATAACAGACCCTGCTGTTTTTTGCCTTCGGGCATGCCGGGATTGCGATCGAAAACATAATTGGCGGTGACCCACTTATACGCCGCATCCAACCGGGGATCGCCGGGTTTCAGATCCAAGGCGATGTAGCTGGAAATCAGCTGATAGGTCATGCTGCCGTAGGGTTCCAGCTTGGGGGTGGGCTCGTTTGCTTCGGGTTTCCACGAACCGCCGGCTTTGCTTTCGTCTGGGCTATAGACGCCGCCGCCAGAATTACCGGCCCACGGCTTGTCGTTGTGGCTACTAAGGTCCTGACAATGTTCCAGGAATTTCAGGGCCTTTTGCAGATGGGGATCGCTTGCCGGGACGCCCGAGCGAGTCAACGCTTCGATCGCGAAGCTGGTATTGGAGAGATCTTCGTTGCCCTCGCCGCGTGAGCCGTAGCCCATACCGCCGAATGCGACCGATTTCGGATCCACATTCTGACTGCCAAAGAGATAATCCTGCATGCGCTTGGTGCGCTCAGCTTCTAAGCGGTCGGTGGTCGCCATGGCCATCAGCGCGAGCGACGTGTTGTAATTTCCTAGTCCTTCATCTTCGGTGTAGACCCCGCCATTGGTCTGCTGGTGATCCCACAGGAATTTCAGGGCCAGATCGACCTCTTTGCCGCCCTTGGGCAAATAGGCGGGAGCTGTCTGCAAGGCGTCAACCGCCATACCGGTGATTCCCAGGGCGAATTTTGCCCCGGAGGCAAAGGCACCGTTGGGCTGCTGCTGCGCCGCAAGCCACAATTGGGATTTCTCGAGGACCTGTTCGATCTCGGCTTTGAGAGCAGCATTATCCGTCCCTTCGGCGGCGCTGAGAGACGTGGCACCGACCAAGAGGGTGGCGCTGAGAAGAAACGGACGCAGGGAATGGAACATGGCGGAAACTCCGAGGGCAAAAGGATGAGCGAGATACCGTCAGCCATAAACGTGCCATGGCTAGCGCGGTTCTGGGGTGAATCCTGTCACTCTCCTGCGCAAGGCCAGTGCGCTCTGTATAGAGGTTAGGCATGGGCGACCACGAACGTCACTGCTTCGGCTGAATCTCGGCCAACAGGGTGCTGACAAACGTATCGATCTGCGCAGCCACCACGGTTTCGTCGAAAGCGCGGACGTCGACCATGTCGGCATCGAGACGCAGGGTCGGGATGTTCGCGGCAGCAAGACCCGGTAGACGACGTTTGACGTAGCTGTTCCAAATGCCGCACGAGCGGTTCCAGTGCGCCACGACCCCGGCGCAGGAATACGCACGCACCAGCTCGATGGTCCAATCCAGGACCCATTGCCCCGAGCGGTTCATGGTGTTCCAGGCATAGCGCTGCACCAGGGTGTCGAATGGTTGGTCGATCTTAAAATTGAACCACCACGAATGCGTGTACGTGCTGGTGACCATCGCTACACCGCGCTCGGCGAATTGCTGGGCCAGCCAATTCTTCCGTGGCCAAATCGGAATCGCGTCCCAGAGCAAACGCAAACGTTCACCAGGCACGGCGGCAAAGCGGGCGTTGATCCGTTCCTGCAATTCATCGCGTAGACGGCGATAGAAATCGGTACAGATGGGAAATCCGCGCGCGATGACGATGGGCGCCATCGCGGTGAACGCGTCGAAGCTGGTCCACGGCGCCGGCTGATGGCGACCGAGCTCCAGACATTCCTGCCATAAGCGATTAGCGGCGGCGGATTCGGCAACGACCTCGCGCAGGCGCGACATATCGAGCTGGGTGCCAAAGCGCTGGCCGATGTCCGCGGCGTGCGCGTGCATCTGAGCGGAGAAACCGGCAAGCTCGACTTCCGAATGGGTCTCACTGCGCGTCAGTGGCGGCGCCCGCAACAAATAATGCGGGACCAGACGCCCGCTGGTGGCCTGGAAATGGCGTTGGACGTCATCCCCCCAGCGACCGACGACCGCGCATTGGCTGTCACAGGCATAAAACAGATCCGGCTCCGGCAGGCCGCCGATGGGCGAAGCAGCTCCGGCGGTCAGCACGCCCAGGTCCGCGAGTGCATAACTGCATAAGCGCGGGCTCGCGTAACCCTGCGCTTCCGCCCCGGTTAAAGCCGCCTGACTGTAAGGCGCCGTCAGATCACGATTTTCCGACAAGGCTCCGAGCATAGCAGCGTGATTTTCTGGATAGACCGGAACAATACCCATGGCCACCAACATTTCCGCCGGGGCGAAGGCGGAACACCACGCAATGGGCTGGCGGTGCGCGCGGACCTCGCGGTACCAAGCGAAAATATCAAACGTGGTGTGCAGGCGTGAACTTGGCATCAGGGGTTCAGTATCAGGGGCTCGATGTGCGAATGACTTGCAGGGTGCCGGCGGCAACCAACTGGCCGTCCTGGCGGATGGTGGTGTGGAATTGCGCGGCATTGCCCAACGTGGCCAGTGGCTGCACCAGCACCTCGACGATCGTCTCGGCCCGCACCGCTGCATGATGCCGCCAGTGGCGCACGGCGGTGAGCATACCGGAAACGGTTCTATTCTCGTCGGTATCAGCGCCTGTGGCGAGACTCTGATGCGCAGCAACCGCCTGCGCAGCAATCTCAATCAAATAGCCACTGCGAATCCACCCACCAGCTTCGGCTGGACTGCCCACAGCCACCAGCGCGAGGGCGACGCTGTCAGAACCCTGAGAGTCGATCCGGGTGAGCAGCCGCAATGGTGGCTGATGAGGCAGTTTGGGGTCGGCCATGTTTTAAGGACCATCCGTGCTGACCGGGATGACCCGATCACGACGACGCAGCATGGTCGCGAGCCCCCAGGTCAAAACGCCGATCAGACCGCCGAAGACGATCATTACGACCAGGCAGCCCAAAATCCAATCCCCCAAAACGGTCCCAATCACCTGCATGATGCCGGAAAATCCTTGGGCTTCGTGAAACTGGACCTGCATCGCGGCATAGGCGGCCTGCGGAGATTCGCCGAGACGCAACCAGCGCGACAGGGCGATGGCCGCCGCCCACCACACCACCAGCAAAGGGCCGAGGCTGGCGTTGGAGCAAATCAGCACCACCGCCATATTGAGTTTGTACCGCCACGCGATCAGGCCGGCGGTCACCATCTGCAAGCCGGGCAGAGGTGCGACCGACATGGCCGCACCGACGCCTGCGGCCACGCCTAACGCGCGCGGAGAGGTCTCACCGATCAGGATCTGACGCAGCCGTTGCCGCCACGTCGCTGCCGCGGGAGAAGGAATCATCGTCGATGTACCGTATGCACCTCGATTGCGGCACCAACGGCAGAAGCGGGGTATCGCACAGCCGGGACCACCGGGCATTTCCCTTGGCCCGACTCGCGGCGGGTCGAGACTGCGCACCCTTTGGAGTCCCCCTGCTATGGTGTCCCCCCTGCGTTTTCTTGGTTCCGCATTCGTGCTGCCAACGAGCCGTTCTTATGCCACGAAATCCAGATCCAGCAGCCCGCCAAATATCACGCCGAATTTTCTTTTTGATCCTGCAAGCATGGATTACGCCGGATCCTACGGGAAATCTGGGTTGAGTATGTTTCCGACTACCTATCAGTACGGAATACTGCGGGCACCTTGCCTGTATTGCATGCCCGGGTGCAAGGAACGATCGTGGGTACGGCGCTGGCGGGGATGACCTGCACTTATCGCGGTTGGCACCAGGAGATTCTCGCGACCACGATCACCGGCGTGGACGGAAAGCGGGAACTGCCGGCGACGCTGCCCATCTTTTAGGTGGAATTGCGCCGCTGAGGTCTGGCCTGGGATCCGAGCATGGCAAATCTGGACACCCCCGCGACCATGCGCGCATGACGGAAACCGCCCCACCCTATTGCCTTGTTACCGGCGCCAGCCGCGGGATTGGCGCCGCCATCGCCCTACGACTGGCGGCAGACGGATATGACTTGGTATTGTCCTACCGCAGTAATCACTCCGCCGCCGAGGCGGTTGGCACAGCGGTCCGTGCCCAGGGTCGTGGCGTCGAACTACTTCCGGGCGATGTGACCGACCGGGTCGCGATGCGCACCGCCTTGGAAGCACTCAAAGAACGGCGCGGAGTTCCCTGGGCAGTCGTGGTCAATGCGGGCATTGTCCGCGACGGCCTGTTGATGTGGATGTCCGACGAAGCCTGGGACGAGGTGATCGCCACGTCATTGGATGGTTTTTTCAATATCGTCCGCCCTCTTTTTGCCGGACTGCTGATGGCCCGCAAAGGCCGCGTGGTAACCATTGCTTCGGCCTCGGGACAAATGGGCAACGCTGGCCAGGTGAATTATAGTGCCGCCAAAGGCGGCTTGATCGCCGCGACTAAGGCACTGGCCCGCGAAGGCGCCAAGCGTGGCGTCACCGCCAATTGCGTCGCGCCTGGTTTGATCGCCAGCGATCTGACCAAAGACCTGCCCCTAGACCGCCTGCTGGCAGCAGTGCCCCTCGGCCGCATCGGCAATCCCGAGGATGTCGCGCACGCGGTGTCTTTTTTGGTATCGCCGCAGGCCGGGTATGTCACTGGCCAGGTACTGGGTGTGAATGGTGGGTTGGTAATGGGATAGCGGATTGCCTGTGGACGTGGGCGACCCATCGTGGCCGTTTATGAAAGTCGGCATCATTGGCGGTGGACCTGCTGGCGCGGTCACGGCGGCAACCTTGGCCCAGCGCGGCATTGAGGTCCATGTTTACGAAAAAGAAGTGTTCCCACGCTTCCACATCGGCGAGAGTCTCCTGCCGTGCAACCTGCCCATTTTCGAGGCCCTCGGCATCACCCGCGCCGACTTCGCGCAGCTGGGATTTCCAGTCAAGCGCGGCGCCCATTTTGAACACGTCGCCAGTGGGCGCTGGGTGCGCTTTCCTTTTGCCGACGCCTTGCCCAATGACCCACCCAGCATATTCCAGGTCGAACGTGCCCAGTTTGATACGATGTTGTTACAACGCGCGGCGGACCTTGGCGCAAAAATTCACCAACCGGTGCAAGTGCAGCGGGTTGATCTGGCCCGACGCGCAATTGTCCATACGCAGGGCGAAGACTCTTTTGATTTTATCGTCGATTGCTCAGGCCGCGAAACCCTGCTCGGCAAACAATTGGGCTGGATCGACCGCGCCAATGATCTGCGCCGGGCTGCGGTGTTTGGCCATGTCCGCGGCTTGGAATTATCATCGGGGGCCGAGGTCGGGGATATCTCCATCGCTAAGGCCGAGGCCGGCTGGTGCTGGCAGATACCGGTGGGCGGTGAGCGCTGGTCGGTCGGGTTGGTATTGAAACGGGATTTTATTCAACCGGGCGTAACGGGTTCAGCTGCGGAAACAGATCCGCAACTCACCGTCGCTGGCGGTACTCCCGCCCACGCCCTGTTTACGCGGCACCTCGCGCTTTTCCCCCAGGTCGCCGAACGTTTGGCCGGACAGGTGCCTGATCCGGTCCGCGCGCTGCCGAATATCAGTTACCGGGTGCGTGACCGGGTTGGACCCGGCTTCGCCCTGATCGGCGACGCTGGTGGTTTTATTGATCCCATTTTTTCCTCGGGCGTGCTGTTGGCGACCCGCGCTGGTTGGCGGCTGGGGCAGCTCTTGGCGGAACACGGCGCGCAAGCGGACCTGGGCCCTTGGAAACAGGCCACCGATCACGATCTCGCCAGCTTTTTCGCCTTCATCCGTTTGTGGTACGACGGTCATTTTATCGATAATTTATTCTTTGCCCCCACTCGGGTCGACGCGATCGCGAGGGGAATTACCAGCTTGCTGGCCGGGAATACCACCCATCCCGATAATGTGTTTCTCGCGCTATTGGCGAAACGTGCCGCCGACCCCAATTGGGGCATGCCTCCATCCACCGGCTAAGGTTTCCTCGGGCGTCGCCACGTCGTGTCACTGAATGTTGCCGTGCTCGCGTCTTGCTGTTGGCAAACAGACGTCCACAATCAACCCACCATGGCACGTCCACCCAAAGCACGTAAGCCCATTAAAGATGCAGCCTTACAGCTATTTGTCGAGTCGGGCGTGCATGCCACCGGCATTCGTGAAATCGCCAAAGCCGCCGGTTGCAGCGAAGCCGCCCTCTATCGCCATTGGGCCAACAAGGATGCCCTGGTCGCCAGTCTTTTCCGCGAACATCTGCAAGAGGTCAACCATCTGCTAGAGCAGGCAATCGTGGAAGCGCCCACGTTTTCGGACAAAGTGCGTGCCGCTGCCAAAGCAGTCTACCAATTATATGACGACCAGCCCTTGGTATTCCGGTTTGTCCTGCTTGTTCAGCACGAACTCGCCAAGCATCTTGAACCCGAAATTCGCACCCCGCATGACGTGGTCACCGATCTGGTCAACGAAGGCATCGCCAGCGGCGAGGTCAAAGGCGATCCCGCCCTCATGGCCAGCTGGTTGGCCGGTATTTTTCTGAACACCGCCACCTACGTTCTCTACGGTCGCCTGCCACCGCCGATGATCCGCTACGCCGATCCGGTTGCGGAAGTGGCGCTACGCATTTTACGCGGTCCTTGAATATTCACTTCGTGAATGTCCTAGGTTAATACTCGGACATGGATTTCTCGCTGCTATTTGATTGTTTCTAGGATTTAATTTGTCGTGGTCACAGTCCGAGGTCCGAAGTCCTAGGTCGGCACCAGCATAGGTGAGGTGTGTTGACATGCCGCTGCACATG
>Ga0163144_10013429_pt1 | contig 17102 bp, 10 predicted proteins | sample OliLak19BULKMAT1_FD_123175 | JGI IMG/M metagenome (GOLD analysis project Ga0163144, IMG submission 123175) | Freshwater microbial mat bacterial communities from Lake Vanda, McMurdo Dry Valleys, Antarctica - Oligotrophic Lake LV.19.BULKMAT1 | ecosystem: Environmental > Aquatic > Freshwater >... | reverse complement strand
TCAACGAATATCCTCAGGGAATAAAGGTCACAAAAAAAGAGATGGCGCAACTCACCCTTGAGAAGGATGAGTTTCACGGAGAATGGAACTACCAAGTCCAGCCCAACATCAAATGATTAGTTTTTTTCGTGACAGATCCACAGCAAAAAGCGGAGCCGGGTTGAAAGTCGGTTGAAATCAATCACGGGACGAAATTTCGTGTGAGATCGGCAGGGGAGACGACATTGCTTTCGGGAGAGGTTTGCTCCCCGCCGACGCATGGAGAGAGATTCCGAGACTTTTGTGCAACTCCTCACTGGAGCGCAACAGAACGTCCATGCCTTCATCTTTTCGCTGTGTCATGACTCGGCTTCGGCCAAGGATATTCTGCAGGAGACCAATTTGACACTTTGGCGCAAGGCGGAGGACTTCACTGAAGGGACCAATTTTGTGGCGTGGGCTTGTCGGGTCGCCTATTTCCATGTGCTTAATCACCGAAGGCGGCAGAGTCGAGAGCAGTTGGTCTTCGATGAGGAGGTGCTTGATTACCTGGCAGAGCGTCAGGAAATGCGGCTGGAATCGGGCGATCACCGCCTTGAGGCTTTGCAGCGCTGCCTGACCAAGTTGCCGGAGGCCCAGCGGGAATTGCTGGAGCGGCGTTATGCAGCGGGGGCCAGCGTGCAAACGATGGCGGTGGCGGCCGGAAAAAGTGAAGGCGCCCTCTCGCAGGCGCTGTTCCGCATCCGCACGACTCTGCAGCAATGCATCGAGAAACAAATGGGAACGGAGGCGGCGCGATGAGTGAAGTTGATCGCCTCGAACGAGTCACCATGCTGAGCTCCGCCCTGCTGGACGGCACCCTGCATGCGGACGAACACATCGAGCTTAACGCGCTGCTCAAAGGCGATCCCCTGGCCTGTGAGCGCTACCTTGATGTGGCGGACCTACACCTCGGGTTGGACGCCGAATTTGGGGGCGCGGCGGGGTCGGTCACCGGGGAGAGTATGTTGCCGTTTCCTTCCAATGAGGTTCGCGGCGGACGGACTCGGTCACTGCCGATCCCTTGGCTCGTTCTGGTCGCGGCTTGTCTGGCTCTGGGGGGTGCTCTTATACTGTTGCGAACCCCGCAAGATGCGTCTGCTCCACTCGCTCCCACGCGCGACCTCAGCAATCCCGGAGGTATCGCCGTGCTGAGCCGGGCGGTCGATCCGGTGTGGGCCGAAGGCGGACTCCACCCCGCCGAGGGCGATGCCTTAGGCGCCGATGTCCTGGTTCTCGATTCGGGCCTCGTTCAGATTGAGTTTTTTGGCGGGGCCATCGTCATTGTGCAAGGACCGGCGTGCTTCGAGCTGACCTCGCCCACAGAGATGATCGGAAGCGAGGGCCGCTTCCGCACCTTTGTGCCGGAGTTGGCGCGAGGCTTCACCATCGTGACGCCGGATTACCATGCCGTCGATCTCGGAACTGAGTTCGCTCTCGCAGTCGGCTCCGACGGGAAAAGCGAAGTCCACGTCATTGAGGGTGAGGTGCGGCTGGATCGTCCCGACGGTCAGACTTTCGAGACGCTTTTGGCTGGTCATGGATTGCAGGCGGACGCGGGACGATTCGATAAACGTGAGGGCGGGGGAACGGATTTTGTGAATCGTGAGCAGATCCTGGAACTCTCCCAGGTGGACTCGCGGGCGCGCTTCCGCGAGTGGCAGGCCAGCAGAGATGCGCTTGCGGCCGACCCGAGCACTTTGGTTTTGTTTGATTTTGAAGGGCAAAAACCATGGGACCGGCAGTTGGAGAACCGAGGCCGGGACGATATGCCGGCAGGGGCCGTCATCGGCGCGCAGTGGTCACAGGGGCGTTGGCCAGGCAAGAGCGCTTTGGAGTTCAAACGCATCTCCGACCGGGTCCGTTTGGCGGTGGAAGGTGAATTCGAGACTCTTACCCTGGCTGCGTGGATCCGGGTGGAGGGACTCGATCAATGGCTCAGTTCCATTTTGTTGACAGACGGCTTCGAGCCGGGAGAAGTCCATTGGCAACTCAGCGATCAGGGGGAAATGGTCTTGGGGATCTCGGGAGCCAGTCCGCTCAACACCACGTCATCCGTAGTGATCGGTCCGCAGGATCTCGGCCGCTGGATTCACCTGGTCACCACGATTGACCGGACGACCGCCACAGTGATCCATTACCGTGACGGCCAGGAAGTTGGCAAGCAAGTCGTCACCGGGATGGGCCCGCTTCGCTTCGGGGCCGCTGAGTTAGGGAACTGGCAAGCCAAGGGATCGGCTCATCCCCTCCGCAGTCTCAATGGCCGAGTCGATGAATTTATGATTCTCGACCGAGTGCTCAGTCCGACCGAAGTCGCCGAACTGCATCGCGCCGGGGCGAATCGGTAGGGTTTTGCGTCGGACAAACAAATGCGGATCACTTTGTTCGCTCCCTGAGGAAATCGAGGAAGCCGCTGACGGAAATCTTAAAGACAGAAAGAGCCTGAATCACATGATCTGGAGCGAGACCGGCATTCGCGAGGAGATCGCACTCGATACAGGGGTCGCTCTCGGAATCAAGATAGGCTCTTGAAAGTCGCTTCGTGCGATTCCATTCATTGATGTCGGAAAACGATACGTCGAGATCGCTGACGCCGTAAAAAACTGCAGGTCACCGTCCTCTAGATTGTAGAGAAGATACTTCGATCCGTCGATCTTGATGATAACGAGTCCGTCCTTGGAAATTTCGGCCGCGTAACCTTCGCTTTGGACGATGCCAAGCAATTCAGCATCCGTGAATTTTGTTTTCAAGGCAGCTTGCCCGGAAGCTGGTAGTCCGACCAGAACGGCGGATACGCACATAGCGGCGACCAGGAGGAAAGAACGGTGGATGTATAGCAAGCTCATCGGGATTGATGCAGTAGCTTGTTGGTTAACGATGACAATCGAGAGTAAAACCCGGGTATGGATTGTCGATCCGCCACACTGCTGGTTGACTGTTTTTTTCTGTAAACTGTTTGCATGAAGACGTTAGGGCACTTGCATACCGGTGGCATGAAAAAAAGCGCGAGGTCGCAAGCATGAAAGCGCAATCGCGGTGAATCGGTTCGAGGCGGGGGAGACTACCCTGGAGTTCAATTCACTAATGAACCGCCCGATCTTTCTGCTCGTCCTCGTCTTCCTCGTCGCCTCTTCCGTCGCCCGATCCGGGGAGAAACCGAACATCCTCCTCATCGTCGCTGACGACCACGGCTATGCGGATGCCGGCTTTCAGGGTTGCACCGATATCCCCACTCCCCATCTCGATCAGCTCGCCGCTACGGGAGTTCGTTGTAGCAATGGGTATGTCTCGCACCCGTTTTGCAGTCCGACCCGCGCTGCACTGATGGCGGGCCGCTACCAGCAGCGCTTTGGTCACGAAAACAATCCTCGCTACGATCCCGCCGACACGACCGAGGGACTCCCGCTCGGCGAGACGCTCCTCCCCGTCTTCCTGCAAAAAGCCGGTTATGTAACCGGATGGGTCGGCAAGTGGCACCTCGGGGCAACCCCGGCATTTCACCCGGAGAATCGTGGCTTCGCGGAGACTTTCGGATTCATCGGGGGTGGGCACAAATACCAAAACTGGAGCGTGAACGCAAAGGTCGAATACACCGTTCCCATCGAGCGGAATGGCACGCCGGTCGAAGTCACCGAGCACCTCACGACCGCCTTCGGTCATGAGGCCGCCGACTATGTGACGCGTCACCGCGACGAGTCGTGGTTCCTTTACCTTGCCTTCAACGCGCCACACACGCCGCACGAGCCGACGGAAGAACGACTCGCCCGCTTCGAATCGATCCCCGATCCGGTCCGCCGCATGTATGCCGCCCAAGTGAGCCTGCTCGATGACGCCATCGGTGAGACCCTCGACGCCCTCCGTGCCACGGGGCAGGAAGAAAACACCCTTGTCTTCTTTTTCAGCGACAACGGTGGTCCGATCACTGTGAACGGGTCCAGCAATGCCCCGCTGCGAGGGGCCAAAGGCGATGTTTATGAGGGCGGGACGCGGGTGCCTTTCGTCGTGCGCTGGCCTGCGAAGTTTCCGTCGGGGAGTACCTATGAATGGCCGGTCAGCTCCCTCGATGTCTTCGCCACCTCCCTCGGTGTCGCGGGCGAGGCGATGCCGAGCGACCGCCCCTATGATGGGGTAAATCTCGTGCCTTATCTCAGCGGTGAAAACAAAAGTGCGCCGCATGATCGGCTCTTCTGGCGCACGACGAACGAGCTTCGCGCCATCCGCGAAGGGAATGCAAAACTCGTGCGAGTTGGAACCCGCCCGGACGAACTTTACGATCTCGGCAAGGATGTCGGAGAATCGACCGATCTCTCAATAAGCCGTGCAGAGGAGCAATCTCGTCTGGCCGCCGTCTATGCCGAATGGGAAGCACAGATGATTCCGCCCGCCTTCAAAGGGCCCTCAGGGAAAAAGGCGAAGGCGGCGAAGGAATAAGTTTCGGAGCTGTCGCCCACCGCCGCAGCGCTATACTGAATGCAAATTACGTGGGGATGATTGGGAGCTGGTCGTAGCGTTGCTTGATCCTGAATCACTGAACTCCTTCACGCGATCCGCATTCACCTCGTCGCGCGATCCCGCCGGGCTTCGACCTGGAGTGGACTCCAGGATCGCCGTCAACCCGCCTTCGTGCATCGCTTCGACCAAGCCAAAGACCAGAGTATGTAGGATGCCGCACAAATCGGCCCTTTTGTGAATTGCCCACGTTGCGTGAACGGAACCCTTACATCCGACAAATCAGCAGCTCGCGTTCATACACCAACTCCTTCGGCAAATGGCTTTTCAAATCGAGAAACAACTCCTCGTGTGAAAGGATCTCTTGTCTCCACGCGGCGCGATCAAAGTATTGCAACTCGTCGAATTGCTCCTCGGAAAATTCGAGGCCGGTCCAGTCGATGTCCGAGTAATCAGGCACCCAGCCGATGGGACTCTCCTTCGCCACGCAGTGACCGTTCGCGCGATCCACGATCCACTTCAAAATGCGCATGTTCTCGCTGAACCCGGGCCAGAGAAACTCGCCCTTTGCGCCTTTGCGAAACCAGTTCACATGGAAGACCCGCGGTGTCGCGGTGAGGGTTCGCTGCATCAAGATCCAATGGCGGAAATAGTCGCCCATGTTGTAGCCGCAGAATGGCAGCATCGCCATGGGATCGCGTCGCACCTTGCCGATTGTCCCGGCGGCGGCGGCAGTCATTTCGCTACCCATCGTGGCTCCCATGTAGACACCGCAGCTCCAGTTGAAGGCCTGATAAACGAGCGGCATGGTCGTGGCACGGCGACCGCCGAAAATGATCGCGCGGATCGGGACACCCTCGGGCTTTTCCCAATCGGGATCGATCGTAGGACATTGCGAAGCGGGTGCAGTGAAGCGGGAATTCGGATGGGCGGCCTTGGCTCCGCTTTCCTTCGCAACCTGCGGCGTCCACGGATTGCCTTGCCAATCGATCGCCTCGGCCGGCGGGGTCGTGGTCATGCCTTCCCACCAAACACCTCCCTCGGGAGTGAGTGCGACATTGGTGAAAATGGTGTTTTTCCTCAGCGAAGCCATTGCGTTCGGATTGGTCTGCTCGCTCGTACCGGGAGCGACGCCGAAAAAGCCGGCCTCGGGATTGATCGCGTGGAGACGTCCGTCGGTCCCGGGTTGGATCCAGGCGATATCATCGCCCACGGTCCAGACTTTCCAGCCCTTCTCGGAGAAGTGTTTTGGCGGGATCAGCATCGCGAAATTCGTCTTGCCGCAGGCACTGGGGAAGGCTGCCGCGACGTAGGTCTTCTTCCCGTGGGGATCTTCGACGCCGAGGATCAGCATGTGCTCGGCCATCCAGCCTTCGTCGCGGGCCATCGCGGAGGCGATGCGCAGAGCGAAGCATTTTTTTCCTAACAAAGCATTGCCCCCGTAGCCTGATCCGTAGCTCCAGATCTCGCGGGACTCGGGAAAGTGGACGATGTACTTTTCCTCATTGCAGGGCCACGGAACGTCTTTCTGACCTTCGGTCAGGGGAGCGCCGATGCTGTGCATACAAGGCACGACGCGTTTGTCGGTTTGGTCGATCTTTTCAAATACGGCCTTCCCGATTCTGGCCATGATGCGCATGTTGACTACGGCATAGGGCGAGTCGGTCAGTTGCACCCCGATTTGGGCCATCGGCGAGTCGAGCGGTCCCATGCTGAAGGCCAGCACATACATCGTGCGACCCTTCATGCAGCCGTTGAAGAGGCCGCGCAGGGTCTTCTTCATTTCAAAGGGATTGACCCAGTGGTTCGTCGGACCCGCTCCGTCCTTTGAGGCGCTGCATATGAAGGTGCGGTCCTCGACCCGGGCGACATCACTCGCATCCGAGCGGGCGAGATAGCAGCCGGGCCACTTCTCCTCGTTCAGTCGGATCAGTGTGCCACCCGCTACCATCTCGTCGCAAAGGCGGTCGTATTCCTCCTGCGAACCATCGACCCAATGGACCTGTTCGGGCTTGCACAGGGCGGCCATCTTTTTCACCCAGCGGAGCAGGTGGATGTTTTCGCTGAGTGGAATCGAGGGATCGGGGGAGGACATGAGAGAAGGAGGACGAGGACGGCAACGGATCAAGGGAAAAGTCCGTTTTGTTCGTGACGCGAATGGCTTTCGCTTCGCAATTGACCATACCGATGGCGCGTCTCGGAAATGCTTTGCTCTCGCAGCCAGCGAGTGAGTTCGATGCGACCATTGGCGAGGAGGGGAGCGTTGATCCAGTTGAGCCCGGCGGCGTGGGCGGCTCGCAGGACCTCGTCGTCAGGAGTAGTCACGGTGCGGAGAAATTCCGCCTCCTTCGCGAGACTTGGCAACCTCGTGATAAAGGCCAAGTCACTCTCCTCCTCGCGGAGACTGATCGTGAGTGGCACGCCGGTGATTTCAGCAGCGAGCCTGGCTCGTCGATTCGTTTCCTCGTCTCGCGCGTCAAGGCGCAAGATGACACCGCGGCTCGGTCGGTAGCGAAAGTGATTCGCCTCGCAGTGCAATCCCGATGGATCGTGCTCGATGGCAAAATGGGTTTTCCATGCAGTGGCGTAGTCCTCCATCGCATCGTCCTCCTCGTGCCAATGTGAGAAAAGCCGCATATAGTTCGGCCCGCCCGCCTTCGCTCCTGGCCCGATGCTGGAACGTTTCCAACCCCCGAAGGGTTGTCGCCGCACGATCGCTCCGGTGATCGGGCGATTGATGTAGAGATTGCCCGCTGCGACCCGATCTTTCCACCAATCGATCTCCTGCGGATCGAGCGAATGAAGTCCCGCTGTCAGTCCGAAGTCCGTCGCATTTTGCCACTCCGTCGCCTCGGCGAGCGAGGTCGCCCGCATCAGCCCAAGGACGGGGCCGAAGCACTCCGTGCGATGAAACCACGAGCCGGGACTCACCCCGAGTTTGATCCCCGGAGACCAGGCACAGGCATCGTCGCCATGGCGGCCAGGTTCGAGAAGCCACTCCTCACCTGGATCGAGGGTCGTCAGGGCGCGGTGCAAATCGTCGCCCGCCTCGTTCACGAGTGGCGTTACGATACTGCGCGGATCAGTCGCGGGTCCGACGAAAAGACTGGCCGCCGCATCACGCAGTTGGCGGCGAAAATTGAGATCGTCATAGACTTCGGCCTCCAGAATGGCGAGACTCGCCGCGCTGCATTTTTGCCCCGAGTGCCCAAAGGCTGAGCGCGCGAGATCCTTGATCGCCAATTCGCGATCCGCCTGGGCGGTGATGATCAGCGCATTCTTCCCGCTCGTCTCGGCGAAGAGCGGAAGCGAGGGACGCAAGTCGTGGAACTTCCGCGCCGTCTCGTAACCGCCAGTAAGGACAACACAAGAGACCCGCGGATCGGTCACTAACAAACGTCCCGTCGCGCCATCGCAGGGGAAAAATTGGAGGACTTCGCGCGGCACGCCCGCTCCCCACAGTTGCCTGGTGAGAAGCCACGACGTCTGCGCCGTTGCGCGGGACGGCTTCAGAATGACGCTGTTGCCCGCCATCAGAGCCGCAAGGACTCCACCCGCAGGAATCGCGTAGGGGAAATTCCACGGGGAGATCACCGCGACGAGACCGAGAGCCTCGGCTTTCACAGCGGTCGGGGCCGCCCCGGTTCGAGCATAGTAGCGGGCAAAATCGATCGCCTCGGAGACTTCGCCGTCGCCGTCTGCAACGGCCTTTTTTCCATCGAGGCGCATACAGGCGAGGGTCGTGAATCGCTGCTCCTCCATCCGCTCGGCGACACGATTCAGAATCTCGGCTCGCCGCGTGATTCCGAGGGCTTCCCACTTCGGTTGGGCTGTCGTCGCCGCATGCAGCAGGGTCTCCAGTGATGGCGATTCCGGCAACCCCTCCGGAGTCCACGCGCCGATTGCCTGTGCGAGTGCGACGCGAGTTTCAGGCAGGGTCCAGTCCGTGTCTGGTTCGTTCTCGAAGGTCTCGCTCGTAGCGGGAACAACGGCGGGGACGGAGCGCCGCGATACACCAGACAGGGTCAGGCGATCACCCCAACCCCGTTCAAAGCGGACCCGCTGCCGCTCCCACGCCGCCGATCCTGGCCGCATCGAGAACAGGTCGCGCAGGAAATTTTCCGGGGCAGTGTTCTCATCGAGACGCCTCACGAGGTAGGCCATCGCACTGAGAAAATCCTCCTGCCGCACTGCCGGGGCGTAAAGCAACAATCCATCGGCGGCATCGCGCACCGCTCGCGCCTGGTGATTCGCCATGCCCTCGAGCATTTCGATTTCTATGGAGGACGCGACCCCATTCATTTCGCGCAATGTCAGGGCTAGGGCGACATCGAAAAGATTGTGCGACGCCACCCCGATTCGTAGCGCCGTTGCATTCTCGGGGAGGCAGCCGAACTCGAGAAGACGGCGGAAATTTGCGTCCGTCCCGGCCTTTGATCCATAGGGGGCGGGATGCCATCCGTGCAGCTCCGCCTCGACCGATTCCATCGCGAGATTCGCTCCCTTGACGAGCCGGATCTTGATCGGTGCTCCGCCGCCCTCAACCCGTCGCTTCGCCCATGCGGTGAGCTCCTGCATTGCCGTCCAGGAGTCGGGCAGATAGGCCTGGAGAGCGAGCCCGGCGGTGTAGTCGCGGAACTCCGGTTCGTCGAGGACGCCGCGAAAGGCCGCGATCGTGAGGGCGAGATCGCGGTATTCCTCCATGTCGAGATTCACAAGTTTTCCACCGGCTGCCGCAGCGCGATACAAGAGGCGTATTCGGTTCTGGATTTCGGTCAGAGTCTTCTCCCACGCGATCAGATGGATCTGGCTGTAGATCGCCGAGATCTTCACCGAGACATAGTTCACCGCCGGATCGGCGAGGTGCCCGAGGACCGCTTCGAGACGCCGCGCTGCCTCCTCCTCGCCGAGGACGGCTTCGCCGAGGTGATTGAGATTGAGTCGGAATCCCTCACCAGTCCGAGCCTTGAGATAGCGATGGAGCGGCTCCGTTTCTCCCGACAGTAAGACCCGCGCGCTGTCCTTGCGCATCCGTTCGGCAACCGCACGCATCACCACTCCCGGCAGCACCCGACTGCCCGCCGCGCCCAGCCGCATGAGGAGTTTGTCCAGGAACGGGAGCGACGCAGGCACTCCGAACTCCCGCAACAGGCTTCGCCAGCGTTTCGCCCCGATGGCTGGATGCTCGCTCCGAAAGACCTCGTCCACCATCGCAAAGGTGAGGGCTTTTCCCGCGTTGTCCTCCATGAGCCGGGCGAGTTTGGTGGCTTCGTTAGCTTCCGCCTTCGTTTGCTCGGCGAGAGCGGACTCGAGGAGTTCTTCGGCGAGGGCGACGGAGCGGGCGATGATCTCGTAGTCAGGGAGAGCGCGAGTCGAGGGAACTGCGGGGATCATGGGATCACCGTAAGGTCACGGCGATCCTCCGTCGTGAAAATATTCGCCCAGAGCGATGCAGGGAAAATCCAAAAATGCGAGGAGAGTCGCTCCGATCATCCGGCCTTCGCAAATTCTGCCGCCGCGAGGGTCTCGATTTTTGGGAGATCCAACGCGCCGCCCCCTCGCAGATAAAATTGCGTGACTTCCTCGCGAAGGACGCGGTATAGGGCTGGGTCGGTCACGGCGAGTGCGGGCGCGGGACACCCCCCGTTGCACGTAGCGGAGCAGCCACGTCGCTCCAGCGGCGCTCCTTAAGACGACGAGGGAGAAGGTTTGGATCCGCGAGCATTTCGCGAGCATTTCGCGAGCGATGAGTTCTTCATCGGGTGCGGTCATGGCTTGATGATTTCCCAGTAAAAGAGATTCTCCATCACGTGAAGCCCGGCCGGGCATTTCCCCAAGGAGGCGCGCGGCCGACCCGATGAGGCAGAGATGAAGTGGTGGCCTGCCCGCTGGCAAAGCGTTGGCGATGTCTTCCAATCTTCCGAGCCACTCCTCGCGTGCCAGCTTTTGACTCATATCCGCGCTTCGGCAGTATTTGACACTGCGTTGGAAAATCTTCCTTCATTTTGGCTACGGTCCACGAAGACGCCTCGGAAAAATCTCGCATCGAGCCCGTTCTCTTGCTACAAAACACCTATGACCCCATCCCATCTCACCGATCCCAAACCTTTCGACCGCCGCAAGTTTCTTCAGACCAGCCTCGGTCTCGGGGCCGCTGCTTTGAGTGCGAATGCTTTCACCGTGCGTGCCGCGACGAACAAAAACAGCAAGCTTCGCCTCTTCCAAATCGGCGTCAATGGCATCGGCAACATGCAGCGCAAAGGATTCGCGGGGCATCCCATGGTCGAGTTTGCGGGATTTTGCGATGTGGACAATACGGCCTTTGCCAAGGTCGCTGAAGGCTATGCCGGGGCCTGGCAGATCGCCGACTACCGCGAGGCCTTCGCCGACCGCCTCGACCAGTTCGATGCCGTGATCGTCGATACTCCGGACTTTCACCATTGTCCGATGATGGTGACCGCCCTGAAACACGGCAAACACGTCTATGGTCAGAAGCCGCTCGTGCATCAGCTCGACGAACTCCACACCATCCGTGAAGCCCTCGCCGCTCGTCCCGATCTGTTCACCCAGATGGGCAACCAGCGGGCCTGTCTTCCCGGGCGGATGCAGGCGGTCGAAATTTTGAAATCCAATCGTCTCGGTCGTCCCGTCGAGGCCCATATCTGGACCGGAGGGATGAGCCGCGGCACTTACTTCGTCGATCCTTGGAGTCCTGTCACCGCAGCCCAGGCCGTCCCTGAGACAATGGATTGGGATCTTTGGCAGGGGCCTCTGACCGAGGCGATGCCCTACAGTGAGGATCTCCATCCGCGGCGCTGGCGCTCCTATTGGGAGACGGGCGGCGGCATGTTGGCCGACTGGGGCTGTCACGTGATCGACCTGCTCTATTTTGCCTACGATTTACCTGCCCCTGAGTCGGTTCAGACGGACACGATGAAACCATCCGATGATTGCCACTCGGGCTACAACCACTCCGTCCTTACCTATCCCGGCGGTGACAATTTCGCCCGCGAGAAGTTCGTGCTTCATTACGCCGACAGCGGGATTCGTCCTTCCTTCGCTTCCCTCGGGCTTCCCGTGTCGAAAATCACCGGCACCTGCACCATGGTAGTTTGTGAAGAAGGTGCCCTGCTGCTGGAGCCCGGTGGGGAAATGGAAATCTATCGGAAAGGCAAACTCGTTGAGAACGAGCCGATGCCGGAAGTGGGACCGCGTGATCATTGGAAAGACTGGGCCGACTGCTGCCTCGGCGACGTCAAGCCGCTCTGGACCCAGTTCGATATAGGGTCACGTATTACGGAACCGGCGCTTCTCGCGACCAAGGCGACTCGTTTCCCTGGCCAGGAACTGCATTGGGATGCGGCGAATTACCGATTCAGCAACCACGAGGAAGCCAACATGGCGTTGCTCTCACGAAAGTATCGGGAAGGCTTCGCGCCTCCGGCATTGACCTGAACTGATCGATTCAACACTGCGGTATCGTTACGCCTGATGGCCCGCTTACTTGCCGCAGCCTTGGCTTCACTGATGGCCGCTGGCTCGACCTGGGCCAGGGAACCCCAGGTGGAGTCGAACTCCCTCGGGCAATCCCTGGTCCTCTTGGAGGGCGGTCGTTTCGTGCGCGGGAGCGATGCGGGCGAGGACGGATTGGCCAAAGCGTTCCCCCTCCACATCCACGCTCAATTTCTCGGCAATCCTGAACGACCCGCCCACGTCACCTGGATCACGCGACCTTTTTGGATCGGCCAAACCGAAGTCACGGTGGGGCAATGGGGGGCCTTCGTCGCCGCTACAAACTATGTCACCACCGCCGAGCAAGCGGGCGGGGAAATGGTCGGCTGGTCCACGACTCCGCCCGAGACGCCGCTCTATGAATCGCATGATTTCGCCCGCTCAAGCGACTTCTCCTGGAAGAATCCCGGCTTTCCGCAAAGCGATACGGCCCCTGTCGTCGGAGTAAGCTGGACCGATGTGCAGGCCTTTTTGCAATGGCTTAGCGAAACAGAAAAGGCCACCTACCGACTCCCCACCGAGGCCGAGTGGGAGTTCGCCTGCCGCGCCGGGACGACGACGTGGTTTTCCTTCGGCGACGATCCGCTCGGAACGGTCGAGCGATTTGCGAATCTCGCCCATGCCGAGCTGGAGACATTCCGCCCCCACGCGACGGAGCGGCAATGGCTGCTGCCGTGGGACACGGAACAGGGCGACGGCCAAATTTTCACCGCCCCGGTCGCGAGCTTCGCGGCGAATGGTTTCGGTTTGCACGATCTCCACGGCAATGTGTGGGAATGGTGTCAGGATCTCTGGCTCGACACCCATTACCAACATTGGCAGAGCGAGGGGCGGCACTTGATGCGTCCTATCGCCGTCGATCCGCGCAATCTCGCCGAACCCCTCCCCGGTCCGAACAAATTCCACACGATCCGCGGCGGGAGCTGGGCGAATGGGCCCATCATCGCGCGGTCTTCGCATCGCACCTATTGGGACGAGACCGATGCAGCCTGCTATCTCGGCTTCCGCGTCGTGCGCGAGGCGGATCCGGGCGCTTCCACTGCTGCTCGCGAGGCCTACGAACGGGAGACCAAGGCGATCACCACAGTCGAGGCGGCGAAAGGAGTCTTCACGACCGACGACGGGATCACGCGCCAACTTCGCTTCGCCGGAGACACCATTCCCACCGAGGCCTTCGCCGCTCTTCACGATGTCCCCGATCTGATTTCCCTCGCTCTCGGCCCCGAAAAACCATTCACGCTCTCTCCCGCCGATGCCGCCGCCATCGCCGGCGTGACGACGATCCGCTCGCTTGATTTTCAGACCAGCATCGCGATGGAGCCTGCGGCCCTGGAGACGCTCATGACCCTCCCCGCGCTCACCTCGCTGAACTTTTCGCGCAGATCCTCGCTGACCGATGACCATCTCGCGGCGGTGGGCAAAGGTTCGTCACTGGCCGAGTTCCGCTGCTTTGGAAAAGACGGCGGTTTCCTCACCGACGCCGGGCTGAAGCTTCTCGCGAGTCATCATGGACTGACCGTTTTGGAAATTGAAGAGGCTGCCGCGAGCGGGGAGTTTCTGGCGTTGTTAGTAAAGTGTCCGCTTGAGACGTTCACCCTGACAAAGCCAAATAATGCCCCACATCTCCTCTCCGATGCCACCGCTGCCCGAGTCGCCGATTTTCCGCGGTTGCGACGGCTTCGCTTGAGCCAACAGGGTCAGATCGGTGACCCAACCCTGTTGAATCTCGCCCGCCTCACGAACCTCGAGGAGTTAGGTCTGCAGGGTTGCGGGGGCTCGGACTTTTCGCCTCTCGCTGGTCTCGTGAAATTGCGCACCCTGAATCTCCAGGGAACCGACGCCGGTGATGCCGCCGTCGAGGCCCTTCGATCCATCCAGCGCTTGCAATCGCTCCGCCTCGGATCAGACCAACTCACTGACGTCGGTCTCGTCTCTCTCGCGGAGATCGTTTCACTGGAGTCGCTCTATGTTGAGACTTGCACCGCGAGTGATGCGGCGTGGATCCATCTGGCCCGCATCCACCGGCTGAAGACCCTGGACTTCGGGGCACCCCGCGTCACCGGTCGTGGGCTGAGCGCCTTGGCCAATCTCCCTGAACTGAACGACCTGCGCCTCCGCTGCCCGGCCCTCGCCGATGCCGCCCTCGCCGAACTCGCCACCATCCGAAGCCTGCGGAAACTCCGCCTCGTCGAGCGCGGCTGGCAGCCTCCCGCCGCCTTGACCGATGCCGGCATTCTCGCCCTCGCGCCCGCTACTTGGCTGACCGAAGTCTGGCTTCCGCGCAACGACACCGGTCTGACCGAAAGCGGCATCGCCGCCCTTCAGCAACTCATGCCCAAGTCCGGCGTGATCCCCTACACCGTCGAGTGGAAGAAATGAACTCGCGATTTCCCCTACTTCTGTTGATGCTTGTTGGTTCGGCAAATGCTGCGCCCGTCGTCCACGATGCCGCCACCTACGAGACCTCGGTGCGTCCCTTTCTCGAAGCGCATTGCCACCAATGCCACGGCCCGAAAAAGGAAAAAGGCGACTTCCGACTCGACACCCTACCGGTCGATTTTTCCGATCACTCCGCCCTTGGTCACTGGATCGAGGTGATGGATAATCTCAACCTCGGCGAGATGCCGCCCGAGGAAGAACCCGCCCCGCCCGGCCCCGAACTCGCCGTCGTGACTCGTTGGATTGCCGCTGAGCTTCGCGCCGCCGAAGCCGCCGCCCGCAGCACCGGAGGACGTGTTCTCCTCCGTCGGCTCAACCGCGCCGAATATGCACACACCGTGCGCGACCTGCTCTCGGTCGAGTTCTTGCCCAAGGAAGGCCCGCTTGATCTCCTTCCGCCCGACGGGACGGAGGGCGGCTTCGACAAAGTGAGCCGTGCACTCCTGCTTGATCCATCTCTCATGAGCCAATATTTCGAGGTCGCTACCCTCGTCGCCGACAAGGCCATCGTGACCGGCCCGCCGCCCGTCCCGACGCGTCGCAATCGGATGGAGTATGAGGATATGAGCGGCGGCATCGCCTACATCAAGGAACAGCGCGACACGATCCTGCGACCCGATGGAGTGATCACGATGCAGTCCGGCATGAGATCCGATGAGGCCTTGCGGCATCCTTGGAATGGCGAACTCATTCCCGTGCGGGGAACCTACACCTTGCGACTCCGCGTCGGGGCCGATGCTGGTGAACGCGGGGAACCGCTCTACATCCGCGTCACCCGCGAAGGCGACGGCGATCTCTGGTCGGGAAAAGTCACGGGAACCCTGTCCGAACCACAAATCATCGAGGTGACGCGGCCATTCGACGTGTCTGGGAGCGGAGAAATTGCGGTGAAATTCGAGAACCCCATCCATTTCGCGAGGGTAAACTATTTCCACACCGATCTCTCCCGACAATCCGACAAAGCCCTCGCCGCGGGGCGTGCCGTCGAGTCCGGCCGAACTCTCGCACGGATGGGGGCCGAGGGCATGATCTCCCAATCGCGTCCCGAACCGAGCAGCCTCGATCCGAGCCACTTCCCGCGCCTGTTCTTCGACTGGATCGAGCTGGAAGGTCCCCTCTATGAGCAATGGCCGCCCGGCAGCACCGAGCGACTCTTTCCTCGTGGCATTGAAGACAGCAGCACGCCACCCGGCGAAGCCCTCACCCATCTCTTCACCGAACTGCTTCCCCGGGCCTTCCGCCGTCCTGTCACAGGCGAAGAGGTCGCCCGGATCGTCGGAATCTCCGAGGCCGAACTTGCCGCCGGTCGTCCCTTCCCCGAGGCGGTCAAAGGCGGACTTGTCGCGATGCTGTGCTCGCCGCATTTTCTCCTCCATCTCGAAGGCGAGCCTTCCGAAACTCCGGAACCGGTGAATGCTGACGCCCTCGCGAATCGACTTTCTTATTTCCTCTGGAGCTCCCTTCCCGATGAAACTTTGCGTGCGGCCGCCTCTGCCGGGGAACTAATAAAACCAGAACACCTCGCCGCCGAAGTGGATCGGATGTTCGCAGATCCGAAAGCCGACGCCCTCGTTACTGGCTTCGCGGCGTCATGGTTGAAGGCACGGGAATTCGATCGTTTCGACGTTGATCGCAATCTTTACCGCGACTACCACGCAGTGACTCGCGCCGGCCTGAATGATGCCGTCAATGCCGAGCCACTCGCTTTTTTCCGCGAAGTCCTCACGCACGATCTGAGTGTCCTGAACTTCCTCGATTCCGATTGGACGATGGTGAATGAACCCCTCGCCGCGTGGTATGGATTGCCGGGAGTGAACGGAGCCGAGTTTCAGCGCGTCGCCCTCCCCCCCGGTTCCCCGCGCGGAGGACTCGTCGGGATGGCCGCCCTCCACAAATGGGGGAGCGACGGCAATCGCACCAAGCCAGTCGAGCGCGGCAAATACGTGCTCGACGTGCTCTTCAACGATCCTCCCGATCCACCGCCGCCGAATGTTGGCGAGGTCGAGCCGAATGTCGAGGGCGCCATGCTGACCGTGCGCCAGCGACTCGATCAGCACCGTACGATCGAAAGCTGCCGCAATTGCCACGCCCGCCTCGATCCTTATGGACTCGGCCTGGAGAGTTTCAACGTCGTCGGACTTTGGCGCGAGAAACAGGATGGCGAACGCGAATGGTGGCCGAAGGAGGCCGTGATCGACGCGTCGGGGGTCTTTCCGAACGGTCGATCCTTTGCCAATTTCGCCGAATACCGCACCGGCCTCGCAGACCAGAGCGACCGCTTCCTTCACGGGCTCGCGGAAAAACTATTCGCCTACGCACTCGGACGTAACGTCGAGCCAACTGATCGCGGAACGATTGAAGGTCTCGTCATGGCAATGAAAGAGGACGGAATGACACTTCGGAGTCTGGTGAAAGCGATGGTGTGCAGTAAGGCGTTTTTGGAGAAATAAGGCACGTTTTTTTACTCCTGCGGGAGGCGAAGAAATCCAGTGCGGAGATCTTCGTTACCGAAAAGGCTGGAGTGCATTCCGACTACCATTCCGGGGCGACGCGGTCGGAGCAAGGAAGGACGCCCGTCGTGTCGGACACCGGAGCGTGCTTGGGATTCAACTTCGGCAGCGCGATCAGTCCGCAGGGGACCTCGAGCTTCATAGTGGTGGAGGGCAGGGGAGGGCAGGGCAGGG
>Ga0163144_10013428_pt1 | contig 17102 bp, 16 predicted proteins | sample OliLak19BULKMAT1_FD_123175 | JGI IMG/M metagenome (GOLD analysis project Ga0163144, IMG submission 123175) | Freshwater microbial mat bacterial communities from Lake Vanda, McMurdo Dry Valleys, Antarctica - Oligotrophic Lake LV.19.BULKMAT1 | ecosystem: Environmental > Aquatic > Freshwater >... | reverse complement strand
CTATGGCCTATCTTCTTATCATATAGGTGGCACTATTCATCATTTTGGTATTTCTACCCGATTGTCCTCTTTCTAAAAAGAGGAGAGCAGTGCTTATTTTAGGTGAAAAAGTAAGCAATGAGCTCAATTTCAAAAGGTTCGCAATAGGCCGTTATCAAAAAGTTAAAAAAAAAAGTTCTTTGTATAAACAACCTATAAAAAGGATTAGGAAGCCATAGAAATAAATGTATCTTTGTGAGTTGAAAACCCATTGTTTTTATTTCGGAAGGTAAAATCAACTGATAAAGGCTCATGATAAAGCAGCAAACGCTTAAAGCCGTAGCAGCACTCAACGGAGTTGGCCTGCATAGCGGTGCAACGGTAAACGTTGTTATAAACCCAGCTCCTGAAGGGCACGGAATCCAATTTAGAAGGATAGATTTAGATGGCAGCCCCCTTATCAAGGTAGATGCCAACAATGTTTATCAAACAGAACGACATACCGTATTGGGGTCGGAAAAAGCAAGTATCGGAACGGTAGAGCACATTCTATCGGCTTTTTTTGCTTTGGGAATCGATAATGCTTTGGTGGACGTTGATGCCGCCGAACTGCCTATTATGGATGGTAGTGCAGCTCTTTTTGTTGCCGAATTACTTGCCGCAGGCATCGCAGAACAAGAAAAAGAACGTGAATATTTTGACTTGTTGGCGCCCATTAGCATCAAAGATGGCGATGCTGAAATCACCATACTGCCTTCCGATACTTTGGAAATTACAGTCATGGTCGATTTTAATTCGCAGGTGCTCAGCCCACAATTTGCTACTTTGAGCTCGTTGAATGACTATGTAATAGAAATTGCCCCTAGCCGAACTTTTGTGTTTTTACACGAGCTAGAAGCTCTTTCAAATGTAGGTTTGGTAAAAGGTGGAAGCCTCAATAATGCGTTGGTCTTTGTAGAAAAAATTCCCACTGCCGAACAGCAAGATTTGCTGAATAAACGATTCAACCATCAAATAACGGTTACAGAAACTGGCTTGCTTGCAGGGCAAAGTCTGCGTTTTATTAATGAGGCGGCTCGCCATAAACTACTCGACCTTTTGGGCGATTTGGCACTTTTGGGTATTCCCCTGCGAGGCAAAATATTTGCACGCAAACCTGGGCATGGCATCAATACAAGAATGGTTGAGCAATTGCGTCAGCTCATGATTAACCAAAGAAAAATAAAAGATATTCCCGTTTACGACCCCAATAAAGCTCCTGTTTACAATATTAATCATATTTGTGCCAAGCTACACCATCGCTTTCCGTTTTTGCTCATTGATAAAATCATTGAAATTTCAGATAAGCATGTTGTCAGTGTCAAAAATGTGACAATGAATGAGCCTTATTTCCCAGGGCATTTTCCAGGCAACCCTATCATGCCTGGTGTTTTGCAGATAGAGGCAATGGCTCAGACTGGAGGTATTCTTGTTATGGAAAATATTGATGAACCACATGCTTATGATACTTTTTTCCTCAAAATAGATGGGGCCCGTTTCAGAAAAACAGTAATACCTGGAGATACTATTGTTTTTAGACTCGACTTGGTAGGCCCTATACGCCGTGGCCTTGTTGAAATGAAAGGCCGAGCCTTTGTAGGAAATACCTTAGTAGCAGAAGCCGATTTATTAGCACAAATTATCAAGCGCAGATAGCGAAATGCAGCAACCACTAGCAGCCATTCACCCTAATGCAATTATAGGAGAAAACGTTACCATTAGTCCTTTCGTTACCATTGAAGATAATGTGGTTATCGGCGACGGAACATGGGTTGGTTCCAATGCAGTTATTATGTCGGGTGCACGAATCGGGAAAAATTGTAAAATTTTCCCTGGAGCTATTATTAGTTCTATTCCTCAGGATTTAAAATTTGGAGGGGAAGATTCTATTCTTGAAATAGGTGATAACACTATTATCCGCGAATATTGTACCCTCAATCGTGGCACTGCTGTCAATCAAAAAACATCAGTAGGCAGCAACTGCCTGCTGATGTCTTATGTTCACATTGCACACGATTGCGTAGTAGGTGACAACTGCATCTTGGCCAATAATGCTACACTTGCGGGGCATGTTGTGGTCGAAGCAAATGTATTGTTTGGCGGTATGGTTGCGGTGCATCAGTTTACCCGCATTGGGGCATATTCTATGTTGGGTGGAGGCGTTTTGCTGAACAAAGATGTTCCTCCTTTTGTGCGTGTAGCACGCTATCCAGCGTCATATATTGGTGTTAATGTAGTAGGCTTGCGCCGCAGGGGGTTTTCTCAAGAGGCAATTCAACGCATTCAAGATGTTTATCACCAACTTTTTGTTGTGACACAAAACCGAGCGAAATCTATGTCTTTTATACAAAATCAGATGGAGGAAAGCCCTGAACGAACTATAATTATGGATTTTGTTGAAAATTCTAAAAATGGTATCATCAAAGGCTTGCGCAGGGGTGGGTTATAGTAGACTGTTTTAAATATCAATGCTCAAGCTGATGTTTTTCCTGATGTGTTTTATCTAACCTGCCGAAAACCTGAAAAATCTTTTATGCTGCAAATAGAACTGCAACAAGTAAGTAAGCGTTATCGTTACGAATGGATTCTTCGGAAAATGGATTATCGCTTTTCGGACATGGGCAGTTATGCTATTTTGGGACATAATGGCTCTGGTAAATCTACACTGATGCAGCTTTTATCGGGCTTTTTGTCGCCATCTTCGGGCAAAGTAGTCTTTTCTCTAAAAGATAAAGTGCTAGATATAAACTCAGTATATAAACATGTTTCTTTTGCAGCGCCTTATACCGAATTGATAGAGGAGCTGACCTTGGAAGAGTCTGTACAATTTCATCAAAATTTCAAGCCTTTAATATCGGGCATGACAACAGCCACAGTGCTCGATTTGCTCAAACTCCCACAATCGGCAAGGCAAAAACCTGTACAATTTTTTTCTTCGGGCATGAAACAGCGTTTAAAATTGGCCTTAGCCTTTTTGTCCGATACTCCAGTACTTTTGCTAGATGAGCCCACAATCACCCTCGACCGAGAAGGGGTTGCTTGGTATGGACATTTGCTAGAGCAATATGCCTTGGGCAAACGCCTTGTTGTTATTGCTTCCAATGTAGAGGAAGATTTGGCAGGTTGCCAAGAAAGAGTAGATATTTTGCAATATAAATAGGGCGCTAGCCCATTTCGGCATTCCTTCGGTTTAGCTCCCAAGTCCAAGCAGTAGCCATAATATCGTTTATGTTGTAGCGAGGCCGCCAACCCAATAATAGCGCAGCGCGCTCATAATTGGCATAAATAGCCACCACATCGCCTGCACGACGTGGCCCAATTAAATAGGGCACTTTTCTGCCACTAGCTTGTTCTGTTGCTTTTATAGCTTCCAAAACGCTGACACCTTCACCTATTCCTACATTAAAAACCTCAGATCCTTGTTTATTTCTACCCTCTAAGAGGTAACGCAAGGCACGTGTATGCGCATCGGCAAGGTCCATAATATGTATATAATCGCGAATACAAGTACCATCGCGCGTGTCGTAGTCACCTCCGTGTACGGTCAATTCGCTACGAATACCTAGTACTGCTTCCATGAGGATGGGAATAAGGTTGCTAATACCTTTTTGGGGCATTTCTCCCAAAAGCCCCGAAGGATGTGCCCCGCCAGGGTTGAAATAACGCAGTAGAATTGCTTTTTTATCAGGATTGGCAATTATAAAATCTTCTATAATGCGCTCCCCCATTTGTTTTGTGGCAGCATAAGGGCTTTCTGCCTGCCCCAAAGCTGTCGTTTCAATAACAGGCAAAGCTGTAGTATTGCCATAAACGGAGCAGGAGGAAGAAAAAATAAAAGAACTGATTCCAGAATTTGTCATAGCTTGCAATATATTGCAAAGCCCCTGAAGATTGTTGTTGTAGTATAGAAGAGGCTGTTGCAGCGACTCGGGTACGCTTTTCAGCGCAGCAAAATGTATGACACCTACGGCATCGACGTGCTCTTGGAAAATAAGCTGCAAGGCAGGCATATCGCACAAATCTACCTCATAATTTTGTACACTTTTTCCAAGTATAGCCTCAATACATACCAACACAGCCGCCGACGAGCGCAGATGATTATCTATGGAAATAACCTCGAACCCATTGTTGACAAGGTCAACAATCGTGTGACTCCCAATGTAGCCGCAACCGCCACTGACTATTATCTTGGCCATTTTTTTGCTAATTATTCAGAAATTTCAATTGAAAACGTAGGACAGCCTTGGCCTCTACGGCAGCTTGTAAACATAGCTCCAGCCAAAACTAAGATGAGCGCTAATGCAGCTATTTTTTTTGTAATTTGCATATTGAAAAAATTTTGCTATTTTGAAAATTGAATACTACTTCTGCATTTCCCAAGTAGGGCAACCGCCGCAGCGACGGCAGCTTGTTGTACCCATAGCAACCAACAGTAGGGCAAGGGCTGCAAAGATGACGATTTTTTTTGTTGCTTTCATTTGCTAATGGTATTTTTGATAAAAATTGTTAATGAATTAAGATCTATTGTTTTTCGATGCAAAAAAAACGCATATTAGTTGCGGCACTCAATTGGGGGTTGGGGCATGCTGCCCGTTGTATTCCCATTATCTACGAACTGCAAAAACAGGGCGCAGAAGTTGTTATAGGCTCAGATAATGAAGCACTTTGTATGTTGCAGATGGAGTTTCCTGCACTGGAAACAATAGCATTGCCAGCTTATGATGTGCGCTATAAATATAGTAATATGTTTTTGAATATTGCTCCGCAGGTTCCCAAATTATTACGCATGTTATTCTTAGAACGCCGTTTTTTGAATCGTATTATAAAAAGCATCAAAATTGATGCCTTAATTTCTGATAATCGTTATGGACTTTACAGTAAATCAATCCCAACTGCTTTTTTAACACATCAACTTAATATTCAGATTCCCAACCCCTTGGTAAGTGCCTGGATAAATGCGATGAACCAGCATTACATGCAGCAGTATAGCTTTGTATGGGTTCCCGATTTGGCAGGAGCAGATAATTTATCGGGCACATTGGGGCATGGGCTATCTTTGCCCACAATTCGTTATATAGGGTCTTTATCGCGTTTGCAAAATGATGTTCAACCCATTAGCGATTACGATATGGTCGCAATTTTATCGGGGCCTGAGCCTCAGCGAAGCTATTTTGAAGAAAAGTTGAAGGAACAAATGCTTGCACTTCCTTTGAAATCAATTTTGGTGCAGGGGCGCCCCGAAAGAGAAAATAGCTTACAAGTAGAGGGGCCGTTGACGATATTGCCCTTTGCCAATAGCAATACGGTGGCTGCACTGATGCAACATGCCAAACTATTTATTGCTCGTTCTGGCTACAGCAGCCTCATGGATATATCAAAAATGGGGGTCAAACCCTTGTTACTTGTACCAACACCAGGACAAACAGAACAAGTATATTTGGCTAGACAACTCGCTGCAAAAGGGGCAGTTATGTATCAGGAACAGTCGAGGTTGGACCTACATGCGGCTTGGCTCGGGCGCAACTCAACTTTGGGAATTGGCGATAGCGATAATGCTTCATTTTTGGAAATTGCTATCGCTGAATTACTTTCTTCTGTAAAAAAGTCATAGAAGATGCTTTAGAACTGCATAAAAATCTCCATATTTGCTCTTTGCACAGCTGCAAAAAGCAAAAAAAAATGTATGCATCAGTTTTACCTTTTGGTTTTAGCAATTTTGCCAGGCCTTGTCATTACGGCATATATTTATTGGCGAGACCGCCACGAACCCGAGCCACTTTGGCTTCTAGTGGTTTGTTTTTTGTTTGGTATAGCAAGTACTTATCCAGCAATAAAGATGGAAGAATTTGGAATTTATGACCTCTATATCACACATTCTAAAGACCCTTTGATGACTTTTACCTTTGCTTTTCTTATTATTGCATTTAGTGAGGAGTTGATGAAATATATATTTTTACGTTATTATATCTACCCCAAAAAAGAATTTTGTGAGCCAATGGATGGCATTGTTTATTCTGTGACCATCAGCATGGGCTTTGCTACTTTAGAAAACGTATTGTATGTAGTAGTGCGATCCGAAAGTTTTTCACAGGCATTGGATATTGGGTATTCGCGTATGTTTACGGCTGTGCCAGCACATGCTGCTTTTGCAATGATAATGGGCTATTTTGTGGGCTTGGCAAAGGCTAAGCCCGAGGCAGAATCTTTTTATTTGCTTTCAGGACTTGGGGCAGCGGTAGTTTTGCATGGATTGTACGACTTTTTTATCTTTCAGGAAATGTCGGAAATGCTTACTATTTTTACTTTTGTGACACTTATAGGAACTATTGTGATGGGAAAATTCATGATACATTGGCATGTAGAAAATTCACCGCATAAAGATGGAATCGACGAGATAGAGAAAGGTTGCGAGACAGAAGAAGATTTATAAATTTTGCTTTTTTATGGTTTTGAGTGCAAATTTTTGTCATAATTTCCTTAGGTCAAAAGCCCCAAATTGCGCAAACCCAAAACCGAACTTTCAAATGCCGCTCTTGTTTTTACTTCGATAATAATTTTGGGATAATTATCAAGTTGTTCCAATGCAGGAAAAAAGTTTGAAAAATCTTGGTTACCATCAGTGAAGGCGATATGCTCATCTAATATGCCATGATTGGCATGCAAATGTATGTAAGTCAGCTGATTGCCAAAGCCACGAACCCACTCGTCAAGCGGAATACGAGAATCGGTAAAACAATGTGTGTGGCCAGTGTCTAAACAGCCCTTGAGCCAAGGAGAGTTTATCGTATTTAAAATTTCTGTAATGTAAGAGGCATTAGGCTCGGTTGTATTTTCCAACAAAAGCTCCAAACCATATTCTTCGGCCTTTGCCAGCAGCTGTGGCCAAAAATTTAGCTGTCTTTCTATGAAATTTGTCTTGTGATTGCTGTGTAGATGGTGTACATAATTGAGGTGAAAAACCAATTGCTTTGCACCCAAAGTATCGGCTATTTCAATGCTCTGCATCATGCGTTTGTAGCAAACCTCTATAATCCAAGGGTCGCGGGCCATAATTTGCAAATTGTAAAAAGCACCGTGCATCGAGACCGAGCCTTTAAAATCCTTTAAAAGCTCATAAACGCCCAACATGCGCGTCTTCAATATTTCTGGATACAAATTTTCAGGCAGGGAAAACTCTGACAGTTCTACTCCGATGCCCAAGTCGTTTAGGTGTTCGGCTACTTGTGGAACAAAATTGAGAACCGATGCGGCAATATTTTTTGTAGGCATGTAGGCTTAAAATTGCTTATAAAACATAAAAATAGTCTTTTTTTTAAAAACCCCAAAATGCTTTTTGTTTTTACTTTTTAATGGGTTTCACACTCAACTCCGTCCGCAGACCTATATAAAAACTGCGAGCATCGCCAGGCAAGATGCCAGGCCCCGGATAACTTGCTGCCCGACGCGTAAAATAATGGATATTGAGCATATTGTTTACCCCAGCCTGCAACTTGAACCAACGCCAGCTATAACTAAAGGAAGCATCCATTACATAATAAGCTGGAATAATTCCCACTACAGCATTAGGCGATTGCTCAGCATTAGTAGCATCGGAATAGTGCGCAGATGTATAGCTAAATTGATAATTGAAACGCAAATCTTTAAAGTAGAGCGTCATGCCTGTTTTTAGCGTGAGTGTAGGTACTAATTCCAACTTTTTGCCAGCGGCAAAGCTATTCTCATTTTTCAAATAACGCCCATCCAACCAAGCAAAATTGGCAAAAACAATGAGCCCATGCGCACAAGGCTTTTTGCACAATGTTTGCCAAATATCCCATTCTACCAAAGATTCAAATCCAAACACTCGGGCATTGCCTATGTTGCTGCGTAGGGTAATGAGTTGCAAAATAGTTGTATTTTCAGGGTCGGGACGCTGCACTTGCAGGTTGCCAATTCTATTATTATAAGAAAGGTAAAAAAGGCTGAGGTCGAAATTGAGAAAACTTTTCCATTTACCGCGAAAGCCAAGGTCGGCATTAAAGCCCGATTCATCTTCCAAATTGAGGTCAACCTCCTGATTAGGATTGATAATGCGCATATCATTAAAATTGACAGCACGGTAGTTTTGAGAAAAATTGGCATAAATTTCCAAACTTTCTTTGGGGCGGTAGCTTGCGCCCAACCCAGCCAAAAATACAGAACGTGGCAAATTGCGGTTTTCATAAATAGCCTCGTTGCGCAGGGTGTCGAACCCGTTGTTGCTGGGAACTACCACTAAATCTTGATAATAACCTTTGGCCGAGGTGCTTATAAATTCATATCTGATACCTGGCGTGATGCTAAAATGTTTACCTAGAGTAAAATAATTCTCTGCAAAAAGTGCGGCATTAAAACTAGGAAAACGATAGTCGGAACGCAAAATACTTTGCGCTGAGCTGAAGCTAAAATCGACAGAACTACCCGTGCTATCGCTGTTTGAATAGCCTTGTGCCTGTTCGGTAAAACCTTTGTAAAGGCGCAGCCCACCCAAAGCAACGGAGGTATTACCTGCAATTTTGTAACGATGTAGCACACGTGTTTCGTTGCCGATGTTGTGGTAGGCACCCCGAATAAGGTCGCGCGGACCACCATAATCGACGCGGTTTATAGGTGTAAGGTTGCCCAACGATTGTCGTTCGGCCCAAAGACCAAAATTGCGAATATTTATTTTAGTTTTTTCACTAATGCGATAATCAATAGACAAGGAGCTGATATTCCAATTGACTTTGAACCAATTGCGCGGGCGTTCGCTCTGTCGGGGGTCTTGCGAAAATTCTATATCGGTCAACCCACCTGGTTGCCTTGCAAGGTAACGCATGCTTGTTTGTTCAAAATTTATTTTCAGTTTATCATTTATCCTGTATTCTAATGCTGCATAGCCGTTATGCACTTCAAATTCAGAAAAAGGCCGCCAGCCATCACCTCTTTTGTATTGATAATAAGCGTAGTAATTGAGTTTATTTTTTGCAACGGTGCCGCCGACACTATTAAAACTATTAAAAAAATTGAAAGAACTATAGGTATTTTCGCTCACAAAATTGAAGGGGCTGTCTTTTGCGCCTTGTTTGATGCGGAAGTTGAGCAGGCCGCCAAACTGCGTGCCGTATTGTAGGGATGCTGCTCCGCGAATCAGCTCTATTTGTTCTAAAGCCTGCGCTGGAGGCGTATAGTAAGATTCGGGGTAGCCCAAGGCATCGGCGCTGATGTCGTAGCCATTTTGGCGAGTATTGAAATTGGAAGTACGATTGGGGCTGAGGCCACGACCACCTATATTTAGCTGTATGCCAGAGTTGTCATTCTCCCAAATATTGAGCCCTGCAACTTTTGCGTAAATCTGCCTGCTGTTATTTGCCGCAAGGTTTCCTTCTATTTTATCTAAACGTATAATTTCCGATTTTTTTGCAGCACCAATCACCATGTTATCCCAATCGACAGCCCTGAAATGGTCTAAGCCATAGTTGGCATTATCATCAGATACAATAACTTCTCGGGTTTGAAACTCGAAGGGTTTGAGTATAATATTGAGCACAAGGTCTTTATTGTCAATAGAAAACGCTAAAGTTTGGCTTGTAAAACCATCTTTGAGTACCAATAGCGAATAATTGCCAGGGGCGAGGCCGTCAAAAATAAAATTCCCTTTTTTGTCGCTACTTTTATTCGGTACCAATTCTTGTACAAAAAGTTCTACATTTGGAATAGCCAAGTTTGAACTATCGGAAACGGTTCCTCGTAGCCGAAAAGACTGCGCCGATAAATTAGCTGCAAAGCAAAAATAGAAGAACGCGAAAATTACTAAAGTTCTCATAAGTCGTTGTACTGAATAATCCAAGATTTTGACCCCAAACCAGTTTTCTCTTTTGCCAAATCTACTTTGGGGTCGATAAAACGCCGAGCAGGGCGACCATTTAGCGACACAAAACAATCTACACTAACTTCGGGGTTTTTATAACCCTTTTTGTTTTTAAAATCGGCTGCCAAGTGATGCGCAAACTGCAAAATAAGGTCGGGCTGATAGCTCATAAATACTTCTTGTTTTGCGCTCAGATAGTCGCGGTTATTCACCTCACTTTCCAAGCCGCTTTCGGGGTCGCGAACTTTAAAGATAGCAGTACCCGTTTTTTCTACTACCATCACCTTCCAAGCAAATCGGAAACCTTCTTCTGTCCAAAGTACATTGCCTGGATATAGCCAATGTCGAAGCGGAAAAAGGAGTTGGCAGATTACAAAAAGCCATAATAACCAAGGCATTTTTAAGGTTGAAGTAGCTATGTTTTGCTTTACCTTGTTAGCGTATTTTAATTTAGACAAAATAAAAATAAGCTCAAAGGTACTGATTATTTTTTGATGCCAAAATCCTGAGAAGAAAATTAATGCGAAAGCAATCATTGCCAACGGAAAAATTCCAATATTGAAAAGTAAGGCCGTGAATATATGAAAAACAACAACAGCCAAATAAGCCAAGGCGCGGCTAGGTTTCCAACTCAGTAAAAAAGGAATACTGAGGTCATAAAATGCGCCAAACCATGAAAAAAGATGTGCCGTCAGTGGCCAAGCTAAATAGGTGCCAACGAGCGGAAAATCGCCCTGCCTTGTCAGCCAAATGCTCAGCGGTTGTGCCGATAGCAGCCAGTCGGGTTGCAATTTTGCAATACCTGCATAAAAATAAACGAATCCTATCTGAACTTGCAAAACCAAGATGCTCCAGCGGGGCACTTCTTCCAAATATAGCTGAGGCTTTCGCCAAACATCGACTGCATAACGCCGATTTGCAGGTAAGTAACAAAGCAACAAAGCTAGAAGGCTAATGAGGTAATAATGATTGAGGTAATGTGTGAGGTCTAATAACTCAAAATAACTAAAAAGAACAAAAAAAATGATTGTTCCTACCCTATACCAAGCACCCAACATGATACTTAATGCAGCTACTAACATTAGCCCATAAAGTAGCCACATAGCAGTAGTACCCAAAGGTTGCACCCATTCAAACCCATAAAATTTGAAAAAGAAAGAGGGGCGTATATAAAACTTCTCGACAAAACCCAAATAGAGATTTCTGCTTAGCGCAAAAAGCATGATTGCGCCAAACAATATCCTAAAACTGACTAAGGGTGCAATGCTCAGCCTCTGCTGAATCCATGGGAGGTTCATGAAGCTTTATTTGTTAAAGTTGAACTATTTTTTGTTGTTTATAGCAAAAATACTTATCTTAGGAATTGATTAGAAATAAATTGAACAAAAGGGGCTCTACAAAACGCAGCGATAGTGGTGATACCGCGACCACACAGTAGCCCGCCTTAAATATAACGTCAAAAACAGATGGGCATAAATTTTGTTTTGATGACAAAATCATTTTTCCTTCAAAAATAAGAGATAAGACCCTTTAGATTAATTTTTTATGTTATTTTGATACTATTTTTATAATTTAGTCGTTAGAAAAGAAAGAGTTTGCTAATTTTACAGCATATTTCCCAAAAATGTAGGTTTTTTTACCCTACAAAGATTGTTTTGTACAACACAAACATACATAAAAATCTGATTTTATAACCTCATACCGGACTTTAAAGATGCAAAAAATATTTTCTACACTTTGTTTAATATTGGGCCTGAGCATTGCCGGGCAGGCTCAAAGCGGCTATAAACCAGCCTATCCTTTCGAGGTAGGGTTGCAATTGGGCACTACAATGTTCCTTGGCGACTTAGGCGGACAGTCAGGCATTGGTCGTCCATTTTTGCGCGACTCCGACTTCAGAGCTATTAAACCTGCTATCGGTATCTTTGGTCGTTGGAACCTAGGAGCTTATTTTTCTGCTCGTGTGGACCTAAACTACTTAATGTTGGCAGGTGATGATAATCTTGCAAGTGTGGGTGCTCGTAATCAATTTAGAGGAGAAGACCCTACTCGTGGTGGCGGAGATGATGCGTGGTATCGTTATTACAGACAATTAAATTTCCGCTCTCGTGTATTCGAGGCTTCCATTGCTGGTGAAATCATTCCCTACAACTTCGAGTTGGGTGGTGGATACCAAGGATATAGTGTTTTATCGCCTTACGGCTTTATTGGTATCGGTATTTACAACTTCAAACCACAAGGTCAGTATGAGGGTACCTGGGTTGACCTCAAACCATTATCGACAGAAGGACAAGGTTTTGTAAATGGCCGTGTTCCTTATAACCTTACGCAACTCAACGTGCCACTCGGTTTAGGTATAAAATGGTCTTATAATGACCAGTGGGCTATGTCTTTGGAAGTCAATCACCGTCTTACTTTCACCGATTATATCGATGATTTAAGTACCGACTATGTCGACCCACAACTATTCTATGACAATATGCCAATTGACCAAGCGCGTATTGCCGAGAGAATGGCTCGCCGCTCCGTAGAGGTTGACCCTGGTTTTATCAATGGTGAAGTTTCTGCGCCAAGCGCGCAACGTGGCGACCCCAAAGATAATGACTCTTACTATACAATCACCGTGCGCTTTAGCTACTTTATCGACCCATCTTCTGTGGGTGGTGGTCGCCGCTACGGGTGCCCTGTTTGGTAAAACAAATATTAAAATAAAAGAGATTTTTTTTCTCAAAATATAAAGGATGGCTTTTGGCTATCCTTTTTTTGTGGGCTGTTTTATGAAATTAGTACAAAAAAACAAAAGCGATTCGGGAGGCAACCGAACCGCTTTCTTAATAACCCTTTTAACTAACCTAATAAAAACCTATTATACTGATAACGATAATCGTGCCAAACTGTTTGAAAAATTATTGAAAAACAATCAGTTTCGTCGAAAATATTTGGTCTTAGTTATTTGTTTTAGAATTCATTAGGCAAAGTCTTTATTGGCTTTGTCAAAGTCTTCGGGGATGCCAATGTCAATAAAATAGCCTTCTTGTTCTATACCATAAAATAGCATTTCGGATACAAAATGCTCCATGAAATCCTTTTCAAAAGAAAACTTCTGTCCAAAGCTAAAGTGTTGTTGTAAAAGCCCAGCCTTAAAAATATAGACTCCAGCATTAATAAGCCCTTCTTCGCAAGATTGTTTTTCCAAAAAGCTTTTTACCCTGTCGTTTTCACTAGTTTCTACCAATCCATAGCGGTCAAAACGCTGCATACGCCGCAATGCCATTGCCATATCGGCATTTCTATTTTGGTAGAAAGCCGCAAGTGCTTTCAAATCCGATTTGAAGAGTGTATCGCCATTCAAAACGGTCAATAAATCGGTAGAGGGTAATCCTTCCGACGCAAAGCGAATGCCACCACCTGTACCCAAAGGTTCTTGCTCTATGGCATAGGATAGCTTCAGCCCTTTGTAGCTTTCGCCGAAATGCCCAATGATACTGTCCGATTTATAACCAACCGATAAAATAGCTTCGGCAATGCCGTTGGCAAAGCAGTGGTCCAAGACATATTCCAAAAATGGCCGTCCAGCCACAGAAGCCATTGGTTTGGGTACATCGTTGACGACCGATTGTAGGCGGGTGCCAAAGCCCCCGGCCAAGATGAGTGCTTTATTCAAAGTACAAAATTGAAACTTGTTAGCAATTAAAACAGCTGCTCCTCCACAAATTCGCAGATGATATGACCTACCAAAATATGCGCCTCTTGAATGCGAGGTGTATCAGAAGAAGGCATATTGAGTAAAAAATCGCAAAGTTTGTGCATTTTTCCGCCGCTTTCTCCCGTCATGCCTACGACAATCATGCCCTGTTGTTTGGCCACTTCAATAGCGCGAACAATATTTTTGCTATTACCCGAAGTAGAAATACCAAAAAAAACATCTCCAATGCGGCCTTTTGCCCTAAGGAGTCGCGAATAAACTTCATCGTAGCTGTAGTCATTGGCTACGGCAGTGAGGTAAGAAGTATTTACATGCAATGCCTCGGCATAGAGCGGTGTGCGGTCTTTATAAAAACGCCCCGAAAACTCGGCTGCAAGGTGTTGAGCATCGGCAGCACTGCCACCATTGCCTGCAAAAAGTAGTTTTTTATCAGCCTTTAGGGCGTTTACGCAAGATTCATCCACCGCCTCGATAGTTTTTAGGATTTGTACATCTTCCAAGAGTTGCTGCTTTACGCGAATGCTTTCTTGTATGCGTTGTTGTATATGGTTTTGCATAGTTTTTCAAAAAGTAAATAGATGATTACAAAAATAGACATTTGTACAAACAAAAAATACCCAATTTTGTGCAAATTATAAAATCATTTTGTAGATTGTTCTAAAACAAAGACAGAAAGCCCAAATTTCTGAATTTCTTGTCCCAAAAATTTAAAGATTAAAAAACTATTTATGCAAACTCAATCTCGTCCGCTGCGACTTTTCGACCTCACCATGATTGTTGTAAGTTTGGTGATTGGTATGGGTATTTTTCGCACACCTGTAACAGTAGCTCAGGTAGCAACAGGCCCAGGTATTTATTTTTTAGCTTGGTTTTTGGGTGGGCTTGTGGCTCTGTCGGGCGCTTTGACTTATGCCGAAATAGGCTCGCGCTATCCAGTAACGGGGGGCTATTACAAGATTTTTTCTCAATGTTATCATCCTTCGGTAGCTTTTGCCATCAACTGCATTATTTTGGTATCTAATGCCGCCTCTGTTGCGGCGGTGGCACTCATCGGGGCAGAATATGCAGGTAATGCTTTTTTTACTCCTGAACAAAATACCGTAGAAACACAAATGTGGATAGCAGGTATCTGCATTGCCCTGTTTTATGGGGTCAACCTCTTGGGACTACGCCTGAGTGCTGTGGTACAAAATGCGCTAATGCTTTTTTAAATTGGCCTCATGTTGTTAATGATAACGGCGCTGTTTGTTGCACCAGATGCCAATATAGGAGTGGTTACAGACCCAAATGCCCCTACACCCGATTGGTTCGATATGGGTAGGGCGTTGGGCGTATGTTTAGTCGCTGTTTCCTTTACCTATGGTGGTTACCAACAAAGTATCAATTTTGGAGCTGAAGTGCACGACGCACATCGCATTATGCCCAAGGCAATTGTTATAGGCATTGGATTGGTTTTGATATTGTATATGACTATCAACTATGCTTATTATCGCGTTATTGGTTTCCAAGAACTCACTTATGCCGAGTCGATAGGCGCAGTGATGGCATCAAAAATATTTGGCGAATCGGGATTTCAGACAGTATCTTGGCTGCTTTTTTTCTCAGTTTTGGGCTACGTGAATGTCAACCTTTTGTCCAACCCACGTGTCATGTTTGCTATGAGCGAAGAGGGGACACTGCCCGCTTCTTTTCAGGAAGTGCATCCCAAAACAAAGGTAATGACAACGGCACTTAGCGTTTTTACGGTAGCCGCTCTTTTTACCTTGTTCTATGCACGTGAATTTGACCAAATACTCAATTATATCATGTTTTTGGACAGTATTGGTATGGCAACTTCGGCAGCTACCATTTTTTATTTCCGCAAACACAACACGATGCCTGAGGGCAGTAAAGAAATTTACAAAGTGCCGCTATATCCTATTTTACCAGTATTTTTTATTGCGGCCTATAGTTTTGTTGCCTTGAGCGTTTTTGTAAAAAAGCCCGAAGCTGGAATCAACGGACTGCTCATCTTCGGGGCTTTCTTTGCGACCTATTGGGGCATACACTTTTGGAAAAAATTCTTTCACAAATAATTTTGTTTCCTTTACCATTTTTGTGAGAGCCAACCATGCAGTCTCATATTGTGTGCATCTTGTCACTTTTGGCGACGAGAAGCTCGGCACAAGTGAATCGTTTCAGCGATATTAGATAGGTTTTCGCTCAATTAGAAATGGCTTCTTTTTTACTGCTTTCTATTTTGAAATCTTTATTTTTAACAATAATTGTTTGCACCGTTCTATTCTCAAGTATTCTGCCGCCCATATTGGCAAATTCATCCCAAGTGAGTTTGATTTTTCCTTCAGCTGTAACTTCTATCGAAATATCGAGATAATAAGAACCTTCAGCATCGGGGTCATTGCCCAAAATAACAGCCTTTACGCTGTTGCCATCTTTGTCTAAAAGCGCGGCACAAAGCATACCTTGATTGCTCATCAAGTAGGTTTCATTATACTCATTCTTATAATCTTGAGGAAAATTTGTACTAAAAATGAGCAATGACTGCTCATCGAGCAAGGTAATTTTGGCAATTAGCACCCCTCCCTTATCTGCTGTTTTAATAGCTTCTTTTTTACCTATTTCATAAATTTTGGGAATAAAATCGCCCAAATTAGGAATAAACTGCGCCAGTTTTTTGTCAGCATAATATGATTTCAAAAAAGCTTTTTTTACAAAAAAATTGGAGCTATAATCTTCTATTTTTAAAGTTTTACCAGTATTTGCATATAGCTCCAATAAATCTTTGGCTGTTTTTGGAATTTTAGCTACTGGTTCTAAGCTGATAGCCATTTTTTTTCCTTTGTTGTTAGTCCATTGCCCCTCTAGTTTTCCACTGTTCGCACTATGGTTCAAGTTGAAATTCTCTTTGTACTTAGTTGAATAATCCTCAAAGCTCAAGTTAACTTTTGAACCAGCTATTTTTCCCCCATTCATCTCAATAGCAGCTCCTTTGCTCGATTCATAACCATAAAAAGCACTGCAAGAACTTCCTTCTAAGTAAGAAATATAGAACCAAATAGGTAAATCGTTTATTGCACCCTTATACCAATTATTGGCAATCAGTTTGTTAAAGGATTCCAACTCCTCTTTTTGGGGTACATTTGGTTCTTCTTCTTCTTCTTCTTTTTCTGTTGGCAATTCATTGTCATTCGTTGCCGAAGGGTCGGCATTTTTATTTTCTGTACTACTTGTTGTACAGGCACTTAGTGCTAAAAAAAGTAGGAATAATATGATTGATTTTTTTTTCATTTTGTTGAGGTAATTTTCATTTTTAGAATATTTTCAAAGGAATGAATTAGAAATAAATTGGATAAAAGGAGCGTAAAGGTCTTTGTGATAAACAAGGCGACCAAAGCTCTACAAAGGAGCGCGAACCGCGTGGCAACCGCTCATCGGACTTGGTCAAGTCGTTTTTAAGCCGTTCCAAAGTTAAAAAACTTACTTATATTTTGATAACGTTTCTTAAAATAT
>Ga0163144_10013425_pt1 | contig 17103 bp, 10 predicted proteins | sample OliLak19BULKMAT1_FD_123175 | JGI IMG/M metagenome (GOLD analysis project Ga0163144, IMG submission 123175) | Freshwater microbial mat bacterial communities from Lake Vanda, McMurdo Dry Valleys, Antarctica - Oligotrophic Lake LV.19.BULKMAT1 | ecosystem: Environmental > Aquatic > Freshwater >... | reverse complement strand
TTGAAGTCGGCACCGCACGTCGGGAGAAGAGCAAACGAGCCAGAGATGTTGAAGAACACGCCATCGACGGGGGCGACCTTCACGCGCGCCGTGAGCGAGGTCAATCCCGGTGCCGACACGGTGACCGAGCCGGAGTTGGGCGCGCTCGCGGCAAGCACGAACGGGAAGGTCTGGCCGCCGTCGAGCGAGAGTGTGATGGCAACGCGGGTAACGCTGAGCGGCGAGGGCGCGATGGCGGCGGCGTTCCACTGCACGTTCACGGCCGGGCCGCGAACGATCTGGCCGGCCACGGGCGCGCTGACCACAAACGGAACAGTCCCGCCGATACGAACGTTAACAATATCTGAGATCGTCGCGGTGCCCTGATTGTCGCGAACGGTGGCGCGGAACTTGCGTGTCGCACCAATAAACGTGGGCATCCGCTCGCCGATGTAGCTGACCCCCGCGAGCAGGTCGGGCAGGCGGGGGAACGTGCGGGTGGGGCTTGCCGACGGCGGGAAGCTGCGGAACAAAGCCGAGCTGCCGTTGTCCACACTTGTCGGTCCGGTGAGTCGCTGGGCGGGGCCAACATCAAGCTCGTCCCAGGAATACCCAAGAGCGGGCGAGTCATCAGTGGCGGCGACCGTGAGCGCGAACGGCGTGCTTGGGGGAATGAACCTGTTGCTGGGCGTGATGGACGTGATGACCGGCGCGCCGGCGTTGAAGGTGGGCGCGGTGGCCGAGCAAAGCGAGGTGCCGCTGGCCAGGAACGAGCGCATCTCCATCAGGCTGCCGGTGTGAAAGTATGGCTCGGCGAAAAGCACGAGATTGTCCGTCTCGCCCTCGCCAACCGTTCCCCCCACCGGGCAGGCACCGGGATACGCGAGAAGTGTTGAGCCCCCGCCCGGTTCCCAGTTGGTAACGTTATTGATATTCGCATTGCAGCGGCCGAGCACACCGTTAAACGTGTGGTTGCCGCCAAACTGATGGCCGAGCTCGTGCAAGACAACCAGGGCCGAGACAGGCTCGAGCTCGCCGCCGCGGGGAATGCCCGAAACGCCGCCCGCCTTGTTCCCGGTGCACACCGACCGCAGATACGCCACCCCGCCGCGCACGCGGGTGAGCACATGCCCAACGTCGAAGTTGCCGCTCCCGATGATGGAGTTGAGCGCCGTGATGTTTGTCCCGAGGTACCCACCCGAGCAATCCGCAGCCGGGTCCGACGTGCAGGACGGATTGGCGTTGGGATACGGATCGGTCGCCGGATCAAAGAACGCCAGCAGGTTGTTGTTGGCCACCAGCAGGAACCGCACGCCCACATCCACTTCGAACGTGACGTTACAGCGATTCACAACAGTGACAATGGCCGCAAGTGCATCGGTGACGTTCGGCTCGCGGCCCTGTACGAACGACTGATACGCCCCATACTCGCCCGAGCATGCCATGGCCATGCGATAGGTCCGGAGCGGAAACGCTCCCGGTGTTCCCGCGGGCGATTCGACCGGCTCGGCCGGAGTGCCGGCGGCAACATCCGAAGCCGTGCCGCAGGTCCAGAAGCTGTCACGACCGGTGAGGCCGGCGAGAAGATACACGCTCTCATACTCGCGCTGCTGCGCGGCAAACGGATCAAAGAACACGGCGCCTTCACTGGTGCGGATCATGCCGCGCAGACCGTGACTGGTCACATCAAGACGGCCGACGGCGGCGGTGTCATCGATGCCCCAGACGCGATAGGTTTTGAACGCAGGGAACTGCGCCGCCAAGCCGGGCTCCATGATCGGGGCTTCGACAATGCGGAAGCGGCTCATGCGGCCGTCGGGCATCGGGAGCGAAATCGTCGCCTGCTCTGCGGCGGGCGCATTTTCGGCGACCAGCTCGGCCATCTGCAGCTCGTTGTCGAGCGAAGCCCAGTCAATCCGGACGACGCGCCCGCTCTCGGGCCGCACGAATGTCGGCAGGGCCATGATCTCGGCCGGGACGGCGTCAACCGGCGCGAACGACTGGGCAAAGGCCGGTGCCATGAAGGCCGGCAGCATGAACGGCGAGACCACGACCGCGAACGATGCCGCGGAAATCAAACAGTGAGTGACCATGCAGACCTCCAGAAGACCCATTCAGTATGCACCATGATTGGCGGGGCGGCGATGACTGACTTTACAAAATATCCATCTTCAAGGGAAAACTGGGGCCTTCGCCCGGTGCCGCGCTCCGCTTGGAGCGCGTTGTCGGCTATGCCGATACCATTTCGCATGCACGCACGCCTCACCGCTGCCCTTTCTCTTGCGCTCGTTTCGCTCGCCGTCGCATCCGCGGCCGGGCAATCAAACGTCCCGTTTGACCCGCCCGAGAAGAAGAAGTCGTTGGCGCCGGCCACCAAGCCCGATCAGGCCGGCGATGTGTATCAGACCTTGCCGGTGGTCAAACTGGTCGGCGTGAAGCGCGCCTTCGCCATCGCGGCCGATGAGAACACTGCGTACCTGTCGCTGCGTGAATCAAATGAGATTCTCGTGGTCGATCTGGCGGGTAAGAAGGTCACCGCCACGCTTAAAGACTGCACCACACCAGGGCCGCTGCTGCTGCACGGCAATCGTCTCGTCGTAGCGTGCGAGAACGGCGATGTGACGGCATTCGACACCGGCACCCTCAAGGTGACCACCACGGTCAACCTCGGCAAGCGCGCGTACATACTGACGGCCGCGAGCGCTGCGCCGGACTGGTGCGTGCTGGTTGCGGCGGAAACCGCTTCGGGTCACAAGGTCGTCAAGATCGCCACCACCGGCGGGCGCTTGCTGCACGAAACGCAGATCGAGGCACCGGCCCTCACGCTGCTGCCCGGCTATTTCAAGCCGGGGGAGCCCAACGATTCAAGCCACTTCACCGTGCTGTTGAGCGGCGGCCGCATCAGTCAATACAAGCACGGCGAGGCGAAGCCCGTGTTCGGCATCACCGAGGCAACACTCGCCCAAGCGACCACACTCGCACTCTGGCGCGGCCGCAAGAAGGCGGCCATTGGCGACGAGGGAGTTGAGAAACTCATCGCCCTGACGGCCAAGGGCAAGGTGCTCATGTTCGGCGGTATGGCCGTTGAGTCGCAGGCCGAGTTCGACTGTGGCCCATCGCCTTCGGAGGTTCGGTTCCTGACGGCCGACCGCGTGTTGATCGGCGGCGGCAGCCTGGACAAAGCAGGAACCGTCGAGATCTTCGCCCGCAAGGCGGGCAAAGCGTTCACGCGTCAGCATCGAGCTGATTCCTCGGCAACCAGTGCCGCGGCGACCATGCTCGTCGGCCCGATGGCAAGCAGCCGGGTGCGTTGGCTCGTTGCTCGCAACACCGCCGAGGGTGTGGATCTGCACCAGTACAAGTTGGCGGGAAACTGAGCGCCCCTTGCGGCATTATCAGCGACTTCGTTTGGTCAGTCAATCAATCAACAGCCACCGAAGTACGCACCCAGAAAGTCTGCCAGATCGTCGGGATTGATCTCGCCGTCGCCGTCAAAGTCCGCTCGCGCGTTGAACGGCACGGCGAAGAACGCCCCGATGTAGTCGGCGATGTCGTCGGGGTCGAGGCTCCCGCTGTTGTTGAAATCTGCCCGGCAGTTTGGCGACGGTGCCACCGCGACTGGCGCCAGGAATCCCGGTACAAATACAAACCTTCCTCCACTGAGCGGCTGCCCTGAAGCGGGCTGAGTGATGGAACACATGGCCGTGAAACGACCGTTCGCCGCCGTTCCACCGCTCGATATACTGCTGGAGACCATCTCGACCTGGGCTATCACCGCAAGGGGCGTGGCCAGCGTGCAGGCGGCACTGATCATCACCGGTTTGAGATTCATCGCTCACCGCCCTTGACGATGACCTGACCGCCCGGTGGAAGGTTCGTCGCCGCCAGCGCCGCCTCGAGCGCCAGCAATCGGTTGCTCATGGCCTCATGCTGGGCCTGTAGCGTGCCGATCGTCTGCTGCTGTGCCGCGATCTGATGCTGCTGCGCTTTGATCGCCTCGACGCTCACCGCCACAATGCGCGAGTAATCGAGCCCGATAGGTGTTCCCGATTCGTCGTTGAAGACGATCTCCGGAATCACTTTCGCCACCTCTTCGGCGATGAATCCCAGATCCCGCCGATTGGCAAATCCTTGCGGCGCTCGATCGTTCCACGTGAACCCGACGCCCCGCAGCGAGAGGACGAGTCCAAGGGCATCGTCGATGGTCTGCACGTTGTCCTTGAGTGCCGCCGTTGAGGTCTGCACCACGCCGAGGCAGCGGAGGCTTCCTGCAACCTCGAGCCGGAACCCCGGGGTAACAACGGGCGTACCGACGGCGATGGAATGGTTCGGAAACGCGAGATCGCCCAGAGCATTGATAATCCAGGGGCCGCCGTTGTTCAGCATCGGCGGAATGCCGGTGATACCAGCCCACGGAACGCTCTGTGCCGATGAAGCGCTCGCGGCGGACTGCGCCGTGCCGGCGGTGTCGGCATTGGCTGCACGTTGGGTAAACGTCGCGTACGGTGCCGGGGTGATCATCTGCCGGGGCTGAAGGGTCGTAAAGCTCGCTGACTGTCCGTCCTGCACGCTGAGTTCCACCCAGCGAGCCGCCCCGTTAAACGCTGCGGAACCAAAGTCGAGCTGCGCCGAGAAGAGCCCGCTTGAGACCGGGTAACCGGCGAGCTCAATCTGCGGCCCGGCCTGCTGACCACCAGTCGAACGATCCCAAAGCGAGAACCGAAGGTTGACGGATCCGTTGATCGCCGCGCCGTCGGCCTGCAAGTGGCCTTGAAATGTAAACGCGCTCCCCGCCGACACGCCCGAGCTATAGAGGCACAGGCTCAAGTTATGGCCCGCCGTCACCATCGAGAAGCTCGATCCCGGGGGGAGCGCGGGCGGGGTGATCTGCTCATAGAAGTTCTGGCCCCATGCCGCGAGTTGCCCGTCGCTGCGGAGCGCGAGACTGTGGAAGTGGCCGGCCGCCACGTTCGAAACCGTCACGCCGGCCGGGAGCGCCGGCACGATGCTCTGGCCATACGAGTTGTTGCCCCAAGCCAGCACCGCACCGCTCGCCGTGCTGGCCAGGGCATGACTGCCTCCGGCCGCGATGCGCACGAAAGAGCCACCGCCCGGAGGGAGCGGTGCATTGCATTGACCCAGGTTGTTGGCGCCAAAGGCCATCACCCGTCCATCGCTGCGAAGCGCGAGGCTGAACGCCTCACCCGCCGCAACCGCCACGTACGTCGTGCCCGCCGGAAGGGCCGGCACGCTGCACTGTTGACTGGTATTGAGCCCCCACGCCACCACCACCCCGTCGCTCCGCAGCGCGAGGCTGTGGAGATATCCGGCCGACACGGCCGAATAGCGAACGCCCGCAGGTGCGGCGGGAACACCGCACTGCCCTTGCGCGTTACTGCCCCACGCCACGATGTTGCCGGCGCTTGTCAGCGCCAAGTTGTGCGAGGAACCGGCGCTCACGGCCGTATAGACCGTGCCGACAGGCAGAGCGGGGACATCGAGCACACCGCTGCCGCTGTTGCCCCACGCTGCGATCGTGCCGTCACTTCGCAGGGCGACGCAGTGCAGGTTGCCCGAGGAGGCGCCGGTGTAGCCGACATTGGCCGCCAACGGCGGGACCACGCGCAGATCGAACGCCGAGTAACCAAAGCACACCGCCTGCGTAGTGGCCGTCTGCGCCACGGACGCTGATGATGCAAACAGCCCAAGCACGCCCGAGCACGCGCTGGCGAAGACAAGCCTGACGAACGAGGTTGATCGCACAAAAACACCCCTTTGGATTTCAGAATGACTCCCCGACCCAAAACTCAGCACCTCATCCGCAAATGAACCGAGGATGAGGAAAGCTCCACACTCACTATGCTGGAAAAATGGATTTCGCCCACCCAATCGACGGAAAAGACGTGAGATGAAATCAATAACCCGCTTCGAGGGGGAGAAACCGGGCTTCTTGGGGCTCGATTTGTGGGAACCCAGCCCCAGTTCCTGACCCCCCAAGCCACGGTGGCGACCGGTGAACAGGACGCGAGGCTCAACAAGCGAAGCGGGCGGTGCCGCGTGCAGCACCGCCCGACTTCACGAACCATTGGAGTATGAAGACCCGATCAGGATCAGTTCGTTAGCAGCCGGCGAAGGAGGCGCTGATATAGTCGGCCAAATCATCTGATTTGACCAGGCTATCGCCGTTGTAATCGCTGCCGGTCGACCGGAACCGCAGTTGGCCGGGGAACCTGCCCGCGCTGCCCGCGACGACGCGAGCATCGTCGTTTCTACGTCACATTTGGCGTATTCTGCCCTGCGAACACTTCCCGTGTATGAGCTTCAATCGCTCTCCGCACGCCGGTTGTATCACTCGCGACCAGCAGATTCGTTCCTGTCGGGATTTCGCGTACCGAACCTCTGCCGCTCACAGCACCCGCTTCGCCCGCGGGTAACTCCCCAGCACGACCAGATCCTTGCAGTGCTTGCGGGCGGCGGCGATCGCTTTCGTCATCGGCCCGTCGCTCTCATGCCCTTGGGCATCAATAAAAAACGTGTATTGCCAGTTCGTCCGCTTGCTCGGTCGCTTGTCGATGTGAGTGAGGTTGATCTTGGCACGATTGAACACACTCAGCACGCTCACCAGGGCTCCGGGCTTGTTCGCCGCGGCGAACATGATCGACGTCTTGTCGTCGCCGCTGCGCTGAGCGCGCGACCGCGAGATCACGTAAAACCGAGTGAGGTTGTTGGGGTCATCTTCGATCCGCGGGAACAGCGTGTTGACGCCATAGAGGGCACCGGCAAACGCGTTGCCGATGGCCGCGATCGGCCCGCCGACCTTTCCGGCCGGGTCGGTCGCCTCGGCCACCATCTGCACCGCCCTGCTGCTGCTCGCCACCGGCACCAGTTCGGCCCGCGGATACTGCGTAGCCAGCCACGTGCGGCACTGCCCGAAGACCTCGGGCTTGGAATAGATCTTCTCGACCCGGTCTGGCGCGCAGTTGGCCAAGAGCGCATGGTGCACGCCCAGCAGCACCTCGGCATAGACATTCACCTTGGCCCGCCCGTCGCCGGTTCGATCACTCTCTGCATGCCCTGCCGCGATAAACGCGTCGAGCGATTCGGTGATCCCGCCGATGGTTGAGTTCTCAATGGGCACCAGGCCGTAATCCACGTGCCCGCGCTGCACCTCGGTGAACACGCCGGCAATCTCGTGCAGGTTGGCAAACTCGACCGAAGAGCCGAACTGCCGCACCGCCGCGACATGCGAGAACGACCCGGCAGGCCCGAGGTACCCGATCTTGAGCGGCTGCTCAAGCGCAAACGAACCCGACATGAGCTCGCGGTACACCCCCTCGATGGCCCGCGCCGGCAACGGGCCGGTGTTGAGCGCCAGCACCTTGGCCAGCACTTCCTGCTCGCGATGGGGGGCGTAAATCGGAATGCCCTGGCCACGCTTGAACGCACCGACTTTGACGACCAGCCTGGAACGCTCGTTGAGGATTTTGACGAGCTGCCGGTCCAGCCGGTCGATCCCCTCGCGGAGCTTGCCAAGCGCTGCGGGAGGGGCGCCGGCCGCGGCGGGAGTCGGCGAGGAGGCGCCGGGCACCGGACGCAAAGGTGATGATGTGCCGCGGGTTCGGGATGAGGGCCGTGTTGAGGTGGGTTTGCGCGCTGCCATAGGTCGAACGTTATCGACCGTTCCCCACCCCGCGTACATGGTCTTCCGTATTTTCGGTCGTATGAGCCGGTGAAAATGACGCGCAATCACGGACCAGTAAAGTGGCGAACTGGCCAGTCTTTTCCGGCCGATCAGCCGGTCGCGACGATTGTGCGGGTCGGTGCTAGTGCGGAGTGGCTTGCCAAATGAACCCTGCATGAAGCTCGCCCTTGCGAGTGCCGATGCTTCAGCGTCTCGATGTGATTGGAGTCCCTCGCATGCACACTCGTCAACCGGTCCATCCGCTCTCCCTCACGTCCGGCACCGACCGCTCAGCCCAGGAGCCCGGCTGGCGCCTTCGGTTCCCGGACGCTTCGGCTCAACTGGACCGCACATCCCACGCCGCCCCCGGGACCACCATGACCAACGACCCAACTCCTGAACCCCGCCTCGTCTTCCCACGCCAAGCCGTGGATGCCATGATGGCCTGCAAACGCGCGGCCCACCAGCCGTGCGCGCTCACCACCGAGATCGAGCGCACACTTGAGACGATGCAGCAGAAGCTCGACGAGCTCAAGGAAGACGTCCAGAACTATCGCTTCCCGACCCTCGACGGTCCGCCGCCGCTCGCCGCTTGAACCAGCTGAAGCTCGTTGGCTTCATCGGGCCGCAAGACCCATCTGCGAACGCGCAGGTCGTCAACTGTTCAGGTTTGCGCCCCCATCACACACAACTGCGACACGCAAGCAGGCGGTGGCCGTACACTCCCGGCATGCCTCCGACTTCATCGTCGACCGCCGCCAAGCCTCTCCCGGTTCCAGTCGGTGCCGCCGCGCCCAACGGTTTGCTGCCACCGACCGCCCCCGCCAGCACCGCCATTCCCACCTTCGCTCGCCCCGGCGGTGATGCTGATGCCCTGCTCCGCACCGAGTGGCTCCTCACTTCGGGCACCGGCGGATTCGCCATGGGCACCGCCTTGGGCGCCATGTCTCGGCGCTATCACGGCCTGCTCATCGCCTCGCTTCAGCCCCCCACCCACCGCGTCATGGCCCTCAAGGCCATCGCCGAGACCATCGTCATCAACCCCGGCACTGACGCCGAGCAGCGCATCGACCTCTCGTGCTTCAAGTTCCGGCCCGGCGTGCTCCACCCGCGCGGCGATCAGTACCTCAAGAAGTTCGAGAAAGATCTCACCGTTCGCTGGAACTACGAGGTCCCCGTCTCCGGTGGGGGGGGCGGGGCCCCGATCACCATTGTCAAAGAACTCCACCTCTATCGCGAGGCGGCGGCCGCCTGCGTCCGCTACACACTCTCGACCGGCGGACGCGCCGTCAAACTCCTTCTGCGTCCCTTGGTCGCCGTGCGCGACTTTCACGCCCTCATGCTCCGCGACACCTCGCGCGACCGCTTCCGGGTTGAGCAGAGCGGCCCGGCCGAATGTTGGGTTCGCGCCCAGCCCGCCAACTTGCACCTTTCATCAAGCCACGGCACCTTCCACCGCATCGAGCAGTGGTGGAACGACTTCCACTATGACCTTGAGCGTGAGCGCGGCTACGACTACCTCGAAGACCTCTTTCACCCCGGCCACTTTGAGATCGACCTTCCCGCCGGCCAGCCCGATGCCACCGTCAAGATCGAAGCCGGCGTCAACGCGCCCTCACCCGGCGGCATGGGCACCAGCGTCGAACATTGCCGCAAGCGGCGCTCGGCGCTCATCGAAGCCACCAAGGGTGCCATCGGCGGCAAAGACCCGTCCCCGGCAATGAAGGCACTCATCTGCGCCGCCGACGACTTCATCGTCCGCCGTGTCGCCCCGCCCAGCGGCCCCCTGGCGGGCGGCCCTGAGCGCGTAACCGTGATCGCTGGCTACCCCTGGTTCGCCGACTGGGGCCGCGACTCCATGATCTCGCTCCCAGGGCTCTTCCTCGTCACCGGCCGCTTCGAGGAGGCGCGCGACGTGCTCCTCACCTTCGCTGGCTTCCGTCGCGACGGGCTCATCCCCAACGTCTTTGATGACTACACCGGCGAGGCCCACTACAACACCGTTGACGCCTCCCTCTGGTTCATCAACGCCTGCTGTCAGTACCTCCGCGCCTCGGCTGATTCACTCACCTTCAAACGCGATCTCCTGCCGGCCTGCCTCGACATTATCGATCGCTATTCACGCGGGACTGAGTACGGCATCGGCGCCGACTCCGACGGCCTCATCTTCGCCGGTGACCCCTCGACACAGCTCACCTGGATGGACGCCAAGCGCGACGGCGTCACCTTCACGCCCCGCCATGGCAAGGCCGTCGAGATCAACGCGCTGTGGTACAACGCCCTCGCCTCCATCGTGGAGCTTGCTACCGGTCTCCCCAACGCGGCGCAGCTCACCAAGCTCCGCGACACCGTGGGACTGGCCCTTCGCACGCAGTTCTGGAACGCCCAGCTCGGTTGCCTCTACGACACCCTCAGCCCCTCGCCCGCAGGCTGGATGCCCCAGCGGGAAGTCCGTCCCAACCAGATCTTCGCCGTCTCGCTCCAGCACAGCGCGCTCGAACCCGCGCAGCGCAAGAGCGTGCTTGAGTACGTCAAAAAGCAGTTGCTCACCCGTCACGCTCTGCGCACGCTCGACCCCGCCGATTCGCGCTACAAAGGCCGATACCGCGGCACCATGTTCGTTCGCGACAGCGCTTATCACAACGGCACCGCGTGGCCCTGGCTCATGGGCGGCTTCGCTGAGGCCATCCTCCGCGTCGGCAACTTCAGCCCCGCCGCGCGAACCGAGGCTCGAGCCGTCCTCTCAGGGATTATCGACTTCATCGACGGCGACTGCCCCGGTCAGCTCCCCGAGATCTTCGACGGCGACGACCCTTCCCAACCCGGCGCTGAGCCCCAGCATGCGGGCGGCTGCCCCGCCCAGGCTTGGAGCGTTGCCGAACCGCTTCGCGTGCTCGCCATGATCGAGGGAACCTGAGCCAGCCGGCCGTGGAACCGCCGGCTGGCTACTTCTCGCGCTGGCTGCTTGGCCAACTGGTTACTTGGCCCGTTTGGCCTTCGGCTTGCCACCGGCGCGACGGGCACCCGTCGCGCTAAGGCCCTGCGCCAGCTCGGCATTGGCGCCGCTGTTCGTCAGGTCATACGTGAGCGCCGTAATCGTGATCTTCCCCGCCACCACCTCGGCGACATCCTTGCCCGGCTCGCTGCCATGGAACGCCATCGGCGTGCCGGCCGACCAGTAGTACGTCTCGCCGAGCGGGTTCACGTTCTTCTCAAAGCTGTCAACCAGGCCATGCACGTTCATGGCGCAGACGACCATTTGCGGTGTCGGGCCCTCGCGGTTCGTCACCGGCACATTGATGTTGATGCACGTGTGCGCCGCCAGCATCGACTTGTCGCCTTTGGGCCGCACACTGGCGTGCCAATCAAGCACCCGCTCCATCGCGGCTCGAGCATGCCGGGCCGCCACATCCCATCGCGGGGGCTTGGCCTTGCCATGGCGGTCGTTGTCTTCGGCGATGTTGAGCGAGAGCGCAAACGACGGAACCCCGAGAAACGCCGCTTCCAACGCCGCGGCGCACGTGCCCGAATAGAGCACGTTGATGCCGACATTCGCGCCGATGTTGATGCCGCTGACCACCAGGTCCGGACGCGTCCCCTTGCCAAATCGCTCCGGCCACAGCACCGCCAGCCCCAGCTTGACGCAGTCGGCCGGTCGCCCGTCAACGGCGATGCCCTTCATCCGCTCGGCGACTGTCACGTTCTTGGTTATGAGCGGCTGGCGAAACGTGATGCCGTGCCCCGTTGCGCTCTGCACCGTGTAGGGCGCGACCGGCAGCACATGCCGGGCGAGCGGCCCGCCATACGCCCCGTCTCGATCCGTCAGCGCGTCATAAATCGCCAGAATGCCCTCGGCGCGAATGCCGTCGTCGTTGCAGAGAAGAATGTTCATGGTCATGTTGCCCAGTTCGGCCGCTTCAGGTCAGATGGAAGGGCCGTGTCGCCCCCAAGAGGACCGAGCGTAGAACCCCCCACCCACGCCCGCCCTGCGCTGCCCCTCATCCACCCTCTGTGCGTGGCCCCGGCCCGGGGTTGGTTCTTAACCGATTCGCCGCTCTTTTTCAGCTCCGGAAAACCTGCTTTCCGGCATGGTTTTTTGACCGATTTTCGGCCCCGCTCGCCTATCATTTTCTGGTCAGATTTCGCGCTCTTTTCCAACCCTGTCGCGAGCCCGCAAACTCGAGGTATGGCCAGCAGAAAACGCAAGATTTGCGACCGCTCTTCGGGCCGCCCTTCCTCAGCACGGATGCCCCCCTTGTCCGACTCAAAGCCTACCATCGGATCGTCTGCCTCCACCACCGGCGCAGTGAACGCCGGCAAGCCCGTCGCCGTGGCGCTCGCGACCAATGGTGATGCGCCCGCCGTCAAGCCTCCAAATGAATATGGCGCCGACCAGATCAAGGTCCTCGAGGGCTTGGAAGCCGTCCGCAAGCGCCCCGGCATGTACATCGGCGGCACCGGCATCGGCCCGCTCCACCACCTCATCTACGAAGTCGTCGACAACTCGATCGACGAGGCCATGGCCGGCTTCGCGTCCCACGTCTGGGTCACCATCAACCCCGACGGCTCCTGCGGCGTGCTCGACAACGGCCGCGGCATTCCCGTGGACTCAAAGAAACACGAGAGCCCGCTTTACGACGGCAAGCCCGCCATTGAGATCGCGATGACCGTGCTGCACGCCGGCGGCAAGTTCGAGAACGAAGGCGGCGAGTCCGCTTATAAAGTCTCGGGCGGTCTGCACGGCGTCGGCGTCTCGTGCGTCAACGCGCTCTCCGAATGGCTCGAGGCCGAGGTATATCGCGGCGGCCAGATCCACTCCATCGGCTTCAAGCGCGGCAAAACCACCGAGCCTCTCCGCGTTGTGGGCACGATTCCGGCCGAAAGCCCCCTCAAAACTGGCACGAAGGTCACCTTCATGCCCGATCCAGAAATCTTTCCGGAAACCACGTTCGATTACGCCACGCTCAACCAGCGCCTCCGCGAACTCTCGTTCCTCAACCCCGGCGTCGTCATCACCCTCACCGACGAGCGCGTCGGGCCCGATGGCAAGATTCGCTCCGAGTCCTTCAAAGCAACCGACGGCCTCGTTGAATACGTCAACCATCTCATGCAGGGCAAGCAGCCCGTCAGCGACATCATCGCCATCCGCAAAACCGAGAAGCAGTCGAGCACCTCGTGCGATATCGCCATGCAATATCATGACGGCTACAACGAGATGCTTCTCTCGTTTGCCAACAACATCCACAACAAAGACGGCGGCACCCACGCCCAGGGCTTCAAGAGCGCGCTCACCCGCGCGATCAACGCCTACGCCAAGAAGAACGGTCTGCTCAAAGAAAAAGACCCAGCCCCCAGCGGCGAAGACCTCCGCGAAGGTCTGGTCGCCATCATCTCCGTCAAACTCTCGAACCCCGCCTTCAACAACCAGCCCAAAGAACGCCTCCTCAACCCCGAGATTGAGAGCTTCATCTCCGCCGCCGTCAATGAACAGCTCGAATCCTGGCTCGAAGAGCATCCCGGCGAGGCCAAGCGGCTGTGCAACAAGGCCATCCTCGCGGCACAGGCACGCGAGGCGGCCCGCAAGGCACGCGAACTCACCCGCCGTAAGAACGCCCTCGACGGCGGCAGCATGCCCCACAAGCTGCGCGACTGCAAGACCCGCGATGTAGAAGCCAGTGAAATCTTCATCGTCGAGGGTGATTCCGCCGGTGGTTCCGCCACCCAGGGCCGCAACGTCGAAACGCAGGCCATTTTGCCCCTCAAGGGCAAAATCATCAACGTCGAGAAGGCCCGCCTCGACAAGGTCCTCGCCTTTGAAGAAATTCGCACGCTCATCAGCGCGCTCCGCTGCGGCATCGGCGAAGAGTTCGATGTCGCCCGCCTGCGTTACGGTCGCGTCGTCATCATGACCGACGCCGATGTTGACGGCAGTCACATCCGCACCCTCCTGCTCACCTTCTTCTTCCGCCAGATGCCCGAGCTTATCCGCCGCGGCAAGATCTTCTGCGCCCAGCCCCCGCTCTACCTGCTTGAGTGGGGAACCGGCAAAAACAAGCGCAACGAATACGTCATCAACCAAGGCCAGATGGACAGCGTGCTTACCGAGCAGGGCCTCAACCGGGCCGTGCTCCTTGTGCGCGACGTCAACCAGCCCGGCGCGCCCGTCACCAACCGCCTCGAGGGTGACCCGCTCCGCCGAGCCGTTCGGGTCCTCACACGTCTTCACGAACTTGTCGAGATCGCCCAGCGGCGTGGCGTCCGCTTCAGTGACCTGCTCGCCAGCCGGGCGAACGATCCCACCGGCGGGCAGCGCCTTCCCAGTCACCGCGTCACGTGGACCGGCGGTGAGGCCTTCGCGTGGAGTGAAGAAGAAGCCCGGGCGACGGTGGCAACAAAGGGGCTGCGACTGCTCGACGTACCCATCGAGCCTGCGCCCGCGACGGCTCCAATCCCAACTGCCGCAACCGCTTCGGCCACAGTTACCGCCGCAACCGGCCCGGCCCCTGTCGATACCCGCCGCACCGCCGTCATGCGTGACCTGCACGAAAACCGCGAGCTCGAACGTCTTTTCGAGCAGCTCGCCAAGGCCGGCCTCTCGATCGAGGACTACACCCTCACGCAGGAACAATCCGTCACCGGCGAACGCATGGCCACGCGCTTCGCGTGGGAACTCCGCAGCGACGCTCCCGCCAGCGTCAAGCAGGCCGAGCGCGCCCCCGAAGCCGGCGCCGAACCGGTCGTCAGCACCGACGATGACGATCCTGAAACCGTGGCCGCCGCCGCGGCTTCTGAAGAAAAACTCTCCCGCGTCATCCCCGCCGTCAACCTGCCGGCCATCCTCTCGACACTCCACAACCAGGTCGGCAAGCGCGGCGTCGAAGTCAAGCGATTCAAGGGTCTGGGCGAAATGGACGCCGAGCAGTTGTGGGATACCACGATGGACCCGGCCAAGCGCACGCTCATGCGGGTGACGTGGGACGTCGCCGGTGAGGCCGAGCGGCTCTTCTCCATCCTCATGGGCGAGAATGTTGAAGAGCGTCGCAAGTTCATTGAAGAGCACGCGCTTGAGGTCAAGAACCTCGACGTGTGAACGGGCGGAGATGGTCGGCCGGTGGCGACGGATCATCGCGACATTTTTTCCTCGCTCGCTACTCCAGCAGTTATTGCAGCGGCACGCCGCTTGAAGACGGTGACCCACATTCGGGGCAAGGGAGTTCTGTTGCCAGGCCAGTCCGCGGATAGTCACACTCTGGACAGAGTCCCCGCTTACTCGCCCAAAACCGCCTGACGGCATAGCCGGCCCTGCGCCACCGAAACCCAGCCCGAAAGCAGCGGCGAAGATAAAACGATCAGCATCAACACACCCTCAGGAATGGTGCTTTGGCTGAGCACACCACTGCGGAACACGCCACTGATGAGAGGTAGGACGAGTAGAGTTAGGACGAGCAGGGTGAGGCCAATGCCGACCACCGTCGCGGCGTAAATCGGCCGCAGCGATCGCGAAGGGTGATCAAGAACCGTGGTCATCGCCAGCATAACGACGCCCAAATGCACAATGGCGATTACCACGCCGACAAGCACTGCTGCAACAAACGGGAACATTCCGGTTCCGGAACCGGTGCTCCCCATTGCAGCCGCAACCAAACCGAACCCCGTGACAAATAATGCCACAATCCATCCGACGAGGAGTTGGACGAATCTTGCCATGGCTACATGACGATACTCAGGCCGAGGGTGATCCGCCTTTACCACCCCTGCGATGAACTCGCTGGGGCATTCACAGCGGGCGGCGGCCCGCCGCACTCCGGACACACCGCGCCCTCCGCCAGACCCTCGCGCAAATAGTCACACCTGGGGCACACCCGCGAGTCGCGATCCTTGAAACGCTGAATGATCCGCCGGGCTCGCACAACCGAAACGACCGCCGAGAGCGTGATCACCACTCCAACTCCTACGTACGGAAGGATGAACGCGAGCGGCCCCCGCGAGCCGACCGTGCTCGCAAGCAATGACATCCCCACGACCAGAAGCGTGAGTCCAAGTCCCGTCGCGGTTGCGCCGTACATCGGCCCGAGCGTGCGCGGCCCGTTGTCCGACGGCGTGGAAGTCACGATCACGACGCCCAAGTGAATCACCGCAAACATAATCACTGTCAGAACAGCCCAAACGACACTCACCGCCGTTCCGAAATAAGCGCCAACATAGGACGTCGCCAGCATCGCCACAAGGGCAGCAAGCAACGCCATTACCCAGCCGGCCAAGATCTGAAAATAGCAAGCCATACAGGACACCACAATATCGGACCGATCTCACTCTCGCTCGCCCAGCCGTTTGAATCCGAAGCCCGCAGTAGACTCCCGCCACGGCCAAATAACACCTTTCCAGTTTCCGCCATTCCCCCAAACTGATGTGACCCCCAACATCGCCCTCACATTTGGCTATTGATCGGGTGGTCAATTGCCCGATCTTCGGGCATGATATTGAGGCGGTGCTGGACGAGTCTGCCGCGAGAGCCTTTGCCCACGATTCCGATCTTTCGGACCCGTGTCGCATTGTCCCCGTGTCGAACTCGTCACGCAACCGTAATGTAGTTGAGGCCTTCAATTGCTGACAGCCTGTGCAATGTACAAGAATCGCGCTGCCTCCTCGCCGCGCTCGGAGCCATCATGACATCGAAGAATCCTCGCACCGCTCATGCCCGCCTTGTGATCACCAGCGTGGTCGCTGTCGGCGTGATCGCCGCGCTTGCCGGCGGTCAGGTGCCAGTCTCATCAGCCATCCCCGGCTCAGACTCCGCTCCGCCTCCGCGCACGCTCATCGGCGGGCCGGTTGCGCCCGAGCTCGCCCGCAAGCTCGACGCGCTCGACTGCAAACTCGATCAGATGTTCGGCGACGTGATCGCTCCCCAGCTTGACCTGCTGCGTTCACGCGCCGTGCGCGAGGCGGCCCGAAACTGGCCGCAAACCTTCCCGCCCACGCAGTGGGCCCCGCCTGTGCTGCCCGCGTGGCCCGGAACCGGCGTCGCCACACTCGGCGATATCCCCGGCGGAGAGGCCGCGGCCGCACCCATGGCCGCCTGCTTCAGCCCCATCGATCCTCCCTCGCCCGAGCGCATGCTCGAGATCTCTCTGGCTATGCAGGATCAGGGCCTGGTTCCCCAGTATCAACTCGGCACGCGCTGGACGGGCGTCGTCGGCGCGCCCATCGCGCTCTCGTGGAGCCTCATTCCTGACGGCACCAACATCCCCGGCGGCGGCGGCGTCGGCGAGCCTGCCGCGCCGTCAACGCTCTTCGCCCGCATGGACACGCTCTTCGGCGCGGCCAACCGCGCCACCTGGATCGCCCAGTTCCAGGCCAGCTTCGATCGCTGGGCCGCCCTCACCGGCATCTCCTACACCCGCATCACCTTCGGCGGCAACGCGTGGGACGACGGCGCGGCCTTC
>Ga0163144_10013424_pt1 | contig 17104 bp, 5 predicted proteins | sample OliLak19BULKMAT1_FD_123175 | JGI IMG/M metagenome (GOLD analysis project Ga0163144, IMG submission 123175) | Freshwater microbial mat bacterial communities from Lake Vanda, McMurdo Dry Valleys, Antarctica - Oligotrophic Lake LV.19.BULKMAT1 | ecosystem: Environmental > Aquatic > Freshwater > Lake... | reverse complement strand
CCGTGTGGAATTGCCCCCGGCCGCGGAGCTGCGCACCTGGCGGGTGCTGGGTCCGAGCCTCGATGCGGTCTCCAAGACCTTGACGGCGATGGCGGCCCGGGGCGTGCTGTCCGAGCCCGCCCAGGCCGGCAAGCAGCCCGTGCAGGTGATGATCGAGGTGGAGCCCAAGTCGTCGACACTCATCGTGGCGGGCGATGCCAAGACCTTCGAGATCACCGAGAAGGTTCTCAAGGACCTTGCGCTGATCCCCATCGAGAAGGGCCTTCGTATCATTCCGGTCGCGAACGATCAGGCCGCGCTGGTGCGATCCCGGGCTCTGGAAATCTACTCGGCCCAGGTGGCGCAGGTCCCCGATGCCACCCCGATCGAGGTTACGGTCAATGAGTCCAGCAATTCGCTGATGGTGGTGGCCGACGAGGCCGGCATGACGCGCTTCGTCAAGGTGATGGACGAACTGTCGCGCCAGTCGGGTGCCCCCCGCGAAATCCGGTTGATCGAACTCAAACTCGCCAAGTCCGCCGAGGTGGTTGGCTTCCTGCGGGATCTCGTCGCGTCGAGCGACACGCTCAAGATAAAGGGCGGGGCCGCTCCCGAGTTTGAGCCGATCGAGGCGACGAACAGCATCATGGCGGCGGCCCAGCCGGGACAGTTCGCGATTATCGAGGCTCTGGTTCGCGAGCTCGACAACGCCCAGACTGCCGACCGGCCGCCGATGCGGATTCTGAAACTCCGCACCACCGAGGCGTCCAACCTGGCCGGGGTGCTCCAGGCGGGGTTCGACCGCCGCTCCATCGATGAGCGAGGGAAGAAGCCAGTCACCATCGAGGCCGACCCCGCGACCAACACGCTCATCATCTCGGCCCACGCCGACGTCCTCCCCGAGATCGAGGCCATCGTCTCGCAACTGAACGAAACGCAGGCGGCCGACGCCGAGGGCCGCGAGATCCGCATCTTTCCGCTCAAGGTCGCCCGGGCCGAAGAACTCGCGATCACGATCGATCAGATGTTCCCGGAGCCGCCGGTGCCGATCGACCCACGGACGCGTCAACCGCGGCCGGACCTCAAGCCGCCCCGCGAGGTTGTCGTCAAATCCGACCGGGCGACCAACTCGCTCATCGTCGATGCCCCGGCCAAACGCCTTGCCGGGTTCGAGCAGATTGTCAAAAGCCTGGACCAGACGAAACTGACGGAGGACGTCGAACTCCGCACCTACACCGTGACCCACGCGGACCTCGCGGCCGTGGCGACGGCCATCCGGGCCTTGGCGGCGTCCGGCTCGCTCACCGGTTCGGCGGCGGCCCGCCCCGTCACGGTGGAAACCGAACCCACCAGCCGGACGCTCGTGATCTCGGCTCCCAAGACCGCGTTCGAGCAAATCGAGAAGGTGCTGACTCAAGTGGATGCGGCTCCCAACCGCCCCGAGAGCATCCTCCGCATTCACGCGCTGACGCACGCGCGGGCCGATCGCATCCAACCCCTCCTGCAAAGACTGCTCGTGGCCCGCCTGCGGACGCAGCGCGACGCCGGCACCTTCCTCGGCGACCCGGAGCAACTGCTCGACATCACCGCCGACTCGGGCTCCAACAGCCTCATCATCTCCGCCCCCGCGGACATCCAGAACCTCGCCGACGAGGTCATCAAGGCATTGGACACCGAGGCCTCGGCGGCGGGCCGTTCCGTCGTCCGGGTTGTTCCGCTCGCGTACGCCGAGGCCGGGAGCGTCTCCGCCGCGCTCATCGCGGCGCTCCCCGCGCTCGCGCTCCCCTCGGGCGAGGCCGTTTCGATTGTGCCCGCCCCGGGCTCCAACGCGATCATCCTCTCCGGGGCCGTCAAAGATCTCGCGAAAGTGGAGCAACTCATCCAGCCGCTGGATGTCCGCCCCAGCGGCGCCGAAACGCCCAGTGTCGAAACCTTCGCGCTCCAGCACTCCGATGCCGTCACCATCGCGGCCCTCGTTCAGTCGCTCTTGGTTCAACAACAGGAGACCGACCCGCGCATCGTGCAACTGCAACTCCAACTCGCCCGCCAGAACCGGCTCGATCTCTTCAAGCGGCCGATGATCCGTGTCGAGGCGGCCCAGCGCACCAACTCGCTCATCGTCTCGGCCCCGCTCGCCACCATCGAACTTGCCAAGTCCATCATCGAGCGTCTGGACGTGCCGGCCGACGTCACGGACCGCATCGTCGCGACCTTTACACCCGCCAAGGCGGAGCCCGCAGCGCTGATCGCGACCACCCGAAGCATCGTCGATACCACGGTTCCCGGTGCCCGCGGCCCCGTCGAGTTGCTGGTGCAGGCCGCCTCCGGCAGCATCGTCATTCTGGGTTCGCAGGCTCAGGTCGATGAATCACTGCGTGTCCTCGCCGAGTTTGATGATCGCGCGCCGATGCTTCCCGGCCTGGATGTGCGGGTCGTGTCGCTGAAGAATGTCGATGCGGCCTCGATCGCCCCGAGTCTTCAGAATCTCCTCTCCGACCGCTCCCGCTGGCCTTCTGAACTCCGCCGGGCCGAGGCCGCGGGGCTCAAAGTCCCGTCGCCCACCGTCACGGCCGAAGCGGCGAGCAATCGGCTGCTTCTCAGCGTTCCCTCACTCCTGCTGCCGCTGGCGGATGAACTCACGACCGCGCTCGATCAACCCTCCACCGGCACCGGCGTCGAGGTCGAGGTCTTCAAACTCGGTTCGGGCGATGCGGCCTCGGTGGCGACGGCGGTCACGACGGCCCTCGCCGCCACCGCCACACCGGGCGAAGCCAAACCAACCGTCTCGTCCGAGAAAGCAAGCAACACCGTGATCGTCTCGGGCGGCCCGGAAACCCTGCGCCGGGCTTCCACGCTTATCAACTCGATGGATCAAGCCGTGGAGCCGGGCGGCATCGGCGTCCGCACCATCCTCCTCAAGCACGCCCGCGCGGAGGCTCTTGCCCCGGTCCTGGAGACGATCCTCAGCCGCGAATCGCTCTTTGATAAACTGCCGGAGTGGATGCGGGCCCAGGCCCTGTCGCGCGGTGCTCAACCCGAGTCCACGAGCGTGAAAGTTGCCGCGGAAACCCGCCTCAATGCGCTGGTCGTCAGCGGTCCGAAGGCCGTTCTGGAGGTGGCGGAACAGGTCGTCGCCGAACTCGATTCCGCCTCTGCCGCGGGAGGGTCCGCCGCCCGCCCCATCCGCATCATCACGCTCCAGAATGCGGACGCCGTGCAACTCGCGGAGAACCTCGATGCCGTCTTCGAGGGCGAAACGGGCGAGCTGAAACCCTCCATCCGGGTCGATGCTTCCAGCAACAGCCTGATCGTGCGGGCCTCGACGACGCAGATGCAACTGGTCGATGAACTCGCGGCCAAACTCGATTCGGCGACGTTGTCGGTGAACCGCCAGCTCCGCATGGTCCCGATCGATCGGGCACGGGCCGACGCCGCGATGCTCGCCGAAACCCTGCGGAAACTCATCGATTCGCAGGGTGGGCCGGGCGTCGAAGTCATTTCCACCGAAGAACTCCTCCGCCGGAATCTTCAAGAGGAGCCCGCCCCAAGCGAGCCCGAAAACAAGCCCGCGGCACCCGCAGAGCTCCCGAAGCCCGCCAAGCCCAAGGTCATCGGCGCTGCGATCGAATGGTTCGATATCCCGAGCGTCGCCCCGACATGGGGGTTGACATGGGGGTCCATCTGGACGGCTCGAAGTCAGGCGATGTATCAGTATGTGAACGTTCCCGCCGGCCTCCCGCCGACCGCTCACATTCTTTTTTCAACGCTCGGAGCGCTCGCCCAGCCCGAGCCCACCGTAACTAGTCCGAAGCCGGTCAGGCCGGCGACGCCAACCCTCATCGCCGTCGATAAGGCGACCAACTCACTGGTGATTGTCGGCTCGCCGCGGGCCACCGAACGCCTCGTCCAACTCGCCAAAGACCTTGAACAACAGATGCCGCTGGAGCCCACGAAGGTTCGCATCGTCACGCTGCCGATCTCGGCCGACGCCGGGAGTATCGCGGACGTGGTCCGCCAGACGATCACCCAGGTCGGGCGCGCCTCTCCCGCCAACCCCGGCGGTTTCAGCGGCGGCGTGAGCGTTTTCCCCGATCCCGCCGGCGCGTCCCTCATCGTTCTGGCGGGTGAATCAGACTTCGCGGTGGTCGGCAATCTCATCGCCTCGATCGCGCGCTCCACCTCCGGAACGCCCCTCACCATCAAGCACTACCCGCTTGCGAATATCAACGCGGCGAGGGCTGTCTCCGCCATCCGGGATCTCTTTTCCCCCGAGCCCCGCGGCCAACAGGCCCGCCGCCTCCGCCAACTCGAGGTCACGGTCGCCGGCCCCGACGGTGAAGCGATTTCGGCCCGCATCGATCCCGCCTCCGTGCGACTCACCGCCGATTCGACGGGTGCTTCGCTGATCGCCGCAGCGCCCGCCGAGGCGATCCCGCTGATCGACCGCCTCATCGAAACGCTCGATCAATCGCCGATCACCGACCGGCTCTCGATCCGCCGATATTCGTTGGCGCACGCTCGCGCCACCGACCTCTCGCCCACCCTGCAGCAACTCTTCGACTCGCAGCGCCAAGGTCCGGCGTCCGAGGAACTCCGCAAGGCCCGCTTCTTCGCCGACGACCGCACCAACTCGCTCCTCGTCACCGCCTCCGATGCGCAGCACGCCGACGTCACGCGCGTGCTCACGTCGGCCGACATCACGTCCGACATCCCCGGCCTGGAGCTCGCCATCATCACGCTCCAGCAGGCCTCACCGGCCACCGTCGAGAGCATCGTGACCGACGTCGTGATCGGCAAGGACCCGGCCAGGAAGGAGCGGATCCGCATCTCGGCGCAGGAGAACTCCAGCCTCGTCGTTGTCCGCGCGTCCAAGGAAGATCTCGCCCAGGTTCGGGCGATTGTGGCCCAGATTGATTCCGCTGAAACCACGGGCCTCCCCGTGCGATCGATCAAGCTCGAGCGTGCCGACGCCGCGTCGGTCGCGACCGCGGTCCAGAAGTTTTTCGCGGATCGCGCCCAGGTTTCGTCGCGCCCCGGCCAGCGGGCCGTCAGCCGCGTGGCGGTGATCGGCGACCGCAAGTCGGGCACCCTGCTGATCGCCGCCTCCGATGATGACTTTGAGCAGGTGCAGAGCCTCGCCCGCACCTTCGACACGCCTTCACCGACGCAGGGATTTCAGTTCAAGGTCATCCCGCTCAGGAACGCCCGCACCTCCGACATCGCCGCGACCATCAAGAACGTGGTCGATGAAATCCGCTGGGAAGATACCTTCAGCAATCGCGGCCCCCGCGACGGCGGCGGCGGGGGCGAGAAGAACCGCATCTACATCGAACCCAACGAGCGGACCAACTCGATCGTGGTGATCGGCGAGGGCGAGGCCATCCCGGTCGTCGAGCGGGTGATCGCCGCGCTCGACGCCCCCGGCCCTGTTACCTCCATGATGACCGTCGCGTCGGTCGCCGTCAAGAACGCCGATCTCGAGGCCGTCCGAGGCGTCGTCGAGCGGGCGATGGCGACGCCCGGTTGGCGACCATGGCGCGGGACCGACCCCGATGGCGTGCTGGCCGAGGTCGATCGCTTCCGACGCTCGATTATCCTCGTCGGCAAGGCCGACCGCGTGAAGCAGGCCGCCGCGTACATCGCCGAACTCGACGGCGGCGCCACCCAAGGCCAGACCATCGAGGCCATCACGCTGGAGCACGCCAAGGCCGACCGGGCCGCTCAAACCCTCCGCCAGTTCTTCACCGACCGCTCACGGGCCCAAGGCCTCGACCAGCCCGGTGTCACCGTCATCGGCTCCGCCGACGGCAACGTGCTGATGGTCTCGGGCGACGCCGCGAGCCTGGCCACACTCAAAGACCTGGTCGCCCAGATCGACCAGCCCGACATCGCGAAGGACCGACGCATCGAGGTGTACGCGCTGCGCAACTCGACCGCGGCCGACACCGCGCAGGTCCTCCGCAGCATGTTCCAGCGTTCCCGGAATGCCGAGGAGCAGGTCGTCATCACGCCGCAGCCCAGCACCAACGCCCTCATTATTTCGGCCCCGGGAGCGGTCTTTGATGAAGTCCAGGCTCTCCTCACCCAACTCGATGCGGCCCCCAACGCCGACGAGGTGTCGATCGTGCCGGTGGCCCTGTCTTCGGCCCGGGCGGTCGACGTCGCCTCGGCCCTCCGCACCGCCCTCCCGCCCAGCATCAAGGTGACGGTCACCCCCGTGGCCCGCAGCAACTCGCTCCTGCTCACCGGGTCCAAGGAGGCGATCGCCCTGGTGATGGAGCAGATCGCCGCGATCGATCAGGAGCCGGTTCGCAGCGGCCTCGTCTTCCGCAAGTTCCGCATCGAGCACGCCGAGGCCGCCGATCTCTCGTTCACCATCGAGCAACTGCTGCGGGCCCGGCCGCGCGGCCCCGGTGAAACCGAAACCACCGTTGAATACTCACGCACCGACAACACCCTGATGGTCAACGCACCCACCGATCAGATCGAAGAGATCGAGAAGATGGTTCGTGAACTCGACTTGCCCGTGGGCGTCGATCGCACCACCGAGTTTGTCAAACTGAAGTTCGCGAACGCAGCGCAAACGGGGACGGCCCTCAAGGTCTTCTACGGCCGCTTCGCGCCCGAGGCCGCCTCGCCCGCCGCCCGCAACGTCACCATCCTGCCCGATCCCCTCTCCAACTCGCTCGTCATCCGGGCCGACAAGGCCCAGTGGGACGGCATCAAGGCTCTCCTCGCCAAACTCGACACCGAGGAGTACGACACCACCCGCCAGCTCGAAGTCATCCCTCTCATCCACGCCGATGCGGTCTCGGTGGCCCGGGCCCTCAACGAAGGCTTCCGGGCACCGCTTGAGGAGCAATTCCGCCAGGCCCAGGCCCGCAACGCCCAGCGGATCGGCTCCCAGAACCGCAACCAAGACCAGCGCCCCGAGGCCACCGTGCTCATTGACGCCGAGGATGTCCCCACCGTCTCGCCTGAAACCCAGACGAACTCCCTGATTGTCTTCGCGGGCCGGAAAGAATTGGGCCGCGTCCGCGAGATCGTCCGCCAACTCGACGTCTCGGGGTTCGCCGATATGCCGGCGGCCCGGGTTATCCCGCTTGCCAACGGCAAGCCGTCGGCCATCGCCACCACCATCCGTGAGATCTTCAACAACCGGGGTGAACGCCCCCTGGGCCCCCGGGCCGTCCTCATCATCGGCGACGACGCCGCGGGCGCCCTCATCGTGCGGGCCGACGACGAAAAGTTCGCGCAGATCAAGACCGTCGCCGACACGCTGCAGCAGCAGGGTGAAATGGGACGTGTGACGCCCCATGTGATCCGTCTCAAGTCGGTCGCGGCGGGTCGATTGCGGCAAACCCTGCTCGCCACCTTCACCTCCACCGCCCAGGTTCAGGGTGAGTCGCTGGCGATCGAGGTCGATCGTGCCAGCAACTCGCTGGTGATCGCGAGCAGCCAGCGCCTCCTGGAGGAGATCAAGAAGGTCATCGCGGAACTCGACGCCGGCCCGCTCGGGACAGGGGCCAACGGGGCCGACGCCGCCAGCCCGCTCGGTCAGTCGGTATTCATTGTCGATGTCGTCAACAACGACCCCGCCGCGCTGATCGCCATCCTGGTCGAGATGGGTGTCACCAGGCCGCAACCGGTGGACCGCCCCGGTGTCGTCTCCGAGCCGATCACCCTCACCCAGCTCGCCACGCGTCGGGCCATCGCCATCCTCGCCACCCCCGGCGACGGGCTCACGATCGAATCGCTCATCAAGAGCCTCGATGCTTCACCGATCGAAGCCCAGCAGACAGTCGCCGTTGTCCCCCTCAAACAAGCCTCCGCCGCGACGCTCGCGGCAACGCTCCGCACCATGCTCACCCCGCAAGAGGGCGACGGCCTTGTCGGCCCGGCCAGGGCACTCGCCGAGCACGTCCGCCGCCTGAACCTGGTCAAGCCCGGCCTCGATCAGCCCCAGGGCGAGGTCGATCTCGCCAAACCCATCCGCATCATCGCCGATGCCGGGACGAATTCGCTCATCCTCGCTTCAACTCCCTCCAATTTGCTGGCCCTCAAAGAGATTGTGCGTACCCTCGATGCCCTCCCCATGGGCGATGCCGTCATCGTCCGCTTCTTTGCCCTCGAGAACGGGTCCGCAACCCGCCTCAAAGCCGTGATCGACCAACTCTTCGCCCAGGGCGAAGCGCTCCGCCGTCTCCCCGGCACCAACCGGCAAGGCCTCCCGCCCACCGCTACCGGGCAGGCTCTCGCCGGCGAGATCGCCATCGCGGTTGAAGAACGCACCAACACCTTGGTCGTCGCGGGTCGCGAAGAGGCGGTGGCGCTCGTTGAAGTCCTGCTCAAAGAGCTCGACAGCGAGAAGGCCACCGGATGGGTCGAGCCCGCCGTCATCGCCCTGAAACACGCCGACGCCACCACGCTCGCGGCAACGCTCACCAGGGTCCTGGTGCAGGGGCTGGCCGCCACGCCCGAAGCCGTCGGCCTCCAGAAGCAGTACGGACGTCTCCGCCTCGCCGTGCCGACCGCGCCGACCGCGCCGACCCCGCCGGGGATGTCGGGCCCGGGGTTGCCCGAGGGGCCTATCGAGGCCGACCTGTTCGCCCCGATCACCGGCCTCGTTATCTCAGCCGATGAACAGATGAACTCGCTCGTCGTCGTCGGCAGCCCCAACAATTTGGCCGTGGTTCGTTCTCTGGTCGCGATGCTCGATGTCGAGGCGGCCTCCGCCGGCAACACCGTGCGGGTCTTCCCGCTCAAATACGCCGCGGCCGAACGCGTCGCCACCATGGCCCGCGACCTCTTCCGGCAGCGCAGCGTCGCCAACCAGCAACGACCGGAAGACGCCCTGATCATCACGCCGGATTCCCGCACCAACGCCTTGGTCGTCTCCACAAGCCCTCGGAGTTTCGCGATCCTCGAGGGCCTCATCGCCACCCTCGACGGCGAAAAAACCAACTTCTCGGTCGGCATCCACGTCATCCCGGTGGAAGGGGCGGATGTCCGCGCTCTGGCACCCCGCATCGACCGCCTGATGAAGGAACGCATCGACGCAGCGGCGCAGCAAGGCTCCGTCCGCAGCCCCTTGGACGCCTTCAGCATCGAGGCCGAACCCATCTCCAATCTTCTGATCGTGGCCAGCAGCGAAGAAAACCTCGCCGTCGTCCAGGAACTCGTCAAGGCCCTGACCGCCGGCGCCAACACGCTCGCCGCCAGCGAGCGTGTTGAGATCATCCAACTGCTCCGGAGCCGTTCGCCCGAGGTCGCGCAGTCCATCAACGACCTGTACGTTCAGAGGGAGGCCGTCCGTCGCGGCGAGAACGCCGTCAGCGTCGTCTCCAACGACCGCCTCAACGCCCTCGTTGTCTCCGGCAACGAGCAGGACATGATCGAGATCCGGGCTCTGGCCTCGCGCCTCGACAAGGCCGAGATCGCCGCCAGCCAGCAGATCAAGTGGATCGAGCTCAAGAGCGCCAATGCCGTTGAAGTCGTGAACCTCATCGAGAACGTCATCGCCGGCCGCCCGGTGGGGGGCGGTCGGGGTGTTGCAGCGCGGGCCGCCACCCGGCTGCAGTTCCTGCGTGAGAAGGTCAAAACCGAGATATTGGGGGACGGTCAACTCTCTCCTGAAAAAGCACCCACGGAAGCTGAGATCGACGGCGCGATCCGCGATCAGGTGACGCTCACCCCAGATCAGCGGACCAATTCCATCTGGATCACCGCGCCGGATTCCATGGTCGCCATCATCTCCGAGATGATCGAAGACATCGAGAAGTCTTCGGCGGGGTCCCGCAAGATCGAGTATTTCCAACTGAAGAACTCCGACGCCAGGGCCATGGCCGACTTGCTGCGCGACACCTTCAACCTCCGTCAGCAGGGCAACAACCTCGTGCTCGTTCCGAATCGTGTTTCCCCATCGGACACCGACCCGCTTGATCCTGACTCGCCCGCCTCCGGTTTCGTCGCCGGCCCGTCGCTCACCGCCGTTCCCGACGAGCGTCAGCAGCTGTCGATCGCCATCGACGCCCGCACCAACACGCTGGTTGTCTCGGGGACCGACGAATACCTGACGCTTGTCCGCGACCTCATCACCCGGCTCGACGGCATCATCGCCAACGAGCGGGAGCGTGTCGTCTACAACCTCCGGAACGCCAAGGCCCTCGAAATCCAGGAAACCCTCCAGAGTTATTTTTCCGGCGACTCCCAGCGGCTCAGCAGTTCACTCTCCGACAGTCAGACGGGCTCTCTGCAGCGCCGGCTCGAAGAAGAGGTGACCGTCATCGGCGATGAGAACTCCAACAAGCTCGTGATCTCCACCAGCCCCCGCTACATGGAAACCGTCGTCAGCATCGTGAAAGAACTCGACGCCGCTCCGCCCCAGGTGATGATCCAGGTCCTCTTGGCCGAGGTGACCGTCGACAGCCAGGAGCAGTGGGGGATGGACGTCCAAGCCGGCCCGTTCTTCGGCGATTCCTACCGTTTCGGGTTCGGCACCGGCTCGGCGGGTGTCGTCACCAGCCTCGGCGTCCCGAATTTCTCGGTCTCCGCGGACAACTTCGGGCTGCTCATCCGCGCGCTCGAAGCCCAGGGCAAACTCGAAATCCTCAGCAACCCGCAGGTCACCGTCAACAACAACCAGAAAGCGGAGATCCAGGTCGGTGACGAGATCTCCCTCGTCGACGGCGTCGAACGCTCCAGCCAAGGCAACAGTTTCGCCGACGTCAGGCGCGAAGACGTCGGGATCATCCTCAACGTCGTCCCTTCCATCTCGACAGATGGCTTCGTCCGCATGGAGATCAGGCCCAAGATCAGCCAGTTGTCAAGCCGCACCACGCAGATCACGTCCGACATCAGCGCCCCCGTCATCAACAAGCGCACCGTGGATACGGTGGTCACCGTCAAGGACGGCCAGTCGATCGTGATCGGCGGCCTCATCCAGACCACCGATGAAGAGCGCCGCACGAAACTGCCCATCCTGGGCGACATCCCCTTGATCGGCGGCGCCTTCCGCTCCAAGAGCATGCAGAGCGTGAAGACCGAACTCCTGGTCATCCTCACGCCCCGCATCATTCCCGGGCAGGCCTCCGACACCGCCGATGTGGTCACTGAACTCCGCGAGGGCGCGGTCGAACGCCTCGAGGACCCCAGCAAGGTCCAGGACTACCTCGAGCAGATCCGGCTCGACGTCCAACGCCGCCGCCAACTCCGCTCCCTCTCCGATCCCACCATCGACCCCGACGCCCCTCCTCTGGACGACCCGTGGTCCTCCGCGCCCGACGCCATCACGATCGACGGTTCTCAGCGCCAACCCACCCCGGCGAATGCGGCCGCCGAAACCCCCAACGCCCTCCCCCCGGCCTACACACCCACCCCGCGCCGCGAGCGATAAAACCGATGGCACCTTCTCATCGATTCCGAAGCTGCTCTCTGCTCTCTGCCCTCTGCTATCTGGTGGCCTTGCCAGCGTGCATCTCCGACGGCCCCGCCGACAAACCGCAGCCGCGCCCGCAACCCACATCGATCGCCGTGGGCAAAGTCTGGATTTCCTCGACACCGCCGCAAGATACCGACGTCAACGGCTATTTCGATACCGTCGATCTCACCATCTACCTTTTCGGCGAGAAGTATCCCGCCTCCCTCCTGATCCGCGGGGAGTTCACCTTCGATCTCGTCGCGAAGCCTTCCGGCGACACCAAGCCGGGGGCTCCCAAGCCAGCCCCATTCGCGACATGGACGATCCCTGCCGCCGCCGCCAGCGCGAACACCGGCTCGTCGGCGGTCGGCCCGTACTACTCCTTCCGCCTCTCGCTCCTGGATCGGGGTACCCCCACGGGCGACAGGCTGCCGGATCAGACCGCCGACTTGATCGCCACCTTCACCCCCACCCCGGCATCCAGCCCCGGCCAGCCCGTGCGCGAAACCGTCGCCGTCCGCATCGGTCGCCTCCGCCCCTGATGTGCGCCCGCGTGCATCCCGCCGCCGTCGTTCGGCGGAGCCGTCGATCGCCCCACCAAACGCGGCGATTGATAGACGCCATGTGCATCCCGCGGTCGTGTGCAGGGGGCGGCACCGCTATCGTTGCGGCCAGGGGTGTGCGCGGCGTTGTTTTCACGCCGCGGCGCCGGAACCTGACACGGAATCCGCCCGAATGCCCCAGCCGAAGAACCACTTTTTACGCATTTTCATCCCGACTGTTTTGATTGTGGTCGCCGTCGGACTTTCGATCATGGTCTTCCGTGCCACCACGCGGAAGCCCGCCCCCGCCGATCTCGCGGCAGCGCCGTCAGGTTCAACCTCGACTCCTGATGCGGCTCCGAGCCCGCTGGTCCCGCCGTTTGCCGCACTGCCCGGTGCCGACGTGCCGACGGTACCACCGGACGGGACGGCCTCCATCGGTTCCCCCGGTACCGTTGTCGCCCCGGCGGCCTCAGCGTCCCAGTCGCCGGCCGCGGCCCTGCCGGTCGATTCCGGCGCCGCCATCGCCCGCGCCAACTTTTTTGTTCGGTCTTTTCCCGCTACCGAAGCCCCGGTCCCTGCGGAACTTGGTTCCCTCGACCCCCAACTTTCGGCGAAGCAGCGCCTCGTCTTCTCACAGGTCGGTGCCGGGATTGACCGACTCGATTTAGCCAACCACTTCGACACGATCAAGGACGGCAAGCACGTCGCCGTGCAGGAAACGCTGCAACTGCCGGGGGGGGGCGAAGCCCAGATCCCGTTCTCGGCCTTTCAGATCGCCGTCGCCGAAGAGGACCAGGACATCTCACGGGTCCTGTGGATCAACATCCGCTCGGTGCCAAACGCCGGGCAGCGGGTCTGGCGGGCCGTTCCGGGCGGCGCGGCGGGCGAGTTCGAGGCGTTCATCGTCGACGCCGGCGATGCCCCGGCGTTGCGCCTTCACCGAGCATACTCGATCTCCCCGGGTTCGTACGACATCGTGATCCGTCAGCGGGTCGAGAACCAATCAGGGCGTCCGCTGCGGTTCGTCTGGCAGCAGTTTGGTCCCACCGAACTTCACCAGGACGCGAAGAGTTATGGCGGCGACAAGCGAAAAATGCGGTTCGGGTACCTGCTGGACCCCTCGCGTGATCCTTCGCGCTCGGCGGTGGTCAGCGGCGACCATGAACTCGACCACTCCAAAATCCTGGGTGAGCCCGAAACGAAGGGGACGCAGCAAGTCGTCTGGCCGACCAAAGATTCGGCCACCGATTCCGAAACGGTCGCCTGGGCCGGGGTCACGAACCGGTACTTCGGCGTCGCGATGCACTCGCTCTTTGATCTCTCCCTCACGACGCCGGATAAGACCCTCGGCTGGGTTGAGACGATCACGACCATCATCCCGCCGTCGGCGTCGGCGGGTTCCGAGTATGCATCGGTGATCGTCACCAGCAAGCCGCTGCTGGTCGTTGCCGGAGGAACGGCCGATGTCTCGATGGGCCTCTACGCAGGGCCCATGGACCGCCGACTGATCCGCTCGGAACCGCTCCTCGCGGGCCTCAACCTTCATCAACTGGTTGTCTACAACTTCGGCGGCATGTGCGGATGGTGCACGTTCGGATGGATGACCCAGGCCCTCCTGGGCCTTCTCCACATGCTGCACGACTACATCTTCCGGGATTGGTCGCTCGCGATTATCTTCCTGGTCGTCATTGTCCGCACCGTCCTGCACCCCGTGACCCGCTGGTCGCAAATCCGCATGCAGCGATTCGGCAAGCAGATGCAGGCCGTCGGCCCCAAGCAGAAGATCCTTCAGGAGAAGTACACCGGCGACCCCAAGAAGCTGCAGGAAGAAACCGCCAAGTTGTGGCGCGAGGAGGGCATCAGCCCGGCCGGAATGCTCGGTTGCATCCCGATGTTCCTGCAAACCCCCGTCTGGATCGCGCTCTATGCCGTTCTTTACTTCGCCGTCGAACTCCGGCACGAGCACGCCTTCTTCGGGCTCTTCCAGAACATCCAGCCGCAATCATCGCCCTTCTGGTGGTTTCTGGGCGACCTCGCCGAGCCCGACCGATTCTGGTTCTTCGCCGAGAACTCGGCCAACCCGTGGGAGATTCCGCTCCTGGGGCCGCTCACCTCGCTTAACATCCTCCCCCTCATCTTGGGTGTCGTCTTCTTCATTCAGCAGAAGTATCTGACGCCGCCCACCGCCGCAACGCTTACCCCCGAGCAGGAGATGCAGCAGAAGATGATCAAGTGGATGACCGTCTTCATGTTCCCGCTCTTCATGTACAACGCCCCCTCCGGTCTCGCTCTCTACTTCATCGCCAACAGCACGCTGGGCATCCTCGAATCACGCTGGATCCGCAGCCACATCACCAAGAACGATCTCCTGACCCCGGCCAAGAAGCCGGTCGTCATCGGTAGCGGAAAGAGCGGTATCGGCAAGCCCGCCCCCGTCGGCTTCATGGCCCGCATGCAGGCTCTCGCCGAACAAAAGCAGCGTGAAGCCCTCGAAAAAGGCCGCCGCACCGGTAAAAAGCGCTGACGCCATTCCTCTCGTCGCATCCCCCCTTTGTCTGCTCCCGCCACCATCGTCGCGATCTCGTCCGCCCGCGGCAGGGCTCTCCGTTCCCTGATCCGCCTGTCGGGCACAAAGGCCTTCGAAACCGCCGCGACATTGGGCGTCACGCCACCCGACGGACCGGTGCGAATTGTGCTCCCGCCGCTGGGCATCGTCCCCGGGCTCGCATCATTCTTTCCCGAAGGGCATTCGTTTACCGGCGAAGCCACCGTTGAGTTGCTCGTGGTGGGCAACCCCTTCATCGCCGACAGCATTGTGGACGCCGCCGCCGCGTGCAACGGTGTCCGCCAGGCCCAACCCGGCGAGTTTTCGGCCCGTGCGTTCCTCAACGGACGACTCACGCTTGAAGCAGCCGAAGGCGTTGCCGCGCTGATCGGCGCGACACAAACCTCCCACCTTGCCGCGGCGGCAAGGCTCCTCTCCGGAGAGGTTGGCCGCGATTTCTGCGCATGGGCCGAGGCCGTCGCGTCGCTCCTGGCGCTCACCGAAGCCGGCATCGACTTTACCGACGCCGAAGACGTGGTCGCGATCACGCCCACCCGCTTCCTCGAGCGGGCGGGCACGCTCGCGGCAGCGATGCGTTCTGCCCTGGCGACCCCGGCATCGACCCTCGCATCAGCGGTCCTGCCGCGCGTCGTCCTGCTCGGCGCCCCGAACGCCGGCAAATCAACCCTCTTTAACGCACTCCTCGGACGCGACCGGGTGATTACTTCACCGATCGCCGGAACAACACGCGACGTGATCGAGGAGGAACTGTCACTGGCGGATGTTGCGCCGCTGGCCGGCTCCGTGCTCCTCGCGGACCTTCCGGGGCTCGACGAGCAACCGACCGGCGAGGTAGGCCGCAGCGCCCAACACGCGGCCCTTGATGCGCTTCGACGCGCCGACGCAGTGCTCTGGTGCCACCCATCCGGGCATTTCAAGACCGAAGAACTCGCGAACCGGGGCATGCCAGAACTTGCCGCCCGCCTGATCCGCGTCCGCACCTTTGCCGATCAACCCGCCCCGGCGACACTCCCGACCGCAATCGCCGACGCCGTCTCGGTCTGTGGCCTCGACGGCTTCGGCCTGGCGACCCTCAAGCGCGCGATCGCCGACGCCGTCGCCATTTCGCCCGCCGACGCCGCATCGATTATCGTGCCCCGCCATCGCCGCGCGGCGGCGCTCGCCCTCCACGGGCTCGACGCCGCGCTCGCTCTCGCCGCGTCCGAACCCGATCAGTCCCGTTGGAATCACCCCGAACTGGCCGCGAACGAACTGCGTTCGGCCCTCGACGCCTGCGAAGAACTCACCGGGCGGATATCCCCGGACGACATCCTCGGCCGGGTCTTCTCAACCTTCTGCATCGGAAAGTAACGGCCTCCCACGAACCGCGTCCCCCGATAGGTCAGGGACCCTTCAGCGCGGCCTGCAGCCCGACCAGCGGCTGCGCATACGCCACCACCAGGGCGATCACGCCCAGCAGGCCAAGGAGCGACAACCCGTGCAGCACCATCCGAGACCCGCGGTTCTGCGGCCCCGCCGCCGCGGACCCGCCGATCAGGAGGGCCAACGCGAAGACCGTCGCGGGCCACATGGGGTACGCCTGACCGGGCTGTCCGCCCCCAAGCCACCGTGCGTTCCCGAGGGCTAGCAACGTCAACCCCGGCAGGTCAACCCCGAAGTCCGTGAAAATCTCCGCAAACCGCGGTGCCGCGAATAGTTGGGCTACCAAGACCGCGAGGCATAGCACCGAGGCCGGGACGATCGCCGCGGCGAGCCGGACCCGTGCCGGAACCGGAAGCCGGGCCGGCACCGAGGGCGGAACAGCAACAGTCGCGGACAGCGCGTGGTCGGACGTTGGCACAGGCGGACCTCCCAAGGGACTGGGAGCATTATAGGGGAAACGCTCTACAGTCTTTCATGCAGGCCGCGCACCTCGCCCTCGTTCTCCAGTCGATCTCCTCGCTGGCCATCGCCGGCGGGTTCATTTTCGCGGCGGTCCAGTTCAGGCACCACCGCAAGGCCGCCCACGTCGCCAACTTCACCAAACTCGTGGAGATGCAGATGCAGTTGCGACGGATGCGGGTCGACAACCCCAAACTCGCCCACGTCTACCGGCACGACGTCAAGAGCCTCCATTCCGACGACGATATCCGCGAGTACTTCTTCAACCTCATGCAACTCTCGGTCTTCGAGATCGTGTGGTTCAGCTATCGCCAGCAGCAGTTGCCCGTCGAGTATTTCCGCAGTTGGGACCACCGCATGCGTGACATCGCGCGCGAGAAATCGTTCCAGGACATGATGAACTCGGGGACCATGAAGATCCTGCACGACGATTTCCAGACGTACATCATGAAGATCATGGCCGAGGTCGAGTACGCCGAAAAAGCCGGGCGATAGATTGATGCGAGATCAAGCCGCATCGGAGCCGATGTGGTGCATCCGGCCGGGACGCAACGCCGAGTTCGTGTGCGCAATGAATAACGTGCAGAAGGTCTGCAAGCCACCGCACGATTCGCGGCGTCCGGGGATTCCAGTGGACGAGAAGCCGGGGCAACTCATCAAGAAAACACGCACGCCCGTCGCCTGTGCCCAAAGCATGGCCCGCACGCGTCGATT
>Ga0163144_10013423_pt1 | contig 17105 bp, 14 predicted proteins | sample OliLak19BULKMAT1_FD_123175 | JGI IMG/M metagenome (GOLD analysis project Ga0163144, IMG submission 123175) | Freshwater microbial mat bacterial communities from Lake Vanda, McMurdo Dry Valleys, Antarctica - Oligotrophic Lake LV.19.BULKMAT1 | ecosystem: Environmental > Aquatic > Freshwater >... | reverse complement strand
TCAGCCGGCCGGGCGTATTCGAAGCTCGAGCTGCAGTTGGCTTCGTCATCTGCGCTGCGGTTGGCATTGCACTCGGCATTGCACTCGGCATTGCACTCGGCATTGCACTCGGCCTAGCCCTGTTGCCACAAGGCTGCCTTCAATCGCTCCCAATCAGGTGTGGCAACCAAATATCGTGGCGCGGGTCCTAATGGCGCTTCGGCGTTTTGCCACTGAGGCTGCGTATCCCAGACACCAAGACGCAAGGTTTCCCCGGATTTCGCAAGCAGCAAGATTGGGAAGAGATGGCTGCCGTACTTCGTCGTGAAGCGGTACGTTCCATGCGTTGTAGTAAATGCGCCTTGCGCTGCAGTCCACACTGTTTTGCCCTTGGGATCTCGCAGCGTCACCGCACCATCGGCGATCGTCAACTCGCACTTGGGCTTTTCACGCTGGCTTCTAATGAATGTCTTTGCAAGCCCAAAGCCAATGGCGACCAAGCTCACTATGCCCACGGCAGCCTGGCCCCACGGGTGCTGCATGAGCTTTTCCCCTGCCAGCGCGCCGAACAGCCCTAGAAAAGCCATGGTGCCAAACCACCACACCATGGAGCCGAAAGCATCACCAAGCACCTTGTGGCGAATCACCGTGAAGCGCGTTTGGCGTGCATGCTGATCCACGGAAGGCTGCTCTTCGCCCAATGCGGCCAACAACGACGAGAAGGCCTTTGCGTCAACAAAACAATCTGGATTTCTGGCACTTCGGCTTGCATGCGCGGGCGGTGCGTAGCCCCATGCTCCCACGCATAGAGCTTGCGACTGGCCTTCCAGCTGGAGATACGCCGCAGCACCTTGCGCAACACCAAGGCTTGGCATCACCCAAGGCACCACTTCCACATTGACGACGTTGCCTTCATAAGGGGCACGCTGCCATCCCTTGACCGCAACGAACCGCCCCTTCACCACGATGCCAATTTGCCGATGGCGCATGCCCGCAAACATGAACACCATGACAGCGATGGCGGGAATGCTCATGAAGGGCGCAAAGCGCGCCATATCCGGCACGCGCTCTGGCATTGAGACGAAAGCCAGGGCAGGGGCAAACACAACCAATGGAAGCAACCAATATAGGCGACGGGAACTAGCCCGCCCATACGCTTGCGCTGCGATCTCGAGGGTCTGCATGTAGTGCAAAGGAAATGTAAACCGAGCTTGCGCTCACGTCCATGAATCGCTTCCGGGTATTTAGAAGGCCTTCTGGAGGACCCCTTCTTGGCCTGACCATAGATCACTTCTTGCTGCTTGAAGGGAATTTTTGCGCTTCGAGCGCTGTTTCCTCGTAAATGAGCAGCGCAGAAAGCCGCCGAGAATGGGCACGAGAGGTCTTTGGCGGAGCGGACTTGGGCGACGCCCGGCCGACGCTGCGGCTCGTGTGTTTGGCGACTGCCACCGCGGAGCGGCCCGGCGGTAAAGTAAACCACGTTTGCCGCACGATCGGTGAGCGACAAGGCGCGTACGACCTCCTGAATAGCAAGCGCTTCGCGGCAGGCGCCATGCACAGCGCCGATCGATCGGTGCGCGGCACAAGGGCGTGCGCGGGCTGAAGTTCCTCGATGCATACGCGATCGGAGCCGACGGAACACCGCTGGGCCTCCTGCAGCAGCTGTGTTGGAAGTGTGTGAGGACAACAAGTGTCGTTTTGGATCTCGTAGAGCCATCGGAGGGGTAACGGGTCGAACTCGCGGTCAACGTGGTCGACGTGTGCGAAACGGGGACGACGCCTAGGGGCGAGAAGCCCGTGCACTGGCGCCTGCTGACGAACCACGGCGTGGCGTCGGTCGCCGACGTCCAGCGGGTCGTGTTGGGCTACCAGCAGCGATGGCGCGACGAAGAGCTGCACAAGACCTGGAAAAGCGGCGCATGGAGCGTCGAAGAAACCCAGCGGACCTTGGCGGCTACACGGGTAAGTCATCAGGTGGTCCGCCGGGCTCGATCGTGATTCGGCGGGGCATGGAGACGATCGCGCCGTTGGCCGCGCGACTCGAACAATTAGCCTCCGAAGGCAAATTGTGACGAATCGTCAGGCGTAAGCGGCCGTCAAAGCCGTGATCGATTCCGCTCAGTTCGAGGGCGGGATGCAGGCCTTCTTGCCGCTCGATTCGTCAGCCGGCCGGGCGTATTCGAAGCTCGAGCTGCAGTTGGCTTCGTCATCTGCGCTGCGGTTGGCATTGCACTCGGCCTTGTCACTGCACTCCCGAAAGCAATAGTTCTTGCCGTTGTCGTGGGCCACACATGTGGAGCCATCAGGGCAGTCGGCCGCTGTCGCACAGCCTTCGATGGCGCAGTAGCCACCCTTGAACTGTGGCAAGCAATCGAGCTGCACCGGCTCGCCGGCGATGGTCACCTCCTGGCAATCCTCGGTAGCCGCGCACTCGGCCGCTACGCCCAGCCGGTCAGCTGCAGTGCCGCCATCGCCACTACAGCCCAGTAGCACGTGGCCTGAAACCAAGCTGCCGACAGCCACAGACCACGGAACGATTCGACTCGATTTTTCGATGTGCATCGTCGTTAGGGTAGCGCTCGGGGCCACGAAGTCCGCAACGACTGGCCATGGAGCGCGATGGATGGGCTAGGAGCCTCAAAAACCGCTGTTCGCCCTCAGTGCCGATGCCGGTGATGAGCATCCGGTAGGTGAGGGTGGTCGTGGACCAGCGGCGCGTGGCGATGGAAGTGGCTGTGCGGCTCCCCCAACGGCTCACCTAGCAAGTGCTCGTGGCGATGATGCTCATCGTGCACATGCAGATGCTCGTGGTCCAGGGCGTCATGCGCATGCTGGTGGGCGTGACGTTCTCGGAGCAGATAGGCAACACCCACGGCCATCGCAGTCATGGCCATAGCGTCGTGCCAGCGAAGCGAATCGCCCAGGATGGCGACGGAAGCGAGCGCGCCCACGAACGGTGCGGTGGCGAAGTATCCTGCCTCGCGGGCGGCGCCGACCAAACGTAGGGCGTAGGCATCAAGGACGACGCTGACCCCGTAGCTGAGACTGCCAAGGAGGAGCGCGGCCGCTACATACCCACCAGAAGGCAGCGCGCTCTGCACAACGACCAAGCCGATCGCGGTGTTCGTCGCCCCAGCGACGAGGGTCTTCACGCGGACGATGGCGAATGGATCGCGAAGGGACAGCTTCTGCGTGAGGTTGTTGTCGAGAGCCCAGCAAGCGCATGCCGCCGCCAAAAGCAGCACACCTACCGTTTCGGCCCCCAGGGATCCCGGGTCGAGCTTGAGCACCGCTGCACCCCCGACAATCAGTAGCGTCGCAACGGCCGCGTACCGCCCCAGGTGCTCGCGGAACAGCAGGACGGCGAGCAACACGGTGAACGGAGCCTCGAGATTCAGCAGCAGCGAACCCGTAAGCGCCGTGACGCGGCTCAAGCCAAAGAGCATAAGCACCGGCGCGGCGACGCCTCCGGACAGCACCACGAGCGCCAACTTCGAGATGTCTCTTCGACCGAGTGGGGCCTCTTTGGTCGGTGGCGCCACAAGCCGGTGGGCCCAAAGCCCAAGCGCTGCGCCCAGGTACAGGAGGCCCGCGAGCAGTACGGGAGAGACCTCTCCGAGCAGCACCTTGGCGAGCGGGGCAGAGATTCCGAAGAGAGCGGCCGCGCCTAGCCCGAACGCGGCCCCGCGAGTTTGCTGATACCAACCCGGCACCGTGAACATGTTGCCGGGTCCTTCTGCCATCGGGCCCATCATGCCCATGGCGACGAGGGATCCCCAAGTCCAGGCACGTGCAGCGCAACGGGCCGTCAAACTGCCGGTGCGGCTGATGCTTCAGGCGAGTCCGTACTTCTTGACCTTCTCGTACAGAGTCGACAGGGCAATGCCGAGGACCTCTGCCGCGCGCGCCTTGTTGCCCTGAGTCAGGGCGAGTGTTTGATGGATCGCGGCGCATTCGATGCGATGGAGCGGCTGCCCGCCGAGCTGGAGGCCGCTCAGCTGCCCCAGTGGATTTTCGCAGGCAGGACGCAGTCGAAGGTGATGCGCTTCGAGGACGTCGCCGTCCAGGAATGCCAACGCGCAGCTCAAGGCGTTTTTCAACTCGCGCACGTTGCCGGGCCAATGGTGGTCGCGAAGGACCGCCTGGGCGTCGGCTGCGACTTCGACATGAGGAGAGCCCAGATCGTCCAACAAGGCGGTGACCAGAGCGTCCAGGTCTTCTAGACGATCTCGCAGGTTGGGGACGGACACGAATGCCCCGGCCAACCGAAAATACAGATCTTCGCGGAAGCGGTGACCGTTCACCTCGCAGCGCAAGTCGCGGTTGGTCGCCGCGATGACCCGCACGTCGACCGTTCGACGTTGGGAACCGCCCACTCTTTGCACGTGCCGGTTTTCGAGCACGCGCAGCAGGCGAGGCTGGAGTTCGAGCGGTAGCTCGCCGATTTCGTCGAGAAACAACGTCCCGCCGTGGGCTCGTTCGAAGGCGCCTACGTGTGCGGCAACGGCGCCAGTGAAGGCCCCGCGCTCGTGCCCGAAAAGCTCGCTTTCTGCGAGGTTTTGAGCGACAGCGCCGCAGTCGAAAACGACGAAGGGAGCGTTCCGTCGCAGGCTTTCGTCGTGAATGGCGCGTGCAAGCACGTCTTTACCGGTGCCCGTTTCCCCTAGGATTGTGATGGTCACCGAAGTGGGGGCCAGGCGGCTCAGCAGATGAACGACGCTGACCATGGCCGGAGAGCGGCCTACGACCATGCTCAAGCCTTTTCGCACCGCGACGAACCCGCTGCCCGAACACCGATCGCGGTCGCCGACGCCGAAGGGGACTGGCGAGGTTACACGCCAAGCGGGACGCTGTGAGACTTCGTACGACACACTGCGGATATATCACCGGCAGTCGGAGCCGCGTGTGACCTTTGAGAATAGATCTGGCGATCCCCCTGGACGTCATGTGTCGTTTGCAGTTGATTCAGGGGCTCTCTGTCACGAGCGTGCGGCGACAGGCTGGCCGGCCGGACCCTCGACGCGTGGCTGACGGCGGCCGAAAGCCCACCATGCACCAAGCGAGAGCACCGCGAGTACTCCACCTATGACCAGCAGCCAGGCTCGATCGAATCGACCAAGCTCAGCGTAGGTGACGCGCTGCATCCGCTCGACTTCCTGGGCTGTCATTCCGATTCCCCTCCCTTGTTCCACCAGAGCCAAGGCCTGTGTGCGGTCCTTGCGCAAGAGGGCCAGGGCCCATTGGTACGACACGGTACGGGGTTGTTGGCCTGCATGCGTTACCAGTTCCGACACGCAGCGTCCCAAGCGAACTTCATCGTGTTCGTGCAACCCGACCCGGCACTCGAGCTCGGCAAGGAAAGCGGGACCGACGCTTTGGGCTCGCAAGTGCGCGAAGATCGCCTCGACGTCGGCGAGCGCGGCGGCGCTCAATCTCGCGTCACGCACCAACAGCAGCTCTAGAAATTGTGTGTAATCTGCGGTGGTGACACCCGCGAGGCCCAACCCCTTGCGACAGGCGTCGGTTGCCCGATCGACGTCTCCCCTGGCTCGATAGCTTTCACACAGCTTGGTGAATCCAACGCTTCGCTCGGGCACGGCCACGGTCACGGCTTCGTAGTAGCGTGCGGCCCGCTCGAATTCGCCCTTGTGGAACGCCAAGTCAGCACGCTCTGTCACGTCCATGAGCCAGTAGCCGAAGTCGAGCGGCGCTCGCATGCGCTCTTCCTTGCTGGGTACGGACGCCAGCGGGCTCACGTCGTCCACCACGAAGCGACGCGGAGTCTGCGCCTCGAGCGACGGGACCAGTAAGAAGGCCGCCAAAGCAGCGGCCCAGCAGTGCCCCAAAAGCTTCACGGCACTCCGAATTCACTGCCGCACGCACTAGCGCAGTACTGTTGTTGGCACAGGATGACCTGGTTGGTCGCCCCGAGTGCGTTCGTGGCATCGAAGTACTTGATGCCGACCTGGAGCGGCACCGTAGCTCCAGCCATGGTGTTGGTGATCGTCTTGCAGACGCCCTGCGGAGCAGCGGGGTCGAAAGCAAAGCAGGTGGCGAACTCGACGTTGCCACAATAGCAATCGCGCACGTCTTCTTCGGCGCATGAAGACTGGTTCACGCAGCTGAGGTACGTGTCACATTGTGCGTTGCCGGTGCACGAGGCGTCAAAGTCGTTCAGCGGGTTGGGGCACCATTGCTCCGAGCATTCCTGGCAGGTTGGCTCGCCGGTCGAGCCTCCCGTCCCATTGCCTCCGGTGCCGCTGCCTCCGGTGCCACTGCCTCCGGTGCCGCTGCCTCCGGTGCCGCTGCCTCCCGTCCCATTGCCTCCGGTGCCACTGCCTCCGGTGCCACTATCGCCGCCCGTGGAGGTCCCACCCGTCGAGCTCCCACCCGAGCCCGAGTCGCCGCCGGTACCTGAGGTTCCGCCCGTCCCCCCTGGTGCGGAGTAGCCGCATTCGGACCGGCAGGTCGTAGCGTCGCACAACGCGGTCTGCACGGCGTAGCCGAGCGGCTCAACCGAATTGAAGAACAGGGTTCCAATTTGAATGGGACTCACGGACCCAGCGGCGCTTTCGATCGCTCCCTTGCACTGGCCGTTGGCGCCGTTGTCGCTGATGCTTGCAAAGCAGGTGCCGAAATTAGTCAGTGACCCGCAGTAGCAGGCGCGGACATCGTCGGCGTCGCAGCCGGTTGTGCGAATACACGAGAGCACGCTCTCGCAGGCGTCCCGATCGGCGCCTGCCAAGTCATCGCAGCTGCGGTACCCGCCGTAGTCGCAGCCGGCCACCCTACAGCTATCGCACGCTTCCAGTGTGCATTCGTCCGAGCAGCCGGCTCCTGCGTCGCACTGCTCGTCACCGTCGACGGCGCCGTTGCCACACGTCGAAGTCGCTCCGCCGCTGGCTGGCCCCGCCCCCCCGGTTGCAGCTCCGCCAGTCCCCGTCCCGCCCGTGGGGCCGCTGCCACCCAGGAGCTGTCCGCCGGAGCCGTCGGTCGTCGTGCCTCCGGCGCCTTCATCCGCCGTCCCACCAACGCCGTCCGGCTCCACGGTGTCTCCACAGCCGTAGGCGAAAAGAGGTGAAACCAACACGAGCAAGGAAGCGAGACGCAGCGACGGGTGAAAGAGCATGGTTGCACTCGCCGAAGCAAGGAGAGCGCCAAGTGTCGTCCGCGCTCAAACCCCCGTGTAAATGCGAGTCCGCAGTCACCAGCGACACGGGCTCGTCCAAGTTCCGAATTCATCCTTCCGAATTTCGGAGTCACCCGGTTCGAAGTTCCAAAAACGCGCGACGCGAAAACGATGGCCGAACGCCATCGTCCTGCCTTCGCAATCTCGCGCTTCGTTTCCGAAAATCGAACACTGCTGCGATTCAGGCTCCGGCCAGTTCGCCGGTTTATTCCCTGGGACGCGGCTATTCGTCAGATCCACCGTCGAGCGTCGCGCTTGGCAGGGATGTTGCTCTGGGGACGTTGTCGCTGTCGACCGAAGCATCTGCTTGGGGAGCCGGGAGCGAGTGAATCAAATCAGACGGAGGACGCTGTGATGAAGAAGAAGCTTTCAATGAAGATGGGCGCAATCGCCCTGGGTGCGCTGGTATGCGGCATGACCGTGGCCGGCTGTTCTTTCAACGACTCGGGCAAGGCTGATGGCCAAGGCCAAGCTGCAGACAACACCGGTTCGGTGGGCTTGAACCTGACCTTGAGCAGCGGCGCGGTGCTCACGTCCGTGCAGGCCGTGGTCAGCGGGAGCGCACTCAGCGCACCCATCACCCGGACGATTCCAGTCGCCGGTAACCAGTCGACCGTCTCGGCACTGTTTGGCGGCCTGCCCGCTGGCGTCTACAGCATCGCGCTGTCGGCTTCGACTGCTGACGGTAAGACAGAGTGCGGCGGCACCGCCAACTTCACCGTTCTAGCCGGTCAGACGGTCGGCGTGACCGTGCCCCTCACCTGCAACACCGACGTCACCCGCGGCAACGTGCTCGTCAACGGCGAGTTCAACAGCTGCCCCGAGCTGACGTTCGTCTACGTCGCTCCGCTGCAGACCGATGTCGGCCTGCAGATGGTCGTCGAAGCCGACGCAACCGATGCCGATGGCGACACCGTCACGTACGCATGGACCGCCACGGACGGCACGTTCGTCAGCCCCAGCTCTGGCGACACCTCGTACAACTGCTCCGCCCCCGGCGCTCAGACCCTGACGCTCACCATCAATGATGGCGGCGACTGCGCGACGAGCCTGGCCGTTGACGTTGTTTGCGTAGCCACCGCCGTTTGCGGCGATGGAAACGCCGAGACGGCCAAGGGCGAGGAATGCGATCCGCCAAACGGCACGACCTGCAGCGCAAACTGCCAGGATATCGTTGTCGAGTGCGGTAACGGCATCGTCCAACCCGGCGAAGAGTGCGACCCCGCAAACGGCACCACCTGCAACGCGCAATGCCAAAACATCGCGTGCGGCGATGGCGTTGTTGAAGGTACCGAGCAGTGCGAGCCGCCCGGAACCGCTCGCGGTCTGGGCAATTGCGACGCTCTCTGCATGGTGATTCCTTCGGTCTGCGGCAACAACATCATCGAGCCCGGAGAACAGTGCGAGGGTCCCGGTACCGCTGCTTGTTCTGCCACCTGCCAAAACACGGGCGCTTCGGCCTGCGAGATCTGCCAGGGCAGCAGCTGCCCCGGTCCTCTCGGTGACCGGACCACGCAGTGCGCCGGCGGCGTTTGCGACGCCTACTTGGCTTGCCAGGCATCATCGGGCTGCGCCGCAAGCGACGTCCGTGAGTGCTACTGCGGCGCTGTCGACTTCACCACCTGCTTCGGCTTCGATCCCGCTACTCCCCAGGGTCCCTGCAAGGCGCAGATCAACAGCCTCGCTGGTGTGACGATTCCGCTCCAGGTTGGAACGAGGTTCTTCGATCCGTCTGGCCCGCTGGGCGCTGTGAACCAGGTGAACCTGTGCACGGCCAACAACTGCGGCGCCTCCTGCCCGTGAGCTGAGCCCCCCCGATCGCTCGAGCGGTGAGGCGCTCTCATGAGGCGCGCCTCACCGTTCTTGAGCGGTCCTTTGTCCATCGTCCCCTTTCAAGCCCCGAACTCTCCCGAATCCTCAAGGAATCCGCCATGAAGAAATCCCTATCAGTTGCCATCGCTCTCGCCGTGACCGGCGTGGCTGTCGGCACCTACGCAGCAACCAACAACCAACTCAGAGGCTCCGATACGCTCGAGACCCTGACCGAATCCGTCCTGGCGGTCTGCGCCAACACCAGCCCCTTGGTCTACATCGGCGGCGGTTCGTCCAATGGCGAGCAGGCAATGCTCGACAAGGGCCAGGAGGTCTCGCCCATGTCGCGCTTCCTCGACGCGGGTCGCGTCTGTCGCAGCGACGACCCGAAGGAGGCCGAAGGTCTGATGGTTGCGCTCGATGGCCTCGCCATCGTTGGCGAAGAGAGCAATGCACAGTGCGCTTCGGGTGGAGTGGCTTTCACGGGCTGCATCGCCGTTACCGAGCAAAATGGCGTGGCAGGCTCTCAGTGCCCCGGCTGCGACGCTGGCAATGCTCAGTACTGCTTTTCTAGCGAGTTCGATGCGTTGCGCGTGCTCTTCACCGGCATGCACAAGAATGGTGGCAGTGCCATCGCCAACCAGCAGTGCAACAGCGACGTTCGTCATTCGCTGGCCAACAGCTGGGACGCCCTGTTCGAGGGAGCCTGCTCGAGCGGTGAATGCAGCCAGGTCGCCCACGCTTGGCGCCGCGACGACCTGTCCGGCACCACGGATACCTTCCTGACGCTGCTCGGTCTGCCGAGCATCTCGGCCAAGCCGTTCTGCAACGGTTCGGGCACCGAGGAGAATGACCCGATTCGTCGGCCTTGCGCTGCCGGCGACAACGTCTGCCAAGCCAACGGCACCAGCGGTCTCGTCCTGCCGGTGTTCGTTCCCGAATTGGCGCCTACGTCGGAGGCAACGGCCTACGCCACACTGGCTTGTCAAATCGGAAAGTTTGCGCTCGCTCAAGCGCAGTCCACCAACCTCGCTGGCGGCGGTGTTCGCTTCGATTGCCCCGAGAAAGCCAACTTCAGCGTAGCTGGTCTGTGCCTCGCTCCGCAGAGCGCGAGCGGCAGCTTCAACTGCAACAGCGCCAAGAACAACCCGAACGTCTTCTTCGCCAGCCTCTCGGACGACGCGCGCCTGTTCAACCGTTGGGTACGCGCGGCGAACGGTGCGCTCGGTTTCGACGCGGCGAATCGCCCGGAGATCAACTCCTGGTACAAGGTCCGTACGGCTGCGTGTGACGAAACCAGCTCGACCTTGGCCATCGGCTGCTTGGCAGGTGAGTACGACTGCACCGTGGGCTTCGCCGGCAAAGAGGCAACAGGTCTGCCTGACGCCAAGGCGCTTGCCGTCAAGGGTATCCTTCCGACAGATGCCAACGTGCGCAAGCTCCTGGTTTCGCCCATCCCCGCTGACGTCTACCCGTTGGCTCGCGGTCTCTTCTTTGCCTCGCTCAAGGGCTTCGAGAATGTGACCAACGCCCAAGAGAACGCACTCAGTACGTGCTTTTCGAACCAGGCCACTGCGGACGCCGCAGCCACCGTTGCCGGCTTCGTGACCCTGGGCATCGCGCCCGTCTGCACCGACTTCAACGAGACGCTCTGCAACGGTCGGGTGTACACTTGTGACGTGAACTCCGAATGCGGAGCTATTGGTGCATGCGAGGGTGGCAACCCGGCCACCACTGTCAAAGACGGCGTATGCAAGCAGACCTGCACGTCGACGCCCGAGTGCAATCAGGGACGCTCCTGCATCGCGGGTCGCTGCGACTTCGCGACGAACACCAACGCCTGCGCTCCCTGAGCAGACGTGGGGCGTCGGCCTCGGTCGCCGCCAAAGTTGGCTGAGGCAGAGCACCTTCGGGTGCCCTGCCTGCGGCTCGTTTTCTTGGATTTTCCGCGAAAGAACGTTTCCGTCATGCCTCGCCTGTCCTCACGCATCGTATTGCTTCACTTGCTCGGCTGGTCGACTTTGTCGATGGTCGGGTCGCTCAGCTGCAGCAGCGAGCCGAGTGAGGATTTTCATCAAGGCGGATTTGCTGGACGCCCCGAGTGGGGTGACGGCGGAGCGACCGGCCTGACCTTGCCCTGCAAGCCTCCCAACGCCGAGCCGTTGCCGGCCCGCAGCGCGGTGATGAGCGCGACACCGGAAACGCAGAGCAAACCAATCTTCGTCCGAGACCTCTTCAACTCGTTCCAGTCACATTGTGGTGGTTGCCATGTCGACACCAGCTTGGGGGGCTTCGACGACCAGCGGGTGAACTTCCAGAATTTCCCCCAGCTCGTCGATCAAGAAGCTGTGGATGTCATCAAGTCGGATGACCCCGAGGTCTTCATGCCCAAGCCGGTGGGTGGCGGAAAGCCCTGGTCCGAGCGCAAGAACGACGACCCAGTGCGCGAGCTCGCTCGGCTCCTCGAGGCTTGGATCGCCGCAGGAAGTCCGACGGATTTGTTCTTTTTGAAGCCCGAAAAAGGCGCCGCCGACAGCCCCTATTTGCTCAGCAAGGAGCAAGGCAATGCTCTCACCAACATCGGCAACTGCATGCCGGACGCTGCACTCTTTGCCACCGAAGAGGAACGCAGCGCCAGTCTCGACGGGTTCTTCGCGAGTGCTTCGGAACTACCGGAGCGACTGGAAGAGACCGATCTGTTTACACTCGACCACGCCCTTCTAGCCTACCACGGCGTCGTCGCCACCGCTCCCGCCTACCCCTTGTGGTCGGACTCCGCAGGCAAGATCCGACATGTGCGGCTCCCTCGCGGTAAGAGCCTCCAGTACGACGCGAAGCGTCGCGAGTTCGACATTCCCGACAACACCCGATTTTACAAGACTTTCCTCAAACGCGTCGTCGACTCGGCAGGCCGCGAGGCGTGGCGCAAAGTCGAGACCCGGCTGATCGTGGCTCGCAAGGACGATTGCAGCTCGGAACCGTGCCAAACGCGAGCTCTCTTTGGCGCCTATGCGTGGAACGAGGCCGAAACCGAGGCGGTACTCGTGCGCGATCCGCTCCGCAGCGGAGAGCCCTTCCGCGATCGCGTCATCACCTACGTCACCGACGAAGTGAAAGCCAAGGCTGCCGGCGCTGACGCGGCGCTATTGGCAGCGTCGACGCGACACTACGCCATTCCCGGCTCCGACCGCTGCGTCCAGTGTCACATGGGCAGCCCCACGCAGAGTTTCGTCCTGGGCTTCTCTCCGCTGCAACTCAATCGACGTCCCTACGTGGAGGAGCCGGATCCGTTTGCTCTCGGCGAAGACTTGCTCGGCCATGGGATCCTCGAGGAAGACGCGCCCCGCGAGGACGAGCTGAGCCAGCTCACACGGCTGATCGAGCTGGGCGTGGTGAGCGGTCTCGAATCGGCCGACGACGTGCCAGGGCTGCGCGACAGCCAAAGCGTGCCACCGCGCAATGACTACGAGCTACGTGCGCAGGGCTACATGCTTGGCAATTGCTCGAACTGCCATAATCCGCTGGGCTTTCCGACACAAAAGAATCCGGAACTTCGCGACTTGCTGGACTTCTACCCCACGACAGAAGGCGGCGGCATTTTTCAGTTTCCGCTCGAACGCTACAGCCCCCGCGTGCGGCGTGGTCAAAGCAGCGAGTTCGCCATCCCCTACATCACGCCATCGCTCTGGGATTTGGACGAGAATCCAGTCACTCACGACAACGGGGTGGCGCCACCTACGATCGTGAACACCACCTCCAAATGGATGTTCACGGGAGCAGAACCGACGTACATCCTGGCACCGTGGCGCAGTATGATCTACCGCAACACCGACACGCCGTTCACGTACTCGGACCACTTCGCAATTTTTCAGCGCATGCCGCGTCATGTGGCCGGCTACGATTGCCGGGTCCCGCGCCTCATGGGTGAGTGGATGGTGAGCATTCCGGCCGCTCCCAAAGTGGCTGGCCAGGAGGAGCGGCTCAGTCTTGCTGACCAACCCTGGGTGGCGGTCGACCCCGCCTCGGAAACCAAGTACCGGCTAGCGCTGAACAAGGCCAAGGATCGCCTGGAGCAGTATCAACAGGGCGAACGCTACGCTTTCTGCCCCGACACATCCGACATCCAGGACCCGGAAGTGCTCGCGAACAAGTACATCGTGCCGCAAGACTACGGTCAGGTCCTACAGAGCCAGCCGTTCACGCCCTGGTACGACAACGTGCCCGATCGGGCCCATTGGGTCGTGACGGATCAGACCGAGGTCCCGGGAGATTGGACGCCGCGCCGCGCCGATTGGGCCGACGTGCTCCTGAAGGAGGACCAGACCAAGTACGACACGCTCGAACCGGCAGAAAAGCGTGTCGTCGACGAGCTCTCGGAACGGGGCGCGCAGTTGACGCCGGCTTTTCGGAAGTTTGCCCTCGAGCAACGCCCGTTCGGGTTGTGGTCGGATCCCAACAGTGTTTGCAAGGCTGCGCTGTCGGCCATGCCGACGTTGGACCAACTGGCAACGGCTGACCGTCCCCGTTGGTTCGAGTTCGCGACAATCACCGAAAAGGCGAAGCCGATTTACTCGACGTCACCGGGGGCCGCCGTATTCGGCAACATCTGCCGCAACTGTCACGGTCCCGCCGGTGACGCGCGGAGCCCCTTGGCTGACACCATTTCGGACTTGACCGGTGGCGCGACGCGGGTTGCCAACCTGCGCGATGGGCTGTTTGGCCCCGTCGACGATCCCGGCTCGGCGCGCGCGAAAGTCTTTGGGAAAAAAGCCGCAGATCTGAACACGACCAGCGAGAACTTCGCAGCTCGCTACTTGCTGTGGATGGCGCTCGGTGGCACTCAGGTTCAGATTCCGCCCATGGCTCTCAAGCTAGTCGACAACACGCTCGTGCTGGGTTTGAAGCGCAAGCCCAACCCCTTGGTGGCTTCGGCCAATATGCTGGCCACGGCGGAGAAGCTTTGCGCTGCCACCTTGCCGAACGAGGACGGCGGCAATGGTCAATTCAACCCGCTCAAGGGTCTGACCTTCGAGGAGAGTCCCTTGCTCCGCAGAAATGGCGATCTCGAGAATTGGGTCGACCTCTGCAATTGGTCCCAACGCGCTCCGGTTCGGGTGGTGCGCTGCGTCGATTGTAAGCAACAGGCGCCGCGTGTTGGGCAATTTCAGGTTGTACCCAATGGGCTCAAGCGCCTGATCGACGCCGACGTCTATGGTGAAAGCCTGGTCATGACCCCAGCGGGAGTTCGCAGTGGCGTACCCAATGGCGAGGCCATGGCTTGGTGCCTAGAAAAGCCCTTGGACGCCGTCAAGCTTGGATTCTTGGATGAATTTCGAGTGGCCAACTTGGTCGACGGCCAACCCATTCCGTATTGCCCCGACGGCCTGCTGACCTGGAGCCAGGCGGACATCGACGAGTACACGCTACGCGGCGCGATCAACGCGGGCCTGGCGGTCTTCGCTTACCTGGACGCCATCGCGAAGGGTGAGGTCGAACCGCAGCTGCTTTTTGACGAATGCCAAAAGCTGGCAAAACCATGAAAGGAAATCGAGCCATGAAACGTTCTCGAAAGCTTGTGTCCTGGGGTCTGGGCGGAGTCACGGTGCTGCTCTGCGCCTTTTTCGTCTCCGCTACGTTGAGCGCGGGTGCGGCCAAGCGCAGCAAACACAGGGCGTCCGCCAAGTCTGAGGTCGACCACGAAGCGCCTGTCCAGCAGCTGCGACCTGTCGAGCATTCCCAGGCCAATGTCGCGCCGCCGCGCGATGAAGCGACTTCTCGTGTCGAGCCAATGGACGCCGCGGCGATCGAGGCGCCCGCTTGGGTGCAGGAGAACTATCCCATCGCCTTCAACTACGATGGACCAGTGCCCGATCCCGCGGCCCAGGCCGAGGCTCGTCGAACCCGTGCTGCGACCGACGCACAAACGACCCCGGCCGATTTAGTGCTCAAGGAGCAGAAGCTGCTGGAGCTTTTTCCGAACGCACGCGAGCGGGTCGAACATGGCCGTGCGCAGCGTCAGGCCGCAGCAGCCCGTTTCGAGCGTACGGGCAATAGCGCGGAGCAGCAGGCCCTCGACACGGGCGCGCATCTCGAGGAATGACTCGCACTAAGCGCGTCGCCGCGCGAGCCAACAAGCTGCGACACTCAAGGCGGCGCCGAGACCCCAAGCCCCACCGGATGCAGGAGCACTCGCGACCGAGCAGCCGCTTGGGGGATCGGCGAGCTTGACGTCATCGCTCAGATCGTAGTCGTCAGTATCCGTGGTGGGCGGATACAGTGAGCAGAGGCCATCTCGATCATCCTGTTCGAGGCTACTGAGGGCTGAGGCCCAAAGGGTCGTCGACTCCGACTGCATCGTTGCGCCGGCTGCTCGCGAGTGGTCCAGGCCCAGCACATGTCCCAACTCGTGCGTGAGCACCGCAGTCAGATCGACTTCGCCGGTCGAGGGAGCGAGCGCGAGTGCATACGCGAAGGCATTCACCTCGATGTTGGCTGCTTGCAATAGTCCCGTGTCCAGATCGAACGACAGTAGCGTCTTTGCGACCGCGTCCTGCTCGTGGGGCCAGGCGTCGGCCCGGAAGACAACGCGCACCGAGACCGCGCTGTCCGCATCTGCGACATCGAAATCCAGGTGCGGGCGCTTTTCCGCTGCGCAGACTACAGAACTCCAGGCCTCGACCGCCGCCCGCATTGCCTCTTGGGCGTCTTCGCTCGACAAGTTGCCCGCACCCGGTCCCGTTTCCGAGGCGACGGACACCTTCGAGCCCGGTGACCAGCCAAGCGGGAGCCCATCGATGACGCAGCCGTCGTCGGACCTGACGCACTCACTGTCCTCCGTCGGCGCGCAGTTGGTAGCCCGACAGAATGCAAGGACTGGCGTAGGCAACAGAACGAGCGCGCCGAAGACGAAGGGAGAGCAGACGTGGAGTAAGGGACGCATGCTATTCTACTCAGTCGTTGCGCGCGCCGAGCGCGATCCAGGATCTCACGATGGCCTTCTGCTTCTCCTCGAGCTCGGGCAAATCTAGCGGCATCGCAGTACCGCACGGACCGCCGAGTTCACCCTCGAGTTCGCAAGAGAGCCCTGGGTGGTCTTGGCAATCGTCGATTTTCAGCATCAGGAACGAGTCCCGAGGTTTTCCCTCGCGCACCAACGCCGTGCCCGCGGCGGCTAGGCTCTCGACGTCGACCAAACCTTGCACGATGAAGGCCAAATCTTCGTCAGTCAGCGTCTTTCCTGTCTTCGGACCCAACCACAGGTCGGCCTGGGCCCCGACGGGGCTCGAGCCGCCGTGGCAAGGGGACTGGTTGCACTGTGCTTGGAAGATGGGCATCACGTCTCGGGCAAACGAGACGTCGGCGGTCGGCTCGAAACTCTCGTACAAGGCGTCACAGCGCTGAGCTATCGCTTCAGGTGTTTCGGTTCCAGAGCAGGCAAGCGGCAACACGCCCAGCAACGTCATCAGGAACGGGCGGCTGACTTCAGTTCTCATGCCGGGCCCAGTGCAGGAGTGGTGCCAAGACGAATCATCGGCGATCTGGTCGCGAAGGTTCGGCCCCGCTCTCCGAGAATCGGAAGGCACAGTTCGCGATTCGGAAATGCCAGCAGCATGGTCCTGGCTGGTGCACGCTGAGCCAGGCATCTTTTGGCAAACGCCCAGCGGCACGGCCCCTGCAGGTGCGACTGGCCAGACCATGTCGAACGGGCGCAAACCACGGGGCTCGACATGGCCAAGCGCGACAAGTGACGGAACGGAGACTTCCATGGGTGCGGAGCTGCTGCGTTGGGCGCGCTCCGATGCAACCGTGACACTGTTTGGGGAGACGGGAACGGGCAAGGATCGTTTGGCCCGCACGCTGCACACCCACGGCCCGCGCGCGCAGGGCCCGTTCGTCGTGGTGGACTGCGGCGCTGTCGCTCAAAACCTCGCAGAAAGCGAGCTTTTCGGGCACGAGCGCGGGGCCTTCACTGGCGCCGTTGCCGCACACGTAGGCGCCTTCGAACGAGCCCACGGCGGCACCTTGTTTCTCGACGAAATCGGCGAGCTACCGCTCGAACTCCAGCCTCGCCTGCTGCGCGTGCTCGAAAACCGGCACGTGCAAAGAGTGGGCGGTTCCCAACGTC
>Ga0163144_10013420_pt1 | contig 17108 bp, 21 predicted proteins | sample OliLak19BULKMAT1_FD_123175 | JGI IMG/M metagenome (GOLD analysis project Ga0163144, IMG submission 123175) | Freshwater microbial mat bacterial communities from Lake Vanda, McMurdo Dry Valleys, Antarctica - Oligotrophic Lake LV.19.BULKMAT1 | ecosystem: Environmental > Aquatic > Freshwater >... | reverse complement strand
GCTCCTAAGGATGCCTGATACCAGGCACAAGTTACCACTCGGTGCCCTCGCTCAAACTTGCGCCAGAGAGGGATCGCCCTCGCTCAAACTTGCGCCAGAGAGGGGGATACCACTCGGTGCCCTCGCTCAAACTTGCGCCAGAGAGGGATCGCCCAAGCAGCCGCATGCTAAGTCCTGTAGACCCATCTCTGCTTACCCCATTTTTACCCTAGGTACCTCTGCCCAATGGGTGGTGTAGCTGGGGCTGCGGAGCTCACTGCGCAGCTGCCACCCTGTGCTGTAGCCTTGCTGGGCGGTGCGCACCACATCACGGCCGTAGCGGGCATTTAGTTTATCCATGACGGCGCTGGCTTTGTCATGGGCGGGGCGGGGTAGGGTGTCAAACATGTGGCCTTGCAGGGCATTATTGGGCAGCAGACCCGATACAATAACGCCTGTTTTCATATACTGATACCCGGGCCGGTACATCTGGCGCAGCAGCAGGGTGGCATAGTGCACCAGCTCTGGCGTGTTAGAGGTGGGCACGGGCAGGCGCAGCGTAGCCGATGGGTTGTACTGGGGCAGGTCTTTGCGGTGGCGGTTGGTAATCAAAAAAACCTGAATGTACTGGGCCGCCCGCTGCTGGGTGCGCAGCTTCTCGCCACAGCGGTGGGCGTGTGTGGCCACGGCGTTAAGTATTAGGGCCTCATCTGTAATAAGCCGGCCAAAACTGCGGCTGGTGCAAACGGTATCGTTTTGCTCACGCTGGGGCTGCATGGCCAGGCAGGGTGTGCCCTGCAGCTCCAGCAGCATGCGCTCGCCCACAATGGTAAGGTTTTGCCGCATCCAGCCTTGGTTTTGCAGGCTAAGGTCATAGCCGGTTTGCAGGCCTCTGTCTAGCAATCTATCTAGATAGCGCCGCCCTATGCCCCACACATCTGCCAGGGGCAGCTCTTGCAGGCAGGCTATGCGCTCTTGCTCTGTGTTAATAATCCAGATGCCCTCTTTCTTTTTAGCGATGCGGTTGGCTGCCTTAGCTAGTGTTTTAGTGGGGGCAATACCTATGCTCACCGGAATTTTTACCCACTGCAGCACAGTCTCGCGCACGCGGTGGGCAAAGGCCTCTAGCTCTTGTGGGGCCACGCCGCTCATGAGCATAAAGCACTCGTCTATGCTGTATACTTCTATCTCTGGTGCAAACTGTGTGAGTACATTCATAACCCGGCGGCTCATATCTGCATACAGGGTATAGTTGCTAGAGAAGATGTGCACATTGTGGGCCTGCAGCAGGTGCCGCACCTCAAACGCGGGCACCCCCATGCCGATACCCAGTTGTTTTGCCTCTGTGTTGCGGGCTATTACGCAACCGTCGTTGTTAGAGAGTACCACCACGGCACGCCCGTGCAAGTCTGGTCTAAAAACCAGCTCGCAGCTGCAGTAAAATGAGTTACAGTCTATGAGTGCGTACATACAAGACCCGGATAGCCCCGGTTTACTTACCGTTTAAACTTAGATACACGCCCGGTAACCACCCCAAACACGGTTACCTCTTCGACAAAAATGGGCTTAAAGGCCTTGTTAGCAGATACCAGCGCCGGGCGCCCTTTTACCATGTCTACAATTTTGGCCACGTACTCGCCCTCGGCTATACAGATACATATATCGCCTAGGGCAGGCGTGGCTGTGCTATCTACGATGAGCATATCTCCATCGTTTATGCCTACATCGGTCATAGAGTTGCCATCTGCCTGAAAAAACCAAGTAGTATTCTCATTAATATTCAGATACGTATCTAACGATACGTGCTTCTGGGTATAGTCTTGGGCCGGAGACGGAAAGCCTGTAAAGCCGCACGTGGCTGGTACAGGGGCCATGGGCACCAGCTGTTTAGAGACAGAGGTTATGCCCAGCGGCAGCAAGGGTTCTGCCCCCAAAGGGCCATCTGCGCCTGCAAGGGCCATACGGGCAGCAGGCATTTTATCTGTAAACAGCGGGGCAGCTTTCATATAAACAAGTAGACTAATATAGCATATCTGGCACTGGAAAAGTTGCACCAACTGCCACAAAAAAAGGCCACCCTAAACAGGATGGCCTTATATAAGGTACTGGGCGTATACTACCAGCTAGATTTTGTAACACCGGGTATTTTACCTGCGCTGGCCATCTCACGGAAGGTAACGCGGCTTATACCAAACTTACGCATGTAGCCACGCGGGCGGCCCGTAATCTGGCAGCGGTTGTGCAGGCGCACAGCGCTAGAGTTGCGGGGTAGTTTGTCCAAAGCCTCATAGTCGCCGGCTTCTTTAAGGGCGGCACGCCGGGTAGCATACTTAGCCACTAGGGCTTCACGCTTGCGCTGACGGGCTTTTACGGATTCTCTTGCCATAGTAAGGGTTTGTTATTAAGGGGTGTTTGAGAGTAATTAAGCGACTTCTGCTCCTGCTTCTGATTCTGATTCTGCTACTGCTTCAGACTCAGCTTCTGCGTTTACTGGAGCTTGATTGGCAAAGGGCATGCCCAAGGCCTTAAGTAGCTCAAAACATTCTTCGTCTGTATTGGCAGAGGTTACAATTGTAATATCCATGCCTGATATCTTGCTCACCTTATCGATGGATATCTCTGGGAAGATGATTTGCTCTTTAACGCCGAGGGTGTAATTACCGCGGCCGTCAAAGCTTTTATCGCTGATACCTTTAAAATCACGCACGCGGGGTAGGGCAATAGCTACAAGTCTGTCTAGAAACTCGTACATCTGATTGCCGCGCAGCGTTACGCGGGCACCAATTGGCATACCCTCGCGCAGTTTAAAGTTAGATATGGCTTGTTTTGCCTTAGTAGGCACAGCCCTTTGGCCGGTGATAAGCGAAAGCTCATCAACGCCTACATCTATGAGCTTCTTGTCTGCCACAGCAGCGCCGATGCCTCTATTAACGCTGATTTTCACCAGCCGGGGCACCTGCATTACAGAGGCGTACTGAAATTTGTCTTTCAGAGAAGAGACAATTTCTTTGTTGTATTTGGTTTTCAGTCTAGGCGTTGCCATCTTTTATGAACTGTCCGGTTTTCTTAGAGAAGCGTTGTAGTTTGCCGGTGGCATTTTCTTTGCGGCCCACACGAGTGGGTTTGCCATTTGCAGGATCTACAACCATGAGGTTGGATATGTGGATGGGGGCTTCCATCTCTATGATACCGCCAGACTGGGGGTCTTGGGCGGTGGGTTTGCGGTGCTTTTTCACCAAGTTCAAACCTTCTACAATGGCGCGGTATTTAAGGCGGTCAATCCGCAATACAAGACCGGTCTTGCCTTTGGCATCTCCGCTGATCACCTTCACGGTGTCTCCACGTTTGATGTGAAACTTGTGGGTGGGGGCTTCTATAGTAATGGCCATAGTATAATGCGAGGCTTAGAGCACTTCTGGTGCTAGTGAAACAATTTTCATAAACTGCTTTTCGCGCAGCTCGCGTGCCACCGGCCCGAAAATACGGGTACCACGTGGCTCATCGTTGTTGTTGAGTAACACCGCAGCGTTGTCATCAAAACGAATATAGCTACCGTCTTTGCGGCGCACCTCTTTAGAGGTACGTACTACTACGGCTTTAGATACGGTGCCCTTCTTAATGCTAGAAGAGCTAAGGGCAGACTTAATGGTCACCACGATCTTATCGCCTAAGCCGGCGTATTTGCGCTTGGTGCCACCAAGCACACGGATGACGAGCACTTCTTTTGCTCCTGAGTTGTCTGCCACGATGAGGCGGCTTTCCTGCTGTACCATATTATTACTTGGCTTTTGCTACGATTTCAATTAGGCGCCAGCGCTTGAGCTTAGAGAGCGGGCGGGTTTCCATGATCTTTACCGTATCACCCATGCCGCACTCGTTATTCTCGTCGTGTGCATGGAACTTGGTGCTCTTTTTCATGAATTTGCCGTAGATGGCGTGTTTTATACGACGCTCAACTACAACGGTGATGGTCTTATCCATCTTGTTGCTTACCACTAGGCCAATACGTTCTTTGCGGCGGCTACGTTCTACGGTTTCTTCCGCAGGGGTAATACTTTCTGTTGCCATGAGGTTATGCAGATTGTTTTTGGGTGATGGCCGTAAGCATACGGGCAATGTCGCGCCTTGCATAGCGCAGTTGGTTAGGGTTCTCTAGAGGCGTTACCGCGTGTGAGAACTTCATCTTGGCCAAACGCTCTTGCTCTTGGGCCACGCGGGTTTGCAAATCTGTAAGTGGCAGGTTGCTAAAATCTTCCTTTTTCATGAGTACAAGGGGTGGGGCTAGTTGCCGTCAAAATCTCTAGAGGTAATAAAAGAGGTACGTACAGGCAGCTTTTGGGCCGCAAGACGCAGAGCTTCAGAGGCAACCTCTAAAGGCACACCGGTGGCCTCAAAAATAATGGTTCCAGGTTTAATACAGGCTACCCAATATTCTGGAGCACCTTTACCTTTACCCATACGTACTTCGGCAGGCTTTTTGGTAATGGGTTTATCAGGAAAAATGCGCACCCATACCTGGCCCTCGCGTTTCATGGCGCGGGTTACGGCAATACGGGCAGCTTCTATCTGGCGGGCTGTTATCCAGCCGCCTTCTAGGCTTTTTATAGCAAACGTTCCGAAGCTTATCTCGGCACCGCGGGTGGCTAGGCCACGTACGCGGCCCTTCTGCATCTTGCGGAATTTGGTTCTCTTGGGCTGTAACATACTAGTTTATGCTGTAGGGGGGCATGAGGTAATGCAGGGGGGCTGCAAAAAGATTAGCGACGGCCACCCCCTCCACGGTTGCCACCAGAATTTCCACCGCGGTTGCCGCCTGGGCCGCCACCACGATTATTGTTGTTGCCTGGGCCACCAGGGCCACCAGAACCGCCTGGGCCGCCACCGCCATCGCGGCGATCACCAGCACCTCCACGGCCACCGCGGCGATCATCACGCCCGCCACCACGGCGGTCATCACGATCAAAGCTACGTGGGCCAGGGTTGGCTGCATTTTCTGCCATTAGGCCAGCATTTGCAGTGAGGTCTCTTTTACCAAAAACCTCACCTTTAAATACCCATACCTTAATACCTATTTTGCCGTAAACTGTTTGAGCTTCAGACAGTGCATAGTCAATATCGGCACGGATGGTGTGTAGAGGTATGCGCCCCTCTTTGTATTGCTCTGTACGTGCAATCTCGGCACCACCTAGGCGGCCACCGCAGCGCACTTTTATACCTAATGCCCCTTGGCGCATGGCAAGCTGTATGGCTTGTTTCATGGCGCGGCGATACGAGATACGGGCTTGCAATTGTTGTGCTATAGACTCACCTATGAGCTTGGCGTCTGTTTCTGGACGTTTAATCTCAAAAATGTTTATCTGAACATCTTTTTTAGTGGTTTTCTTTAGCTCGTCTTTAAGCTTGTCCACCTCGGCACCGCCTTTACCAATAACCACACCCGGGCGGGCTGTGTTTATGGTAAGGGTAATGCGTTTTTCTGTACGCTCAATTATAACCCGGCTGATACCCCCTTTAGGGATACGGCCAAGTACGTATTTGCGTATTTTGTCATCTTCTACCAGTTTGTCGGCAAAGTCTTTGCCGCCATACCAGCTAGATTCCCAGCCTTTAATAATGCCTAGGCGGAAGCTTATCGGGTTTACCTTATGTCCCATAGTAGTTTAAGCAGTTGCCGCCTCCGGCGACTGGTCAAAGGCTTTGTCAGTTACCTGGGCCTGAAATGAATCGATTATGACAGTAACGTGGTTTGAGCGTTTGCGGATACGGTGCGCACGGCCTTGTGGGGCAGGGCGCAAACGTTTGAGCTGGCGGCCACCATCTACAAAAATAGTTTTGACGAATAGATCGGCATCTTCTACACGGGCACCCTCGTTCTTTTGTGTCCAGTTGGCCACGGCAGAAAGGATAAGCTTCTCTATTTTACGAGCGCCTATTTTAGGTTCAAATTTTAGAATGTTCAGGGCCAGATTTACTTTCTTGCCACGAACCAAATCAGCCACCAGCCGCATTTTGCGCGGTGAGGTAGGGATGTTTCTCAGTTTAGCTATAGCTTCCATTGAGGATAAGCAGGTTGTTGTTAAGAAGGTGAACTAGCGTTTGCCTTTGTCTTTTTTGCCTCCGTGTCCGCGGAAGTTGCGGGTGGGCGCAAACTCGCCCAGTTTATGGCCTACCATATTTTCTGTTACGTACACAGGGATAAACTTGTTACCATTGTGCACAGCAAAGGTGTGGCCCACAAATTCTGGAGAAATCATGGAGCGGCGAGACCAGGTTTTGATAACGGATTTTTTGCCACTATCATTCAGGGCCTGCACCTTGTTGCCAAGCCTAAAGTCTATATAAGGTCCTTTTTTTAACGAACGTCCCATGGGTTGTTATTTCTTGCGCGAGATGATGAGCCTGTCAGAATACTTGTTTGGTTTGCGGGTTTTGCCGCCTTTAGCGTACAAACCATTGCGTGAGCGAGGGTGACCGCCTGAGGCTTTACCTTCACCACCACCCATCGGGTGATCTACCGGGTTCATAGCTACACCCCGTACACGGGGGCGGATGCCCAACCACCTGTTACGGCCCGCCTTACCGACAGACTCGTTCATGTGATCTTCATTAGAGACAGAGCCCACGGTTGCTTTGCATACGCCTAGCACCTTGCGCATCTCGCCAGAAGGCAGTTTAATGTTTACATAGGCGCCGTCTCGGCCCATTATCTGGGCGTAGCCGCCAGCAGAGCGAGCCAAACGGGCACCACGGCCAGGATTTAACTCTATGCAGTGTATGATAGTACCAATTGGCATCTTAATCATAGGTAAGGCATTGCCCACTTCTGGCGGGATACCCTCACCAGACGATACAGTCTGGCCTACTTTAATACCTTTAGGAGCAATGATATAGCGCTTCTCACCATCGGCATATTGCACAAGGGCAATACGGGCAGAGCGGTTAGGATCATACTCAACCGTGAGCACATTGGCTGCAACACCGTCTTTATCACGCTTAAAATCTATAATACGGTAGCGGCGCTTGTGGCCACCACCTATGTAGCGCATGGTCATGCGGCCGTCGTTGTTACGGCCACCACTGCGCTTTATCGGTTCTGTTAGGCTTTTCTCAGGTCTTGAGGCCGTTATCTCCGCAAAATCTGGAGCAGTGCGAAAACGCTGCCCGGGGGTTGTTGGATTGAGTTTCTTGAGTCCCATTGGTTGCGTATTGGGTTTAGATATTGGCGTAGAAATCAATAACTTGGCCTTCTTTTAGGTATACAATGGCCTTTTTATAGGCGGCTGTTTTACCAGACATAGAGCGGCCTTTCATAAAACGAGACTTGGTTTTGCCGCGCACGTTCATGGTGTTTACTTTTTCTACTTTTACACTAAACATGGCTTCTACCGCAGCGCGGATCTGAAACTTGTCTGCGTTAGAATCAACCTCAAATCCATACACGCCGTCTTTTTGGCGGGCAGTGAATTTCTCGTTGATAATCGGGCGTTTGATGATGATAGTCATGCCTTTTTGGTTACGAGTTTAAAGGTTAGAGAGAAAGAAGTTGCGATAGTGACTCTACGGCATTTTCTGCCACAATTATTTGATCTGCATGCAATACGTTGTAGGTATTGAGCATGTCTACTGTCATCACCTCTGTGCGGCTTAGGTTACGGCTAGAGAGGTAAATGTTTTTATCAACCTCTGGCAAGATATACAGTGTCTTTTTATCAGAGAGCTTTAAGCCTTCTAGAAACTGTATGTACTGCTTTGTGCTTGGTTTTTCAAAATTGAAATTCTCTAACACCATTATAGCACCAGATTGAGCCTTGGCTGCAAATGCAGAACGGCGGGCCAAACGTTTTACTTTTTTGTTGAGTTTAAACTCATAATCACGCGGGCGTGGCCCAAAGGCTCTACCACCACCTACAAACACGGGAGATTTAATAGAACCAGCACGGGCACCGCCGGTGCCTTTTTGCTTCTTAATCTTTTTGGTAGAGTAGGCTACTTCTGCACGCTCTTTGCTTTTGTGGGTGCCTTGGCGCTGTGCGGCCAGGTAGTGCTTCACATCTAAATAGATGGCGTGCTCGTTAACCTCGATGCCGAAAACCTCGTCTGAGAGATTTACGCTGCGGCCGGTTTCTTGGCCTGCTTTGTTTATTACTGAGAACTCCATGGCTATTTCTCGAGGGTTACGTATGAGTTAATGGCGCCAGGGATAGCCCCGCTTACCACAATCAGATTTTTTTCTGGATACACTTTTAGCACGCGCAGGTTTTGCACTTTTACGCGGCGGCCACCCATGCGGCCGGCCATGCGCAGGCCTTTAAATACGCGGCTAGGAAAAGAACATGCGCCTATGGAGCCAGGGTGGCGCCCGCGGTTGTGCTGGCCGTGAGTTTGGCCGCCCACACCACTAAAGCCGTGGCGTTTAACCACGCCCTGAAAACCTTTACCTTTAGAAGTGCCCACGGCATCCACAAAGTCTCCAACCTCAAAGAGGTTAACGTCTATTGTGGCACCAGAAATGGGTGCATCTTCAAAATGGCGGAACTCTACCAGCTTGCGCATGGCACCAGATCCGGCCTTTTTGGTATGGCCTTGCTCGGCCAAGGTTGTGTTTTTTTCTTTTGCAGGGTCAAAAGCTAGCTGTATAGCCTCGTATCCATCGCTTTGGATGGTTTTTACCTGCGTAACAACGCAAGGTCCTGCTTGTATAACGGTACATGACAGTTGCTTTCCTTCGTCAGAAAAGAGGCTGGTCATGCCCACTTTTTTACCTATGATACCAGACATGGTAGGTGATTATGTTTAACCCTTTCCGCGCAGGATGCACGCTCGCATCCTCCCTCAAAAAGGACTGCAAATATACCTCTGAGGCTCTAAACCTCCAAAAGTTTTAAGAAATTAAATGATGCCGCCCAGTATATTTCTTGCTACTTGCTCATACATAGCTCTATAGGCTACCCATTAACGCTAAACATTATCCACATACTTTACTGGTAACAATAAAAAAGCCTACCCAAAACTGGGTAGGCTTCACAAAAACGGTATAAAAAATGGGGCAGCTTACGGCAGCTCTAGTTGTAACGTGTTAGAGGCTTTAGAACCTGGGCTCAAGTTTAAGCCGGGCAATATCAGGGTGCTTGTGTTAGCAGGGTCTTGCTTGATGCCGTACCAGGCATTGTCGCCACTTTTGCCATATGCGCTTAGGTAAAGGGTTCTATTGGGGTTGGCCGCATCTGTGCGCAATATGCCAGCGGCTACAAATTTGTCAAGCTCAAACACCATGCGAAACACGCTATCTGTTAGCAGCGGGTCTGAGGTGGCAATAAACTTAAAGTTGGCAGGGCCAGCATCGGGTAAATCAGAAAAATAAATCTGGACCCCCCGGCTTTTATAACGGAGTTTCACATCTTTATTAATGGCCTGATTGATGGAGTCTATGCTGGCACGGATAACCACCCTTTTTGTTATTTGCACAAAACGCTGGCGCAGCAAGAAAGATGTGTCTCTGTTAAAGCTGAGTGGCCGGGTTGCGGTTGTTAAAACTGTGTCATATACCGTGGTTTTTATGGTATCAAACCTGTTAGGTACGTTTGGCCTTGGCCTGATAATTATTCTTATAAACTTTGGCAGATAAAGGGTATCCTCTGGTTTTTGAGTGTACACTGTGTTTCTAGCCAAGTTTACGGGCAAATTGTAAATGGTTACAGCAGATTCTACAAGATTGCTGGCAGATATATTTCTGGCAATGGTATTGCTGGGCTTGTACACATACGCTACGGGCAGTACGTGTGCTTTGCCGCCGCCATGCTCTACGCTAGGGTTTACAATTGTGGCTAGCCCATCTGCTTTGTAGGTAATGGCGTACTTGCCCGGGGGCAGCAATGCAAACAGATACCTGCGGGTGGCAATATCAAAGGCGGCCGTGTATGAGGCCACAGGGCTGGTGCTAGCTGCCGTAACGCTGATGTTTGTAAGCGTGGCTGGATCTAATGAATCTTTCTGAAACTGATCTAAAAATATGAGCCTGCCCGATAAATCTGAAGCAGAGCGGATAGGGATAGGCACAGAATCTTGTGATTTTGGGCAAGAGGTAAGCCCAAAAAGCCCCCCAAAGGCAAAAAGAACAACTATTGGTAATCTCATCAGAAAAAGACAGCGTGTATGGAGTTTGAAAAAGGTATGCAGAAATTCTCGACCTGTAAGGTAGGGATTCATTTGTTAGAATCAACAAAAATAAAAGAATGTTCTGCTATAAGCCTAAACTCTGCCAATAAAAAATCTCGTTTGCCCGATTTTACCCTATAAAAAAATCTGTTTTATAGATTATTGCCCTGGTAGCACCCTTGCGGGCTGCTCTGCAGGAGCCGCATTTGCCAACCTGCGGCGGTTTAGCTTAAAACCAAGCGAGGGAAAACTTACCCGCCCAGCAAAGTAAAAACCTTGGCCCCTAAGCCCTGGCCGCACACCCACCTCACCTCCAAAACTGGCGTGCAGCTCTTGGTTGTAGACTACATCGGCACCAGCACGGAAACCAACATTGCGCACAAATACCCCTTGGGTAGAATACGTTTGGGCACTGCCGTTTGGCTGCCCTACACGTATATCGTCTAGGGTTATATCTGGCGCTACAAGCAAATCTGCAAAAGTGGTAAAGAGTATGTTATTGGCCAGGTTGCCAAACTTATCTGCCTTAATAGCCACGTTTCTTATGAGCTGATAACTACTCCCGATGGCTATTGTATTGGCTCTAAGGCTTGTATAAAGTTGATTGCGATAGGGGCCACTGGTGCCCGTGGCCGTAATTGTGCGTCCGTCTGATGTAAGGCGGGTGCCATCTGCAGCGGTTAACCATAGCCCCTGTTTTTCTAAAGGTTTATTAAGGGATACGGTGCTGCTAAAGGTCTGCAGCCCTAGCCGCACACCCACCACACGGCGGCGGCGGCTATCTACAACTATTTCATCTGCGGTTGTAAACTCCATTACGCGGCTCTTTTGCGATGTGAGCATGATAACGCTGCTACCCTTCTTCTCGGCATCATAAACGGCATACTGGGCTACAAGCTCAATAGTAGTAAAAGGATTAAAAGTGTTTAGCTGGCGATAAGTCTGCTCTTGGCGGCCGGGTGCTGGGCTAACCTTTATGCCTGCGTTTGCCCGGGCACTGTTGCCCATAATATCAGTAGCGGGGGTGTAACTGGTATGGAAACCGCCCACAAACTGCAAAGATTTGCTAGCCATTATGCGCGTTTGCAACCCATAGCCCAAGCTCACATTATCTGAGCCTGCCTGCACAGATATAGGATTAAGGTTTATCCAAAGCTGATTAAGGTCGTACGGATCGTCAAAAACTGTTTTATAGTTTACCACCCTGTTAGAGAGTGGATTGCTCAGCTGCGCCCTAGCACTGGTGCTTACTACTACCCCAAATACAAGCCAAAGTACAATACGCACCATGCCCCAAATTTAGGTAGGCTGCAACGCATTGTTACCAACAGGCTGTTTGGTATGCCACCCCCGTAAGGATTCTAGTATATAGACTAGGATTAAGTACTGTATAACCTAACTATTTACAGATTTTACTTGTTTTATTGGCAGGCATACATCATTTTTAGTTTTCGTTTGGTAAAGTGTGAACGGGTTTGCACCCTGCATACCTTTGCGCTTGTCTAAACAATATGATTTGGGTGTTTATTGAATCAACTTACAAAACAATAAGCCTTCTGAGCCACTTTTTGCTGGTTTTGCCAGTTTTTTTAATAGTTTTTACTAGATAGTTTGTATATGACAGAGCATAAAACATACCAACAAGAGCTTGTATTAGAGCAGGCTCTGTACGATTTAGTGGTGTATAACGATGAGGTAAACACTTTTGATCATGTAATACAAACCCTTATAGACATCTGTGAGCACACCCCAGAACAAGCCGAACAGTGCACCATACTGGTACATTACAAGGGAAAATGTGCGGTAAAAAACGGCGAACTTAATGAGCTTGTAGCCATGCGCAATGCTATTTGCTTAAGAGGCATTTCTGCCGAGGTGTTATAATTTTTAGCCTTATCCTCATTAATATCTAGCTCTAGATACACGTTCATAAGGTGCTAACTATCCTGCGTGCCCAGACTGCCGCTGGGTTTTGGATAGGCGTTTCTTTAGTAGTTTTTTTACTGCCTTCTGCCAATCCTTCTGTTGATGCTGCATCTTATGGGTGGTCTGCATTAATGGCCACAGACTGCCTGCAGCCTCACCACATATTACATGGCCTACTAGGATGTAAGGTATGGGGCCCGCTTCTGCAAAAAACAGGCCTTTTGTCTTCTACTGGGGGCGTCTTGGCTGTAGAGCAAGTGCTTGCAGCCAGCAACGGAGTTGGGTTTTTATTCCTTTTATTTTTTACAAACAAGGTATTAGGAGGGCAATTTGCTCGTGTGCACCCTCTGTTGTGGGTTGTAGCGGGAAGCTGGGGACTTTTGCGCTTTTCTGTAGAATATGAGGCCTACATCTGGCCCTTAGTATTTACCGTGGCAGGGCTTTATGCCCAGAGCAGGTCTCGGTTTTGGGGTGCAGGTATCTGCTGGGCCTTTGCCTTGCTTTTTCATCAGATGGCAGTGCTATGGGTTGTTGCAGGGCTGGCAAGTGCACTTAGTACTGCCAGCAAACCCGCTTTGGCAAAAATGATAGCCCCCCTGCTGGCAGTGCCTGTCTGCTATGCGGTAGTTTTCTATCTAATACAGTCTGCGGCTACTTTACCACACTTTACCCATTTTCTGCTAGGAGAATTTGGTAATGGAGGCGTAAAAACGGCCTACAATCTGGGCCATATTGGCATCTGGGCCATTTCTGCGCTGCGCAGTATGGTGCAGATACATGGCTATTTTGTGCCTGCAATTATAGAAGTACCTAAGAGTTTTGGTCTATTTTTATTAATGGGTGTGGGCGCTGGTGCCTTGGTTTTTATGCTAATGGGTAAAAACAGGGCAAGCACTTCCCTTCGTGCTGCTGCTGCCGCTGGTGTGGTGCAAATAGCTGGGCGCTGTGCCTTTTTTGGTGTTTTGCTGCTAGGCCTCTGGGCACAAGGCAATGCAGAGTTTATGGGCAGCCTGCCCCTAGCCGCTGTGCTAGGTTGGCAAGGTTGGCTACAGAAAAAAGAAACCCTTATGCGCTGGGCTGCTGCTGGTTTTTTTGGGTGGAACCTAGCCACCGGCCTGCTACTCATGCACTTTTTGCAACTTTCTGCCTATCCTGCAGAGGCTGCCTTTACTTCTATGGCAGGCCATCCCTTGGCCACCTATCATAAATTAGAGGTAGTTACATGGGCTGGCCCACAGAAACGGCGCCCGATCATTCATGCCCAATTTATCACCAGCCACGGCGGTAATTTTTATTATAAGGGAGACAGCCTGCTGGCAGACACGTTACTTTACCTAGAGCAAATGCATAAGGCGCCCTTGTCTAGAGCCTCATTGCTAGAGGCACAAAGCGGCACCCCACCTGGCCTAGTAGGGCGCGTGGTTGTAACGTGGCCGCACATTGGTGGGCCCACCCGGCTGGTTGAGCTTCGCCCGTTTAAGTAGGCAATCCGGCTTATGCCTTAGTCTGCCACTACACCGTATAGATCAAACTCGGCCGCATCTGTAATGTGTATTTGGGCAAAATCACCTTGGCGCAGATAGGCAGTACTTGCATCTATGAGTACCTCATTGTCTACCTCTGGGCTATCATACTCTGTGCGGCCTACCCAGTAGCCTCCTTCTTTGCGGTCTATTAGCACCTTAAGGGTCTGCCCCACCCGTGCCTGGTTGTGGGCCAGAGATATATCTTGCTGTACCTCCATAAGTGTGGCCTGGCGTTCTTCTTTTACCTGGGCAGGCACATCATCTGCCATGGTGTAGCTGTGGGTCTGGTCTTCATGGCTATAGGTAAATACACCTAGCCGCTCAAACCGGCTTTGCTCTACAAAGCGTACCATCTCTTCAAAATCGGCATCGGTCTCGCCTGGGTGGCCGGCTATGAGCGTAGTGCGTATGGCTATACCTGGCACACGGCTACGAATTTCTGCCAAAAGCTCTTCTGTTTTCTGGCGGGTTATGCCACGCCGCATAGCCTTTAGCATGGTGTTACTGCCATGCTGCAGGGGCATATCTAGGTATTTACAGATTTCTGGCCGGCGCGCCATGGCATCCAGAATATCCATAGGAAAGCCCGAGGGGTAAGCGTATTGCAGCCGTATCCATTCTATACCATCCACATCGGCAAGGCGGTCTAGAAGCTCTGCTAGGTTGCGCTTTTTATAGATATCTAAGCCGTAATACGTAAGGTCTTGGGCAATTAATATTAGCTCTTTAGTGCCATTTCTGGCAAAACCAGCAGCGCGCGCCACAAGGTTCTCCATAGGCTCTGATATGTGTTTACCCCGCATTACGGGTATGGCACAGAAAGAGCAGGGGCGGTCGCAGCCCTCGGCTATTTTAAGATACGCATAATGGGCAGGGGTAGTTGTAAGGCGCTCCCCCACGAGCTCATGCTTATAATCGGCTTTTAGGGCTTTTAGCAGGCGGGGCAAATCTCGGGTGCCAAAAAAGGCATCCACCTCTGGTATTTCGCGCTCTAGGTCTGCGCCATACCGCTGAGACAGGCAACCCGTTACATAAACTTTTTCTATAAGGCCTGCTTGTTTAGCATCTACATAGCGCAGAATAGTATCTATGCTCTCTTGCCTAGCATTTTCTATAAAGCCGCAGGTATTGATAACCACAACGCCGGCATCGTCTTTTAGCCCCTCATGCTCTGCATCGCGGCCATTGGCCCTGAGCTGGGTAAGCAGCTCTTCAGAATCTACTAGATTCTTAGAGCAGCCCAGTGTAACAATATTTACCTTATTGGATTTGTAGCCTTTTGTGCGCACGTGCAGATTGTATCTCTTCCTTACTTTTAGCCTATCTAAAAGGGTCTACAAAGGTACCACTTAGCGGCAGCAACCAAAAGAGGTATTAGTATCTTTAGCTAAAGGCGCACCTGACACCCACGGGGTTGCCATATTAGGGTTGCCATGTTAGGGATGCCATATTGGGCTATAGAAACCACCCTGTAAGTAGGATAAGGGCCTAGGGATAAGGGCCTAGGGTTAGGGTTCGGGCTTAATTAGGGATTTTAGGGATAAGGGCCGAGGATAATGGCTTATGATTAGAGCTTAGGGATTTATTGGGGATTAGAGCTTAGGGTTTGACATTAACTACGTACCCACCCCCTACTGCACCGGCTGGGTTTCTGTGGCAGGAGCCTGAGGCAAGCCATTGCGTACAAACTCAGAGAACTGCGGCACCATCTTGGCAGCCCCAGTGCCGGGGTACTCAGCTAGCAGCTTGCGCAGGGTAGCCTGTGCCGCGGCGGTGTCTGCAAGGTCATGCTGGGTGCTGGCCAAGAAAAACAACGCAGAGGGCCGGTTGCCCGCTTGCGGAAAGCTATCTACCAAATGGCTGTACACCTTGGCAGATTGCGCATAGTCATGCAGATAGTTGCCAAAAAGCTGGGCCTCCTTCATTAAATAAGTGGGGGCAGCGGTATCTTTTTTAAAATCTGCAGAAAAAAACTGATACTGTTTTATGAGTTCTAGCACGGTTTCCATCTCTTTATCGGGGTTTAAAGCAGCATCTGGGGTCTTTTTTGCAACATCTAAGCCAACAACCAAAGCCTTTTCCATACTATCTATACGGGCTTGGGCAATGCGTGCTGGGTCTGCCTTAGGGGCAGTATTACAGGCAGTTATGAGATAAAAAAGGCTCAGAATAGCCGGCAAAAACTTATTAAATGCGCACATACCTGCAAAGATGCACCCTTGCCCATTTTGTAAAACGCCCGCCGCATGCCATCTTTGTGGCCCTGTAAAGCCGGAGAGGTGCCTGAGAGGCCGAAAGGAGCCGTTTGCTAAACTGCCGTACGACCACAAGTTGTACCGAGGGTTCGAATCCCTCCCTCTCCGCAACAACAAAAGAGCCTTAGGGCAACTTCAGGCTCTTTTAAGCTTATCAGGAAACTGCCGCAATGCAGCCCAGCCGCAAGGCAAACTTTAGTACACCGCGGGGTGTAGCGTAGCCCGGTCATCGCGCCTGCTTTGGGAGCAGGAGGTCGCAAGTTCGAATCTTGCCACCCCGACAAGTAGGTTTTCCTACACAACCTAAACCGCCTTTACAGAGATGTAAAGGCGGTTTTTTGTTTAACGGTTGTCTCAGTGATAGATAACTTGTTTGCGCACACCGCAAAAAATAGTAGAACAGCTGTACAAACCACTAGATAAGCTAGGGGTAAAGTGCAAAGCCTCCACAGACATGAAACCGGCCCGTAAACAGTTTGTAGTAATGCCAGTACTTGAAAGTGAAGCAGGTGTTGCTTGGCACGCGCCAAAAAGATAGTAATTTAAAGGATCTGTGCCAAAAGCACATTGCCTCTGCAATACAACGTGGGGCAAAGGGGTTGTCTCTTTTTTTTGAATAAAAAGTAATTAAAAGAAAAAGGTAAAAGGGGGATTAGGGTTTGAGGATTAAATTAAAAGTCTATTTGAAGGATAATTACCTTATACTAAGACCAAAAAACGCCTCTGTTTAAATTTACAGAGGCGTTTAAATTTCGCCATTAAAAATTGCCCTTGTAGTATGGCACTACTATCTATTCTTTTAAAACAGGTGCAATTTGCTCATTGGCCTTAATGATATACATACCCTTGGGCAGCGCACCTAAATCAAGCAAGGTTTCTTTGCCAGTAGGTATTTGAGAAAGCACTACTCTGCCTAGCGCATCCAGTACAAAAACAGGAGCATTTCCTGCTAACCCTGTAACATACACATTGCCACTTGTGGGATTTGGTACCAATTTTAAAGTAGGGATTTGGCGCGCTGCCAGCCCAACGGCAGTAAAGACAAAATCTGCAGAAGTGCTTTTGCACCCGTTTGTATCTGTATGGGTTACAGCATAGGTATTGCTTGCTGCTGGCAAATAAATAGCACCCGTTTGCCCAATAATGGCAGAGTTATTAAGCAACCATTGGTTACCTGTTGCATAGCTTGATTGAAGCGCGTTACCGTTTAAAGTAATGATTGGTTGCGCAGGGGTGGCATTCACCACTACCACACTAGCTGCGCTTG
>Ga0163144_10013418_pt1 | contig 17109 bp, 14 predicted proteins | sample OliLak19BULKMAT1_FD_123175 | JGI IMG/M metagenome (GOLD analysis project Ga0163144, IMG submission 123175) | Freshwater microbial mat bacterial communities from Lake Vanda, McMurdo Dry Valleys, Antarctica - Oligotrophic Lake LV.19.BULKMAT1 | ecosystem: Environmental > Aquatic > Freshwater >... | reverse complement strand
GGCCGTGGAACGCCGGGAGTGGGTCTTTGGGGGCCTTGGACACTGGATTAGGGTATTTGTAGGTCGTATGGCTGCTCCGGCTGTGTTGCCGGGGTGCTGGGCGACCGCTGTTTGGCCCGACGCAAGGGTCGCGGGGCTGTCGCGGCCGATAGAGTTTGCACATGACGGCATTGCCCACCTCATTTTCCTTCGTCTATGTAGCCGTCCGGGCGGGCGGCGGGCGGAAGTTCGGCGTCCGGCAGGCCGGGAGCGTTCCGGCTCTCGCGCAGTCGTTGCGCACCGAGAACAAGATGCTGGTGCGGAGTTGGAAACTCCCCGGCTGGGCCTCGCCCACCAATGAACTGAGCGTCAAGGACCAGGCGACGCTGAACGAGCAACTGGGTCAGTTGCTTTCGCGGGGTGTGCCGCTGGTGGAGGCTCTGGAGGTCGTCGCGGCGACGGTTCGGCCTGCGACGAGGCCGCGGGTGCAGCGGATGCGGGACCTGGTGGCGGCGGGGTCGAGTTTTGCCGATGCGTGCAGACAGGTGGGGGGCTTCGACAACGTGACGATCGCGGTGTACCGGGGCGCGGAGCGCTCGGGCGACCTCGCGGGCGCGGCGAAGGAACTGAACCTGACGCTGCGGCGGCGGCTTGCGGTCTCGGGCAAGGCCGCGACGCTGATGGTGTACCCGGCGATCGTGCTGTCGATCTCGGCGGTGGTGTCGGTGCTGATGCTCATTTTGATCGTGCCCAAACTGGCGGAAGCGCTGATGGAATCGGACATCGAGTTGCCGGCGTTCTCGCGTCTGGTGATGGGTGCGGGGGTGTGGATGCGCGACCATGTGGGCCTGCTGGCGATCTTCGCGGCGGCGGCGGCGGGGCTGGTGCTGGTGGGGCGCGGGACGGTGATGAAGGGCGCGGCGTGGCTGATGCGGAAGTTGCCGCTGCTGCGGGACGTGGTGCTGGCGCAGGAGTCGGCACGGTTCTTCAGCGTGATGGCGGCGATGACGCGGACCGGTGTGCCCTTCGGCGATGCGCTGGCCGTCTCGAACCAGGCGGTGAACCACCCGGAGATGCGCGCCCAACTGGAGCGCCTGCGGCAGCGACTGATCGGCGGCGGCCTGCTGCGGACCTTGATTGACGAGGTGACGACGCTCCCGCTGTCGACGCGGAGGTTGCTCATCGCCGCGGAGCGGTCGGGGGATTTGGAGCAGGCGTTCGGGACGCTGGCCCAGGACATGACCGATGAGGTGGACAAGAAATCCGCACGCGCCCTGGCGGCGATGGAGCCGGCGCTGATCGTGGTGATGTTCCTGATTATCGGGTCGCTGCTGATGTCGATCCTGCTGCCGATGCTGACACTGAGCGGGAGCATGAAGGTGTAGGGGAAGTGGGAAGTGGGAAGTCGGAAGTGGGGAAGCGTGCCGGAAAGTTGGGAAATGCCCCCGAGCAGGAGGGCGGGTAGCGCAAAGAACCCGGATGGCAAAGTGGCGGGTCTGTGAGGTCTGAAAGGAAGGGACGACGCATGAGGAACTACCGGAAAGTGATGTCTCGGCGCGGCTTCACGCTGCTTGAGATGATGCTTGTTGTGTTGATTATCGGGATGCTGGCCGCGGCGGTGGCGTGGAACTTTGCCGGTCAGGGCGACAAGGCCCGCATTGGGACGACCAAGGCGAACCTGCAGACGCTCCAGCAGATGCTGGTGAACTACCAGATCGAGAAGGGGCAGTACCCCGCGACGCTGGAGGCGCTCAAGCCGGAGTACGCGGCCAAGATTTCCAAGGACGGGTGGAAGCACGACTTCATCTATTACACCCCCTCGCCCGACGGGCGGCCGTTCGCGCTCTTCAGCCAGGGCGGGGACGGGGTGACGGGCGGCGCGGACGACATCAACGTGTGGACGATGGACGAAGAGGTCGCGCCGGCGAACTAAAGAGCACGGAACCGCCGAAGGCGGCGCGCGGAGCGCACCCATGGACGCCCGGAGGGCAGGGAGCACGATGACTGGCCTGCGGCACGGACGCCGCGGCGGTCGGCGCAGCGCACGGCGCGCTTCGGGCCTGACGCTGCTGGAGGTGGTGCTCGCCGTGGTCATGCTCAGCGGCGTGACGGCCTCGATCATGTCGGCGATCGCGTATGTGGAACGCGGCGATGCGCGGGACCGCCGCCGCCTGGCGGCCTATGAGGTGGCCAACCGCCTCGTGCTGCAATGGCTTGACGACAGCAAGGCGATGCCCGAGCCGTGGCTGCCGATCGCGTATGGCGACCGGTACCAGTTCTTCTTTGAGTTGTCGATCACGCCGGCGACGATGGTGCTCAACGAGCGGCAGGGCGGGGCGGGCGAGACGACGCTGCAGGGGCTGGACCGGTACCGCATTGTCGCGGTGCGGATCATGGATGCGGATGAGAGCGACCCGCGCCGGGCGCGACCGAGCACCGATGAACTGGCGCTGATCTGGCGGGTGTACGACCCAGCGGCATCGCGGAACCCGGATTCGACCACGCGGTTCGGGAAGAACACCGAGAACATTCTGAGCCTGATCAACCTGGTGCTCGGCGGTGCGGGGGCGGGCGAGACAGGCGGCGGCGGCGGTCGGAGCCCCCTGGAGCGTGAGGGGGGGCGGCTGCGATGACACGGCTCGACCACCGCGCACGGGCGTTCACGCTGCTGGAGATGATGCTGGCGGTGACGCTGGCATCGATCGTCGCGCTGTCGGCCTATGGGCTGTTCGAGGTCATTCGGCGCACGGAGCGCCGCCAGTTTGTCCGCATGGGCGAGGCCGATGAGGTGGCCCGCGCGCATCGCGCGATCGAGCGGGCCTTCCGCACGCTGGTGATGAGCGACAAGCCGTTGCCCGGCGATGAGAAGGCGGTGACGGAGCGGCTGCGCGAGTTCGAGCGGGCGGTCGACAATGATGATCCCGATCCGCCGCTGGATGATGAAGAGCCCGAGCCGCGGCTGGTTCTGCGGCCCGATCCGTCAAGCCCGCAGATCGAGGCGGAGGTGGAGGGGCGGGTGGTGCGGATGCGGTCCCAGGTGATGGAGGTGGTGGTGCGGACGCCGCCGGTGCTGGGCGCGCGCCCGGAGGAACGGATATTTGATGTTTCCGCGCGCGACAGTCGGCGCGGGCCGGGGGGGGGCGGGCTTGGGGGGGGCGGGCGCAGCGGGCGGGTGAGCGAGGATGAGCGCGACGGAAGCGGCGCGAGCGGAACGGGAGAAGAGGAAGGGGAGCAGGACCTGCCGCCGATAGCGCCGGGGGTTCGCGGCGTGTTTGAGTTGCTGCCAGATGGGATGGACCCGCTGGCCGCGCTGGGGCCCTCGGCCGGGCTGGACGGGTGGAAGCCGCGAGAGAGCACGGAGCCGGGGCTGACCTTGTGGTGGCGGGAGTTGCCCCCGCCGCCGCTTGAGGATGAGGAGCCCGAGAGCGAAGCGGACGCGGCGCTTGTCGATGCGCTCGCGGGTGCGATTGGGGCGACGAACGGGCGCGAGCGTGGGGCGGGTGGGGGGGTGGGGGGGCGTGCGCGCCGCTCGCGCGACGAGATGGAAGCGGAGCAACTCGCGCTGCTGAGTGCGGCGCGCCGGGTGCCGCTGATCACGGGGCTGCGGTGGGCGCGCTGGGAGGTGTACCGGGGCGAGCGGTTCGACACGCGGACGCGCGCGACATGGGAGCACGAGTTGCCGGGGTTCGTGAAGGTCGCGTTCGAGACGGTGGAGGGGCGCAAGGAGAACTGGATGTTCGAGGTGGGCTGGACCAAGGGGGCGGAGCCCGGCACGCCGATGGACGCCGCGACACTGCCGAACCGGCCGCCGGCGGCCTTGGTGGGCCCGGCGATGCGCGACCGGCCGGGGGCGGATCGCGGGAGGGACCGATCGCGTGCGGAGAGGGAGAGGGAGAGGGACAAGGAATGAAGGGTCGATCGCGGCAAGGACACATGACGGACGCTCTGCGCCGCGGCGCGGCGGGGTACACCAGGACACCGGGGCGGGGCTTTGCGCTCCCGCTCGTGGTGATGCTTACGTTCGTCGCCTCGGTCGCGCTGGTGCTGCTGCTGGAGCGGCGCGCGGTGTCGCTGCGGACAACCCAGCGCCAGGTGCAGGTGTACACCTCGCACCACCGGGCCGCGGGGATCAAGGAGTGCGTGTCCCGCTGGCTGGCGACCACGCGGGTCCGGGGCGGGCAATCGCTGAGTGAGACGGGCCTGGCGTTCCGGCTTGCGCTGCCCGGGGGCGAGGAGATCCGTGTGCGGTTCGAGGACGGGCAGGGGGCCGCGCTGATCGACGAGACCAGTTTGACGGCGGAGCGCCGCCGGATCGTGCGGCTGATGCGCGAATACCTGGAGCAACTGCCGCCGGAGTTGACGTTCGACGCGGCGCGTGCGGTGGGACCCGCGGAGATCAGCATGTCCACCGCGCCGGCGATCGTGATCGAGGCGCTGGTGGTGGCGGTGGTCGATCCGCGCCGAGTGGAGAGGGCGGTGGAGGCGATTCTGAGCCGGCGGAACGCGGGGCTGCTTTCGCGGGACGAACTGCCGCGAGCGCTGTCGGATGTCGGTGTGACGGATGAGGAGCGGGACCTGATGCTCTCGATGCTGGTTGAATTGCCGACGCTGTGGCGGGTGATCGCGGAGGTCGTGAACGAGCGTGGGGTGATGCTGACGCGGAGCGGGGGATTGATGGAGTGGCGACCCGAGGCCCGATCTGACCAGTTCAGCCAGAGCGGACTGTTTTTGACGTGGGACGACCTCCCTTTGGAACTGGATGAGTTTGGTCGCCCTGTTCCTGGGGCGTATGCTGGTGACCCGGCGTCACCATAGAGGATTACAGATGTCGAGTCACCGGTCACGGACCAGGCGAAAGGCGTTGATGTGGCAGGGCGCGACGGTGCTGCTCGCGGCGTGCGCGGTCGGTCTTTTCGTGCTGCCGATCGCAGCAGCCCTGCGCCCGAAGGCGGCGGAGTGGGCCGGTCCCCGGCCGGCGGGAACGGCTGATGGGGCGGGGCAGCCGGGCATGAGTTTGGCCGATGCGCAGAGCGTTGCGGATATTCTCGCGGCGATGTCGCCCAAGCCGGTGATCGCCGACCCGGGCGAGGATGAGCACGGCGACGGCATCGAGGTTGTGAAGGTCGATCCGGAGCCTGTCGCGCCGCCAACGCCGATGAACGGGAAGGCCAACTGGGTGTTTCTTGGCTCAGCCGTGACGCCGCGGGCCAGCCGCGCCCTGGTGCGGATCGATCAGACGCAGAAGTTTGTGCGGCAGGGGAGCGAGGTGGACGGTGTGAAACTGGTCGAGGTTCACGACGACCACATCATGGTCGAAGAAAATCAGATGCAGCGGCGGATCGATCGCGCGGCGATGGTGGCCGACACGATGCTCGGGCCGCCCAAGGGGGGCGCGACGGCCAAGGGCGGTCCGCAAACCCCGCCCCCGCCAACACCGCCGGGTGGCAGCGCGGCGGCGGCTCTGGCGGCAGCGCAGATCACGCACGGCAAGGCCAAGAGCGCGGGCCAGAATGCCCCGGGCCGGATGGTGGCGCGCGTTCTGCAGTTGCCCGCGGAGGTGCGGCAGTCGGTGTTCCATGTCATGAGCAGCCCGACGGCGACGTACGAAGACCGCGTTCGCGCGATCTCGGAACTGGGCTTTGAGCCCGACGCCGGGCTGGATGAGCGCATCGAAGCCGTCCGAGCGCTGGGCCTTGACCCGGATGACGCCGTGGTGCGCCGGATCCTTGAGGACGAGATGAACGGCGCGGCGAGGGACCAGCGTTGAGCGGTATGGTCTGCTATCTGGAACGCGGGCCGGGCGGCTCGACGCTGCGCCGGGTCCGCATGGTCGGCGCGGCGTTCGACCGGTCGTGGACCGCGCCCGTCGCGGGTGAAATTGGCTCGGGCTCCGGCGGGAGCGAGGGCGCACAGGCGGTCTCGGCGGTGCGGTCGGGCGCGAAGTGGGTGGCCGACACGCTCAAGGGTCTGGGAACCTCGCGCCTCGATGTGCTGTGCCTCGACGGCGAGGGCGGCGTGTGTACATGGTTGAGCGCGGCGAGCGCTGCGCCGGGCGTGATCCGCGCGACGATCCAGCAGTCGGTCCTGAGCGGCGGGGATAGCGCGGGCGGGAGCGCGGGACGGTTGATCGCCGCGGGCATTGCCTCGGGCGCGCAGGGCGGGGGGGGAGGGCTGGAATCGGACGTGTCGGTGCAGGCGCTGGCCGTTGCCGAAGATGATGAGTCAAAGATGAACGGCGCAAGCGGGCTGCGCGGCGCGCTGGCGCGTCGGGGAGGGGCACGGGTCCAGTCCGGCGGAACGCGAGAGCGGTTCGCGGTGCTGTCGATGCGCGATGCGCCGGTGCGCGTGTTCATCGACGAACTGGATGCGCGCGGGATCGAGGTCGGCTCGGTTGAGAGCATCTGGCACGCCCTGGCGGCGACGTGGGACCCAGGCGCTGTGCGTCCGGGCGAAGAAGGCCCGGACGCGGGGCCCGCGCAACTGTCGGCGGTGGTGATGACCGATCCGGCGGGGCGGCTGGTGTGGTCGTGGTCGGCGGGCGGTGAACTTTTGGCCGCGGGCCAGGTCCGGCTGCGCCACGTTGTTCGGCGAGACGAGCGCGAGAGCGGGGCGGCCCAAAGCGGCGCGGAACTGGCGGTCGTCGATTCCGGGGCAACGCGTCGCATCGAGGAAGAATCGGTCGGCGTCGAGGGGCTTGAATGCACGGGCGCGGAGGTGGGGCGCATCGTCATGGACTGGCTGGCGTGGAGCGCGCAACTCGGGCGGTCGCCGCAGCGGGTGCTGTGCTTCGGGCCGCTGACGCTCCCCGACCCGGGGAATGGGACTACCCAGTGGCTGGGCGGGCCAAGCCCGGCGTCGCTCGCCGAGGGGCTGGGCCGGGCGTGGCGGGGCGCGACGATCGACGCCGCAGCGCACGAGGACCCGATCGGCGCAACGCTGGCGCGACTGGCAGGCGTGGGACCGCTGGGGGCGCGGCCTGCGCGTAGTGGGAGTGGTGGGGGCGGGGACGGAAAGGCTGAGGGCGATGACCCGCGCCGCGAGTTGCTGGGCCTTGGGGCGCGCCCGGGGCGAGTGGACAGGCGGATGTACCACTCGATGGCCATCGGGCTGGCGGCGGCAGCGCTGGTTGTGGGCGTGGCGGGGTGGCAGTTCCATCGCGCGGCCGGGGGCGCGACGGATGAGATCGAGCAGGCCCGGGACCGCCGTGCAGATGCACTGAAGACTATGGAGGCGATCATCCCCAACCTGACGAAGCACCCCGACCCGGTCGGCGTGCTCTCGGCGAAGATCAACGAACTCGAGCAACTCAACAAGTCACTCAAGCCCCAGCGCCCGATTTTGCAGGAGATGGCGCGGATCCTCAGGGCGATCGAGGGTGCGGCGGACACGCGCATCAAGGAACTGACGATCACGGGCGCGGTCGCCTCGGTGCGGCTGGTCGTCCCGGACAGCGAGACGGGCCCGGCGGTGCTGGAGCGGCTGAGCGCGATCCCCGGCGGCATCCCTTGGCGCGGTGCAACCCCGCCGGTGCAGGGCAGCGAGCGGCTGTACGTTCTCACGGGCACATGGCCCATGGAGGCGGCACCACCGCCTGCTGCAAGGGGGACGGCTCCATGAACGGCGAGCAGCAGGCAAGCGGGCCCGTGATCGTGGGCGAGGACCAGGCGCGCCAGGAACTGGCGATGGCGGCGGCATCGGCGGAGCGGAGCAACCGGCCCAAGGGGTTGCTGGCGATCGCGCTCCTGCTGCTGGTGGGGGCGATGGTGTATGCGGGGTCGGGAGTCGCAGCGCGCGGGGCGACGCTGCGCCGCGTCGAAGCAGCGCGCCGGGAGGCGGGCGATGTGCTGGCGATCGCGGCCCGGGTGCAGGGGCTGCGTGACAAGCAGTCCAGCCGCGGGCTTGTGGCGGACCCGCGGGTCGGGAAGGCGATCGAGGAACTCGCGGCGGCGGCGGGCGTGAAGGCGGACTCGTCGGGCAAGGCGCTGGTGGTGCCCGAGAGCGAGGTCACGGGCCTGGCGGTGCCGGGCGTGGCGCAGAAGGAATACCGCGCGGACGTCAAGGGGCAGGACCCCAAGGCGCTGCTGGAGTGGCTGGTGAACGTGCAGTCGTCGGGTGACACGCGCGGCGTCGAGATCTCGTACCTCACGCTCCGCCCCGAAACGGTTGCGGGGATCGCGGGGGGGCCGGGCGGGGTATCGGGACCGGGCACGGGGGGCTGGAGCATGGACATCAAGTTTGTCCGCTGGGAGACGAGGAAATGATGACCATGTCGACGACGGGGCGCGAGGAACGGGGCGGGGCCAGGGTGCGCGGCTTGGGCGCGGCGGTGGCGGCGCTTGTCGCGCTGGCGGCGCTGGCCGGAGGGTGCCGGCAGTACACGCCGCCTGTGGCGCCCGACTTCGCGGAGGAAGCGGCGAACCGCGCCAAGGCGATGGACCTGGTCCGCGCGGCCCAGCGGCTTGAGTACAAGGGCTACGAGGACGACGCGGAGGCGAAGTATCTCGAGGCGGTGCAACTGCACCGTGAGACGCCCGCGGCGTGGAACAACATGGGCCGCCTGCTGATGAAGCGGGGCGAGAACCAGAAGGCGGCGGAGGCGTTCATGATCGCGGCGGAGGTCTCGCCACGCGATCCGCTGCCGTACTACAACCTGGGCGCGCTGTGGGACGGGCTGAACTATCTTGAGGAGGCGGGGCGCTGGTACGAGGAATCGCTCAAGCGCGATGAGAACTTTCAGCCCGCGCTGCGCCGGTCGATCCTGGTGGATCAACTGCTCAACCGCGGCAACGAGGTGACAGCGCGGCGCGTGCAGCGGGCGCTGCTGCGCGAGACCCAGCCTTGGTGGATCGACCGCTTGCAGCGAGAGCGGGCGCGTCTGAGCGAGGAACTGCGTCTCGGGCACGCGCGGCGCGGCGAGAACGCGTACCTGCAAGGCACAACCGATGAGCGGCCGGGCGGGCAGCCCGTGCAGGGTGTTGATCCAACGCCCGTGGCCGAGCCGTTGCCGGACTAGATGCACGACCCTCAGAGCCCGGAGCGCGAGCGACGGGTTGTGCGGGAGTACTTGTCGAAACAGTCCGCGGGCGGCCCGCGCAACCCACTCGCTTGCGCTCGGGGCTCTGATGGGCCGTACCTTCCAAGCATCAGCCATGACCAACAAACTCTCTGAACTGATCCGAGCGGAACTCCCGGTGGTGATTGCCATTCGCCGTGACCTGCACGCACACCCCGAACTCGCGTACCAGGAGAAGCGGACCAGCCGCGTGGTGTGCGACGAGTTGACGAGGCTGGGGGTGGAGTTTGTGCCCGGCATGGCGGGCGGCACGGGTGTGCTGGCGCATATCCCGGCGACTGGACCGGGGGGAAAGGGTGCGCCGGTGCGTGGCGCTGTGGCGCTGCGGGCGGACATGGATGCGCTGCCCATTGAGGAGGCGACCGGCGCTGCGTACACGTCGAAGCACCCGGGTGTCATGCACGCGTGCGGGCACGACGGGCACACGGCCAACCTGCTGGGCGTGGCGCGGGTGCTGAGCAAACTCGATCACCGGCCCAACCCGGTGACGCTGATCTTCCAGCCCGCGGAGGAGGGCGGCGCGGGCGGGAAACGCATGTGCGAGGATGGCGCGATGAACGGCTCTCGCCTGGGGCCGAAGGTGGATCGGGTGTTCGGACTGCACGGCTGGCCGCAGTATGAGCTGGGCGATGTCGGCTCTCGCCCCGGGCCGCTGCTGGCGGCGACGGACAACTTCCACTTTGAGATTGTCGGGGAGCAGTCACACGCGGCGTACCCGCAACTCTCGCGTGACCCGGTGGTGGCGGCATCGCAGGTGGTCGTGGCGCTGCAGACGGTGTGCTCGCGCAACGCGGCGCCGACCGAGTGCCTCGTGGTGACGGTGGCGACGATCCACGGCGGCCTTGCGCACAACGTGATCCCGCGCTCGGTGATGCTCAGCGGCACGATGCGGACGCTGACGCCCGAGATGCGGAAGATGGGGCGGGAGCGGGTGTGCGCGATCGCGACGGGCGTGGCCGCGGCGATGGGGTGCGAGGCCAGGATCAGATGGGAGGAGGGGTACCCGGTCACGCACAACGACCCGCTGCTGACCCAGCGGTTCTTCCGCGTGGCGCGCGAGACGGTGGGGGCGGCGCGTGTGCGCGAGGTGCCGACGCCGACGATGGGGGGCGAGGACTTCTCGTACTACGGGCAGCACGCGCCGGCGTGCTTCTTCATCCTTGGCGTGCGCCCGCCGGGGCGACAGACGTACCCGAGCCTGCACCAGCCCGAATACGACTTCAACGACGATGCGCTGGCGACGGGGATCGAGTTGATGTGCGCGCTGGCGGTGGATGAGAGGGTTTGATCACGGCGTCATTGTCACCCACAGGGTCGCGTCGGCCTGGTTGAGGAAGTGGATCTGCGGGCAGACGCTCGCGAGTTCCGTCGCGTAGGCATCCCAGCGGAAGATGAGCCAGATGAGGACGAGGCAGCAGAACCACGCCGCGGCCTCGCCGACCAACTTGCGCCGTCCGGCGTAGAACGCGAGGCACGCCGCGATGACGCTGGTGAGTTTCCAGGCGATGAGCGCGGCGGGCGAGTTGGCGGACATGATGAGCCGGGCGATGGGGTTGGCCTCGCCCATGCCGATGCTCGTGAGGTGCTCGAGGGTCATGTGCAGGTCGGCGAGGCTGAGGACGGCGATCGCGAAGACGAGCCAGCAGACGCGCACCTGGCGCGTGGAGAAAAACGCGAGTGAATCGCCCGGCCCGGCGGACGCGATGGAGACTGGTGCGGTGTGCATGGGCCTGCCACTCCTTGCGGGGGAGAGGCAGGGATCGGGCGGCGCATGGGCCTCAGGGAGCGCGCAGGGCCAAAGGTGCGGGCGGTGCTGCCGGATGTGCGGGCTGGGGGAGCCGGGCCGGGCGGCAGCGTCCCATCAGGCGGGCCGGGTTGTGCCGATCAATGATGAGACAAGGAGCAACCCATTTCAAACCCCGCCTTCTCGGGCGGGTATGAAGAGGTTGACGCCCAGGAGTTCAAGCGTATGCGAACCCACCGGAACAGCGTGTTTGGAGCGCGGGCGCTGGGGCGCTGGGCGGCGGCAGCGCTGGTGTGCGCGGGCGGATTGGGGGGGGAAGGGTGGGGGGCGGCGGAATGCCGCGCCCAGCAGGCGGCGGTGCAACTCAACCCCGTGTATGTGGACGACTCGCCGGTCGCGGCGGAGACGTTCTCACGCGTGCGCGACCACCTGGGCGCGGGCAACATCGATGAGGCGGTGCGGGTCCTGCAGGCCCTGCTGGATGAGCAGCCCGACCGAGTGCTGCCGGTACCGGGGGATGTGGACCTGTTTATCAGCGTTCGCGAGTCGGTGCACCGGCTGGTCTTCGGCGATGCGCGGCTTCTGGACCGCTACCGCCAGAACATCGGCCCGCGTGCTGCGGCGATGCTGGAGCGCGGCGAGGTGGGCGCGCTGGAGCGGCAGTGCCTGATGACGGCGCCGGGCTTCGAGGCGGCGCTGCGCATCGCACAGGAGCAACTGGAGTCGGCGCGGTTCGAGGCGGCGCTGCGAACGCTTAAGCAACTGGAGGACCACCCAGACAGGCGCGCCGAGTTGGGGCGCGACAGTGCGGCGATCCTCTCGCAGGTGGCGCGGTACATCGCGCGTATCGAGGTGCGGGCGCTCGCGCAGCGCTGGGCCGAGCAAGCGCTGCCGGGCGAGGAGCCGATCCGCTGGCCCGCCGCGGCGCTGGCGCGTGGCCAGGGACCGATGGAGCAGGCCGCGCCCCTGCGGACCGAGGGCCTGGTCAGCAAGCCGCTGTGGTCCGCGGCGTATGGGCCGCAGGGCGAGATGGATGACGACCTTAGGAAGGATTTGCTGGAGCCGGGCCTGCCGCGGGGCGCGGAGAACCTGCTGGTGCTGCCGACGGTGGCGGGTGAGATGGTGATCGTCAACGACGGGACGATGGTGAGCGCGTGGGACCGCTTCACGCTCGCGGAGCGGTGGCGTGTGAACCCGGCGATATCGGAGGCGGTGCCGGCGGGCGGGGCGGCGGCGGGCGGGGGGGCGCGGCGCGGCGCGCGGCTCGACCAGCCGGGGTATCGCGGCTGGGCGCTCAACCCGACAGATGTGGCGATCGTGACGGCCAAGGCTCGCACGGCGGTCGCGGCGACGGGGCGCGAACTCTCGGGCTCGCGCGATGGCGATACGCGCGTGAGCGCGATGGACACGCTGACGGGGCGCGTGAAGTGGTCGGTGGACCTGGCGGGCGTGGACCCGTCGCTGGTGGACGCGGTGGTGCGCGGGCCCGTGGCGATCGATGAGGGCGTGGTGGTGGTCGGCGCGCGCAAGGCGCTGGCGGAGCGCCGGCTCCTGTCACTCGTGCTTGTCGGGCTTGACCTTGAGACGGGCGAGACGCTGTGGGTCCGGCCCCTGGGCAGCAGCGGCATGTTGCCGTACATGTCGCAGCCGGGCGGGTCCGAGTCCTCGCTGATTGCCGAGGGTGTGGTGTATCGCGGCGACCGGCTGGGCGCGATCGGCGCGTTCGAGGTCGCCACGGGCCGACCGGTGTGGGTGCGCCGCGCGCCCGTGGATGCGCTGAGCGTGCGGGATGGCGCGGTGCCGTGGCGCATCGGCGGCCCGATCGCCGATGGGCCGTGGCTGTACGCGCTCGCGCCGGACCAGAAGGCGATCCTGCGGCTCGATCGGGCGACGGGCATGGCCGATGCGCAGCGGTCCACCGAGCGGTTCGGGATCGTGCCGCCGGAGTACATCGTGCAGGTGGGCCGGCACCTCGCGGGGATCGGCGCTGACCAGATCGGCTTCGTGCCGATGGACGGGTTTGTGGATGGCGCGATCCGTGTCACCGCGCGACTGGTGCCGCCGGGCGTGCATGGGCGCGTCGTGGTCGCGGGAGATCGGCTCGTCGCACCGGTGCCCTCGGGGCTGGCGATCTTCGATCCGGCAACGCCCGATGCCGAGCCGGTGATGATGGACCTTGATTCACCGGGAACGATCGTGCCGGTCGAGAGCCAGTTGGTCGTTGCGGATGACTCGCGCCTGCACAGTTACCTGCTGTGGGATGTGGCCGAGACGATGCTCCTGTCGCGGATGAAGGCCGGGCCGGATGACCCGTCACCCGCCGTGACGTTCGCGGAACTGGCGTACCGCGCGGGTCGGCCCGAGCGGATACTCGAGGGCGTGGACGGCGCGCTGCGGGCGATCGACGCGGGTCCGGGGCTCGAGACCTCGGTCGAGGCCATGCGGCGGCTGTTCGATGCGCTGCGCGAGATGACGACTAACAGCCTCGAAGGCGGGGCGGTGGATGAACGGACCGCCGGATCGACGGGGATGACGGGAGGCATAAGGGGGCGCGGGCCGCGGATCGAGAACCGGTCGCTGCTGTCGGCGCTTGTCGAGCGGATGGGCCGCAGCACGACCTCGCCCGATGACCGCGTGACGCACCTGATGGCGCTGGGGCGGGTCGAGGAAGGGGCCTCGCGCGCCGGGCAGGCGGTCGCGGCGTACCAGCGCGTGCTCGATGAGCCGGTGCTGGGCGGTGCGACGTGGCGGGGCGTGCAACTCTCGGTGCGCGCCGACCTCGAGGCCTCGCGCCGCATCGAGCAACTGGTCGAGAAGAACGGGGGCGGGGTCTACGCGCCCCAGGAATCGCAGGCCCAGGCGGCGCTGGCGGCCCTCGGCCCCGCGCCAGCGCCGGAGAAGTTGATGGAACTGACAGCGCGGTACCCGCTGTCGTCGGTGGTGCCCCGGGCACACTTGCTTTTGGCCGCGGCGTACAGCACGCCCGAGCAGGAGGACCAGCGGCTGGCCGCGCTGGAGGCGGGCCTGCGTGCCTCCGTGCGCGTGCCGGGGGCCGACCCGTTCGCGGTCGGGCGGCTGGCGGGCGAACTGGTCGATGCGTTGTCGGCGCGCGGGCAGGCGGCCTCGGCCGCGGCGGCGCTGCGGCTGGCACGCGCGAACTTCCCCGGTGTGCCGCTGCGCGCCGGCGAGAAGGTGCTGGATGGCGCTGCGCTGGCGGCGGAACTGGATGAGCGGATCGCGATGACGGTTCGCTGGCCCGCGATTGGCGATCTGCGGTCCGGAGAAAACGATGTGCAGGTGCTTGCGAATCTGACGCTCATTGAGCCGCTGTTGCCGGGCGACCGCCCGAGCGCGCCGGCGTGCTTCGCGACCATCAAGGACGACGAGATGGTGCTGTGGTCGAACGCCGCGGCGAAGGGAGGACAACTCGTCGGCAAGGCGTGGCAGGGCGCGATGGGCGGCCTGAACCCGACGCTGCTGCGTGCCGATGCCGATGGGGCGTACATCCTGCTGACCTCGTCGATGGCGGGGCAGATCATGCGAGTGCCGGCCGTGGCAGGCGGGCGAGCGTGGACCAGCGAGAAGATCGCGCCGCTGTTTGACGCCAAGGACCGCGCGATGCTCCGCAAGTTGCCCGACTCGGGGGGGGGGGGCGGGCCGACGGTGTTCTTCCCGACTCCGCAGGACGGGATCATGAGCACGGTCGACCTGACGGCGGCGATGGACGACCGGACGATCGCGATCGTGCAGCGGGGCGGCAAGGCCGCGGCGTTCGACACCGACACGGGCAAGACGCTGTGGTCGGGCGTGACGCCGGTGAGCCGGGTGTACGACGTGGATGTGGCGGGGGGCGTGCTGGTGATCGCGGGGGATATGGAGGTTCCGGCGGTGGGCGGGGGCGTCGCTGAGTTGCGCCCGATTGTGCAGACGATCGATGCGCGCACGGGCAAGCCGCTGCAGAGGCTCAGCGATGTCGGCGGGCGGACGCACTGGGTGCGCACGACGCCCGATGGCGCGACGCTGGTGCTGGGCCTGGACCGCGCGGTGGTGTGCCTCGACCTGACCAGCGGGCGGGTGAACTGGCTGCTGACAGCGCCCGAGTTGGTGCCGGTGTCGCAGGGGTGGATCGTGGGGGACCGCCTGCTGATGGTGTCGCCGGACCGGACGCTGTGGCAGGCGGCGATCTCGACGGGGCAACTTCGCCCCCAGCCGCTGGATGCACCGCGCACGCATGTTGAGGGTGTGCGCCCGCTGGAGGCCTACAGCGCGCAGGCATCGGAGGCGGCGGATGTGGTGGTCGCGACCGGCCAGGGGATCGTCGTGTTCGGCCCGGAGGGCGAGTTGCGGGGCGTGGATGCGCTGGGAGGGTTCGAGTCGATGCTCCCGGCGCGCATGGCGCAGGGGCGCGCGGTGACGATCGAGACGATCGCCGACAGCCGGACGGCCGACGGGCTGATGGTGTTCCAGTTGCACCAGATGGAGACGGCGACGGCGATGCTGGTGGAGAGCAGGGCGGTGGAACTTGGCGCGCACCCGACCTCGATGACGCTGCTCGACGGGCGGATCGTGATCAGCGGTGGGGGGATGACGATCGTGCTCAATGCGCCGAGCGAAGCGAGGTAGAGGCCCGGGCGCAAGCCCGGGCGCTTTCAGTCTTGAAGACAGTCCACGTCATGAGACGTCGATGACCGCGGGTTGGCTGACCGCGAGCGACAACGGCACTGGGGCAACGGCGACCAGTCCGTCCTCCCTTTCCGATGCCTTGCGGGCCGTCTTTTCGGCGCTGCGGTTTACGCGTCTCATCGCCGCGTCAGCGTGTTCGCCCTCGATGGTTTCGCGCTTGATGACTTCCTCGCGCAGCATCTTGTCGATCGCCTCAGGTTCTACCAAGATGTCGCTGATCCGTCGAATCTCGCGACGGATCGCAGATTGGATCGCATCGGAGCGGAGGAGAATTGCTGCCAGCATGTACCGACTCGTGGCGTCCTTCCTATCGCGGTACTCCGCCATTGCCGATTCCGTGAAGCCTTCCCGAGTGAGAAGGTACAGGCGTTCGAGGTCGCCCTCGCTCTTGGCGTTGCAATCCAGAAGGCAGATGCAGGCGACCTCCTGCTTGTCGATCGGCTTCTTGAAGATGACGTGATAGAGCCGCCACTCGATGGCGTTGGTCAGCACGACCCACTCGACGCCTTGATTGGCGGCGTAGTCGATTGCCTGCTTGACGTGCCCGTCCTTGAGTTCAATGCCGATCGCCTTGACCTCGATCAGGAACGCGAGTTTGCCCTCGAGTTTCACGGCGAGATCGCAGTATGTGCCTCTGATCGCGTGCTCGCTCGTCAGTTCGGCGTACTTGTCGTATCCGAAGATCGCCGAAAGCAAGTCTTTGACGATGTGACGGTGTCGGCCTCGGACACATCGCGGGCCTTCTGGGCGTGCAGCACGCCTTGAAAGGCTTTCAGGTTGGCGGCGATTCGATCAACGACGCGTTTGGGCGCGGGCATGGCGGTGCCTCCCTGAGTTGAAGCGGAAGACGGGACATCGGTCCAACCGCCTCGGGCAGAGGCAGTCTAACAAACCGGCACACGTTGTGGAAGGGAGAAGCCTGCCTCTGCGCGGCAACATCGACTGGAAGGTCGAGGCCACGGAAGGTCGATGCCGCCACCGCCCTCCCGCCGGCCCCCTCCCTCTGGGAGGTGGGGCAAGGCTCCACGCCGCGCTGAACGACGGCCAGGACACCGGCGGCACCGGACGACGGCCGCTTATGGCTGCTGCGATCAAGCCCTGACCAGGTTCACGGGCCATCCGTGCACCGGGCCCGGCCGTCGATCAGGACGGCGTGGAGGCACAAGTAAAGCGCGCTGAGGGCGGCGGGCCAAGGGGAGGTGGACCAAGAACGCCGATGACACCGGCGTGGTAGGCTGGCGATTGGTCGATCCGGGGACGGCTCAGGCCCGTAAGGATCGAGGGGTGAGAAAGGGCATGGCTTTGCTACGACGATCCCTACAGGGTCGGAAGAAGGAAGAATGAGCCAGAATCGTGATCGGCGCTTTCCGGGGGTGTCGCTCGTCGCTTCGCGACGTTCTCCACGCCCCGGCTACTGACGACGAGCCCTTCGGGCTCAAGATCATCCGCAATCCGCAATCCGCAATCCGCAATCCGCAATCCAAAATCCAAAATCCAAAATCCGCAATCTGGTTCCCTCCCCATGCCCCCTCCCCCCGACGACACCCTGTACCCCTTTGAGGCCGAGAAGCGCCAGCGAGCGTTCATCCTGCGCGTCGTCCGGGTCATCTTCTTCTCGTTCATCCTCGGT
>Ga0163144_10013417_pt1 | contig 17109 bp, 11 predicted proteins | sample OliLak19BULKMAT1_FD_123175 | JGI IMG/M metagenome (GOLD analysis project Ga0163144, IMG submission 123175) | Freshwater microbial mat bacterial communities from Lake Vanda, McMurdo Dry Valleys, Antarctica - Oligotrophic Lake LV.19.BULKMAT1 | ecosystem: Environmental > Aquatic > Freshwater >... | reverse complement strand
TCACAGTTCCTGCAAACTCTTCAATCACCCGCCGGCGCAGCGCGCCCAACTGCGGATGCGGATCGATGAACGGCAGCGGCGCGGCCGGTGCGAGGCCGTGATGTTCCTGTTCGTCGTGAATCACTGGTGGCGCGGTTCGAGTCTGGCGGATCTGATCCTGTATCGCGACGAGATCCGCATCCAGAATTGCCGCTCGGGCCAGGCACTCATCCCGAACCAGATGCAGCCAGGTCGGTACCGCACGATCGTGCAGCATCCGGTTCAGACGTGAAACATGCTGGCTCCAGCGTCGGCGGTGCATGGCAGCGACAGACTGCACGAACGCAGGCATCGCCGCGCCATCGCCGGGGGAATACGACGGACCTGAAACGTAGTCTGCCGATCCCCGCTGAGTTCTGAGGATACTGTGGATTTGAACCAGCATGGCGGCGACAGTTGCCTCGACCGGCGAAGAAGCCGGATCCCGGGCATACTCGACGGGGAGTTCGTTCCAGACGGCTTCTGCTTCCGCTGCATTCAGTGGTTGCTGAAACGACTCGGCCCCGAGCCCGGAACGTCCAGCGAGTTCGATGAGTTGGCGACTCAGTTCTCGTCGCAATTGCTGCTGAAAGACTTCCGTCATCTGCCATGTCAGTTCCCGCTGCACCGTGTCGAAACGAAACAGGGCGGCTCTGCCGCTTCCCGTTCGATGCGGCGTTTCGGCCAAAATTCCTTCGATCGGAATTCAATCATGGACTCGATCATGTCCAGCGGCGCCGGGTCAAACGGTGTGTCGGCGCGTCCGGCCTTGCCGGTGACCATGAGCACTTCCGGAAACCGGCACAGCATCATGTTGCGGGCCTTCAGGTCGTCGCCCGATTGAGCGATCGAGGCTCGCGGTATCGTGATCGGCATGTCCATCACGATGCCCTCATCCAGCGGAAGCCGCAGTTCTGTTCCGATCGGTGTCATCAACTGACGTCCGACCAGCCCCGTGATGATCAAACCCGCCGCGCCGATGACGCGCGACCTGCCGGACGACATGATCATGACGGTCAGGACCAGCGATCCGAACATTGCGGCCTGAAACACGAAATTGTTTCCCAGCGGAATGACCGCCAGCACAACAGTCAGGCACAACAGGTAAACCAGTGATGCCGGTCGATCCAGCAGATACGACAGCATCGGTCGGTACACGCTGATGACGACTCGCACGATGCTGCTGTCCGTTTCATCCCGCATGCGTCCCCGCACGAGGACCGTGCAGAGCGCCGGTACCAGAGTCACCGCCAGCAGCGCGGCGGCGATCAGAGCCAGTGACTTCGTCCATGCCAGCGGGCTATACATCCGCCTGTCGATACCTCCCAGCGCGAAGACCGGCGCGAAAGAGACGAGCATGACGAGGATTGATCCGAAGACAGGCCGACCGACCGTTTGACAGGCCGACACGACAATGTCCCGGACGTCACCTCGAACCGGTTCATTCTGAAATCTCTTCCGCAGCCGATGCATCACGTTTTCCGTCATTACGATCGACGAATCGACAAGGACTCCGATCGAAATCACGATGCCCGCCAGCGACATGATGTTGGTCTGAACGTCGTAACGCAGGTGGACGATCCCGGCGACGGTTTCTGTCCCGTCCTTCTCAAACATCCCGCGGCGAGCTGCCGGGCCCCAGGTGATCTTCGCCATGTCACCGAGCCGGATGCTGCGTCCGTCTGAAAGTGGCATCAGCCGCTGTTCCCATTGCTCCGGAAGTCCGTACTGTCGCCCGTCGGAATCAGCCGGAACCTTTGCCGGATTCAGCTGCACAACGTACTCGGCATTGCCTTTGTGCAGTACACTCCCGCCGACGGAGCTGGTCGCCAGCGATAGTTCATTCGCGAGATCCCGAATCGTCAGGCCGTGGCGACTCGCTGTCCGGAAGTCAGCCCGTTGAGTACCGGATAGTAACCGCCGCATCGAGGTCCGACGGTCACGGCAATGCCGTCAAACATACCGGGCATTGATTCGACAAAGACGAGTTTTTCACTGCCGCGATCGATCACGGCAGATTCGGGGAGCGCGAGGATTTCACCCGGTGCGTTGACGCCCACCGCTGGCTGGATTTCGGCGGACTCCGACACAAGCGTCGACGGCATCAGTTCGGTTGCGGGAACTGAAACAGCCGCAATCACGATGCTGCCGGGAGGAATTGAATTCGCATCATCTGGCGTGATCCGGAGGCGCGGCAGAGAGCCCGACGCGGAGCTTCGGGGCACCCTGATCGACTCCGCGAGATTGGGGGTGATCTGTGCTGTCGTCGGAACAACGATGCCGGATTCCTCCCGAAGCATCAGTGACCCCGTTCGCGGCTGGCTGAAGAATCTCGCGTCCACAGCATTCAGGCTGGCTTCTAATCCCGGATTCTCAATGTGCTGTCCGTCAGCGTTTGTCAGAGACCGAAGCGTGCCTGTGAAACGAAAGTCGTAGTTCAGTTCGCGAGGCTCAACGGCAGAGGTCTGGATACCGGCAAGCTGAATTCTGTACGGCGTGAACTGCATCCTGGCCACGAAACCTTCGGGAAGCAGCTGAGACGACAAATCTGAACAAGTGCAATATGGATTTGCAGACCACAGGCAATCGCTCAATCGCCTCCGCTCAGTCGATGATTGGCCAGCAACCCGACTTTGTTAGCAGAATCGACAGATTAACGCCACAGAAAAACCAGAGAATGACCGGGACGAAAACGGCCAGTCGCCGTGTGCCACGCCCGGTCCGTGAGTCAAAGTTGGCAGAGTCCGCTGTTTTGCCGATTGGTTCTCAAACCGACTGACACAGCATGACTGCCACGAATCCGGAATTCTGTTAACATCGCGGGACGGTCGCTTCGGAGACGAGCTGCAGCGACCATCGTCCGGAACGCATGATGTTTGCGTCTCGGAACTCCATTGAAACACACAGTGGCCGTCCGTCGCATGAGGCCTACAGCCCGCGGTCGACGGCTCACATGTTATTTCCTGTTTTCGAATCCAGAAAAGGGGGCCTTCATGGCCGCAGATCCGTATGCAATGTGCCCGTGTGGCAGTGGGAAAAAGTTGAAATTCTGTTGCGGCGAGATTCTCCCGGACCTGCAGCGCGGTTATCGGCTTCGCGAAAACCAGCCGGATGCGGCGGTAAAGATCTTTCGCGACCTGCACAGAAGATTTCCCGACAAGGAAGTCGTTCTGCGGGAACTGACCAACACACTGTTCGAACTGGGGGAAACCGACGAAGCCCGGCGAGTGACCATCGAATTCCTGAAAAAACACCCTGACCAGCCGATCGCTCTCCTGTCTTTGGCTGAAATCTGTCTGAAGGAAGACGGCTTTGAAGCATCGCGACGAATTCTGCATCGCACATTCCAGATCTGTGCCAGGACGCAGCCGCCCGGAGTGGCGTTTCTCGCCGCACAGATTGCCTCAGAGATGGCCAGAGCGGGAATGTTGCTGGCCGCTCGCGAACACCTCGCTCTGGCCGTTCGGATGTCGACTGGTGAGCGACAGAAAAACCTGGTACTGCAACTTGTCAGATTTGAGTCTGAGTCGGCGCTTCCGTTTGCGTTCCGCAGCGCTTATACACTCTTGCCGGTGACCTGCAGTGACGAAGCCGTTCAGCAGGACGTACGGGCTAAAAAACTCAGCATCCTGGGCTGCTGGGAGCCAGCGTCGATCATTTACAACCGCCTGGCGGATTCTTATCCGACCGAAGGAGCAGTCTGGTACAACCTTGGGTTGTGTCAGGTCTGGGACGCCCGCATGTCGGAAGCGGCTTCGTCGCTGCATCATGCTGCGACTCTGCTGCAGGACTTTGACCAGGCGACAGAAGCCGAGACCCTGGCTCAGCAACTGGATTTGCAGTTATCTCAGGAGCGCTACACAACGTACTCAGTGCGGCTGATGGTGCAGTCGGTCTCAGAGTTGTTGACTCGCCTGGACAACGAACCTGCGCTCAAACGGAATGATTCTCACGATCACAGCGACTGCCATCATGACGAGGGGACTCACCACGTTGCAGAATTGGTGCTGGTCTCGTCGGTCGTGACTGCTGACGACCTGACGGATGCATCAAAGCTTCCAGAGTCCATTGCTGACATCGATCTGTTTGATCTTGCAGATGACTCGGAGCCGACAGAAGATGGAACCAGCGATGTTCGTGGGCCGTTCCTTGAGATCACTGCCCCGGAAGGTTCGTTGGACACGGCGATCGTGAAACTGCGGTCAATCGCAGGGGACCTGATTCTGACCAATGCGGATCAGGAACAGCGACGTGTTGTAGAGTTCGAGAGGGCACAAGCGAGACCGTTTGACCGCCGTTATTTCTGTCCTGAAGGAGTATCACAGCGACGATTCCGCGAACTGGTCCGTCAGCGGGAACCCGAGGCAATTGAGACCTGGCTGCAGCTGCCGCTGTCGGCTTTGAACGGCAAGTCACCTCTGGAAGCGGCAAAGGATGAATCGCTGAAGACGAAACTGGCTGCGAGTCTCATTGTGATGCTGTCGATTGCCTCGCGATATGATGCTGCTCCGGACCTCGACGCACTGCGCCAGCGCCTGAATCTGCCCTCGCGACAGGTTCGCGAGATCCCGGAAAATGCGGCCGTTGCGGCGATTCCGTCCGTGCAGTACGAGCGGCTGAATCTCGAAAAACTGACAGACACGCAGGTTCAGGAACTCACCAACCGCTGTTCCGTGCTTGGCTTGCGTACGCTGGTGGAGGCGGGTCTTGATCAGATCGTGAAGCGTCCGAAAGCACTTCAGGAATTCGGTGCTCGCCGCGCCCATCTGATGCGTGCGGCGATTGCCCGTACTGAAGAGAGACTCGAGTCTGCGTTCGCGAGCCTTCAGCAGGCCCGAGAAGCCATCGAGCCGGGGAGTGAGGCGTTCCGCAATCACCTCGAACTCGACATTCGCGAATTGTCCTATCGATTGGATGATCCGGCGGACCCGGCGTTGATTCCATTGCTGCATCGATTCCGGGATCGTTACCTTCACAAGATTCCTGAGATTGAAAACGTGATCCTGGAACAGCTGGAACACGCCGACTGTTCGCACCTTGCGGCAGAACTCGAAGGCGGACTCGCGGCGGTCTCCACCGGAGCTTCCAGTCTTTGGACGCCCGGCGCGGACACCGGTGCATCGTCTGCAGGAGGCGGTCAGCTTTGGCTGCCTGGCCAGCAATAGCATCATGATTCATCTCGATCGCATCTACACACGCAGCGGTGACAAAGGTACCACTGGGCTCGGTGACGGGCGGCGCGTTTCGAAGCTGGACCCTCGAATCGTCGCCGGCGGTTCGGTGGATGAGACGAACTGCGCCATCGGAGTCGCCATCTCTGCGCAGCCGCCCAGGGAATTCTTAGCCATTCTGTCAACGCTGCAGCAGTTCCTGTTCGACCTCGGTGCGGACTTGTGTATTCCGAAACCGGTTCAGGGTGAGGATGTGTTTCCAGGGCGGATGAGCCAGACTCACGTTGACAAGCTGGAGCGGCTGATCGATCACTTCACCGATTCTCTGGAACCGCTTGGCAGCTTCATTCTTCCCGGCGGCCATCCCGCCGCGGCGGCTCTGCATTTGGCGAGAGCCGTGTGTCGTCGAGCGGAATTGGATACCCAGCGGCTGCACGAAGAGGAACCGATCAATCCTCTGATGCTCGTCTGCCTGAACCGCTTGTCGGACCTGTTGTTCGTCCTCGCTCGTGCGGTGAACGACAATGGACAGAGTGATGTTCTCTGGAAACCTGGTGTGAGTTTGTAGGCTCAAACCACGCTGATGACTGGTCGTCGATGCTTGCGTTTTGGCTGCTGATCTCCGATGGTTTTGCCAGAGTGATGAATCCGGAAGTTGCTTCGATTGTTGGTGTTCCCATGCAAGCCGTTGAGTATCTGCAGGAACTGATTCCGTTTCCGTCCGTCAGCACGGAATCCAACAGTGATCTCACCGACTGTGTGGCGGCCTGGCTCGTGAAACTGGGCTTTGAGACGGAACGGCTCGACTATCCTGACGAACGAGGCGTGAAGAAGTCGAACATTCTCGGTCGCAAGGGGCCAGCCGGCTGCGGTTTGGCGTATTTCGGACACACCGATGTGGTCCCCGTCAACTCCTGGAGCTTTCCCAGGTCAGGTCCGTGGACACCGTTTATCATGGACGGCCGCATTTACGGACGCGGCTCGTGCGACATGAAGGGGTCACTTTCCTGCATGCTGTCAGCCGTGGAATCTATGCAGACCGCGGAACTCAAGGCACCTCTGTATTACATCGCGACCGCCGACGAAGAAGTCGGGATGCCGGGAGCTCGCAAGGTTGTTGAGACGTCGTTGCTGTACCGTGAAATCGTGGCGTCGCAGTCGCGATCGATCATTGGTGAGCCGACGCGGCTCGAGGTCGTGCATGCTCACAAAGGCGGGCGGGCAATCAAGGTAACGTCCATCGGTCGAGCGGCACATTCCAGCACTGGCCTTGGCGTCAACGCCAACATGGCTCTGATCCCGTTTCTGACCGAGATCGGTCGGATTCATCAGGAGATGGAATCGTCGCCAACCTGGCGAGACGAACGCTTCAGTCCTCCGACTCCCAGTCTGAACCTCGTCATCCGTGACACGAACACCGGACTGAACATCACGTCTGCTCAATCGGAATGCACTGTCTATTTTCGTCCGATGCCAGGTCAGGACGCGGACGGCATGGTGCAGCGGCTGCGAGACCTCGCGACGAAGCATGGGCTGCAGTTTAAACTCCTCTTTGCCGGCTCGCCATTGTTCACGGATCCTCAGACGCCATTCATCCGCGAACTGCTGGGTCTGACGTCGCTGACTTCGTCTCGGACAGTGGCCTACGGAACTGACGGTGCGGTGATGACGGAACTCCGTAACATCGCCGTATTTGGTCCCGGTGATATCGCCCAGGCTCACACCGACGACGAATGGGTGAGTCTCGATCAGCTCGACAGGGGTACGGAACTGTACCGCCGGGCCATCGAACGCTGGTGCTGCTGAGGGCAACACTCGCATCCGAGGTTCGGCCACCTAATCCCCCTTGGGTGCAAAAGCCTGCCCTTCAACTAAACCGACAGTGCCCCTGCCCGAGGAGACGGAACTTCGAGAAGGCCCTTTCGAACACGGGGATAAATCCATCACCGCGAAAAATCCCGCCGACGGAGCGGCGGGACAGCAGTCAGCGGAGCGACGACTACTCTTTGACATCCATCGTAAACGGGCCGTGGGCGGAGGCCATCTCCAGGACCAGATAGTTCAGTCGCGCAGCATTCGCGATCTTGGAAAAATTGATGCCGTCCATCGTGTCGCTGGGTTTGTGGTAGTGCGGATTGAAGCCGCCGAACAGGAACGCCACGGGAATCCCTTTCTCAGAGAATGACGCATGATCGCTGCGACCGTCGACTCGGTCCTCTTCGTCATACTCAAACACGAAACCGACGTGCTGGTTGGCCTGCTGTACGAGGTCGTGAAGCTGCTGTGAGTGATCTTTGCTGCCGACGAGGTGAATCGTATTTTCATTCTCAGACGCTGCTTCTGTTCCTGTTTCTTCGTTGCGACCGACCATGTCGATGTTGAGCATGCAGATCATGTGCTTAAGCGGCTTCAGCGGATGAGCCGAGTAGTATTTGGATCCCAGCAAGCCGCGTTCTTCTGCACAGAACGCGATCAGCAGCACACTGCGTTTCGGCTTCACCGGATTGGCATGAATCGCTTTGGCGACCTGCAGAATCGAAGCTGACCCTGAGCCGTTATCATCAGCTCCCGGAAAGAGACTGCCGCGCTGCACTCCCAGATGATCCAGATGCGCGCCGATGCAGATATGCTCATGCCGCAGGGACTCATCGCTTCCGGGATACCAGCCGACGACGTTGGGAACATCGACCGATTCTCGCTCGATCGTCAGGCGGCAATCTACGGTCACTGACGAGGTGATCACCAGGTTTTCGGGAATCTCTGTCGAATTCCCTCTGGGGCTGCCTTCGTGGAAGAAGTCAGCCTTGAGTCCGCATTTTGCTGCCAGTGCGTTGGCTGCAGCCCGAGTCACGAACGCCACGGGAATTGCACTCGGAGACTCTTCCGACTGATTGACTGCTTCATTGCGGACACGTCCATCATCGGCAACGATCAACACGCATGCGGGCTTTGCCTTCAGAATGAACGCATCATCAGGGCCGATCCGACGTTCGGACTGCAGCACCAGCAGCCGCCCCGCCATTGCTCCGTCGGCGATCTCGGGACGCTCATTCTTCACGGTCGCGAATGTTGCCGCATGAATTCCTTCAAATGCCCCGAAGTATGAACTGATGCCGACGGCACTGCCCGGAACGCAGATGTCGTCGCCGACTTTGAAACTGCAGCCATCAGGAGACGTCGCCATCTTGAAGAATGGGATATTCTGGAACCAGGAATCGTTCTCACCCGCCGGCTGAAAGCCGTTGGCTTCGAGCTGTGACGCAAACCAGCGAGCCGCAAGCACGAAGCCTTCCTGGCCCGTTCCGCGTCCTGACATGTCTCCTTCGACGAGATGCTTCAGCAGAGCTTCGGAGTCTGCTTCGGTGACATCTTCAAACCCTGCCGCGTATTCCGCCGGAACCGGCATCGCTCCGGCGAAAGGTCCGTCTGCCAGAGCGGCCCCGCTGAAGATCAATGAACAAACAGGGGCAGCGACGACGAGCACACGGCGAAAGATCACGGCGGAATTCCTTGCTTCACGGGAATGAAACGGGCGGGCTCAGCGAACTTGTAGCGTCGAATGATCTCGGAGGCCAGTAATTCAGGCAGCTTCCGCCCAGACAAGCACGACGCACAAGCGAGTGGTCCTCCCTCCAAACAAGCACGACGCACAAGCGAGTGGTCCTCCCTCCAAACACGCTCGACGCACAAGCGAGTGATCCGTAGTCAAACCTCACGCTGGCGCTTCGTGCTTGTCACTTGCATTCCCGCCGACGGCGTCCCGGCTCGCCGGGAGACAACAGTCGAGGATCGCGTTGATTCGACCGTCCAGTGCTATAGACTTCCGAGTCCTCTGAATCCCGAACGCTGATTCCTAAAGCCTTCCAAAGTTCCCTCATGCCTCGTTACGACGCCAAACGCATTGAAGCCCGCTGGCAGCAGTATTGGGAAACAAACCAGACGTTTCGTACAGAAGATGCCGCTCCCGCCGGGGATGCGGCAGACAAACCCAAGCTGTATGTGCTGGATATGTTTCCGTATCCGTCCGGCAGCGGACTTCATGTCGGGCATCCGGAGGGCTACACGGCAACGGACATTGTTTGCCGATATTCGCGGATGAAGGGAAAGAATGTACTGCATCCAATGGGTTGGGATGCCTTCGGTCTTCCGGCGGAAGAACACGCGGTCAAGACGGGAACTCATCCTCGCATCACGACCGAGCAGAACATCGCCACATTCAAGCGCCAGTTGAAGATGCTGGGGTTCAGCTACGACTGGACTCGCGAACTGTCGACGACCGATCCGGAATACTACCGATGGACTCAGTGGATCTTCCTGCAGATCTTCGAAACCTGGTACGACTCGTCGTGTGAATGGACCGGCCCGGACGGTAAGCACCGAGTTGGTCGCGGACGACCGATTTCGGAATTGCCGATCCCCGCCGATGTCACCAGCCTGGGAATCGAAGCTGTCCGCCGTTTTCAGGACAAGCATCGTCTGGCCTACATCTCAGAGGCCCCGGTCAATTGGTGTCCGGGACTGGGCACCGTGCTGGCGAATGAAGAGATCATCGATGGCAAGAGCGAACGCGGCGGGCACCCCGTCGTCCGAATGCCGCTGAAGCAATGGATGCTGCGAATTACCGCGTATGCCGATCGTCTGGCCGGCGAGCTGGAAGAGCTGAACTGGTCCGAGTCCATCAAGTTCATGCAGCGCAACTGGATCGGGCGAAGTACAGGTGCGGAAGTGGATTTCGCTCTGGCTCGCCCCGCTCCGGCGAGCGGTGGGTGTCAACCCACCGAGGATTCCCGCTCGCAAGGATCACGCCGCGTTGATGGGCAACGGGACGCTGAAGAATCTCGGGGGGCTGACGCCCCCCGCTCGCCGGAATCGCAGGAATCGGCAGACGCGATCCGCGTCTTCACCACGCGCCCCGATACGCTGTTCGGCGTGACGTACATGGTTCTCGCGCCAGAGCATTCACTGGTCGATCGAATGACAACTGCCGATCAGCGGTCGGAAGTCGATGAGTACCGTCGGAAGGCGTCGATGAAGAGCGATCTGGACCGCACGGATCTTGCCAGGGAGAAGTCGGGCATTTTCACAGGCGGCTACGCGATCAATCCGGTGAACGGCGAACAAGTCCCCGTCTGGATCGCTGACTATGTGCTGATCAGCTACGGCACTGGTGCCATCATGGCAGTGCCGGCGCATGATGAACGCGATTATGAGTTTGCGAAGGCGTTCGGTATTCCGATCGTACAGGTCGTCGCACCGGTGCCCGGCAGCTCGCATGTCGCCGAACTTGAACACGCGGCTTTCACGGAGACTGGTGTTGCTGTAAATTCCGGTCGATACAATGGGCTGCTCACCGCAGATTTTAAATCTCAAATCTCAAATGACCTGGCGGCGGCCGGCTTGGGCAAAGAAGCCGTCAATTACCGCCTGCGAGACTGGTTGTTCAGCCGCCAGCGGTATTGGGGTGAGCCGTTTCCGATCTGGCATGAACTTGATGCGTCCGGCAAGCCAACAGGCCTGATGCGAGCGGAATCGGCGGAATCGCTGCCAGTGCTGCATCCGCACATGGAAGATTTCAGGCCGAGTGGCACTCCTGAACCGATGCTCGCCAAGGCTCCGGATTCGTGGCTCTACAAGACTGACCCCGACGGAGTCAAACTCAAGCGAGAAACCAACAGCATGCCTCAATGGGCGGGCAGCTGCTGGTACTACCTGCGGTTCTGCGACAACAAGAACTCAGAACAATTCGTCGATCCGGCGAAGGAGAAATACTGGCTGCCCGTCGACCTCTACATCGGCGGAGCGGAACACGCTGTGCTGCATCTGTTGTACTCGCGGTTCTGGCACAAGGTGTTGTTTGATCGCGGGCACGTCAGTACGGCTGAACCGTTTCAGAAGCTCGTGAACCAAGGCATGATTCTTGGCGACCCGGATGAAAGCGGGAAGGCCGAGAAGATGTCCAAGGCCCGTGGCAACGTCATCAACCCGGATGACATCGTTAACGAATACGGAGCAGATTCGCTGCGGCTGTACGAGATGTTTATGGGACCGCTCGAACAGTCGAAGCCGTGGCAGATGAATGGCGTGGAAGGGGTGTTCCGATTCCTCGGCCGAGTCTGGCGGCTGATAATCGATGACCGATCAGAGAACGTTGTGCTGTCAGACGTTGTGGTCGGCACGCCGCCTTCGGAGGACCAGCTGCGGATTCTGCACAAGACGATCAAGGCCGTGACTGACGATATCGACCGGCTTGCGTTCAACACGGCAATCAGCCGCATGATGGAATTCACCAACTTTATGTCGGGCCAGGAGACGCGTTCGAAATCAGTGCTCGAATCGTTCGTAATCCTGCTCAGTCCGTTCGCTCCGCACATCGCGGAAGAGCTTTGGTGCACACTCGGTCATTCCTCGACGCTCGCCCGCGAACCCTGGCCAGCGTATGACCCGGCGCTTTTGGTCGAGGACACGATCGAGATCCCGATTCAGGTGAACGGCAAGCTGCGGGCGAAGATCATCGTCCCGGCGAACTCCGGTGCAGAATCGCTCGAAGCCGCTGCCCGGGCGGATGAGACCGTGCAAAAGCATCTTGACGGTAAGACGGTCGTCAAAGTGGTCGCCGTAGCGGGGCGGATGGTGAACTTTGTCGTACGGTGAGAGTGCAGCCCAGGTGGTTCGCAATTTCACTTCAGATGCGTTTCAAAAAACGCGAACAGTGCCGCGTCCGCTTTTTCAGCATCGGCACAGGCAACAAGACCAAAGATCCATTTCATTCGTAATCTCCCAGTGTCGCTTCGAGCAATCGTCGCTTTTTGATCAGAAGTCCGTGAACGCTACCGAAGGAATCCGGTATTTGTCATCTACGACTGCAAAGCTGCTCCGTAATCGCCAGGCATGTGAATCGGCTGAATGACAGCTACCAGAGTTCGCTTGATCGCTTCTACAATCTGAGTCCTCGACGGCAACCGGCTGTACATGCTTCCGACTCTGCCGCATGCTGAGAATGGCAATGCGAATTTTCGAAGGGAATCCAGGTGACAGCGAATCAATCCGACGCTGCAAACGGGGCCTCGAACCATCCCATCGTTTTTTTTGACGGTGTCTGCGGGCTCTGCAGCCACTCGATCAACTGGCTGTTGGCACGGGATCCGGACCATCGACTTCGTTTTGCACCATTGCAGGGAACATCCGCTGCCGTGCATGTGCCGTCTGACGTTCGTGAGCAGCTGGACACGATGGTGCTGCTGAAGGACGGCAGGATCTATCTTCGCAGCGCGGCAGTCAGTCGCATCCTGATTTGCCTGGGAGGGCGCTGGTCGGTTTTCGGCTGGATGCTCTGGCTCATCCCCTGGCCGGTCCGCGATCTGGGTTATCGCATTGTGTCCCGATTGCGATACCGCCTGTTCGGCAAACACGAAACCTGCCGCATCCCGACGCCACAGGAACGATCCGTGTTCCTGGATTGAGCTGATCTGCTGCTGGCTCCCGGCGCGCCGGCACTCCGCTGGCTGGAACTGCTTTTTTGCGAACGCTGCAGAACCGCAAATCCCTGCCGGCGGAGCGGCAGGACAACAGTACGTTCATCGAATGGCGATCTCGTGGATCATAACTTCCCCGGCTGAGTCGACCGGTTCCCCGCGTTCGGAATTTGACTGGGTATAGCAGCCGGCCTTGAAGTAGCACGCGCTGTGCGTCGCAATTGTCGTGTCCAGTTTCTGTTCGCCGTTGTACCAAACGGTCACGACTCCCTGGCCGGCTGTGATTCGCAATTCAAACAGTGATGCAAGTTGATAGTTACCGTCAAGGACGGCATCTTTCTCGCCGTCACGCTCAACGAACAGTTTCTTCTTCTCCAGCCGGATCTGAATGACATCGTCATCGCCACCGTGGATCTGAGCGCAGACGACGTGCTGTTTCACTGATGGTGTCCCCGTGATCGAAATCCTGGCGTGCAGTTCGTGAAGAATCGGATCGTCAGTTGACCACTTTGCGGGCCTGCCGTCTGCCTGCATTTCCCTCAGTTCACTCCGCGGGTAGTCGGAGTTCTTCGTCGCAGCACCGTTGCAGGGGGCACGAAAAACAACTGCGTCGCCGGAGTCGCTGACGAAGAAGAATTGAGGATGTGTGAATGCCTGTAATTCAGTGACGGAAATCTCATCCGGATTTCCCTTGTGATCGGTATCCTCCGGCAGCGTGAGGTTCCACCTGGAAAGATCGAGAACTTTGGCGGGGAAGACCTGAGCAACCGCCGGAACCCCGCTGATCATCCAGCCGACGACTACGAGAAAGCATGTCATTCGCTGCATGAAATGGCCAGTTCAAAAAGCGAGCCCGAAGCCATGAGGCTCGGGCTCGCGGGTTCACCACAAATCGAGAATCATCACAGTGGCCGCACAACCGAAATCGGACGCAGATAGTCGTTCAGGGTGTCCGGGCTGATGACGCCGCCGCCCATACCACTCTTGCCCACTCCACCGTACGGAACTCCATGCACGATCACGTTGTGAGCGTTGATCCAGCCGTTGCCGGACGTGAACGCTTCGGCGACTCGCGCACATCGCTGCAGGTCCCGCGACCAGACGCTGTTGCCGAGTCCGTACTCCGTATCGTTGGCCAGCCGCAGACCTTCTTCTTCGGATGCGAACGGTGCGAGGAACGCCACGGGGCCGAAGATCTCTTCTCGAGCTGCCACGTTGTTGAGTGATCCCGCCAGCAGTGCCGGTTTAACGTAGAAGCCCTTTCTGCCGGGGACCTGAGCCTCGCCGCCTTCCAGAATCAGATCGGCACCGTCAGCGACGCCTTTCTGAAGATAACCCAGCACTCTTGATCGCTGTTTGCTGCTGACGAGCGGACCCATCTGCGAGTCCTGGTCCATCTGGTAACCGACCTGGACAGACTTCATCCGGGTGATGCACTCATCAACGAAGTCGTCATAGATATCCCGCTGAATCAGCCAGCGAGTTGCATCACAGCAAACCTGACCACTGTGAAACGTGATCGCCTGCACGAGCTTTTCGGCCGTCTCCTGAATATCGACATCGTTGAAGATGACCGCCGCGCCCTTGCCGCCAAGTTCACACTTCACCGGAATCAGATTGCGGCCGGCGGCTTCCGCGACAAGTCGACCAACTTCCGGAGATCCGGTGAAGCTCATGCGACGGAATTTCGGATTCTGAGAGAGTGCCGCACCGGCAGTTTCTCCAAATCCCGTGACCACGTTGAGTACTCCTGCCGGAAGCAGGTCCAGTTCCTGAACGACCTTGCACAAATAGAGAGCCGACAGCGGTGTGTCTTCCGCAGGCTTCAGCACACAAGTGTTCCCCGCGGCCAGCGCTGGCGCGAGTCCCCAGCCGGCCAGCAGGAACGGGAAATTCCAGGGAATGATGAACCCGCAGGCTCCCCACGGATGACGCGATACCCAGGCTTCGTGTTTCTTAACGGCAATGACCTGACGATAGTTCACCGCCTGAGACAGATCCGCGAAGTATCGGAACGTGTCGATGAAGTTCTGAATATCACCGACGGCCTGAGCATAGATCTTTCCGCAATCCAGTGCTTCGATGGTTGCGAATTCGTCGATGCGGGCTTCCACGGCATCCGCAATGCGATGCAGGGCAACGGCTCGTTCTGCCGGCTGCAACTTCGCCCAGCCGCTGTTGTGGAATGCATCGACGGCTGCATCGGCAGCTTTATCAACGTCCGCTTTCTTGAAGCTGGTAACGGTCGCGATCTTTTCTCCGGAACCCGGATTGAGGACATCAAATGTCTGCCCGTCCGCCGCTTCAACCCAGCGACCGCCGACGAAGGACTTGTGCAGTGGTGTTGCGAGGAACTTCGCAACTGCCGGAGCGAGTTCAGTAGTTCGCTCAATCGAAGACGTCGACATCAGGAAACTCCTTGGAGTGAACGGAAAAAGAAGGCTCGTGAAACAGTCGCGACGGCGGGATCACCCGAGAAAACCGAACCGATGTCATCGCACACAATCTTCGGCCTGTGCAACCTCGCCGATTGGAAAATGATACCGGTGCCTGTGTCGGTTGGGAATTCTCCCGGCAACGGAATCGCCCGATCGTCACCGCGACCGTCCGGCGAACCATTCCCGAGAGAGCTGCTAAACCGCCGGTGGATTGTGAATGCCCGATGGACTATGTTTCGCGCCAGTGCGCGGGTCCGAGGATTTCCGAAGTTCTGACGTCTCTAGTTTGTCTGACAGTGATCATGCCCAAATTCAATAAGCTGCTGGTTGCCAATCGTTCCGAAATCGCGATCCGGGTCTTCCGGAGTGCGACGGAACTCGGAATTCCGACCGTCGCGATTTACTCTCACGAGGACCGATACGCGCTGCATCGGTTCAAGGCGGATGAAGCCTATCGCATCGGGAAGACGGGCGAACCCATTCGGTCGTATCTGGATATCCCCGGCATCATTGCGCTGGCGAGGGAGATCAATGCCGATGCAATTCATCCGGGATACGGATTCCTGTCCGAGCGTCCGGAGTTTGCCCGTGCGTGTGCCGCGGCGGGAATCAAGTTCGTGGGGCCGTCCGTCGCGTGTCTGGAATCGCTGGGTGACAAGACGGCGGCACGTGAGATCGCTCAAAAGGCCAATGTGCCTGTGCTGGGCGGGACGCCACATTCCATCGAGACTCTCGCTGAGGCGCGCGCCCTGGCCGCTGAAATTGGATTCCCGGTCATGATCAAGGCCGCGAAAGGCGGTGGCGGTCGCGGAATGCGGGCCGTTAAGTCGGCGGCGGAGTTTGATCAGGCGTTCGAATCCGCTCGCAACGAAGCTCAAACAGCATTCGGCTGCCCGGATGTCTTCATCGAAAAACTCATCAGCCGCGCGAAGCACATCGAGGTTCAGCTGCTGGGCGATGAACATGGAAACCTCGTCCATCTGTTCGAACGCGATTGTTCGGTCCAGCGACGACATCAGAAGGTCGTGGAACTCGCCCCGGCACCGAATCTCGCCCAGTCCCTGCGCGACGGAATTCTGGACGCCGCTTTGAAGATCGGTCGCGCGGTGAATTACTCATGCGCGGGCACAGTCGAGTTTCTGGTCGATGTGGACGCTCAGAAGTTCTTCTTTATCGAAGTGAATCCGCGGATTCAGGTCGAGCATACGGTGACGGAAGAAGTCACGAGTATCGACATCGTGAAATCGCAGATCCTGGTGGCTCAGGGGTGCCTGCTGTCCGATCCGGACATCGGGCTGAGCGACCAGTCGAATGTGCAGGTCAACGGCTTTGCGATTCAGTGTCGGGTCACCACGGAAGATCCCGCGAACAATTTCATGCCGGATTATGGCCGAGTGACGCATTATCGTTCTGCGGGCGGCATGGGCATACGGCTCGACGCCGGCAGTGCATTCTCAGGAGCGGTCGTCAATCCGTTCTACGATTCGCTGCTGACGAAAGTGACGACTCGCGGTCGACGATTCATCGACGCGATTCATCGCATGGAACGCACGCTGAAGGAATTTCGCATCCGCGGTGTGAAGACCAACATTCCATTCCTCAGCAAGGTCATGGACCACCCGACGTTTGTTGCCGGTGACTGCACGACACGATTCATCGACGACACACCCGAACTGTTTCTGTTCGACCAGCGAAAAAACCGGGCCACAAAGCTGCTGTCGTATCTCGCCGAGACCATCGTGAACGGTAATACTCTCGTCACGGGCCGACCGAAGGCAACGCGCCGCGAACCAGCACCGGTGCCTGCTGTCCCGAAAGGTGTCAAACCGCCACAGGGGACTCGAGATCAGCTGAAGAAGCTTGGCGCGACGAAGTTTGCTCAATGGGTGCGCGAGCAGAAGCGACTGCTGATCACCGACACGACGTTTCGGGATGCTCATCAGTCACTGCTGGCGACTCGCATGAGAACTTTTGATCTGCTGCAGATTGCGGATGTCTACGCGCATCACT
>Ga0163144_10013416_pt1 | contig 17110 bp, 14 predicted proteins | sample OliLak19BULKMAT1_FD_123175 | JGI IMG/M metagenome (GOLD analysis project Ga0163144, IMG submission 123175) | Freshwater microbial mat bacterial communities from Lake Vanda, McMurdo Dry Valleys, Antarctica - Oligotrophic Lake LV.19.BULKMAT1 | ecosystem: Environmental > Aquatic > Freshwater >... | reverse complement strand
TCGACCCGCACGATCGCTCCGGCCTCCGTTGCTTTGGCGATGGTGGCATCCTTTGAGTTGTTGTCGTATACGTAAACGACAGCATCTGGAAGGGCCGCGCGAAAATCGCGCACCACACTGGCGACCGTCTGCTCTTCGTTATAACAGGGAATGAGGACCGCGATCATGGGCGTCTTTGGGAGTGCGTTTTTCATGTGATTTAAATTAAGGTATCGTTCTCATCGAGATTTGACCGCTTGCCAAAAGCGGCACCGAACACGCCGCGCCAAATCGAGAAGTTACCGCGGAACACGGCTTGCAACGCGCGCGACCGATTTTCAGCCATGACAGTCCTTCGCCTCATCTTACTTCCGCCCTGGTATCTTGGTTGGCATGACGATCTGCCTAAGCGCCACAAAATCGGGCTTCGGCGTTGTATTAATCGTGAATACCTCGGTGACGCCGTTGCCATTATCGTGTTTCAGGGTCATCGATTTTGAATAAGGCGACTGCGGCAGCGCCAAGGCTTGCGCAAGGAGTTTGTTGTGAGGCCATTGTTTGCCGCCATCGGGACGTACTTGCACAACACCGGCCACGCCTAGCCTTTGCAGCTCACCGAGAAAACCGTTTGCATTCTCGAATTTCAGCTGATAACGTCGGCCCATGAAATCGGAACTCGCAAAAAGCTTGGATGATCGCGCGATGTAGTAAGTCAGACCGGGATCGCGCAGTGCGGCCTCAACCACCAACGATCCCTCCGCACCCTCGGTCCCGTCAATGACCCATATCGCCGCCGCCGAGCTGCGTCCAATCTCGCGGGCCACCTGGTCCAGATGGAACGCGACTTTCGGCGAAGACTCCGACAAGTGCTTAATTCCGGGCCACGCGATGATGAGTGTAAGACTAGCGATAGTCAGTGCAGCACCTGCGGTGCCGCTGCGCTTTTGAACCAGCGTTGCAATGTGCGCGATACCGATGATCGCGAGCACAAGCAATCCCGGGAGTGCTGGCGCCATATAGCGTGCGACGATGTCCGCTGGCACCAGCGATTGCAGGATGAGCGTTGCCAGTGTCAGACTGAGGCAAGCGCACACCAAAGACCAGCGTTCCCTGTTCTTTGAGCGGGAGTGCCATTCGTAGCTTATCCCTACCGTAGCCAAGGCAACGCCTGCCAGTCCCAGGTTTTCGAGAAGCGTTAGCGCATTCCCTTGCAAGGCGCGGCCGGCGTAGCCCAGACCTGGCTTGTAATTGAAGCCGTCTGCGGCGATGGCAGTTGTCATCAGATACCACGGAACCACTATGGCACCTGCGCAGGCTGCGGCAACGTAAATCTTTGCCGAGGCCAAGGCACGCCATTGGTTCGTCATTGTCAAATGAATGATCGGCAGGAAGATCAGAAGCCACCCTGTCCCCTTGACAAGTACGGCAAAGGCGGCAATAGCACAAAAAGCGAATGCCCCTGGCCAAGTGGGGCGCGACGCAAAACGGTACCACAGCATCGCTGCGGCCAGCGATACTGCTGCGACCGCCTGGTCGAGAAGGAACACGGATTGCGCTTCTATAACCAATGGGCTGATGGCAACGAGCAAAGCGCCGATGATTGCCAAGCGGGCAGAAACCAGCTTGGCAAGAAAGGCTGCGACGCCCGCACCAACCGCTGCACAAATGCAAAAATTGACGGCGAATGCTAATCCGGTGGAGGCGGGAACCGCGAGAAATAGCACACCCAGCAGGCCATAGAACGCGGGTGGCCAGTGGCCGAATGTGATTTTTGGATAGTGTAGGTAGTATTCGGTCGCAACCGCGATCGGGTTGTCGCCGAAGTGTTGGGTGATGTATCGCGCGACAAAGAGACCGTTGATGAAATGGGACGGCTCGTCAGCCTGCGAGAATCCGACGCTGTACGCTTGGTTGTAATAAAGGACAAAAGCGCCGACGATCAGTCCTGCAAGGAAGCCGCCCAAAGCTATACGGCCGGCTCGAACAGGCAGTGGAGATGTCATCGGATACCTTTCAGCCAAAAGTCATGAAAGAATGTCGCGACGTGCTTGCGTGAGGCAACCGAACGGAACCGAGGCGGCGCTTCGGAGGTATGCAATGGAAGCATCGCGTAGGCTGAAATGATCAGAGAATCAATTGACTCGACAGCACAAGCCGGCAGGCACCGCTTCGACTTCTCGGACAAGTACAACACTCTTTTTGAAAAATGCGAATTCAGCGGAATCGAGAAGGTGATTTGTGGTGGGCAGACGCTGTTCACCGAATGTATTCTGGGTCGAATGAAAGAATTAGATCGGAGAAATACACACCCGATAGTCGACCTGTTTGGCGGGAAGCGGGCTTCATCGAACCGTCCATCGCCGAAAGCCACAATGCGACTTATTTTACGCGGTCGCTGCCACCAGAACCACGCCAGCGATAACTTGTAGCGCACCAGCCAGCAGTTGCATTGCTGCGCTGCGAAATTTGACTTCTCGTTGCATCCGGCAGAGTACGCTTCTTCCTTAGGATCGTTCTCCAACCCACTGGCCGATCTTGGCGTGCAGCGGTGCCAAGTTCGCCGGCGCTCGGGCCGCCGCCGGCGTCGAATACTTCGTCGGCGCGTTCAACCAAATGCCGCTTCCATTCGGTGACCTAGTCGAGGTGCGGTGTCGGTCTCATCGAAATCGCAAAAGTTGCCTGCCAATCGGTTACGGGCGTGGCGCCCGCAACTCCGCGATCACGCGCTTGCCCGCATTGGCGAGAAAATCGTTGTCATACCGATACGTGCCGATGAAGTGCAGGAAACTGCTGGTACTTGTGTCGTCATCGGGCACATAGTTCGCGTATTTCGGGAAAGGCAAAACGATGCCGCCGGGTGAATTGCTGATGGCGAAATTCGAAGCGATCTGCTCGGTGCCCCATTCCTTGTAACGGTCGGGAAACCAGCGTTTGATGGTCTCGTGAAACTCTTTGAGTTGCGCCAGGTCGAAGGCCCCCTTGGCGAACCCCGCGAAGCCGGATGAACCGCGCACATAGCGCAGGCTGGAAGCGTTTGGATACTCGTCGAAGCGGGATTCCACCGCCATGCTGATGTGCGGATGATCGATACTGCGTGCTCGCATCGCCGCTTCGGGCATGCTGACGATCTCACGTTCGCCGCCGCTCAAGGTGAACGAGCGGTTAGCCCGGATGCAGTCAAGCAATTCATCGATGTCGTCTCCCAAGACAAGCGTGTCGCAATCGGACTGAATGCAGAACTCCTGCCTTGAACGGCGCACAAGGTAGATTACGCGTTCCCAGGTGCGACCGCGCTGGCAGGGCCCGACGTCGCTATGGCCCGCGCGCCGCGCTGTGGGCCGCTGCCATCTACTGCGTGTTGCCGAATTTCGCCTGGGCCGCGGCCAACTTGAGGATGTACTCGCTGATCCCTGCGCTGGTCGTGATGGTGTGGTACTGCAACCGCGAGGTCCTGCGCGTTGGTGCTTCCGGCGGGCGTGTGTTTGCCATGCTGCTTTTTCAGCTGGTGCTCGCATACACCCATGCCATCGAGATCTTCTTCGTCGCATTCGTGGTTCTCTCGGCAGGGCTTGAGCAGCACCGCAATGCGTCGAGGAAGAGCAAGATCACCTGGCTTTGCAGCCAGATCGGCGCCGGGCTGTGCATGTTGCCGCTGGTCGTTCCGGCCCTAGTCAGAGGCACGGAGCCGCTTCCCGTTCCCAGCCTGATCAATTTCGTGCTCATGCCGGCGCAACTGATATCCGGATGGGCCTTGTCCAACGATGTTGCCGGATTGATCGGCGGTGGCGTCGTATTTGTGGCTTTGCTTGCCTTCGCACTCACGCATCGCGCTGCGCGCATCATGGTCGTTGTCATTCCCTGCTGCGTACTGGTGGCGGCCCTCGCCATCGGAAGCCTGGGCAAGCCTATGTTCAAGCCTCCGGTCTTTACAGCCAACGTGGTTCCTTTCCTGGTGTTGTCGGCTGCGGCGGGGGTGGTGGTGGCCAATCGCCTTTTGGTCCGGGGTGCGGCGCTCGGGCTGGTATTGATCCTCGCTGTTGCGACCTGGCCGTGGGCTGGCCGACTGGTCTCCAACGGGAATTTCGAGGTGGCAGCCCGTTATGTCCGTGACGCGGCGAAGCCGGGCGATCTCGTGATCGTGCCGGGGCTTTCGACTTTCTGGGGCGTCGCCCGCTACGCGGTCGGGCCGCTGTGGGGCAAACCGCTCGACGTCATGCCCTTGAAGGACAACGCGCAATGGTCGCGCCTGAAGGAGCGACTCGGCGCGCGCCTGGTGTCTTTTCTAGGCCTCGACCCGGGAACCGACATGGTTGAGGCGCGCGGTGTTCGCTATGTGGTCGGAGGTGACGCGAGCAGGCACCAGGTGTCTCCCCAGGCAACCGTCTTCGTTGTGCACCGGCGCCGCTATCCCGAGCAGGTATCGGTCGGCTTCAGCGTGGCCGCCAGGAAAGTTACATGGTTCGAAGGCGACATTTCGGTAAGCGCGTTCCAGTCGGCGGAGCAGGGGCCCAGAACGATCGAGAATCCTCCTTACGGTGACGGTCGTTGATCCGTCTGAACCGGTGGGCGATCGGCCGTTGCGGCGCATGTGACGGATGAGGCGTATGGGTGCACCGGCGCCATTCAGTCTGGGATGCGCCATTGGTCTCTTTGAAATCGCAAAAGTTGGCTGCCAATCGGTTACGGGCGTGGCGCCCGCAACTCCGCGATCACGCGCTTGCCCGCATTGGCGAAAAAATCGTTGTCATACCGATACGTGCCGATGAAGTGCAGGAAACTGCTGGTACTTGTGTCGTCATGGGGCACATAGTTCGCGTACTTCGGGAAAGGCAAAACGATGCCGCCGGGTGCGTTGCTGATGGCGAAATTCGAAGCGATTTGCTCGGTGCCCCATTCCTTGTAGCGGTCGGGAAACCAACCCTTGATCACCTCGTGGAACTCCTCAAGCTGTCCTAGATTGAAACCGCCCTTGGCGAATCCGGCGAACCCGGAGGATCCTCTGACGCAGCGCAAATTCGCAGCGTTGGGGTATTCGTCAAAACGGGATTCGATGGCCATGGTGACGTGCGGGTGGTCGATCTTTCGTGCCCGTACAGCGGCTTCAGGCATGTCGACCATGTCGCGCTCGCCCCCACTCAGCGTGAAGGACCGATTTTCACGTATGCAATCCTGCACTTCACTCAAATCGGGGCCAAAGGCCAGGGTGTCGCAGTCGATCTGGATGGCGTATTCATCGTGGGAGCGTTTCACCATGTAGATGACCCGTTCCCACGTACCGCCACGTTGGCAGGGCCCCACTTTGATATCTTCGAGGATCTGGAAGTCGATTCCCGGAAAATGGCGTGAGATCAGGTCGCGCGACGCGGCCGGCATGTCACGATCGATGATCGCAACGATCCTGCCCCGCCCGATGCGCTGATAGCAAGCCTTCATGCTCAACAGATACATCTGCACGTCGCTGTTCGAGACCATGCTGACGAACACCAAGGGAGCGTGCACCACAGGCATGGGGGGGCTATCCAGGATCTCGCGGGTCAGCCGGTAGAACTTCTTCGCTGCTAGCGACTTTCGGAACTTGTAGAACATATGACTTTGCCTTTCTGTTGACGATGCGCCTGGTAGCCCGCCCGGATACCCCGGTCACCATGCCGATCGGGGTATGCAGGGTCTTTGGATATATTCATCAAAGTGTCAAGGTGTGATATTCGGATTTGACCACGCCTGTAAACGAATATAGGCGAAATAAAGCGGATATTTCCTCTGCTAAATGCGGTTCGGACAACGGTGTTGCACAGTGATTGGACCGCAACAATTGAATCGCGCAAGCTAGGCATATGTCCAGAACCGGTGCATCACGAACGTGACCGGCGGCACGACACAGGCGACCAACGCGATGCCTAGTCCGTAATGCAGCCCGCCGATTGCGGCGGCGCCGGAAACGGACATGGCGAGGACGCAGCCAAGAGCGGAAACACACAGGAACCTGAACAGGTTCCTCCCATGCAACGCATGGGAAAAACTCCAAAGGGTGTTGACAACATACGAGACAGCCGTGGCGATGGCGAAGGCCACGCCGTTTGCAATGGCGGGGGCCGGCATGACCAGGTTTATGAAGGTGACGGCGATCAATGCGTGCAGCCCGGTGACGAATGCACCGGAAAGACCGAAGCGCAGGAGTTGGTGGCGCAATTCAGGTCGCAACATGTCAGTCCTTGCCCGCGACGAATATCCCGACTAGCGAAACGCCGAATGGCAGGTTCGCGCGCTCGAGCAAATGTCGTTCACTCGAAAACAGCCACTTGAAGAGCGCGTTGACCGGCGCGGCAGGTATGCCGGTGCCGCTGGCGAGCGGATTGCCGGTGAGGTTGTCCTTCAACCTGACCAATGCGGCCAGCGGAAAGAGCAGGGTGTTGAAATACGAGATGCGGACCGGCGCCAGACCGGCCTCGCGTGCCTTGGAGGCCAGCTCGCTTGATCTGTAACGCCGCTTGTGGTGCAGGAACACGTCATGCGCGCCCCATAGCCATCGGTACGCGGGCACGGTGACGATGAAGCGTCCGCCAGGTGCAAGCAACTCTTTCACCGCCGCTAGCGTGGCGGTGTCTTCCTCGATGTGCTCGAGCACATCGAACATGCAGACGAGGTCGAACTTCCTGCCTGCAAACGGAATATCCGCGGGGCACGAACCCGCATGTATCTCGTAGCGGCCCGCATGCTTTTGGGTGGCAATGGCACGCGCGGTGGCGTCCAGTTCCATCGCGCTTACCGCGCCGAAGCCCCCCAGCATCCGCAGGTTTCCGCCCGTGCCGCAGCCGATCTCGAGTATCCGCGCGTCGGCGGGCAGCTTGAGTCCCTCGATCAGCCGGCCGAGAATCGCCCGCCGGCCGCAGAACCACCAGTGTGCGGCTTCGGTGTCGGCCATTTCCAGATAAGCATCGGGACTCATTGCGCAGGTTCCGCAAGCGCCGGCCGGACGGGGCGGGAGAGTGCCGGTGCGGCGCCATAGACGCGGCGCACGAGATAGACGGGGCGTTGTTTCGTTTCCATGTAAATGCGCCCGATGTATTCGCCGATCATGCCTATGCCGGCCAACTGTATGCCGCCGAGCAGGAGCACCGCGGTAAGCAAGGATGCATAGCCGGGCACGTCGATGCCGAGAACGATCGTGCGGAATATGATGAACAACGCATAAGAAAATCCGGCCAGAGCCACCACGAAGCCGAAGTACGTCCACACCCGCAGCGGTGCGGTGCTGAAGCTGGTAATGCCCTCGAGCGCGAAGTTCCATAGTTTCCAGCCGGAGAATTTGGTGGTGCCAGCCACCCGCTCGCGCCGCGCGTAGTCTACGGTGATGGTTCGAAAGCCGACCCAGGCGAACAGGCCCTTCATGAAGCGGCGACGTTCCGGCAGCCGCTGCAGCGCCTCGACCACGGCGCGATCCATCAGGCGGAAATCGCCCACGTCCTCAGGAACGTCGATGTCGGAAATCCGGTTGTGCAGGCGGTAAAAAAGAGCGGCCGTCGCGCGTTTCAGAAACGTGTCTGAAGAACGGTCGGAGCGGCGCGCCAGCACGACTTCATAGCCTTGGCGCCAGTGTGCGAGCATGCTCGGGATGAGTTCGGGCGGGTCCTGCAGGTCGGCGTCGATCGGAATGACGATGTCGCCACTGGCGTGGTCCAGACCAGCGGTCAGGGCGGCCTCCTTGCCGAAATTTCTCGACAGGTCGACCACCCGAACGCGCGCGTCCCGCTCCGCCAGGCACTGCAAAAGTTCCAGCGTGTTGTCGCGGCTGCCGTCGTTCACGCAGACGAGTTCGAAGCGCGTGTCGGGGATGGCCTCGAGCACGGCTGTCACGCGCTGGTAATAAATATCGACCACCGCGCTTTCGTTGAAGAACGGGGCGACCAGCGATATGAGGGGGTTGGGATTCATCCGGTGGACGCCACCAGAACCACGCCGGCGATGATCAGTAGCGTGCCAGCCAGGCGCGCCAGGCTGAAGCTCTCCCCCAGGAAGCCGATGCCGAAGACCATCGTCAACAGGAAACCCAGGCCGACAAAGGGATACGCCAGGCTCACCTCGATCTTGGCCAGAACACCCAGCCAGACAAGCGCTCCCAGTCCGTACAGCACGAACCCGCACACGATGTAAGGGTCGGCCGCCAGGGTCAGCAGGCCGCCGAGTTGCCGGTCTGCGACGGCGCGTTGCGTGGCGGCCGAACCCATGCCGTGCTTGAGTGCGATTTGTGCCAGTGAAGAGAAGGCCACGCTGGCGAGTATCAGCGCGAAGGTCTGCCATTTCATTGCTGCTTTTCCCGTTTATGGTCGGTAGTGTTCATCGGGGTCACCCTATGTGCACGAAACGCGCGGCCAGTACCGTCACCAGCATGGCGGCGATGGAAATGCGGCTGCCGCGGTCGCGGATCGCGTAGATCACAGGGTCGTCGTCCATTTCACCGCGCGCGGTCTTGATCCACAGGCGCGCCAGCCAGTAGATCAGGCCAACGGCCACCAGCCACAGCAGCGCTGGCGTCGCATAGCGGGCGGCCACCTCGGGCGCGCTGGCGAAGAGCGCGAAGACCACCACCGCGCAAAGGCCGGCACCGGTTCCCAGCGGCCACAGGATAACCAGGTCGCTGACCCGGTAGTCGCGCCCCTTGGAAGTCTCGGTGCCTGCCTGCCCCATCGATACCAGTTCGGCGCAGCGCTTGATCAGCGCCAGGCTGAGGAAGATGAATACCGAAAAGCCCAGCAGCCACAGGCTTACCTTGATGCCGTTGGCCGCGCCGCCGGCGACGATGCGCAGGGTGTAGAGCAGCGCCAGCATCAATACGTCGATCATGACGTAGCTTTTGAGCATCCAGCTGTATACGCTGGTCAGCGCCACGTAGGCGACCAGCAGGGCGAGAAACGCGCGCGGCAGCGCCAGCGCAATCGCAAGCGATACGAGCATCAGCGCGGCGGCGGCGGCAACGCCCGCCGGTATCGCCAAGCTGCCGCTGGCGAAGGGGCGGTTGCGCTTGCGCGGGTGCCTGCGGTCCGACTGCAGGTCCCACAGGTCGTTGCCGATGTAGGTGGCCGATGCCGCCAGGGAAAACGACACGAAGGCCGCCAGCGCGACCGCAATGGCATGCGGATCCGTGAAGGCAAAGGCGGTCAGGAGCGGCACGAAGATCAGCAGGTTCTTCAGCCACTGATGCACCCGGAAGGCACGCAGCCATTCGCGCGGGCCAGTATCGGGGCGGCGGAATTCGCGCACCACCGGCACGCCGCCGGCCCTGACCGTGCGCGCCACGCCTTCCGGCACGTCGACCAGGATGGCGCCGGCGGCGGCCTGCCAGATCGGCAAGTCGGCGGCGCTGTCGCCGGCATAGACGAACTCGGTGCCTATCTGCTCGCGGATCGCGGCGAGCTTCGCGCTGCCTTTCAGGTTGCGCGTGGCGTCGGTGGCGAGCACGGCATCGAAAATGCCGAGGTGGGCCGCAACCGGCTCTGCGATGCTGCGGTGCGCTGCGGTGGCAAGCACGATGCTGCGGCCGTGCGCCCGCTCTTCTGTCAGATACGCGAGCAGGTCGGCCCGGTACGGCCAGGCATCGCCGCTTATGTGGCTGCTCGCGCATTCAGCGATGCGCGCCTTGAAGGTCGCGCGCCCCTGCAGCAGCCAAAGCGGCAGGCGCAGCAAGGTGGCGGGCCGGTGCTTGATCGCCAGCAGCACCGATTCGACCAGCGTGTCGGTGGGCGTCAGCGTGCCGTCGAGGTCGACTACGATCGGCGGCGCCGCGCCGCCGGCCGCACGTGCCGCGCCGGTGCCGGACGAATCCAGGCCAGGCGTGGCTGCGGTGTCGGCGGAAATATCGCTCATCGGTCTAGGGCGGCAGGGTGTGGAAAATGAGGTTCAGGCATTTTGGACGATCATGGCATCACGAATCTTTGACGAACTCATGAAAACACCCCCCAATTCGTCACGGAAATACCGCATGAAGCCGGCCAGCGTCGCCACAAAGGCTTCAAGATCCTGCGCCGAGCGCACGTACGGGGTATGCCCCGCGACCAGCGAAGGGCTGTGATACGAAAGCGTGAACACCTGGTTGCCTGCGCGCGCGAGCGAACCTGCCAGGCGTTTCAGCTCGTCCAAGGTCGCGCCTTCCGGAGAGAGGCGAATCCTTTCCAGCGCGCGGGTGCGCGCCGCGATGCCGCCCAGGCGCATGCGCCGCGCGGCGGGCGCGGCTAAGCGCGGAAAGAGCCACGGGCCCTGCTGTCCAAGCCAGCCGCAAAACGCCGTCGTCACCGGCAGTTCGAGTAGCGGCGCCGCGGGCGCGCCGAACCAGAACGGATCGTTGCGGTAGGCGCTGAAGTCGGGGCCGCCGTCGGCCCCGAACGAGGTGTGCGGAACGATGCTGGTATCGACCCGGTAGCCAAGGCTTGCCAGCGCGGCGGCGGTGCTGCTGCCCAAGCCATAGCGCCCGGCCTTGAATACCGTCGGCCGGCGGCCGAACGACTCGGCGATCGCCCCGGTAAGGCGCTCGAGCTTGCGCAATTCCAGTTCGGCCGGCAGGTTGCCGGTGTAGGAATTGTGCGCGTTCACCGGTTCGTCATGCGGCGGCGAAACCCAGGGGTGCAGGTGGGTGCCGATCTCGCATTGCCCGGCATCCATCAGCGCCTTCAGTGCCTGCACGGCGGCCCGGGTCGTCGCGACCGGCCAGTCGATCACGTAGGTGGGCACGATGCCGAACCCGTCGAACACGCGTCGGTGCGCCAGGTTCTGCGCGGCGATCGCGCTGGTGGCGGTGCTGTCGCGCGAGAACGGGCTGCCCCAATCGAATTCCTCTTCGGTGTCGACCACCACGGCCAGCACCGGCGGGTGGCCGGCCGGCAGGCGCGCCAACGCGCGCGCCTCAAAGCCTTGCAGGGCGCTCAATGCTCCGCCACCAGCCGCGCCAGGCGCTCGGTGCAGCGGTCGATGCGCTCGTAGGTGCTGGCGAAAAACGCTTCGCTCTTGCCGTCCGGATCGGCAATCTCGGTTTCGCTGCCTGCGTCGTCGAGCGCGGAGAGCAGGAACACCCGCTCGCGCAGTTCCGGATAACGCGCCTCGAAGCTGCGCCGGTTGACTTGGTCGAAAATGAGGATCACCGCCGCCTGCGCAACCGTCTCGGCCCAGGCATGCTGCGAGCGGTGGCCAGCAAGGTCCACGCCGCGGCGTGCCGCCGCCGCCAGCGCCGCAGGCGGGCTGGGCCGCGCGTTGCGCGGCAGCATGCCGGCCGAGCCGATGCGAAGCGCGGCATCCGCCGGCAGCAGTTGCCTGAGCTTGTGCTCGGCATAGGGGCTGCGGCAGATGTTGCCCTGGCACAGGAACAGGATGGTCGCAGGCGCGCGCGCCGCGCCCAGCGCTGCGGCCAGCCGGCGCCTTTCGTTTTCGCGCCGGGCACGGCCGGCCGATGCGTCGACAGCGCGCAGCGAATCGAGCCGGTCGCGCGCAAACTGGCGCAGCTCGGCATACGCCGGCGCCGGGTCGTCGCGCACCCACACATCCTGCACTTCGCGGCCGCTCGGAATGCGGCGGAATTCCCACAGCCACGCCCCCAGGTGGCCCAGCCGGGCCGCCCAGCCGCGCAGCCGCGGCAGCGCCGAACGCACCTGCCAGAGGTCGGGAATGAAGTTGCGTGCGTACATGTCCGGCCGGTATTCGGCCGGCGGCAGCGCCTGGCCATCGACGAGCAAGCGGTAAAGCCCGTAAGGAAAATCCACCCCCAGGGCAACCGGCAGCGGCAGCGAGCCCCAGGGCCGGGCATTGACCTCCAGCAGCCGCCAGGCACCGCTTTGCGTGTCCAGCTTGAATTCGAACATGGCCAGCCCGGTGTAGCCGATCGCCGCCGCCATGGCGGCGACGGCGTCGCGGCGCGCGCGATCGATCGCCATGCTGCGCCGGTAGAAACTGCTGCCGGTCACTTCGTGCGCGCGCTGGTGCTCGAAGGCAAGCAGGACCCGGCCGTGATCGCACAGCACCGAAACGCCGCCGCCCAGGCCGGCGAAATACGCTTCCGCGAACACTTGGTCGATTTCGTCGCGATTGGCTTGCAGCCAGTGGGCAAGCTCGGCGCGCGTTTCCACCACCGCGGCCGCCTTGCGCACGTACAACTCCTGCCACGAATAGGAGCGCCGGTGCTTGAGCACCAGGGGCAGGGAGAACTCGGCCAGCAGGGTTTCGGACGTGTCGGCAACGCTGAGAAGCCGACCGCGCGGCACCGGGACGCCCGCGCCTGCGGCCAGTTCGCGGGTGGAGTACTTGTCGAAAAAGGCCGCAAGCGCTGCGGCATCGGGAATCGCCAGCCGGCACAACGGTTCGAGCACGTCGCGGTGCCGGTAAAGCGGCAGGAGCGCGCGTTCTTCGCAGGGAATCACGAGGTCGAATCGTTCGGTGCGGAACAAGGCCTCCACCGCTTGCAGCCAGCGTTCGCCGCCGTCCAGATAGTAGGGCAGGCGGTGGATGGCGCGAATGTATTTCGAGCGCAATGCCGGCGCCCCCAACTGGTAGGGCGCGACGTGCACTTCGAGGCCGCGCCGTCCCAAAGAGCGCACCGTCGCCAGGAAGCTGCGCGTGTCGTCGCCTACGACCAGCACTTTGCCGCTAGCGCCCAAGCCTTGCTCCTGAAGTGCGGCGGCGCGCTTCGACGTGGTCCGCCCGATGCGATCGCGACGCCGCGGTTTCGCCCGCCCGCTGTACGGGTACCAATGCCGTCGGCCACCATGTTTTCGGCCGTGCGCAAGAGGAGCGGGTCGACATGGTGTCAAGGCCCCGCGTGGTGAACCGCCAGCGTGTCCTTGCCGACTTCGAGGAAGCGGTAACCGCGCTCAACGAGCATCTGCCAGGCGGCATGGCGTATGGCCGGCATCAGGTGGCAATGCTCGTAGTTGATGATCGCCGGCAGAATCCCGGCTTCCAGCACCGACTTGACGATCTCGTAGTCGTAGCCTTCGGTGTCGACCTGGAGCAGGTCGATGCGATTGATCGAATGCCGCGCAAGCAGATCCCGCATCGTGATGGCCTGCACCGTGCAGGGTTCGATCAGATCGGCCGGCGCACCCTCCTTGAGCAGGTGCGCATGGCTGAAGCTGGCCATCCCGTGCCAATGCTCCGGCACCTGCGCGGCCGACTTCACCCGGTAGATGGTGGCGCTGCCGGGCCGGTCGCCTATGGCCACATTTTCGAACGACAGCCCGGCTTGCCCGGCGTAGGTCTTCTTGAGCGTATCGAACAGGTCCGGCAGCGGCTCCACCAAAAGCCCCTTGAGCGCGTGCCGCGTGACCAGATGACGGATCGGATCATCGAGGACGCCGTCGTTTGCGCCGACCTGCAGAAAATAGAATCCGGTGCCTAAGCGCAGGCGTTCCTCGACCACCAGGCTGAGCACGTCGAACGGCTTCGACACCTCTGGAACGTAACGGACGATGTCAAAACCGAATCGTTTGGCGAAATCCTTGAAATGGCGCTTGATCTGCATGTTGGTTTCCTGGCCGCAATTGCGCTTCCGCGTTACCGCCCTCGCATTATGAGTCCTAATGCCCGTTCAAGCAGGGGCACGCGGGTCGCGAATCGTTCCAGTTCCGCCACGAACGGATGCCGAACCAGCACGACCGAGACGAACCAGACCGGACAGATCACCACCGCCAGCACCGACAGGCGGGCCAGCGCGGACCAGGCCGCCGGAGTGGCTGCATGCACCGCACCCATGACGGCGCCGCAGATCAATGTGACCGCCAGGCTTGGCCAAAGCGCGCGAGCGAAGTCGCGATGGTGCAGGGCGAAGTATTTCGCCTGAATCGCCAGGTTGGCCGGGACCGTCAACACGCTGGCCAGCACCAGGCCCCAGCCGAAGGAAAGCAGGCTACCGTCGAACATTAGCAAAATGCAGGCCGCGCGCGCGATAAGCGCGGCAGCCTGCGGCAGGATGGCCAGGAACGGGCGGCCGATCGCCTGCAGGCCCGCCACATGGAACTGCGAAGTCACGCCGATGGCGAAGCATATGCAGAACAGGCGCACCAGCGGGACGCACTCCAGCCACTGCGGCCCGTACAGGAACTGCACCACTTCGTGCGCGTAGAGCGCGATCGCTGCCAGCGGCGGCCAGGCGCAGACCGCCAGATAGGCGCTGCCCTTGCATAACGCCGGGCTCAACGATTCGCCCAAGTGGTGCTCCTTCGCCAGGTGCGGGAGTGCGGCGTAGTTGATGGTGGGGCCGGCGATCTGCATCACGATGGAGGCGGTGCCGCCCGCGCGGCTCAACAGGCCCACGTCATGCGCGCCGTTGGACTTGCCGAGCCAGATGTCGGGCAACGCGTTGTTTATCTGTCCGAGGGTGCCGCCCACAAGGGAGGCGCCGCCGAAATCGGTGACGCGCCGCCAGCCTTTGAACGAAGGCAGCCACGGGGCGTTGCGCGGGCGGAAAAAAGCATAGCTGACGCCGGTGACGATGATGTTGATCAGGTTGGCCCAGGCCATCGCCATGTAGCCGAAGCCGGCATACGCCATCCACACGGCGCTGATCGCGTAGGCGCTGGTGCCGGAGGCATAGACCCAGGCCTGCTGGTGCGCACGGTACTCGCGGGTGAGGAGCGTGTGGGTGATCGCACCGAACGGGATGAAGAAGAAGCCGCAGGCCAATACCCGCATCACCTCGCGGGTGCGCGGTTCGTGCAGGTAATCGGCAATCGTTCCGCTGGCGGCGAACATGCCTGCGCCCAGCAGCCAGGACGAGGTGATCAAGACCCCCGATGCGGAGCGGATTTTTTGCGGCGTGAGTTCCTTTTCCTGCAGCAGGTAGGAAGACACGCCGAAGTCGCGAAATACGTGCGCGATGCCGATCAGCACCGCCGTCATCGAAAAGACGCCGATCTGGTCCGGCGAAAGCAGGCGCGCCAGCACCAGCGAGACAACGAAGAACACCGCCGTCGAGCCGTTGGACGCCAGAAAGGTGATCAGGACGGAAACGCGTAGCCGCGACATCCCCTGACTTTCGATCAGGAAGCCGCGCCGAGCGCGGGCAGCAGCATGCGCGACACCCGCGCGTACCGGCCATCCAAAAAGCGTAGCGGGCCGATGAAGTGCCAGAACATCGTTGTGGCGTCGGCGGCGTCGGGCGTGGCGTACTTCGGGAAGGGCAGCACCGCAGCGCAGGCGCTGTTGGCCACGAGGTAGTTGGAGGCGACCTGCTCGGTACCCCAATCGCTCCAGCGCGTGCCGATGTGGCGGCGCATTCGCGCCGAGAAATCCACCAGTTCGTCATGCATGCGCTCGCTGCGCGGAAAGCCGCAGAAGCCCGAGCAACCGCGCACATACAGGCGCCCGGCGGGCAGCCCGACCTGCGGCAGCGCGACTTCGGCCACTGCGATCACGTGCGGCGAGCCCGGGTCGTCCAGCCAGGGCCTGGCGTGGCGCGAAGCGGCATCGAGCGTCACGCAAGTCTGGCCCGGTGCTTCGCCGATGACGAAGCCGCTGCCCACGTCGATCGCCGCCAGCACCTCCGGCAGGGCGCCGGTGGTAGCGGTGTCCGCATCGAGTTGCACCACGTAGCCTTCGCTGGCGTGGAGCGAAATCGCGCACAGCCGCTCCCAGGTGCCGCCGCGCGGCATTTCCGCATGGGTGAACTGGTCGGCGCGGCGCAGTTCGGCGTGCGCAACGTGGCGCTTGATGATGGCACGCTCCGCATCGCCCATGGCGGGGTCGCAGACCACCACCACGCGTTGCGGATTGGCCGCCCGCGCGAACGACTTCAGCGCGACCAGGTAAGAAGGCAGGTCGCGCGGCTGCACCATCGAAAGCAGCGTGAAGGGAGCATCCCCCCTTGCAAGCGGGGGCGTAAACAGGATCGCGCGCGCCGCGTGCCGGTAGCGCCAGGCGAAAAAATCGCGACGCAGGCGCAAAAGCGCCCTCGCAGGCAGGTTCATGGAGAGCGCCACGAACCGCAGGAATCGACGGCACCGGTCATGGGGCAGGGCGTTGCAGCGGGTCGATGGCCGCTCGCCGGAAACCCGCGACGATCGTGCGCAAGCCCAGCCAAGTGCAAAACCCGAGCCATTTCCAGGTGAAATGGGCGCCCAGGGCCTGCCTCGCGAACCGCCATGCATCGCCGGCCCGGCCTTCGCGGTTCAACGCTTCGGCGATCCTGCGTAGCGTGTAGCCGACGTTCAGGCGCGCCGACTTGCGGATCAAGGCCGATTCGCTGAACAGGCGCGCCTTGTTCCACAGGTAATTGCGGTAGACCATCTTCTGCAGGTACGGGACTGCGGTCGAGGCGTTGGCCGTCCTGGCCGGGTCTGGCACGTTGTGGCGCGAAACCACTCCCGGGTAGTAGAGCATGCGGCGCGCCTTGTCGATCACGCGCAGGTAGAAGTCGCGGTCGTTTTCGTAGCGGATGAATTTGTCCATGCCGCCGATGCGCCGGTAGAGGTCGCGGCTGACGATGGTGGTGTTGAAATGGCAGAAATTGCCGCAGGGCAGCAGGTCGGCGATGCTGACGGGATAGGCGCCGGCTTCCATCCGCGCGCCGCGCCTCTCGAGCAGGTCTTTCACCGGTTCGAGCCAGATCGGGCCGGGCAGCCGCGTGTCGTTGACGTACGCCGCCTGATTGGAAAAATACACCTCGGCCGCGCCTTCCGTTGCCCGCAGGCTGGTCCAGGCGCGTGCCAGGTGCCCGGGGTCGCTCCAGGTGTCGTCGTCGTCGAGCAGGCAGATGTAGGTGCCGGCGGCGACGTCGGCGCCGCGGTTGATGGCGAAGCTTGGTCCGTGCCCGTGGGCGACATGCGCGAGATCGACCATCCGCAGCCGGCCGGCGAATTCATCGCGCAGCGCCGCGTAGGCGGCGGCGTTCTCGCCGTCGGAGCCGTCGTTGACGACGATCACCTCGACGGCTGCGTGGGTCTGGTCGAGCACCGACCGGATGGCGTCGCGCAGCAGGGCCGGCCGGTTGCGCGAAGGGATGACGACCGAAAAATCCGTCACGATGGCTCGCGTTCCCGGCGCTCTTAGGTCATGGGCTCGATCCGCGGCGGGCGGGATCGGTCCGCGCGCATGCGGGAGCGTGGCCGCGGTCGCGCCGGCCGTGCCGCCGGCAAGGGCACGCAGGCCCAGGTACAGG
>Ga0163144_10013414_pt1 | contig 17111 bp, 12 predicted proteins | sample OliLak19BULKMAT1_FD_123175 | JGI IMG/M metagenome (GOLD analysis project Ga0163144, IMG submission 123175) | Freshwater microbial mat bacterial communities from Lake Vanda, McMurdo Dry Valleys, Antarctica - Oligotrophic Lake LV.19.BULKMAT1 | ecosystem: Environmental > Aquatic > Freshwater >... | reverse complement strand
GTTCAAATGGCCCTGCGAGCTCTGCGTGTACTTCGTATAGTCGACGTAATCGCGAAACCCAGTTGCAGGGTCTTCACCAGGGCCGACAGGAATCGACCCCGTCTCGAATGCGCGTTGTGCGCCCGCAGGCAGAGCCGAGCCGTCGCAGCTGCGCCAGGGCAATGGGTCGCCCGCGCCGTCGGTCATTGCCGTCGGATCGACGCCATTCAGCAGATCGAGCGTGAGCACCGTGCCCGCAGGCTGCCCGACGAGCGCCGCCGCGAACTGGTCGAAGTAGATCAGGGGCTCGTGCTCCACGTCGGAGTAGACGAAGTGATCGAGATGCATGGTCAGCTGGGCGAGCGATTCTGTATTGCTGAGAATCGGGACGCCACGCTGAAACTCTTCGTCGGGGAAGGCCTCACCCTCGTTCGACTCGTTCTGGCAATTTACGTAATTTGTGGGCGTGTCGTAACAGAAGCTGAACGAGATTGTGGTCGGAATGGCGTCGAAGTCGTAGGCGTCGTCGCTGGTCTCGCACGTGGTGCCTTTGAAGGTAGCCGTGCCCACCATCAACAGCGCGCAGCCCCCAGCAATGGCATCGTCGTAGGCCGCCTCGGCTGCAGCGTCGCCGTCGAAGTTCACCTTGGTGGCATCGGCGCTGGCAGCGACGTTGGAGTGGCTGAGTGCGTAGCGTTGGTCAGCCGCGAAAGGCGCGTCGCCGTTCTTGTTCTGTTTATCGAGCTTGAAGAGCGGCGTCGCCGTGCCCTCGCCCCCAGCCCCCGGAGCCGCGCCGTCCTTGGCCAGATCGATTGCCCACGGGCCTACTTCTTCAGCGACAACATCGCCCGTGACCGACTGATCCGACGGATCCTTGTCGGGGTTCTCTGCAATGGTGACTTTACCCACCGTCCAGAACACGTGCTCGAACTTCAGCTCCCAGCCGTCGGCGAGCGCGACCTCACTGCCGTCTGGGAACAAGAAACCATCAGTGCCGAGCTCCTCGCCCGACACTTGAACAGCGATGGTGCCGCTACCGGCGGGCCCGCCGCCCCCTACGCCACCGCCGCCGACCGGCGAATCGTCGCCACATGCCGCGAGGGGCAGAATGGCGGACCAAGCGAGGATTGAAGTCAATTGCATGCGTGTCATTGCTACACCGTGGCCTTACTGTGATGGGTTGTCTTCGAAAGTCAGACGATAGACGCCTGCGTTCGCGCGAATGCCGCTGAACAAGTTGCGGCTTGGTTGGTCTTCGGAATCGTCGCGGAAGCGATAGAGGATCGGGCTCGTATCGACCTGTTCCAGGACTGCGAAGTCGACGTTCTGAAACCAGTCGGCAGGGTCGACCCGTACGATCAGCGCGCCGCCTTCCGTCGCGTCGATGTTCACGTCGATCGGAGTCACGATTCTCTGCTTGCAGATCGGCTTCGCCCCGGGAAGCGCAGGATCTGGCTGGATTGTAATGCGGTTCTTGTTGATCGTGACCGTCCCCTCGAAGGGAAACTGGACTCCGTCGCGAGACGCCACGCCCGCGACGACGGCGATCTTGGTCGGATCCGTCTCGGCGTCGATGGCGCCGCCGGTTAGCCATACCTCCGCCGTCGAAGCGTGGTCCGTCGTCGACACCCCGCGCACTGGGAACGCCTGCAGCTCGGGGTCGAGAACATCGACGTCGAAGCCGTTCGTCACTTCTGCGCTATAGACACCTGGCAGGTAGCAGCTGGTGTCCTGCGACGTCGACGTAGGCACGGACTTGTTCAAGTAGACCGCACCGATGTGCAACGTTGCTTTGGTGAGCGTGACCGCGTAACCCAGTTGATTCTCGAATTGGTATACGCCACTGGAATCGAGGGTTTCCGGTCCAGCCGCATACGCATCGAACTCTACCAGCTCACCTCCGGTCGAACCGAGGCAGCTGATCGCACACGACGCGGCCAGCAAAGCAGCGCCAAGTAGATGCGGTCGCCTCATTGCTCGCCTCCCAAGGTGCCACTCAAGGACCCAAAGATTGCAATCGGCTGCCCAGCCGCGAAGTGGCGTGCCGCCACCAAGGTTGCCGCGTCCGTTGCATCGAAGTCGGAGACGAAATTGAACTCGGATTGCCGATACTCGAGGTTCAGCAGATTGGTGCCCGCCAGCTCGAGATCCAAGAAGCGCCATTTCATACCTGCCGCTGCGTCCAGCGTGAAGATCACGTCGCTTCGTTGACCATAGGGCAGAGCGCGCTGCCCGATGAAGCTGGCTCCGATTCCCAGTCTGCCTTTTACGGATGATCCGGCGAGATCGAAGAGACCATGAAAGAGCGCTCCATCGTGACGTGCCACGACGTCTGGGACATACGGGACGAGCAGGCCGGTGTCGTCGAAACGTGAACGGACGAGGCTCACGCTGGCGCTCACGTCGAAAAAGTCACCTGTGGATCGAAGCGAACCCGACCAGCCGCCGCGCGTCGTGCCTTCTGCAAGTGTGGCCCTGCCCTCGGTTTCGCTGAAAATCTGGTCGCGATCGACATGCGTCGCGAAGAATACCGACTGGGCGGTCAGCGTCGCCGCGTCGAAGCTCTTTGCGAAGCTGACACCGACTTCCCCCGAGTCGATGGCAGAGAACGGGGTCTCGACGTCCTGCGTGATGTAGCTGGGGTCGATCGAGCGAACCCCCTGCCCATAAGCCAACGAAAGCGTGAAGCCCCCGAAAGGACCGACGCCGACCGATGCACGTGGCAATGGTTTGATTGTCGCGGTTGTCGAGTGTTGATTCGGCTCACGGTGCTTCCCGAAGCGCTGTTCGGAGAGACAACTGACGTCTCCCGGCGGGTCCTCATTGTCTGGCCGAGACACATCCTTCACGGCGCAGTTGTCCTGGACGTCGTATGCAAATAGGTCGGCTCGAAGCCCGCCGCGCAACACGAGCCATGACTGCAACCGCACAGCGAGGTCGGCGTACAAGCCGATGTCTGCAAGCTTGGAGTCGGACGCGACCTCAGTCTTGTAAGGGTCTGCAGATGCCGCACCAATCCGCTGCTGAAGAGCCGAGACCAAGTCTCCGCGGGCAAACATACCGAGCTCGACCTCCTGCTTCAGACCCAACACGCTGAAACCATGGCGGCCATAGCCGCGAAACCCGACGGTCCCTTCCGTCATGGAAAGATCCAGCAGGTCGCCGCGTTGCGGGTGCGGCTCTTGCCTGCCGAGCTGGGTGTCCAACAGGAAGCCGGTGAAGTTCTCTCGCAGGGCCATCTGGCGGTAGATACCGAACGTTTGCAGGGCATACGTGGTGTCGCCGTCTCTGGCCTCGAAGTCGGCCGCGAGGTGGGCTCGCGCTCCGCCGCCCCCCTGTCTGGGATCGCTCGTGTCGAAGAACGCCTTCTTGCCCGACGTCACGTCGGCTTCGCGGAGCAAACCTGCGCTGTGGTATTCGTTGGCGTAGGCCGCTGTTGCCACGCGGAAGCTCGAATCGGGACCGAGCTTTCCCTCGTATTGGCCCATGGCTCGGGCTCGCCACGCATCGCGATTTTGCCCGAAGCCCTCGGTCCGATAGATCTCGGCCCCCGCGAAAGTGCCCGCACTCGCCTGCTCGGGGCCCCACAGCAAGAGCAGCCGGGTGGTGTTGAAGGAGCCGTAGGTGGCCTTGGCGGTCATGCCCCGCTCTTCCAGGCCCAGTTGAAAATCTGCGCTACCCGCAACGGCGTAGTTGCCCTGCCGCGGATCGAACGGCCCCTCGACCACGCGGAGTTTCATCACCAGCTCGGGGATGATGAAATTCAAGTCGGCGTAGCCATTGCCGTGAAAATTGCCGCTCTCGTTGATGGGGACGCCGTTGACCGAGAACTCGATGTCTTGGCCCTCGCGTGCGTCGAAACCGCGGAGGTACACCCGCTCGGCGTGTCCCTCGCCACCGCCGTCCTTGATCAAGAACACGCTCGGGGCGAGCTTCAGAAAATCTGCGGCGCTCTTGCGAGGCACGGCGGCGAGCTTTCCCACTTCGATCCGGTGGTCACCCGCCCCGCGCGAAGGCGGCGGCTTGGTGCCGAGCACTTCTACCTGTTCAGGCTCGCCGTGGGGCGGCGGCTCGAAATGAAACGGAATGTGAAAGCGACTGCGCACCGGCTTGCCGTCCTTCGTCGCGGGGGCGAAGACGAAGCGGCGCGCAGCCTTCAGCGCTTCGGCATCGAAGGCGGCGCCCCCCGAAGCGACCACGCGAGCGCCGGTGATCGTGCCGACCGAGTCTAGGTCGACCTCGATCTCGACGTCGACGTCCGCCAACCGCTCGCCGCCATCGTGCGCCGTGGCGAGACGACTCTTCGGGTAGTCGGGCTCGCTTGGCTCGGTGATGCGAGCCGGAACGAACCCTTGGCTTATCGTCGACTCGTCAGGCATGGGAACGGACTGTGCGAAGGACGAGGCAGGGGCCGCATAAATGAGGCCCAGAAGGAGCGGTGTGAGGCGGTGCATGTGACGCGAACGCTAGCGTCTTTAGCGCACGCGGGACGTTAATGCAACTGCATTGCAGTTGAGACTAGCTTAGTTCTGCGTGGGCGCCGCTTCTCGCTCGTTCAAGCGTTTGCGCTCGAACCAGGGGGAGAGCTGCCGCGCCGCGAAAAAGTAGACTTCGGCGGCGATGAGAGCCCCCAATAGGTAGATCAGCGTGAAGCCCGACACGCGCGGTCGGAGGCCGATGCTCACCAGGCGGCGCCCGCGTTTGTCTTCCGAGACGAGGACAGCAATCGGCCGGGGTCTCCCGTCAGCGTCGGATTCAAGGGCCAACTCCAGAAGGGTGGCGTCGACCGGCTCCAGGGTCTTGACCTCTCGCCTGCCATCGATCTCGTAGGAGACTCTCAATGCGTAACGATCACGCGCCGAGCGCGTCCAAGGGTCCTCGACGATTTCGAGCGTGGTGGCCCAAACCGGGCGCCCCGAGAAAGCCAGGAGGTAGTAGGGAGCCAGGACCGACGCGTGCATCGTAACGGCTAGCGCAAGGAAACTGATTAGCGCGAGCGCATGCAGCGCAACGCGCGGCAATCGATCGCGATCGAGCCTGCGGGTGCAGATCAACAGCGGCTCGAACGGGTGGCTACGGACCACCAGCGCCCGCGCCGGAGGCGTTTCTTCGGGCCGCTCCTTGGACAGGCGGCCTCTGAAGGCGCTCAGCTTGGTCGGCGCAGCAATGCTCGCGCGCAGCGCGCCGATCAGATGCACACGCTGCCCGTCGCGGACGGTGACGATCTTTTGGCGACGAGTAACTGCGGCCTGTTTCGCGCGGGTTGAGAGTGGTTCCCAATCCACACCGCTCGCGAGAACCAGCTCCCCCTCGATCCGTGTGTCGGGGTCGGGTTCGACGCGGACACGCTCGCCGCTGTCCAGCGCGAGATCGAACGGGCGAAACGTGGGGATGCGCGCCAGCTCCCGCCAGGTGACCCACGCCGACCGCACAGCAGCCGGCTCTGTGACTTGCTCGATGACGATCTTCGCCGGCTCGACGAGCGCTTCTTCAGCGATCACGACTCCTGACAACACGACGGATCCTGCTCGATCGAGGCGCGAGTGTTTCGCGGCTCCACGCAGCCGGACCAGAATGCCGAGGTGATGAGCCCCGAACCAGAAGGCAATCGCGGCTGGAACCAGCGTCAGCAAGACGGCGGCGATGACGACAACAAGCGACGCGGTCGGCGACAACAACGCCCAGATCATAGCGAATTTGAGCGACGGTTCATAACCTGGACCCGATCGCGTCCAGCTCTCTGGAACTTCGGCTCTTTCGCGAGAGCCGCAGCCGGACCTACAATGGGCGAATGGTCATCCGCAGTGCCTTCCTTGCCCCCACCGCCCTATTTGTCGCCGCTCTCGCCGTCTCGACTCTCTTGCCGGCCTGCGATTGCTCGGCAGGAACCGACGATGCTGGCGCCGGCGGCTCTTCGAGCCCCGGGAGCGGAGGCAGCGGTGGTGGTGGTCTGGGCTTCGGCACCGGTGGTAGCGGGGGAGGCGGCAACGAGCTCGGCTGCAGCTCCGATCTCAAGTTCGTGGTCGACGGCGCGGGCAACGTCGTCCAGACCTGCGGCCCGGATGAGGGCTGTGCAGGCGGCACCTGCATTCCCGCGTGTGATGCGGCCGCCGCAAGCAAGGGGAGCATCGGCTGCGACTTCGTCCTCGCGACGCCATCGTTTTACGTCGGCATTCAGCCTCCCTGTTTTGCCGCCTTCGTGACCAACAACTGGGACAAGGCTGCGGCACTCACCATCTCGCGCGGCGGCATCTCGTATGACGTCACCCAGTTCGGTCGCATTGCGCAAGCCGACCCCAACGTCGCTGGCTGGGCCCCCGTGCCTGCCGAAGGCGTCCCGCCCGGGCAGGTCGGCGTGCTCTTTCTGTCGGACGACCCAGCCAGCGTCAACGGCACACCGCTGACCTGCCCCATCCCGCCCGCCGTGCGCACGTCCTTTGGCACAGCGGTCCCACAGACTGGGATCGGCACCGCGTGGAGCATCAAGTCCAACGCTCCGGTCACGATTTACGACATCCTCCCTTACGGCGGCGCCGACTCTTTTCTGCCGAGCGCCGAGCTCGTGCAGCCCGTCACCGCCTGGGGTACCAACTATGTGGCCGTGCTGCCGCCGCCGGGCAATTTCGGCGGGCCGCCGTGGGCGCAGGTGACAGCGGTCGAAGCGAATACGGTCGTCACCGTGCTGCCGACGGTGCCGTTGCCGGCGGGGGCGGGGGTCAACGCGATACCGGCCAACACTGCCGGCACGATCACCCTGCAGGCAGGTGAATACGTGCAATGGGAGACGGCGGAGATGACCGGCTCGGTCATTCAGAGTGACAAGCCGGTCGCGTTCACGGGCGGCAGCGCATACCAATGTTACAGCTCGCTCACCTCGCAGGGGGGTGGTTGCGACTCGGGTCACCAGCAGATCCCTGCGGTATCCGCGCTCGGCTCCGAATACATCGGGATGCCGTTCAAGTCGCGCTCGACCTCCTTCGCCGAAGAGTCGATTCCCTATCGCATCGTCGGCGTTCAGGACGGCACCACGCTCACCTTCGATCCACCGATCGCTGGTGCTCCCACGGTGCTGGCGTTGGGGCAGAGCGTGCTGTTCGAATCACAAACAGCATTTCGTGTGACGAGCCAGGACGTGAATTTTCCGTTCTACATCGGCCAGGTGATGCCCGGCTGCACGATGGACGGCAACGACGGTTGCTTGGGTGACGAGGACTTCGTCAACCTGCTCCCTCCGCCGCAGTGGCTCGCGAAGTACGTGTTCTTTACTGACCCGACCTACCCGACGACCAACTTGGTGTTCGTGCGGCGCGCCAACGGCGGCGTTTTCGCGGACGTGAACCTCGACTGCGTGGGTGCGATCACCGGCTGGCAACCGATCGGCACGGGGGGCCAATACGAGGTGACCAAGGTCGACCTGATTCGGGATGGCATCCCGAACGGGACCTGCAACAACGGGCCTCACTCTGCCGACAGCCCGTCCAGCTTCGGCTTGATGGTGTGGGGTCTCGACACGTTCTCGTCCTACGGCTACCCGGCAGGTGGCAACGCAACCACGATCAATACGGTCATCGTTCCACCGGTTCCGGAATGATGTGATTGTGAGAGCCCGAGCGGCGTGGTAGCGGAAGCGCGATGAGCGCCGACCTCCCCATCCTCGAGTTCGTTCTGAAGAACTACAAGAACTTCAACTCGCGCGCGACCAAGGACGCGCTCATCGCGTACTGGCGCCACGTCGAGGCGGGCGGAAAGATGTTCTGGGCAGTCGCGGGCGCCATGTCGTCCGCGCAGCTCGGCATCACGCTGGCGCCGGCCATCCGCGCTGGCCTGGTGCATGGCCTCTCGGTCACCGGTGCAAACCTGGAAGAGTCGCTCTTTCGGCTGGTCGCTCACAAGAGCTACAAAGACTTCCCGGAGTACCGTTACTTCACCAAAGAGCACGACACGCAGATCCTGAATGATCGCATGCGGCGCGTGACCGACACGAGCATCCCCGAAGACGAGGCGTTCCGCGCGGTCGAGAAGTTCATCGTGCCCATGTGGAAGAAAGCCTCGGAGACGAACGAGCGACGCTTCTGGCACGAGTACTTTTACGAGCTGATCCAGACGATCGGCAGGGACCTTCACGAGGGCGACCCGAGCGAGTGTTGGCTCTTGGCCGCAGCGAAAGCCAAGCTACCGATAGTGGTGCCGGGCTACGAAGACTCGACCTTCGGCAATATCTTCGCTTCGCACGTGAAGCTCGGCGAAATGAACGCCAGTATCGCGAAGTCGGGCATCGAGTACATGGCTGCCTTCTACGACCAGTACACCGAGCTCTCGGCGGGGCCCGGTATCGGTTTCTTCCAGATCGGTGGCGGCATCGCCGGCGACTTCCCGATCTGCGTGGTGCCGTCGATCAAGTACGATCTGGAGGGCGACGCCAAACCGTGGGCGTATTTCTGCCAGATCTCCGACTCGACCACTTCGTACGGCTCCTATTCGGGTGCCACGCCGAACGAGAAAATCACCTGGGACAAGCTCACGCAAGACACGCCGATGTTCGTCGTCGAGTCCGACGCGACGATCGTGGTGCCGCTGATCTTGTCGGCGCTACTCGAATGCAAGCAAAACCCTGCAGGTGCGAACTCGTTGATCGCGAAGACGCGGGCATGAGCGCCGGCGTTTCGTGCTCTATTGACCAACGTGGGTGAACGAGCGAACCGCTTCTTCTTGGACGCCGAGAAGCTCGGCGGCCTGCCAGCCAAAGTCAGGTTGGCGTCGCTGTCGCGTACCACCAGCGCCGAAGCAGCGGCGGCCGCCGACGACCCGCAGCTCGTTGCCAGACTGACGGCGGCGTACAGCCGACTGAAGCGCGAAATCGACGGCACCAGCCAGTCGGGTATCTACGTGCCGCCTCCCATCCCGTCCGGCGACGCAGCCACCTCCGGTCGGCTGCGCAAGCACATCTCGGCAGTGCTCGACTTGATGAGCCAGCGCGGCTTGCTGTTGGGTGACGTCGACGCGACTTGCAGGCGGGTCAACGAGGCCGCCACCATCGCGCTGTCCGTGGCGCGCGTGAGCGTCTGGATGCTGGACGACGGCAACACCACGCTCTCCTGCACCGATCTGTTCGACTCCAACAGGGGCGCTCACCAGAGCGGCATGAAGCTCACCGAGGCGAGCTCTGCGCCCTACTTCGAGGCGTTGCGCAGCGAACGAACGATCCTGGCGCATGACGCTCAGACCGATCCGCGCACCTCCTGCTTCAGCAAGTCCTATCTCGAGCCGCTCGGCATCGGCGCTTTGCTCGATGTCCCGATCTGGGTGCGGGGACACATGGTGGGCGTGGTCTGTCATCAGCACGTGGGTGGGCGCCGCACGTGGGACGCCGATGAAGAGCGCTGCGCCTTCCTGATGTCGAGCTTCACGGCGCTGGCGCTGGAATATCGACGCCAGACTCTCCCTCCGCGCTGATCGAAAAGTCGAAGCAGGGCTCACGCCGCCACGAACTGGCGCTCGACGAGGCGCTTGTAGATCCCCTCTTCGCGCATCAATCGTTGGTGGGTGCCCTGTTGCGCGACAAGCCCGCCTTCGAGCACGATCACCCGATCTGCGTCGGCGATGGTCGATAGGCGATGCGCAATCACGAGCGTCGTACGGCGAGCGCTGCGTGCGCGGAGGTGCTCGAGCGCTTCATGCACCAGGTGCTCACTCTCGGCGTCGAGCGCGCTCGTCGCCTCGTCGAGGATGAGCACCCGGGGATCTTTCAGGATCGCGCGCGCGATCGCCACGCGCTGCTTTTGACCTCCGGAGAGCTGAACACCGCGCTCGCCGACCCGTGTGGAGTAGCCCTCCGAGAACTTGGCGATGAAGTCGTGCGCGTTGGCGGCTCGCGCTGCCGCCTCGACTTCTCGGTCGGTCGCGTTGGGCTTCGCGTAGCGGATGTTGTCCGCGATCGACGACGAGAAGAGCACGGGCTCCTGCGAAACCACGCCAATTTGCCGGCGCAGCCAGCTCGGATCGAGCTCGCGCAGATCGACGCCGTCGAGCCGCACGACGCCATCGGTCGGGTCGTAGAAGCGGGTCAGCAGGCTGGAGACGGTGCTCTTGCCCGCGCCGGAATGGCCGACCAGCGCCACCACTTCTCCCGGTTCGATCACCAGGTCGAGCCCGGCGAGCACTACCTCGTTCGGGCGCGTCGGGTAGCAAAACGACACATGATCGAGCTCGATGCGCCCCGCGACCTGCGGCAGGCAGATGCCACCTTCGAGCGGCATCGCGGGTGACCGATCGTAGAGCTCGAACACGCGCTCCGACACGCCTGCGGCGCGCATGAAGTCCGACCACAGATCGGCGAGCGCCGCCAACGAGAACGCAACGGTGAGCGTGTAAATCAAGAACGAGGTCAGTGAGCCGGGAGACAGCTCGCCTTGCAGCACGAGCCTGCCGCCGTACCAGAACACCAGCGCGACCGCGCCAAAGCCTGCGGTCATCGCGATGCCCATGAACACGCCGCTCGTCATCACGCGCGTCCGGGCAAGCGCGAAGCTCCGATCGACCGCGGCGCCGTAGCGCTCCGTCTCGCTCCTTTCCGCCGCGAAGGCTCGCACGGTCCGCACGTTCGACAGGCTCTCTTCGGCGAGCGCCGCGCTCTCGGCGATGACGTCTTGCACCTGACGCGAGAGCTTGCGAACGCGCTTGCCGTAGGTGACCGCACTGATCGCGATGGCCGGCACGACAGCCAGCATGACCAGGGTGAGCGGCACCGAAGTCCAGAACAGCATGATGACGCCGCCCACCACGAGCGCGAGGTTGCGCAGCAACATCGATAGATTCACGCTCACGGCGCTCTGCAAGATCGTCGTATCGGACGCGAGACTGCTGGTAAGCTCTCCCGTGCGGCGTGCGTCGAAGAAGGCCACCTCTTGCCCCAGCAGTCGGTCGAAGATCGCCTTGCGCAGACGTGCCACCACGCGCTCGCCCGAGATCGCAAATAGCGTGAAGCGCAGCGCGCTGGCGACCGCCTGCACCGTGAAGATCCCGAGCAAGATGAGGGCGTAACGGTCGATCAGCTGCTGGTCGGCGGTGTTCGACAGCGCGCCATCGATGATGCCCTTGATCGCCTGTGGAAACGCGACGTTGCCCGCGCTGCCGAGCACCAGCATGAACATGCCGATGGCGAGGGGCAGCGCTTCGGGCTTGGCCAGCGCGAAGAGCCGGCGGAGCAGCGTGCGCGCTCGCGCCGGGGATACCTTCGGCGGGTCGGTCGCACCCGGGCTGTCCGCTTTGAAAGATCGCGCCACGCCAACCCGCTATAGCGCACGTTGAGCAACGCTTGCGCAAGCGCGTGCAGTCGGCTCGAGCGCCCCGCGCATACATTGCGCAATCCTGCTTCTTTTGGGCTGAACTCTGCATGGCACCGGAGCTGCATTCGTCGACAGCATGAGCCGCTCACACCGCCGTCTCGCACCCGTCTCGGTTGTAGCTAGAGGCTGTTAGAAGCGCAGCGTTGCGCCGACAGTGCTGCCCGGCACATACGGCTCGAGCGTCAAATCGTGGCCCACGCGGATCTTGCGCGGCCCCTCGCCGATGCCGGGGATGCGGCCGTCGGCGGCGAGCCAGATGACGCCCGCGATCAGCGCGGCGCCGCCGATGCCGCCGGTCAGCGCAGCGGCGATGGTGAAGCGCTCTTGGCGCTGGCTCTGTCGCGCGAAGCCGTATCCGACGATGAAGCCGAGCTCGCTGGCAGGCGTACCTTGGTCTTTGATCCATTGGCGGAGCGAGTCCTGCGAGCGACCGGCGCCGTCGGCTTCAGCAGCCAGCGGTATCGCGGCGATCAAGATCGCGACTGCGCCACCGATCACGAAACAAGGACCACACACGTCGTCGCTGGGCTCGGCTGGCGGCCCGCCCCGCGCGCCATTCGATTCGTCGAGTGTCTCTTCTCTGCGCGGGCCAGGCGGATCGGGGCTCGGCAGCGGATCAGTTCGAGGTGGCGGCGCTGTCGGCTCTGCTGGCGGGGCAGGGGTCGGCGGCTCCATGGGCGGCTCGGCGCCAGGCGTTGGCGTGTCTTCTGCCTGTGATCGCGTCGAGATCGATGCGATCACCAGCGCGACCCAGCCTGCTCGAGCGAGCCAGCGCGAGCTCTTCGACATCACTTCTGGTCGCCGACCATGAAGCGCTTGAACGTCTCGACGTCGGTTGGCGAGCCCAGCACCAGCGAGGTGCGCTGGTGTAGCTCGGTTGGTTGGATGTCGAGGATGCGATCGACGCCATTCGTCGCGGCGCCACCGGCTGCCTCGACCAAGAATGCGAACGGGTTGGCTTCGTACAAGAGCCGCAGCTTGCCCTTCGGGCTCTTCGAATCGAGCGGGTAGGCAAAGATGCCGCCCTTCAGCAGGGTGCGGTGCGCGTCGGCGACCAGCGTGCCCACGTAGCGCCCGCCGTACGGGCGGCCGTCTTCCTTCGACTCTTCTTTGATCCAAGCGCTCCAGCGCTTGACCGGGTCGGACCAGCGCGCGTGGTTGCCTTCGTTGATTGAGTAAATCGAGCCTTTCTGTGGGACGCGGATGTTCTCGTGGCTCAAGAAAAACTCGCCGACGCTGGGGTCGTAGGTGAAGCCGTGAACACCTTTTTCGCGGCCGGTCGACAGCACCAGCATCGTCGACGAGCCGTAGATCACGTAGCCCGCGGCAGCGAGCTCACGGCCCGGCTTCAAGAAGGTCGACGTGTCGACGGGGGCGTCTTCGTCGCGGCGCAGGACACCGAAGATGGTGCCGATAGAGATGTTCACGTCGATGTTGGAGGAGCCGTCGAGCGGGTCGAACATCACCACGTAGCGAGCGCGTTTGTCGTGCGACAGGATCTTGATCTCGTCTTCTTCTTCGCTGGCGACAGCGGCGCAGTGACCGCGCCTGGCGAGCGTCGTGATGAGCGTGTCGTTGGCGAGCTCGTCGAGCTTCATGACTTGCTCGCCCTGCACGTTGACCGCGCCTGTGTAGCCGAGCACGTTCACCAAGCCGGCGCGCCGAACCTGGCTGGTAACGAGCTTCGCGGCGAAGCTGATCTGGTTCAAGAGCGAGGTGAAGGCGCCGGTCGCAGCGGGCGAGCCCAGCATGCCCTCCATGATGAAGGTCTCCAGGGTCATGCCCTTGCGGGTGCTGTCCTTCATTTCGCTCATGACTCGAGCTATCACAGCGAGCACGCCGCTGGGTGAAGTGACGGGCGCCACGGCCAATTCGGCTCGCGCCACCGGCAGCACCAGACTCGCAGCGGAAACGCCGCGGCACCGAAACTGCTTGCGGGCAACCGTGACAGCTGAACGTATCAATCTTGAGGACTCGCGGTGACACTGTCGCGCTAGCGAGCTAGTCTAGCCATATGAAGGTAGCCAGTCTGACCAACGTCAAGAACGACCTTTCGCGCTATGTTGAGGAGGTCCGACGCGGTGGGCGCGTCCGCATTCTTCTGAGAGGCGTGCCGGTGGCAGATATCGTTCCTGTCGCTGCGCCACACGATGAGCAAGAGGGTGGCTTCAGCGCTGAGGAGCTCTTGGACCTCGAGAAGCGTGGCGTCATCCGGCGCGGTTCACTCCGCGCATCCGCCGAGCTTTCCCGTCCGGGGCCTCGCGTCGGAGGTGATGCGGGCGTTCGAGCTGTGATCTCGGAGCGCAGAGCCGGTCGATGAGGTTCTGGGACTCGTCAGCGCTGATCCCACTGGTGGTGGAAGAAGAACGTAGCCGGGCCTGCCGCAGCCTGCGTCGGGCAAACTCTTCCATCGCCGTGTGGGCGCTGACGCGAACCGAGCTCACCTCCGCGGTCCAGAGGCTGGCACGTGAGGGACTCTTGCGACGCGATGACGTGAAGGTAGCCCTTCGCCGAGTGCGCTTGCTCGAGCAGCGGTGGACCGAGGTGGAGGCGTGGCAGGCTGTACGCGATCGCGCGGACCGCGCGCTCGGAAGTCATCCACTGACCGCGGCCGACGCGCTGCAGCTCGCGGCTGCCCTGGTGCTGGCGAACGAACGACCCCGCGGTCGTGTGTTCGTCACGGCCGACAAGAGGCTTTCACAGGCTGCATCGGCAGAGGGCTTCGACGTCGTCGTGCCCCAATAGCCCGCACGCATGCGTTGCTCGTACGCGTTGAACTTGCCGTCACGGTCGTAGCGCTCGGTGGACTCGGAGAGCACCTCGACCAGGACGATCGGATTCGTAACTGCTTGGCCGAGCGACTTGCCGGCTTTCTTGACCGTGGTCGTCTCGAGATCGCCGCACCCCCATGTGCTGATCGGGCTTGGGAGCCCTCGCGCTCTTCTCTCGTCGCCGGCGCCAGAAGCACGGTTGAAGCAGAAGCACGGTTGAAGCAGAGGCACGCTCGAAAGAGCCTCGAGGTCCAAACAGACCTCGAGAAGGTTGGCAAGCTCGCCAGCAATCCCTCCCAAAGTCTCCGGCTGATGTACTAGGCTCCGGCCCCCGACTACGTCCCGACCCAGGGGAGAAGAGCCATGCCCGCCACCGACCGCGTCAAGCAGATCCTATCCTGGTACCCGTCCGACAACCCCGGCACGCTGACCAACCTGTACCGTCTGATGGGGTCCGGCACGCTCGCCGGTACGGGCAAGGTCGTCATCTTGCCTGTCGATCAAGGCTTCGAGCACGGCCCGGTTCGTTCTTTCGGGCCCAACGCTGCGGGCAACGACCCCGAGTACCACATTCAGCTGGCCATCGATTCGGGCTGCAACGCGTACGCCGCGCCGCTCGGCCAGCTCGAGGCTGTCGCTGGCAAATACGCCGGGCAAATCCCGCTGCTCTTGAAGCTCAACAACAGCGATACGCTCGCCAAGATCGCAGAGCCCTGCTCGGCGCTCACGGGCTCGGTCGAAGACGCCCTGCGCCTCGGCTGCGTCGGCATCGGCTACACCATCTATCCAGGCAGCGGCCAGCGCAACCAGATGTATCAAGACCTGCGCGAGCTCACCTCCGAGGCGAAGCGCAAGGGCATCGCAGTCGTCGTGTGGAGCTACCCGCGCGGCGCCGGCCTCTCCAAGGCGGGTGAAACGGGCGTCGATGTCGCCTGCTACGCCGCGCATATCGCCGCTCAGCTCGGCGCGCACATCATCAAAGTGAAGCCGCCGACTGCGCACGTCGAGTTCGAGGATTCGAAGAAGGTTTACGAGAAGAACCCGGTGAAGCTCGAGAGCCTCGCTGATCGCACGAAACACGTGATCGACTGCACCTTCGGCGGCAAACGCGTGGTGATCTTCTCCGGCGGCGAATCGAAGAGCTCCGACGCCGTGCTCGAAGACGTGAAGCAAATGGCAAAGGGCGGCTCGTTCGGCTCGATCATGGGCCGCAACGCCTTCCAGCGGCCCCGCGCCGAGGGCCTCAAGCTGCTCACCGACGTGATCGGCATCTTCAAGTCAGCGTCCTGAGGCAAATCAGCTCCGTAAGTCACGCTTGCCTGTTCGTCCCCCGAGGAGTCATTCATGTCGCCGAAACTCACGCTATCCACGTCCGATCCCCTCAGCGTCGCTGCCGACGTCGCCGTCATCGGCGTCGCCGAAGGCGCTTCTCCCAAAGCGGGAGTGTTGGGGCGCCTCGGCAAAGCGCTGGGGCCGATTGTTCAACGAACGCTGAAGCGTGAAGAGTTCACTGGCAAAAAAGATCAGAGCGTCGAGTTCGCCACCAACGGCCAACTGAAGCCCGCGCGTGTCGTCCTGCTCGGCCTCGGGTCCGCAGAGCTAACCGAAGCGCAAGTTCGCACGATGGCCGCGAAAGCAGCCCGCTCGGCGCTGAGCTTGCGGGCCAGCTCGCTGGTGCTCGAGGTGCCGTTCGGTGTCGCCCACGCCGAGCGCGTCGCCGCCGAAGGTGTCGTGCTCGGCTCCTACCGCTTCAGCAAATATTTCACGGGCGATCGTCTCCCCAAGGTGTCGCTCGATCGCGTGACGTTGGTGACGACTGGTCGCGTGTCCAAAGAAACCCGCGCCTCGGTCGAGGTCGGCCAGCGCGTCGGCGAGGCGATCTGTCTCGCTCGCGATCTGATCAACGAGCCGCCGAACGAGCTCTACCCGGAGACGTTCGCCAAGTTTTGCCAAGAGGTCTGCAAAGAGCGCGGCCTCAAGTGCACCGTGATGGACAAAGCCGCGATGACCAAGAAGGGCATGAAGCTCTTGCTCGCCGTCGCGCAGGGCAGTGTGCGCGAGCCGCGCATGATTCACATGGTCTACACGCCCACAGATCTCCCTGGATCAGCCAAGAAGCCGAAAAAGAAGATCGTGTTCGTCGGCAAGGGCCTGACGTTCGACTCCGGTGGTCTCTGCATCAAGCCTGCCCAAGGCATGGAAGAGATGAAGGGAGACATGGGCGGCGGTGCAAACGTGCTCGCTTTGATGGCGGCCATAGCGGCGACACGTCCCAACGTCGAGGTGCACGGGCTCATCGGGGCCGTAGAAAATATGCCCGACGGCGCTGCCTATCGGCCCGGTGACATCTTCGGCTCTCTCGACGGCAAGTTCGTCGAGATCATCAACACCGACGCAGAAGGCCGGCTCGTGCTCGCCGACGTGCTCGCCTATGGCCGCGAGCTGAAGCCGGACTTGATGCTCGACAACGCGACGCTGACCGGCGCTTGCATCGTGGCGCTCGGTGCGCTGACGAGCGGCTTTTACGCCACGAGCGATGCGCTTGCCGACAAGGTCAAGCTCGCGTCCAAAGAGGCGGGCGAGTCGATGTGGCACATGCCACTGCTCGACGAGCTGCGAGATGGCTTGAAGAGCGACTACGCAGATCTCAAGCACACCGCCGATCGCTGGGGTGGGTCGATCACGGCCGCCTTGTTCCTGCGCGAGTTCGTCGGTGAAACCCCCTGGGTCCACATCGACATTGCGGGCCCTTCGACGGCTCATCGGGCCTACGGCATCCATCCGAAGGGCGGCACCGGGCACGGCGTTCTCACGTTCCTCAAGCTGATCGACGCGCTCGCGGCCGATCTGTGACCCGGCGGGCGTGGTGAGCGGCGCGGACAAGTTATCTGCTCCGCAAGGAGTTGCTCCGCGGCCATCTGCTCCGCAAGGAGTTGCTCCGCGGCCATCTGCTCCGCAAGGAGTTGCTCCGCGGCCATCTGCTCCGCAAGGAGTTGCTCCGCGGCCATCTGCTCCG
>Ga0163144_10013413_pt1 | contig 17112 bp, 15 predicted proteins | sample OliLak19BULKMAT1_FD_123175 | JGI IMG/M metagenome (GOLD analysis project Ga0163144, IMG submission 123175) | Freshwater microbial mat bacterial communities from Lake Vanda, McMurdo Dry Valleys, Antarctica - Oligotrophic Lake LV.19.BULKMAT1 | ecosystem: Environmental > Aquatic > Freshwater >... | reverse complement strand
TATTTTTGAAGACAATTCGGGTAAAAGAATTATAGCTGCAAAAGGAGCACCAGAAGCATTGATGAATGTTTGCAATTTGTCAAAAGAAGAAACCCTGCAAATTGAAAATGCTATACAAGTCATAACCAGTGAAGGATACCGTATTTTGGGTGTTGGCGAAAGTGATTTTAAAGGCAGGGATTTCCCTAAGACACAACAAGAGTTTCAATTTAAGTTTAAAGGGATTGTAGCTTTTTACGATCCACCGAAAAAGAATATCGCAACCGTTTTAAATCATTTTTACAAGGCCGGGATTAGTGTAAAAATAATTACGGGCGACAATGCTGCAACAACTACAGCTATTGCTAAACAAATTGCTTTTAAGGGGTTAGAGTATAGTTTGACAGGTGATCAATTGATGAAATTATCCGAAACCGAATTGCAGGAAAAAGTGATGGAGACCAATATCTTTACTCGAATGTTTCCTGAAGCAAAACTAAGAATAATTACTGCATTAAAAGCAAATAACCAGATTGTAGCCATGACAGGTGATGGCGTGAATGACGGGCCAGCCTTAAAAGCAGCACATATTGGTATTGCTATGGGAAAGAAAGGAACTGCAATAGCCAAGCAAGCAGCTTCGCTGATTTTATTGGAAGATGATTTAGCAAAAATGGTGGACGCTATAGCAACAGGGAGAAAAATTTATACGAATCTAAAAAAAGCAATTCAATACATCATATCCATTCACATACCAATTATTCTTACCGTTTTTATTCCATTAGCATTAGGCTGGATTTATCCTAATATATTTTCACCTGTACATATCATTTTTTTAGAATTGATAATGGGTCCTACCTGCTCTATTATTTTTGAAAACGAACCAATGGAGAAAAACACGATGCTTCAAAAACCACGACCATTTGCCACTTCCTTTTTTAATTGGAAAGAGTTAACTACAAGTGTAGTTCAAGGTTTAGCCATTACAGTGGGGACCTTGCTTACTTATCAATATTCGGTTTACCAAGGATTTGATGAAGCGCATACACGAACAATTGTATTCACAGTTTTAATAACTGCCAATATATTTTTAACACTTGTGAATCGTTCTTTTTACTATTCAATCTTCACGACTTTGAGATACAATAACAACCTGATTTTGCTCATTATTACAATTACTATTAGCATTACCGCACTAATGCTATTTGTACCCCCACTGACAAACTTTTTTGAATTCAAGACACTTAGTATTTCGCAGTTATTTACTTGTATTGGAATTGGGTTTATATCAGTAATTTGGTACGAGTTAATAAAAATAATAACTAGGAGGAGAATCAATGCGGAAAGAGGGAGCACTAGATAGCACGCTGTTGGTCTTTTGAGGGAGTTCCCCCATATTTAATCTTAAAGGAGTTGTGAGACACTGAAATTAAAATTTCAGAGGTTTTTTATTATCCTTGCGATCCAATTCAATTTACAATAACAAATTTAATCATTTGACCGATTTCGAGATTGTGTAGAATATAATTCTAGGAGTAGTTGGAGCATCCCATCCGATTAAATACATGTTAAACATGTAACTCATTCCAATTATTGTGTAATAAATTAATTTCAAATACCCTTAATTTTGGACTAATTATTTTAATTAACGATGAAAAAAAGCGCTTTTTTAATAACTACAATTATCCTATTGATTACTATTGTTGTGTTCACACTTCAAAATACTATTCTCATTCGTGTTGATATTCTTTTTTGGAATATAGAAACATCCTTGGCCTTATTAATATTCAGCACATTCTCTGTTGGCGCATTGGGTGCAATTATTTTTTTAATTCCAACAATATTTAATTTGAGACGTCAAATAACTGAATCAGAAAATAAAAACAATAAGTTGACTGAGAAAGAAAAGAACAGAACTATTTTTAATAAAAATTCACCTCCTTAAAAACAATAAGAATGATAAATCCAAATTTTCAAATCTTCAAAGGGAAAGACAGTCAGTTTTACTATCGTTTAAGGGCAACTAATGGTCAAATAATTCTCGCAAGTAAAGGGTCTGCTGCAAAAGGTTCATATTACAGCGGCTACGATTGTTAAGATAATAAAGTCTAAGTCTAATTGCGCCCATATCTCTAGTCTTTCATACGGCCTCGAAAGTAGTTCTTGTGCTATTTTTTTCCATTCATTTCGAAAATGTTTGTAAGATTCTTCCTAAGTCAGATTAGTATTTCTTAGCTAAATCTTTTCCACACTCCGGACAAACACCTGGTTCATTTAAAATTATTTCGGGATTATTTGCACATGTATATTTTATAAATCATCTGCTAATAGCATGTTTCACTAACTCAGTGGCAGTTTTGGTAAAACTTTTGCAATGTTTCATCACTAATCTGAATTTCGAAATTATTTTATATTCTTATTAGTTTCCTTTGCAGGGATTTTAAACAGGTGTTAATCGGCATCTTCTTTATAATTAAATATCAGTTAAATATTCATTGAAAACTAAAAGCGATGAAAAGTCCATTTTAACTCTTGCACTTACAATGTTTGTAGCAGAAACAATTTTAACAGGTTGCAATGCTAAAGCAAAAAAGCAGATGCTGCTAGAGCTGAAATGGAAGCTTCTGAAAAAGTTTTACAAAAAACCAATAAAAATTACGATTCTGAGTATAGAAAATTCAAAGAAGAGTCTGACAAACAAATTACTGCTAACGAAGAACGCATTTCAAAATCAAAAAAAGAAAGTAAAAATCAGCAAGTACAAAAATGACGGCAACGAAAAATGGGAATCCTTCAAACGTGAATTCAATTATGACATGGATGAACTAGGGCAATCCTTAAAAGATTTAGGGGAAAATAATGTAAAATAATTAAACTGTTGAAAACTACATAACATGAAAAAGCTAGTAATCATTGCCCCATATTTGCCAAGTTACTAAACCATTAAATGCTTTAGTAATTTTCTATTTCTGACTGTTCCTTTTCATAAAAATATGTGAAAATTGCAACTAATTTCCAAATTTATATAATACAGTCCACCTTTATGTAGAGCACCTTTGCATTAAATTATTCAAAAAAACATCACAAATAAAAAAAATTACTTTATTAATTACTCTATTCTTAAATCTAATAATTCTTAATGCCCAAAGCTAATAAAGACGATTTCGAAGAAGAATTTGACCAAGCAGAAAAAATATATTCTAAAAAAATCAAATTTTGAATCATGCGATAGGGTAAAATGTTTCTCTTCATTAAATAACAGGAAAATGGAATTACAAAAATAGTATATAATACAGTTTCTCTATACAACGAATGCACAAATTAAAAAAATCTCTTTTATTACTACGGTTACAATACTCATTATAGTTACTATCATCATTAATTATCACTTATCAAAGCATATCAAAAAATGAATGAATTAAACGATGAAATTCGAAGAAAAAGATTTAAGGAAAAGCGAAAAGCAAAAAAGAATATTATTTAAAAATTAAAACCAATGAGAACTACCGGAAATGATATCGAAATTATTCTTAATGGCATTACGATTTGTTATGATGACTTAGGAGAAGGCTCCACTCCCATTCTATTCGTTCATGGTTTTCCTTTTGATAAATCATCTTGGAAGCCACAAATAGATTTTTTCAAAAACACACACCGTGTTATTGCTTATGATATACGAGGATTTGGCAAATCAACTATTGGGAACGAAGAATTAAGCATGCGTTTATTTGCTGATGATTTGGTAAAATTAATGGACGGTCTATTAATAAACAAAGCAATTGTTTGTGGCTTATCTATGGGTGGATACGTTTTAATGAATGCGGCCTATAGATACGCTGAACGATTTGAAGCCATTATTCTAAGTGACACACAATGTATCGCAGATTCGCGCGAAATGAAATTAAAAAGGGCAGCAACCATTGCTCAAATAACAACATACGGACTAGAAGCTTTTGCAGAAGGATATGTTAAAAATGTTTTTTGTCAAGAATCAGTGAATACCAAAAAAGTGCTAGTAGAACAAATTAAACAAGTTATTCTCACTACTTCAACAGCATCAATTATTGGAACGTTGCATGCGTTAGCCCAACGCTGGCAGATGTGTCCGTCACTAAAAGAGATTTCTGTTCCCACACTTATTCTATGTGGAAAAGAAGACATCGTTACTCCCCTTTCTGAATCAGAATTTATGCTTCAGAATATTACCAATTCTACAATGCAAAGCATTGATGATGCTGGTCACATGTCTAATCTTGAACAAGCTGATGAATTTAATAAGCATCTTTCAAACTTTATTTCTGATATAAGTTAAAAGACATGAATTTTGCAACTTATTACAAAAATTTTGTAATGTTTTAGGCAATCAAGACATTCATCTTTGTAGTGTTATAAAAATACATTTTCAATTTAAAATTTAAAAACTGACTGCTATATTAAGTTAAGTAGCATCAATGAATTTCTACTTATAATGCCAAAATAGTACAAAATGATAAAATTTATAAAAACTGAAAAAGAATTGAATAATGATATTCTGACAATTACAATGACCATTCAAGAGCTGTTTCCAGAATTATCAAAATATTTACAGGAGATGCCTGCGACAGCCTCCTGTAAAAATGATTCAGACGTAACTATTCAAAATTTATTGGAATACTATAATTCATTAGATACTTTATTAAAAGAATATGGCTCAAATCATGGTAACCCAAGAAAATAAATTCAAATAACATTTACCAATCTAATTATATAAAATCATGAAAAAAAACATCTGTATAGTATTTGCGCTTATTGTAGGATTTTCCGCTTGCGTACCTAAGAAAAAATTAACAAGTGCACAAAATAGAGTTAAAACATTGCAATCTGACAGCTTGACCCTTTACTCCAACTTGAATACCTGTAACGAACAAGTCACAGATCTGGAAAAAGAAAAAGCATCTATGCAAAAAGCAATGGCTAATCTTTCATCTACATCACAAGCTACGATTGAAAATTCTAAAATGACCATTGAAGAACAAGCAAAACGATTAAAAGACCTTCAATCATTAATTCAATCCCAAAAAGATGTAATGAATAAACTTAAAAAATCGGTAGCTGATGCGCTAGTAAATTTTAAACCTGACGAGTTAACCGTTTCTGTAAAAGATGGAAAACTATACGTTTCGCTTCAAGAAAAACTACTATTTAAATCAGGAAGTGCTGTTGTTGATCCTAAAGGAAAAGAAGCACTAAAATCGTTAGCAGCAGTGCTTAATTCTACTCCTGACATTGGTGTCGTAATCGAAGGGCATACAGATAACGTACCGATGAGTGGGAAATATGAGGATAACTGGTCATTAAGCACTGAAAGAGCAACTTCAATTGTACGCATACTAACTAGCGATTACAAAGTAGATGCACATAATATTATTACTTCAGGAAGGAGTGAATTTTACCCGGTGGACAACAATAAAACTACTGAAGGAAAAGATAAAAACAGAAGAACAGAAATCATTCTTTCTCCAAATCTGTCTGAGCTATTTAAGCTAATTAATCAATAAAATTAATTCTAAAAATTATTTACTATGAGAGCCAGAAATCGTCTACAAATATTAAAAAGAATGTCCAGTAAGTCGGACCAACTTCTAAATGACATTTTAAAACTAATGCAGATTTACGGCACAGAGCAAAAACAAATTCTTCAAATTGACAAAAGCCAATTGCTTGCAAATGTGAAACCTACTAACAATGTAAAATAAAATATCTTATGAGAAATATGGTTAGTTATACAATTTATTGCAAAGAACGTTTCTATTAATTCCGAAGCGCTCCGCTCACAAAGAAACAAGCATGAATTAGACAACTTATTCCGACAGTTTTATAACTCATTGGATTTAAAAGAAATCGCGAAGAAATAAATTTTAAAAAAGTAGTAAAAAGATACTTCAACATTTCAAATTAACGTATTAATAAAACATGTGAATAATATAACATAATTGATAAGTTATGTAACACATCGCAGATTCAATTATTCTTATTTTGCAACAAATAATATCTATAATCACTAAAACATTCAACATGAAAAAATTTCTTTTTATAGCTGGAACTTTGCTATCAGTATCAGCATGTAATCAAAGCGGAACAGAAAAAACAGATCAAAAAAACGATTCTCTAATTTCAGTTATTAATGATCGAGATGCAGCACTAAATGCGTTCATTTTATCCTTTAATGAGATTGAATCCAATCTGGATTCAGTAGCTGCTAAGCAAAAAATAATTGCTTTATATACAGCTGGAGTAAAAGGAGAATTAAAGCGCGACAGGAAAGCCCAAATTAATGCTGAAATTGGAGCAATTAACAACTTGATGGAAAAAAACCGTAAAGAAATAGAAGAATTGAACAATAAATTAAGAGGTTCAAAAACCAAAAACGTTTTACTAGAAAAAACTGTAAAGACCTTAACTATTCAGTTATCTCAAAAAGAGTATGAATTATGTGAATTAAACATAAAAATGAATACATTGAATGCTAAAGTTACTGCATTAGTAACAACCCTTGATTCTCTTTCACAACATAATTATATCCAATCAATAATAATTGATTATCAAACAGCGGATTTGAATACAGCATATTATATAGTTGATGAATCCAAAGAATTAAAAGACAAAAATATTATCGATAAAAAGGGAGGATTGTTGGGAATTGGAAAAACATCGGTACTTAATAAAGATTTTGACAATAGCATGTTCAAACTTATTAATTTAAATCAAACTACATCCATTCCTATAAACGGATCTGATGTTACACTTATTACAAACCACCCGTCCGGTTCATTTGTACTAATTGATGATGATTCTAAAAAAGGAAATATTAAAACACTTACAATTACAAATCCAGGCAAATTCTGGAGTGTATCACATTATTTGGTAATAGCAAAAAAATAAAGGACTAAAATAAACAGCATTTAATTACAACCATTAAAACGAAAAATTATGAAACCACAAATTGGAATTTCCGAAAAAAATTTAAATAATGTTATTTCTTGTCTTTCTACAGCACTAGCAAACGAAATGATGCTTTATGTGAAAACTAGAAAAGCCCATTGGAATGTAGCTGGAGAAAGTTTCATGGAATTGCATAAACTTTTTGAAAATCAGTACAAGCAATTAGAAGAATCAATTGATGAAGTGGCGGAACGTATTGGAAAATTGGGCGGAAAAACCATAGGCACTATGCAAGAGTATTGCAAATTGGCAACAATTAAAGAGACCCCAGGAAAATATCCTTCTACAAAAGAAATGATTAAAGAATTGTTAAAAGACCATGAAACCATTATTATTCAATACAGAAAAGATGTAGAAAATTGTAGCGAAAAATATAAAGATGCAGGAACAGCTGATTTTATTACTAGTTTAATGGAACAACATGAAACAATTGCTTGGACATTGAGAAGATATTTAAGATAAACCATGTCTACATCAACATCATCAGACAACGACAGAAAAGAAGCTAACTTAATAAGTAGCATAAGAGAGTTCTTTACGGAACTTTCTTTGCTTACAAAATTTACACTGCATTTTTTCAAAGAACTTTTTAAGCTTCCATTTGAGTTCAATGAGTTTATAAAGCAATCCTACATTATTGGATGCAAATCGCTTCCTTTGGTTGGCATCACCGGATTTATAATGGGATTGGTACTTACGATACAAGCACGCCCAACACTTGTTCAGTTTGGTGCTGAATCCTGGCTCCCTGCTATGGTTGCTGTTTCTTTAATCCGTGAAATCGGTCCGGTAATTACGGCATTGATTTGTGCAGGAAAGGTGGGATCGGGCATAGGTGCAGAACTTGCATCCATGAAAGTAACCGAACAAATTGACGCAATGGAAGTTTCTGGAGTAAATCCGTTTAAGTATATCGTAGTGACACGTGTGCTTGCCACAACACTCATGATTCCTCTGCTAGTGATTTTTGCAGATGCAATTGCTCTATACGGCTCATACATCGGAGTAAATCTAAAAGGAGATGTTAGCTTTCAATTATTTTTTTCACAAGTAATCGAAAAACTAACTTTTCAAGATCTCTTCCCTGCTTTCATCAAAACATTTTTTTTCGGTTTCGCAATTGGTATTATTGGCTGTTATAAGGGTTACAACTCTAACAAAGGGACGGAAGGAGTGGGCAAATCAGCAAATTCAGCTGTGGTATATGCATCCTTATTGGTATTCGTAATCGACATGATGGCTGTTCAAATTACTAGTTTATTTGTAAAATAAAATGGGAGCTACAGAAAAAATAACAACGCTTAATGGTTCATTAGAAATAAAACATTTGAAAAAATCTTTCAATGAAAATGTTGTATTAGATGATATTAGCTTAAAACTAGCAAAAGGTGAAAATATTGTTATTCTAGGCAAGTCAGGCAGCGGAAAATCTGTTTTAATAAAATGTATTGTAAAATTAATTACTGCTGATGAAGGAGAAATTATATTGTTTGACAAAAACATTTCAGATTTGAGTAGTGACGAATTAAATACAATGCGAAAAAAAATAGGTTTTCTTTTTCAAAGCGGTGCATTGTATGATTCGATGAGTGTAAGAGAGAACTTAGAATTCCCTCTCCGTAATAAAAAAGATCTTTCTCAAGAAGAAATAAATACACTTGTTGAAGAATCCCTAGCTGATGTAGGCCTTTTGGATGTAATTGATAAAATGCCGTCTGAATTATCTGGAGGGATGCGAAAACGGTTAGGGTTGGCCAGAACAATGATTTTAAAACCTGAAATCATGTTATACGATGAACCAACAACAGGTCTTGACCCAATCACTTCCAAAGAAATCAGTAAATTAATTCTAGAAGTACAAAAAAAGAATAATACTTCTTCCATCATCATCACACATGATATGGAATGTGCAAAGATTACAAGCAACCGCATTATGGTGCTTAAAGACGGTTTATTTGCAACAGAAGGTACATATAAAGAACTTGAAAAATCAGAAGATGAATGGGTGCGTTCGTTTTTTGAATAATTGAATCTCAAAGAAAATACTATTATGAAAAAAAGCACAGGTAATAAAACAAAACTAGGAATTTTCGTTTTCACAGGAATTCTTTTATTCATTATTGGAATTTATTTTATCGGAGAGCGGCAGCAACTTTTCAGTAACACCTTTAAAATAAAGGCAATGTTCAGGAATGTTAATGGTTTGAAGATTGGCAACAATGTTCAATTTTCTGGAATAAACGTTGGAACAATTCAAAACATTGAAATTATCTCCGATACAAGTGTAATAGTAGATGTAACGATTGAAGAAAACGTTAGGAAATTTATTAAAAAGAATTCGACTGCTGTAATTGGCTCAGAGGGATTAATGGGAAATAAAATAATGACCATCACTCCCGGAACAAATGATCAGAAAATAATAGAAAACAATGATTTCATACCAACATCCATTCCAGTAAGCATTGACGATATCCTTATTAAAATAAAAGTAACTGCCGATAATGCAGCCATTGTTTCAGATCAGCTAGCGGAAATTTTGTTAAAAGTGAATAGTGGAAATGGAACAATTGGAAGACTGCTGCAAGACACAACAATAGCTGAAAATATTAATGAAACTATAATTAATCTTAAAAATAGTACCAAAGGCTTAGACGAAAATATGGAGGCCGCAAAACACAATATTCTATTAAAAGGATATTTTAAAGACAAAGAAAAGGAAAAAGAAAAAGCTAAGCGACAAAAAAAACAATAACTATCTGAATATCATATATATGTAAATCGACTTTGAACCCAAAGGCTCCTTGCTTTTATTAATTCCCTATGCTATATTTACATTATGGAACAACTAATCATTAAAGGAACAGAAAAAACTCCTGAAATAAATTTTGATTCTAAGTCGGGAAAATTATATATCGGAGGGCGCTCATACTCTTCTGATACCTCTGACTTTTATAAAATAATAAATGATTGGTTGAACAATTATATCAAAAATCCTAACGAAAGTACTATTCTAGAAGTGCATGTTGACTATTTTCATTCTGTCTCCGTAAAATACCTTACTTCGATGGTTAAAAAAATTGCTTTATTAACCGACTCTGGCAAATCTGTCAAAATTGTCTGGTTTCATCTGGCTGATGAAAACGATGAAGATGAAGCTTACGAACTAGGAAAAAGCATTGAAGCAGAATCAAAAGTAAAATTTGATTATGTAGAAAGTGTAAAATAATTAACCTACAATTTATACTTGGGTGTATCTTTTCAAAATGTTTCCGTTATAGGAATATATGACCAAATTAATCTTTCTCTCTTTTTTCTTTTTTTTCTCCTTACAATGCATTCATGCCGATAATTATTCAATCTCCGGAACTGTTACTGATTCTAACAATCAACCCATTGAATTGGGAAATGCAATCGTGCTATCATCAAAAGATTCAACTATCATAAAAGGTGATCTGTTTATGTCGGGACAATTCAAAATTAGCGGCATATCCGAAAACAACGTTCTCATAAAAATTACCGCCTTAGGATTTCAAGACTATTTTCAACTAATAATCCGAAAAGATATTGATACGCTTATCAATATAGGATCGATTCAACTAAAAGCTAATAGCAATTTAAAAGAAGTGGAAGTTGTATCCAAACTTCCTTTGTTTGAACGAGATGGGGAAAAAGTAAAAGTAAATGTAGAAAACTCAGTCCTTAGCTCAGCAGGGACAATATTAGATATATTAAAAAAATCGCCAACCGTGATGGTTGACAACAGCGACAATGTTTCTGTTTTCGGAAAAGGGAATGCTATTATTTATCTAGATGGACAGCTCATTGCTTCTGCAGAAGTTTTAAAAACCATTTCTTCTACTGAAATAAAAGAAATTGAGATCATCTCCAATCCATCAGCAAAATACGATGCAAGCGGTAAAGCAGTAATTAATATTGTTACCAAAAAAAATAATCTTGAAGGCTATAACGGAAACTTAATTCACAATACACTTTATGGAAAAAATCTTTTTACATATTCTGGCTTACGTTTTAATTATAAACGAAAAAAATGGTCTACCTTCTTAAGTTATGGCTTTCCTCATGGCAAGGACTGGAATTCGGATGAATACTATCGCTCCGTAAAAAGCAACGATAGTACACTAACAGAAATGAAGAATAAAATTGAAACGATAGACAATCAAACCAACTCAAACAATTACAGAGCAGGCATCACTTACACCCTTGACTCTACAAGTACGTTAGGTATTCAATACAATGGATTTTATGCTCAAAACAAAAACAGCATCGATAACGTAAATGATATTTTTAAAAACGCTACTCCGGAACTTACTATCCAAACCTATACCATTCAAAAACCTAAAAGACTAAATAACACTGCTAACATTAACTATTCTAAAAAAACAGATACGTTGGGCAGTGAATTTACAGCCACCGTTCAATATGGAAATTTTGTTTCAAAAAATTTCGAAGAAATTATACAACGAATTTATCTAGGATCAAATTTGGATCAGCAAAGTAAAAGAAATACGGGAACAAATAACATTCAAATTATTACAGGACAAGCAGATTTGAACAAGGCATTTAATAAAAAATGGAAACTAGAAACCGGTTTAAAGGACTCTTATATTATTAATCAAAGTGAAATAAATTTTGAAAACTATTCTCCCGCAGGCGAATGGGTTTCTGATCCTACTTACTTTAATGGATTTAAATACCGCGAAAATATTTTAGCAGGATATTCTCAATTGCGCTATTCGAAAAAAAAAGTGAACATGCGTGCAGGAGTTAGGGCAGAGTATACTAAGTCGGAAGGATTTTCAAAGATCACTGGTTTAAAAGTCATAGACAGGGAATATCTCAATGTTTTCCCAAGTGCTTTTTTCGGATATGATTTTACAAAAGATCTGAATACAAGTATTACTTATTCCAGTAGAATAAACAGGCCAAGCTTTCAAGACATGGATCCTTTTATCAATTACATTGATTCTTTATCTTCTTTTAGAGGTAATCCTTACTTGCTACCTGCGTACACACACTCATTGGAAGCTTCACTTATCTATATGAAAGAAGCTTCATTAACTTTTAGTTATATACGTACCAATGGAGCAATGAACTTGGTGGTAGACAAACTTGACGATGGCAGCGATGCATTTGTTGCCACAACAAAAAACTTAGATTATTCAGAAACATATTCTGCAGGAATCACAATTCCATACGAATTGAGTTGGTGGACCACTTACAATTATTTTGGATACCTGGTAAATACTTTTTCCTATAAAAGTGCTGGAAGTATTATTGAAAATAAAAAACCAATGTTTTATATGTATTTATATGACGAATTCAGAGTGAAGAAATTCTTTTCAATGGAAGTGACATTTGAATACACATCGGCAGGGGTTGATGGTATTTTTACTTTTGAACCTTTCTATAATTTATCAGCAAATATCAAAAAAACGTTTTTCAAAGACAAACTCACTTGTAGAATTATTGCCAATGATATTTTAAGTACAGCCTACAACCGAGGCTCAAGTAATGTTGAAGGTTATAATGTGAATTATATTTCTCGTGAACAAACACATTACTTTGTATTGGCATTAAACTATCGCTTTGGAAAATTAAAGGCAAATGATTACAAGGATAAAACTGTAAATCAAGAAGAATACGACAGAATAAAATTGAAAAAATAGAAGTTACACCCTTACACCAATAACTAAAATATCATCCACCTGTTCCAAATTTCCTTTCCACTCCTGAATAGATGTATAAAGTATATTTTTTTGATCTTCCATAGGCTTACCTTCAATTGAAAGCAATAGCTGCTGTAACGATTTATATTTAAACTTCTTTCCTTTTGCCCCACCAAACTGATCGGCATATCCATCCGTAAAAACATAGATGGTGTCTCCTTTTTGCAATTGAATTTCGTGGTTTGTATAATTCTTAAAATCACCATCCAGATAAGTTCCAATAGGAATTTTATCAGAAGGCGTTTCCAGTATTTTGCCTTCACGAACAATGTATAACGGATTAAAGGCTCCTGAATATTCGAGCAGCAAAGTTTTCGCATCCAGGGCACAAACAGCCAAATCCATTCCGTCTTTTACTTCTGAATCACTTCCAGTTTGTCGCAATGTTTTCCCAATCTCCTTGCTTAAGGAATTTAATATCAATGCAGGTCGTGACAAACCTAATTCATTCACTGCTTTCCCCAAAAGATTATACCCAACAATACTCATAAAAGCTCCGGGAACACCATGTCCTGTGCAATCAACAGCTGCAAAAAGAACTTTACTTCCCCAATTCTCTAACCAATAAAAATCTCCACTCACAACATCTTTAGGCATATACAATACAAATGATTGCGGAAGGGATTGTTTTATAATGTAATCCGGTGGAAGAATTGCCTCCTGAATTCGTTTTGCGTAATTGATACTATCTTTTATGTCTTTATGTTGGTCTTCAATAATATTATATGCCAGTTCAATTTTTTCATTTTTTGAGCCCAATTCTTTGTTGACTTTTTTCTTTTGATTATTCCCGCGAATTAAAACAATGGATAATAACAAAAGCAATCCTCCTACTCCAATAATCGATCGCGTTATCAACGATTGACGATTCAGTTCATCTTCCTGAATTTTTTTATCTTTCGTTAAAAGCGCAATTTCCTGGGTATCCCTTTCTGAATCAAAACGAGCCTGCATTTCAGCAATCTGACTGCTACTCTCAACATTATAAATAGAATCATTCAACTCTTGAAAAAGTTCATGATATGCTAATGCTTGTTTAAAATCTCCTGACTTTTTATACGATTTTGAAATCCCTTTATAAGATTGAATAATATGCTCATTTGCTGCAATTAATTTTCCTTTTTCTAAGCCAAGCTTGTAATACTCCAATGCCTTCTCTTCATTCCCAATCTTACTATAATAATCACCAACATTATTTAACACGAGAGATTGTCCATATATATTTCCTGTTTTTTCATACATCTCCTTTGCTTTGATAATATATATAAGCGATTTAGGATAATCTTTCAATTCCAAATAGGTATCTGCAATATTATTCAGATTGGTAGCAATGGCATCTTCATTTTGAATTTCCTGGAATAATTCCAACGATTCAAAAAAATAGTCTAACGATTTTTTGTGCTCTTTCTTATCACTATAGATTGTTCCGATAGAAATCAAGCAAGATGCAATTCCATTTTTATTACCGATTTCATACCCAATTTTTAAAGCTCTTTGAAAATATTTTAATGCTTCATCCGGTTGTCCTAAGCCAATGTAAACATTTCCAATTGAACCAGAACAAGACAATATTCCTTTCTTATTCTTAATTCGTTCTTGTATTGCTAATCCTTTAATGTAATAATCCAAACATGTTTTATAATCGGCAAGATTATAATACCCGTTACCAATATTGATATTAGCAATCGCTTGATAGATTAAAAATTCTTTTTCTGTAGCCAGTTGAAGTGCTTCTTTGGCAAAAGTAATTGACTTATGCGGATCAATATCTACGGTAGATCGACAGAAATCATTGATTGCATCCAACTTTACTGAATCATCCTTAATAGTGGGTATAACTAATTCAAGAGAATCAATTTCTCTTTGGTTTTGGGAGAAACCTTGAGAATACAATAAAACTATAAAGAAAAAAAAGATGGAGTAGTTCTTTTTCAAGTTATTTTTGCTTTAGGAGAACAAGATAAATAAATTATCAAGATAATACAATAACAAACTATTTAATTACAATTTCATCAATAAAGAGAAAGGCGCTATCCCCATGTCCGATATGCCATTCAGGAAGTTTACCAAAATTATACGCTATTACCTTTACATAGCGAGCTTTTACTTTTTGGTTTGACAAAACAAACTTTTTGATTTGTGTAAGTTCATCTTTGGGATCAATTTGATGTGTTTCTGTTCCTATCAATACAAATTCTTTATTATCTGAAGAGGCATAAAACTCAACTTTTGATGGCATTAAAATCCAAGAACGTGAATCCTGCAAAAAACCTGCACTGAATTCTGATACCTTTTGAACACTTCCCATATCTATAATTACATCTAAATCCTGATATTGATAACCTTGCCATTCACCTTTTCTCCAATTAACATCACCTCGCAAGCCATCTATCAATCCTTCGTCACCACCTGCAGTATATTGCGGATTATATTTTGAAGCAATATTTATTTTCCAATTATTAGGACGTTTATAGAATGTTCCTGAGATGGTATCGCTGCGATAATGGTCATCTTGAGTATACGCATAAATTTTTTTTGATGCATTAATAAAAAAGGGACCTTTGTAATAATTAAAAACAAGCTTTTCATTTTCATTTTCAACAATAGCATACCACGCTTCTCCTCCTGAAATTTCCACTTTCATGCTATCATCAAAAACACGTGATGGAGTTTTAATTGAAGGTACTGGTATAATTTTCGAAATTGGAGAATTATCCAGAACCCAACCTCCTTCATTCATTGTTTTATGAAGAACCTCTTTGCTCCCCATTTCAAACTCCAGAGTCGCACCATTTAAAATAGATTCATAATTAATATGATTAAAACCACTCCAATCATCAGAAATAATGACCCCTTTTGGCATAGGATTCAAAGGCTCAAATTTCAGTTTCCTAGATTGAACATAGAAATTATCCTTTGAAAGATTTTTGGCTTTCACATTGAATTCCTTCCCGTTTTCCAAGTGAATTTTTACATCTTCAAACAAAGAAGTGCCAAAAACATACTTATTAGTTCCTGGAGTAACCTGATAAAAACCCATTGAACTTAATACATACCAAGCACTCATTTGTCCGCAATCTTCATTTCCAATTAATCCATCAGGAGTTGGCTTATAAAAGTCAGTAAGAATCTGGTTAATCCGGTGTTCTGTTTTGTAACCTTTATGAATATAATTATACAAATATGCCATATGGTGACTTGGTTCATTCCCATGTGCATATTGTCCGATCAAACCTGTTATATCTGCCTGTTCTCGACCAGTTGTCGCGGTTGGAGCTGAAAACAGATCATCTAACTTTTTCTCAAATTTATCTTTTCCACCCATCATATCAATTAAGCCAAAAACATCCTGAGGAACAAAAAATGTATACTGCCAGGAGTTTCCTTCTGTAAAATTATTGTTCACTTCACGCGGCTCAAATGGTGTTAACCAACCACCATTTTTTTTCGGTCTCATAAAACCTGTCTCTGTATCGAACACATTTTTCCAGGATTGTGACCGTTTCATAAAATACAAATAGTCTTTATCTTTTTTCAACAAAGAAGCCATTTGTGCAATGCACCAATCATCATAAGCATACTCCAGTGTTTTGGAAACACTTTCATGTTCATCTTCCATAGCGATAAAACCATTTTGTTTGTAGGCTTTTAATCCCAAATGATCCAACATTGCACTGTGCTTACTTGCTTCAAATGCTTTTTCGTAATCGAAACCTTTTATTCCTTTTGTCATTGCATCGGCAATTACACTTACAGAGTGATAACCGATCATACAATCCGTTTCGTTGCTTGCCAGTTCCCATACGGGTAATCGTCCACCTTGTTCGTATTGTGCTAAAAATGTATTGATAAAATCGGAAGTTCGTTTTTGATCAATGATCGTATACAAAGGATGTGTAGCTCTGAATGTATCCCACAATGAAAAAACAGAATAATACGTAAAACCTTCTGCTTTGTGAGGTTTACCATCTCTTCCTCTGTACATTCCATCCACATCCATCGCCACATTTGGTTGGATCATAGTGTGATAAAGCGCTGTATAAAATATTTTCAATTTGTCTTTATCTGTTGAAGTAACTTCTATTTTACCCAACTCTTTGTTCCAAGCTGCTTCAGCTTCTTTTTTTGTTTTTTCAAAATCCCAACCAGAAAGTTCTGCTACCATATTCTTTTTTGCTCCATCTGTACTAACAGGAGAAATGGCAACTTTAACTAAAATAGATTCTCCTTTTTTAACTTTGAAATTAAAATTTGCATTTAAATCGTAGTTGTCACCACTTATCACTTGTTTCGTATCGAAAGGTTTAGAAAAAGAGATTCTGTAAAACACTACCTGATTTTTCGCCCAAGCTTCGCTTCTTCTTGTCCCTTCAACAGTTGAATTATCAATAACTTTAATGAAACC